>JAABUP010000589.1_pt1 | contig 79276 bp, 86 predicted proteins | sample 5559201 | NCBI WGS metagenome assembly JAABUP01 (sample SAMN10711887, study PRJNA513373) | rock metagenome | isolation source: Antarctica rocks | place: Antarctica
ACCACCGCGTGCGGCGCGGTATAGGCCCGGGACCGGGACTCAAGCTCGGCCCGGTCCAGCTCGGACAACTCGATCACGAACGGGGAAGGACGCGTCACCACTGGCCTCCAGCAACAGAACCGACAGGAGGCTCGGCGCTTCCCCACGCCGAGACACAGCTGATCTTACAAGCGTGTAACTGCGGCGACCAGCACTAGTTACGGGCGATTCGAGACTTGCGACTTAACTTGCCACCGGCACCTACCGTCATACAGTCATATGAACATCGTCCAGCGCCAAGTTCAGCGGCGGGCCACGCTACTGGGGCTACCCGCCCCGCCCCGTCCCGTCGCCTGGGCCTTCGTCGCGATCGGCTTGAACGTAATTCCCGATGTCGAGGATCCCAGGTCGGCCTCGCCCACCGTGACCCGGGCGGCGCGCTCTCCGCCACCGGCTCGCTGCTCGTCCGGTTCTGCGCGGTCGTCGAAGCGCTGACCCGGGATCTTGGAGCTAGGTCCGGGCTAGCGGTTCAAGCCGCGCGGCGCGAAAGATCCTCGCTCACGCTTACGACCGGTGATGGCTTGTATCGTGACCAGCGCCGCGCTGTTTCTCAACCCGCACGTAGCCACCCCACACGGGGTAGCCGCGTGCCCGGCGTTGGTGAGTCGCCCTCAGTCCTGGTGGCGATCGATCGGAGCCACCTGGGTCCTCGAGTGCAGCTACCAGCGGTTCCAGTGACTGAAATTGCTGTCGTCGGCCCGCTTGACTGGCTTGAAGTCGGTGCCAATCGTGTAGGCGACGGGGGTCAGCGCGACCTGGACGGTGGTGTCGAACGGGAGGCCGAGCAGGTCGGCCATCTCGCGCTCATAGGCGAGGTGACCGATGGTCCAGCACGTGCCGATGCCGCGTTCCCGCGCGGCGAGCATGAAGCTCCAGGTCGCGGGAAGCACCGAGCCCCAGGTGTTCGCCTGCCCGTGGACCGTGCTGAGTTCGGCGCGGGTGGCGACACGAACCACCGGGATCATCAGCACCGGCACCTCGTGCAGATGCTCGACCAGGTAGCCGAGGCTGGCCCGGATCCGTCCCCACTCCGCCGAGGCAAAGCTCCCCCTGGTCGGGATCGGCAGGCCGTGGTGCTCGTAGGGATTGCCTTGCGCGAGCCCGGCGCGCCAGAGGTCAGCCGCCTTCGCTTTCGTCGTCGGGTCGTTAATGAAGATGAAGACCCATTGCTGTTGGTTGCGCCCGGTCGGTGCCTGCGTGGCGATCTTGACGGCTTCCTGGATCAGCTCTCGCGGAACAGGCCGAGTCAGGTCAAGCCGCCTGCGAACCGCGCGCGTGGAGGTAAGGACCTCGTCGGCGGCGAGGCCGAGAGTCTGGTGCGCGGGACTGTCGTCGTTCACTGTGTTGCTCCAAATGGGATTTGCGGTTCAGCGCCTAGGCTGTAGGTCTTGGTGATGAGCGCATCGAGGTCGAGCTGGCCGGTGCGATAGAGGTCTAGGTGTAAGACCTGAGCAGTGTTCCCGTTGAACTCGTGTAGTCGCGCGAGCGGGGGCCGGTGGCTGAGGGCGCCGTGTTGTCGTTGGAGATTGTAGTCCATCAGACGACGATCCGCAGTGGCCGCCCGTCTTTGAGTACTGCTTGACCCTGCTGTGCTTGTAGAAGGCGTTGATGGTGACATCGACGCCGCGGGTCACGACCCGGGTAGCAAAGACGCCGGTCGTGGCCGACCGGACCTGCCAGCCGAAGATCAGTTCCATCGTGTCCGGGCGCCCCAGGTCCAGGTTGTCGGCCACCAGGGCCTCGAAGAACGCCCGCCCATGGCGGGGCTGGTCGAACACCAGAGTCCGGCTGACCTCGACCTGACGCATCGAGGTCTCCCACCAGTACCCGCCCGTCCGGTCGGCCGCGGTCAGCGGCAACGGCAGCCGGGCCCACCACCGCGCCAGGAACACGGTTGTCGCGTTCCACCGCCGACCAGCTCTTCCGGACCCTGAAAGCCGCCCGCCTGGACGGCACCCTGCCCGCCGAGATGCGCCGGCTGGTCCGCGTCGACCTGCTCATCATCGACGACTTCGCCCTGCAACCCATGGCCCTTGACATCGCCACCGCCGACTTCTACGAGCTCGTCGTCGAGCGGCACCACAAGACCAGCACGATCATCACCAGCAACCGCGAACCCGCCGAGTGGATCCCGCTGATGGCCGACACCCTGCTCGCCCAGTCCGCCTTCGACCGCCTCGTCAGCACCAGCTACGAACTCGTCGTGGAAGGCGAGTCCTACCGACGCCGGCAACGCCCCGGCGCCCACCCTGACGGCGCGTCCGCATGACAACACCAGGAGGCATCAACGAAGATCAGCGCAACACCCAGGTGGTCCCTAGGTCGTGGCAACCCGGTGGTCCCATGAGGCTGGCAAGCGACAATCAGGGGGACCATTCGCCGAGCGGTGACCCGGTCCAAGCCTTATGCTGAACCACCACTCGTGACTGGTCCATCCGGCCCGTGGAGTGAGGTGGATCAGCGTGTCCCAGTGCAGGTATCCCGGTCCTCGGATGCGGGCGTAGTCATCAATTCCCGAACTCTAGCGGCGTCGATCTCACTCAAGAGGCCATGCAGCTGGGGAGCGTAGCGGCACACACATAGTGTGACCTCGAATCACAGTCGTGTAGTACCAGAAACCTACTACCCGCTGTGGTAGTTAGTAGATCCAGGGGGCGTCAGCGGCCGGCGCGGGTGCGGAGGTAGTCGCTCACGACGTACTCCCCGAGCCGTTCGGCCACCGGCGAGAAGACCCGGCCGCCGTTGCGGCGCGCGAGCCCCTCGACGAACTCCACCAGCCGCGGCTCGTCGTCGAGCATGAAGACGTTGATCCGGGCGCCGCGGCGGGTCAGCCGGTCCACCTCGACCAGGGTCGCCTCCAGCGTCTCCTGCAGCGGCGGCCAGTGGAAGAACGGCGTGCCGTCGCGCAGCAGGTGCGCGGTGGGCTCCCCGTCGGTGACGCACAGCACGATGGGCTCGGCGTCGGGATGCTGGGCCAGTCGCCGGCCGGCGAGCATCAGCGCGTGCTGCAGGTTGGTCCCCTGCACCATCTGCGCGTCCAGCCCGGCGAACTCCCCCGGCGTCACCTCGCGGGCGTAGTCGCTGAAGCCGATGACGTGGATCGAGTCCTGCGGGTGGGTGGTGGTCACCAGGGCGTGCAAGGCGAGGGCGGTCTGCTTGGCGACGGCCCAGCTGCCGCGCAATGCCATCGAATACGACAGGTCGACGAGCAGGCAGACGCAGGCAGCGGTACGCCGTTCGGTCTCGACCACCTCCATGTCGTCCACCGCCAGCCGGATGCGCGCCCCCTTCTCAGGGAGCCCCCCGCGCAGCAGCGCGTTGCGCACCGTGCGCACGGTGTCCAGCGGCTGCTCGTCGCCAAAGTGCCAGGGCCGCGAGCTGCCGGTCGCCTCGCCGGCCGCACCGGCGTCGTGCACGTCGTGGTCGCCGCGCCCGGTGGCGTCGAGCTGGGAGAAGACCCGGCGCAACGCGGTCAGGCCGATGCGGCGGACCGCCCGCGGGGTCAGCTCCAGCCGGTCGCCGTCGCGGCGGAGGTAGCCCTGCCGCTCCAGCTCCCGCTCCACCTGCTGCAACGCCCGCAGGTCGTCGACGGCGGACCGGCCGAGGGCCTCGCGCACCGCCTCGGGGTCGACGTCGTCCAGCGTCGCCCCGGGGTAGTCCTGGCCGAGGGCGCCGGCGAGCTCGTCGAGCTGGGCCAGCTCCTCCAGTGCCGACGTCGCGTCGCCGAGCCCCAACTCCCCGTCGCCGCGGAAACGCTCGCCCTGCCCGCGCATGCGCCCCGGCGGGCCGAGCAGGTCGGGGCGGGCGGCCCGCAACGCGGCGTCCAGGCGGGACAGCTCCGAGGCGAGGCCCATGTCCTCCATTGCCGCGGCCATCAGGTCGCCGAGCTCCTGGCGCTGCTGGGGCGACAGCGACTGCATCAGCCGGTCGGCGGCCGCGCGCCGGCGGGCCAGCGCCTCGGTGAGCTCCTCCAGGTCGGCCGGCTGCTCGGGGAAGAACTCCCCGTGCAGGGCCATGAACTCGGCGAACTGCTCCGGGGTGTGCTCACCCTTCGCATCCGCCTCGAGCATGGCGTTGAGGTCGGCGAGCATATCCTTGACCCGCTGCATGTCCTCGGGCGTCGCGCCCTGCATCGCCTCCTTCATCCCCTTGACCTGGCTGTCCAGGACCTCGCGTCGCAGCAGGTCCTGGATCTGCGCGAAGGTCTCCCGCGCCTCGGGGGAGCGCCAGTCGTAGTCGGCCAGCGATCGGACCGCGCGCGCCGGGTCGTCTGGCAGGGTGTCGAGCTCCAGCTCGGCCATCCTGGCGGCGTCGGACGGGTCGGGGAACAGCGCCGCCCGCTCCTGGCCGACCGCGGTGTCGAGCAGCCGGCGTACCTCCTCCAACGTGCCGTCCAATCGCCCCTGCCTGCGCAGCTCGCGCTGCCGCTCGCGGGCCCGGCGCATCAGCTCGTCCAGCCCGCGCCGCCCCTGAGACCCGCTGCGCAGCAGGTCATTCAGCGCATCGCGGGTGTCCCGGCCCTCGAGTACGGCGTCGCCCAGCTCGTCCAGGGCCGACCCCAGGTCGAACGGCGGCGCGAGCGGGTCGGGCCCGCCGTCGAAGGGGCCGTAGCGGTAGTCACGGGGCATGCGCTAGCCGCCGTAGACGGTCTTGCCGTCGACGTCGTCCTTGCTGACCCGGCGGTTGAGGTAGAGCCCCTCGAGGGCGAATTCCAGCGCGCTGGCCGCCAGCCCCGGCGACTCGGCCTCGATGCCGAGCCGGGAGAGCACGGCGCCGAGCCCCGGCACCTGCCCCGCGCTGGCCAGCAGGTCGACGGCGGTCACCAGCTCGCCGGTCTCGATCGGCGCCCCGGTCTCGACCCGCTGCTGCAGGCCGGACAGGTCGCTGCCGGCGAGCCGCGCACGGAAGGCGTCGGCGGTGGCGCGACGCAGCAGGTGGTGCAGCACCTCGACCTCGCGGCCCTCCTCGACCGCGCCGACGGCGTCGAACTCCACCTTGCCGCGCACCGCGGGCACCACGCTGGTCAGGTCGACGACGCGGGCGACCGCGTCCTTCTCGCCGGTCACTGCGGCCCGGCGCACCGCCGCCGCCGCCACCGTTTCGGCTGCGGCCACGGCGAACCGGGCGGACACGCCGCTGCGTTGGTCCACCTGCGGCGACTCGCGCACGTGCCGGGTGAAGCGCGCGACCACCTCGAGCAGGAACTCCGGCAGCACCGGCGCGCCCAGCGGCTGCCCCTCCCACCGGATCAGCGCCTCCTGGCGCAGCAGGTCCAGCTCGTCGGCCAGCCGCAGCGGGTAGTGGGTGCGGACCTCGGCGCCGAAGCGGTCCTTCAGCGGGGTGACGATCCGCCCGCGGTTGGTGTAGTCCTCCGGGTTGGCGCTCGCGACCACCAGCAGGTCCAGTGGCAGCCGCAGGTTGTAGCCGCGGACCTGCACGTCGCGCTCCTCCAGCACGTTGAACAGCGCGACCTGGATCCGCTCGGCCAGGTCGGGCAGCTCGTTGACCACGAACACGCCCCGGTTGGTGCGCGGGACGAGGCCGTAGTGCACCGTTTCCGGGTCGCCCAGCGTGCGTCCCTCGGCGACCTTCACCGGGTCGACGTCGCCGATCAGGTCCCCGACGCTGGTGTCGGGGGTGGCCAGCTTCTCGCCGTACCGCTCACTGCGGTGCCGCCACGTCACGGGCAGCGCGTCGCCCTCGGCCAGCAGCCGGCGCGCCGTGCCGACGGTCACCGGCGCCATCGGGTGCTCGTTGAGCTCGCTGCCCTCGACCACCGGCGTCCACTCGTCGAGCAGGCCGACGATGCTGCGCGCGAGGCGCGTCTTGCCCTGCCCGCGCTCGCCGAGCAGCACCATGTCGTGGCCGGCGAGCAGCGCCCGCTCGACCTGTGGCAGCACCGTGTCGTCGAAGCCGACGATGCCCGGCCAGGCCGGCTCACCGGACGCGAGCCGGGCGACGAGGTTGTCCCGGATCTCGGCCTTCACGCTCTTGGCGGTCACGCCCCGCGCGCGCAGCTCCCCGAGGGTCGTCGGCGCGGGCGGCTGGGGGAGGGTCACCTCCACCACGCTACGACCGGCCGGGCGGGTCGTCGCGCCGTGTCCGCTCGCGGCGCAGCGCCGAAGCTGCCATGATCAGGACCGTGGCGGCGTACGGCGAGGCCGCCGGCGGCGGTGGTCGTGCCTGACCGGCTGCCGGTGCTGGCGATCGACATCGGCGGCACCAAGCTCGCCGCCGGATTGGTGGCCCAGGACGGGACGCTGCTGCGCGCCGAGCGGACGCCGACGGGGACCGGCGCCGACGGCGAGGCGCTCTACGCCCGGTTGGAGGCCCTCGCCGAGACCGTCGCCGCCGGGGTGGAGGTGACCGGCGTGGGGGTCGGCTGCGGGGGCCCCATGACCTGGCCCAGCGGCGAGGTCTCGCCGTTGAACATCCCTGCCTGGAGGGACTTTCCGCTGCGGGCCCGGCTGGCCGCGCGCTGGCCCGGCGTGCCGGTCCGGGTGCACAACGACGCGGTCGCGGTGGCGATCGCGGAGCACTGGTGCGGGGCGGCCAGGGGCTACGACGACGTCATGGGCATGGTCGTCTCCACCGGCGTCGGCGGCGGGCTGGTCCTCGGTGGCCGGCTGGTGGACGGGCGCAGCGGCAACGCCGGCCACGTCGGCCACGTGGTCGTCGACCCCGAGGGGCCCGACTGCGCATGCGGGGGGCGCGGCTGCCTGGAGGCGATCGCGCGCGGTCCGGCCGTCGTGGCCTGGGCGGTGGCGCAGGGGTGGCGGCGCGGCACCGACGCAGCGATGACCGGCCGGGAGCTCGGGGCGGACGCGGCCGACGGGGACGCGGTCGCGGTGGCGGCGCTCGCCCGTGCCGGGCATGCGCTGGGCGTCGGCATCGCCAGCGCGACGGCGCTGCTCGACCTCGACCTGGTGGTCGTGGGCGGCGGGTTGTCGCAGACGGGGGCGCTGCTGTTCGGCCCACTGGAGGAGTCGCTGCGCCGGCACGCGCGGATGGCGTTCACCCGCGCCGTCCGCGTCCTGCGGGCCGAGCTGGGGCAGGAGGCGGGCCTGGTCGGCGCGGCCGCCCTGGTGCTGCGGGGCGACCGCTACTGGTCCGCCGACTGAGCCCGGGTTGCTCGGCGGGTACAGCCTTGCCCACCTGGTCGCCGGCACCGCCGCCGACGTCACCGTGCTCGGCAGCAGCGCCTCGGTGGTGGAACGGGTGGCCGCCGGCCGGCCGGCGTACGTCGCACCGCTCCGCGACCACCCGCGCCTGCTCGCCCGGCTGCGCCCCGACGTCGTGCACGCCAACCTCGCCGTGCCGTGGGCGGGCAGCGTCGGCCTGGCCGCCTCCTTCGCGCTGCCCCGCACGCGCACCCTCGCGGTCGAGCAGCTGCCGCTGCGCACCACCCGGCTGCCGGAGTGGCTGCGCACCAGGATGATCGCCGTGCGCCTCGATGCCCACGTCGCGGTCGGCGAGGCCGGCGCCCGGCGCGTCGAGGACTTCTATGCGCTCGGTCGCGGCAGCGTGCGCAGCATCGGCAACCTGGTGCCCGACTCCGGCGAGCGGCCGGTGGCGGAGCACGAGGGGTTCGTGGTCGGCGCGGTTGGGCGGCTCGACGGCATGAAGGACCACGCGCTGCTGGTGCGGGCCGCCGCCCGTGCCGGCGCGCGGGTGGTGGTCGTCGGCGAGGGAGGCAGGCGAGAGGGGCTGCTGCGGCTGGCCGCGTCGCTGGAGGTGCCGCTGGAGCTGCCGGGATGGACCGACGACCCCTGGCGGCCGCTCGCCGCCGCCGACGTCGTCGTGCTGCCGTCGCGCTCCGAGGGCTGGCCACTGTCGCTGGTGGAGGCGATGCTGGCCGGCCGGCCGGTGGTCGCCACCCGGGTCGGGTCGGTGCCCGAGATCGTGCGCGACGGGGAGACCGGATTGCTCGTGGACAGCGGCGACATCCGCGCCCTCGCGGAGGCGCTGTCGACGCTGCGCGACGTCCCCGGACGGCGGGCGCGGTTGGGAGCCGCCGCCCGCGCGCGCGCGACCGCACACCTGACAGTGGGGGCAGATGGTCGCGGCGTACGAGGCGCTCTGGGGCAAGCTGCTCTCCGCCCACCGTGCCCCGCGCCTGCTCGTGCCCCGACCCCGGGGATAGCGTCGGCCGGTGCTGCCTGACGACCTCGGTCTGCTGCTGGTCCCCGGCGTGCCGTCGCTGTCGCCGGACGGGTCGCTCGCCGTCGTCGCGGCGGTGGGACCGGACCTGGAGGCCGACGAGTACGCCGGGCAGCTGTGGTCGGTGCCCACGGACGGCTCGACGCCCGCCCGTCGACTCTCCCGGGGCCGGCGCGACACCGACCCGGCGCACAGCCCGGACGGCCGGCTGATCGCCTTCCTGCGCACCGAGCCGGGTGGCCGGCCGCAGCTGCACGTGATGGCGGCCGCGGGCGGGGAGCCGATGCGCCTCACCGCCCCGCTCGGCACCGGTGCCGCGTGCTGGTCGCCCGACGGCAGCCGGCTCGCCTACTGCGCCCGGGTCCCCGAACCGGGCCGCTACGGCACCGCCGAGGGCGTGGGACCCGAGGCCGAGCCGCCCCGGCTGGTCACCACCTTGCAGTACCGCGAGGACGACATCGGTTTCCTCGCCGACAGGCCATCGCAGGTGTTCACCGTCTCGGTCCCCGACCTGGACGCGACGCTGCCCACCGCCGAAATGGCTGCGGCGCAGCAGATGACCACGGGCGACGCCGACGCCACCGACGTGACCTGGAGCCCCGACGGGCAGCTGCTGGCCTTCGTGTCCGCGCGGCACGAGGGCCGCGACAGCGACCTCCGCACGGACGTCTGGACCTGCGCGCCGGACGGCAGCGCTCTGCGACAGTCCACCGACACGTCGCTCAGCGTCGCGACGCCGGCCTTTTCGCCCGACGGTGCCAGCCTGTGGTTCCTCGGCTCCGACCTCGGCCAGGACGGGCTGGACTTCGTCGCGCGCAACACCGGCCTCTGGTGGGTGCCCGTCGCCGGCGGCACCCGGCCGGTGCGCGTCACCGACCCGGCCTCGGTGGACCTGCAGCCGGGCCGCGGCGCCATCACCCCGACCGGCGACGGGGTGCTCGTCCAGCGTCTCGACCGCGGCGCCGTCCATCTCATCCGTGTCGCCGCCGACGGCGCCCAGGAGACCCTGGTGGGCGGCGATCGGGTCGTGCTGGCGCACGCGACCGGGCAGTCCGGTCGGGTGGTCGCCGCCGTCGCCGATCCAGTGAGCGTCGGGGAGCTGCTGCTGGTCGGCGCCGGGCGCCGGCTCACCGACTTCGGCGCGGCGCTGCGCACCAGCGGGCTCCTCCCGCCGCGCGAGCTGACCGTGGCCGCGGACGACGGCTACCCCGTGCACGGCTGGGTCGTGCTCCCGCCCGGCGACGGGCCGCACCCGGTGCTGCTCACGATCCACGGCGGTCCGTACGCGCAGTACGGCTGGGGGCTGTTCGACGAGGCGCAGGTCTACGCCGCCGCCGGGTACGCCGTGCTGATGTGCACCGCGCGGCTCGGCCGGCTACGGCGAGCAGCACGGGCGGGTCATCCTCGGCGCCATGGGCCGGCGCGACATGGCCGACGTGCTGGCCTTTCTCGACGGCGCCCTCGATGACCATGCGCTCCGGCTGGACCGGGAGCGCGTCGGGGTGCAGGGCGGCTCCTACGGCGGCTACCTCACCGCCTGGCTCACCACGCACACCGACCGCTTCGCCGCCGCCGTGGTGGAGCGGGGGTTCCTCGACCCGGTGTCGTTCGTCGGCTCCTCCGACATCGGCTGGTTCTTCCCCGCTGGCTACCTCGGCACCGATCCCCCGACGGTCGCCGCGCAGAGCCCGATGGCCAGGGTCGAGCACGTGCGCACGCCGACCCTGGTCGTGCAGTCCGAGCAGGACGCGCGCTGCCCGGTCGAGCAGGGCCAGCGGTGGTATGTCGCACTCCGGCTGCAGGGCGTCGAGAGCGAGCTGCTGCTCTTCCCCGGCGAGGGTCACGAGCTGAGCCGCTCCGGCCGCCCGCGGCATCGGCGGGCCCGCTTCGAGCACGTCCTGCGCTGGTGGGCCCGTCAGCTGCCGGTGAGCTGACGCTCCATCTCCAGCTCGGTCACGGCCGGGAAGAGCGGGTGCGGCTCCGAGCGGCCGTTCGGCACGAAGCCCAGCCGGGCGTACGCCGCAACAGCCCGCGGGTTCTCCCGGGCCACCTGCAGCCACAGCCGGTCCCGACCGGCGTCGAGCGACCACGCGGCCACCGCCCCGACGAGCCGGTCGAGCAGTCCCACCCCGCGGTGACCGGGGGCGAGGAAGACGCTCGCCATCACGGTGCTGCCGGCTGGCGGGTGCGCCCCCCGCGGTGCGTACCCCGCCGCGAACCCCACCCAGGCGTCGCCCTCCTGCAGCACGAAGCGGGCGACCTCGGTGCCCGCCGCCGCCCGGCGTACCCCCTGCTCCCACGTCTCGTCGTCGGTGCCGAGGGCGTCGGCGAGCAGCTCGGCGTACGCGACGGGCGTGTCGGCCAGCATCGCCAGCCGCAACCCCCGCCAGCGGGGGCCGTCGCCGGCCTCGACGCGGCGCAGGATCACCGGCTCACCCTGACCGGTGGTGCCACGATGGGCCAGTGGTTTCCACCCGGCCGGCGAGCGACGCGCCGGCCGTGACAGTGGCCGACGTCGAGTCGGCGCGGGAGCTGCTGCGAGGCGTCTCGCGGGTGACGCCGCTGGAGTCCTCGCGGGCGCTGGCCGAGCTCGTCGGCGGCCCGGTCTCGCTCAAGTGCGAGAACCTGCAGCGCACCGGCTCCTTCAAGATCCGCGGTGCCTTCGTGCGGATCGCGCGGCTCACCGCCGAGCAGCGGGCCAGGGGAGTCGTCGCGGCCAGCGCCGGCAACCACGCCCAGGGCGTGGCCCTCGCGGCGCAGCTGACCGGCTGCCGCGCCACCGTCTACATGCCGGAAGCTGCCCCGCTGCCCAAGGTGGAGGCGACGCTCGGTTACGGCGCGGAGGTGGTGCTCGCCGGGGCCACGGTCGACGAGGCGCTGGTGCACGCACTGGCCCACGAGGAGCGCACCGGCGCCGTGCTGGTGCACCCCTTCGACCACGTCGACATCGTCGCCGGGCAGGGCACCGTCGGCCTGGAGCTGCTCGAGCAGCGGCCGGACGTGCGCACCGTCGTGGTCTGCACCGGCGGCGGCGGGCTGGTGGCCGGCATCGCGGTGGCGGTCAAGGCGCTGCGCCCCGACGTCCGGGTGGTGGCCGCGCAGGCGTCCGGTGCCGCGGCGTGGCCGGAGTCGCTGCGGGCGGGACACCCGGTCGCGTTGGGCGCGATGCGCACCATGGCCGACGGGATCGCGGTCGGTCGCCCGGGCGACGTGCCCTTCGCTCTGGTGCGCGACCTGGTCGACGAGGTCGTGACGGTCGGTGACGAGACGCTGTCGCGGGCCCTGCTGCTGTGCCTGGAGCGGGCCAAGCTGGTCGTCGAGCCGGCGGGTGCCGCCGCCGTCGGCGCGCTGCTCGACGCCCCCGCGGCGTTCGCCCCGCCCGTCGTCGCCGTGCTCAGCGGCGGCAACATCGACCCGCTGCTGCTCAACAAGGTGATCCGGCACGGGCTGGTCGCCGCCGGGCGCTTCCTGTCGCTGCGGGTCACCGTGCCCGATGCCCCCGGCTCCCTTGCCCGGCTGCTCGACGCGCTCGCCGGCACCGGCGCCAACGTCCTGGAGGTCGAGCACCTGCGCACCCGCGCCGACCTGACGCTGGAGGAGGTGGAGATCGCCCTGCAGGTGGAGACCCGCGGCCCCGGTCACGGCGCCGCGGTGGTGGCCGCGCTGCGCGGCAGCGGCGCGTCCGACGTCCGCGCGGGCTGAGCTCCAGGCGCGTGCAACCTCCCGGGGCACCGCGTCCGTCCTGACAGCGTGACCGGAGCAAGCAGGTGAGTCCCGAGCAGGAGGAGGCCTTCCGCAACGCCGCGGCGTTGCGGATGGTCCCGTTGCGGCGAGTGGCGTTCGCGCTGTGCGGGGAGTGGCACGCAGCGGACGACCTGGTGCAGACCGCGCTGGTGAAGCTCTACGTCGGCTGGCCGCTCCGCGATCCCGGCGCCGTCGACGGCTGGCTACGCCAGACGATGGTGCGGGCCTGGATCGACGAGACCCGACGCCCCTGGTGGCGCCGCGAGCGGGTCACCGACCAGCTACCCGACACCGCGCGGGTGCTCGGCGCCGAGAATGCCGCCGACGCCGGCGACCTCGTTCGCGAGCTGGACCGGCTGCCGCCCCGGCAGCGGGCCTGCCTGGTCCTGCGCTTCCTCGACGACTGCTCGGTCGAGCAGACCGCGCAGGTGCTCGAGTGCGCCACCGGCACCGTGAAGAGCCAGACCTCGCGAGGCCTCACCTCGCTCCGCCGCCGGCTCACCCCGGCTGCGCCCCCAACAGTTCCCGCCAAGGAGAGGACAAGACCATGAGCGAGCAGTGGTTCCGCGAGGAGATCGCCGGCGCGGTCGGCGTGCTGCCGCCGTCGGGGCCGGATCTGGAGTTGGTGGTCGCCCGGGGCAGGGTGGCGCGCCGCCGGCACCGTCGCCTGGTCGCCGCGGGCAGCGGCGTGGGCCTAACGACTGCGGCCGCGTTGACCGGCCTTTTGCTTTCGCTCGCCGGCAGTGCGCCGGCCGGGCAGACAGCTGTCGTCCCAGGCGGACCCGGTGACATGTCGACGACCGGCACCGGGCAGGTCACCGAGCCGTCAGCTCCCTCCCCGGTCCCTGCCGGGGCGGTCCTGCCGGGAGGGGGCGTCGCGCCGACTTCACCGGCATCGGTCGCGCAGAAGCCGTCCCCGCCGCCGACGTCGCCCTCCCCGTTGCCGCCGCCGACCCGGGTGCCGGGAGGGCCCACCTGCACCCCGGGGACCGCGACGGACCCCGGCAGCGCGTCGTCGCGTGTCGCGACGATGTGCCTGCCCGCGCAGGTGCCCCGGTGGTCGCTGCGCCGCATGGTCGACCACGTCGACGGGACGGCTGCCGTGTACTTCCTGGCCGACGGTGACGGCGGGGAGGTGACCATGCAGATGTCGCCCGGCTCCCGCGTCGTCCTCGCGGGCACCGCCGACTTCGAGCCGCATGCTGACGGCACCGTGGGCAACCCCACCAACGACACCTACCGCTTCGTCGAGCACGTGACCGTGCAGGGCGTGCAGGGCACCGAGGTGCGGACGAGGAGCGGTCAGCTCGGCGTGCTGGTGCACGTCGACGGCATCAGCATCGAGGCCTACGCCTCGGGGGGGGCCCCGGCGACGGCCGACCAACTGGTCGCCCTGGTCGACGCGCTCCGCTGGGACCGCGCCGCCCGCTGAGCCCGCGAGCCTGTGGACAGGCGGCGACACGTGGCGCACGCTTGTGGCAACGTGCGGTCGCATGCCGCCACCCACGTCAGCCTTCGGACGGAGCGAGCCCGATGTCAATCACCACCGAGCCGACCGATCAACTGGCCCACGTCATCGCCGCGCTCGACGGGCTGGTCGACGTTCGCTATGAGGTCATCGACGGCAGCGTCGTCGTGAGCCCGCCCCCGGGGTACGCCCACGAGAGCCGGCTGGGCCGCCTGCAGAACCGGCTCGCCAACGCCGCTCCTCGGGGCGTCGAGGTGCTGGGGAGCAACTACGGCTTCCTCTACGGCGACAAGGGCCACTTCCTGCTGCCCGACCTCACCGTGGTCCGCTCCGCGGACACCGAGGACCGGGGGACCCGCTCGCCGCTTCTCGTCGTCGAGGTCCGTTCCCCCAGCACGTGGCGGCGCGACGAGGGCGACAAGCGGGACATCTATGCCGAGGGCGGCGTCCCGTCGTACTGGCTGCTCGACCCCGTCGCGCCCGCCCTGCGCGTGCTCGAGCTGCGGGGGTCGGCGTACGCGGAGGTGGCCCGCCTCGACGGTCCGGGCAGCCTGCACCTGCGGCGCCCGTTCCCCGTCGAGATCACGCTCGACTGAGCGGCTGCCACGGGAGGGCCTAGCGTCGCTGTCGTGGCGGACGCGACCATGGGGCAGGGCTGGGTCGACGGGGCCGCCGGGTGGGTGGCGAACGAGGCGGTCTTCGACGCCGTCTTCGCCCCGGTGACGGCCGCCATCGTCGGGGCGGCGGCATTCAGGCCGGGGCAGCGGGTGCTCGACGTCGGCTGCGGCACAGGCACTCTGCTGGACGCCGCCGTCGCCGCGGGCGCGACGGCAGTGGGGGTCGACGTGTCCCCGGGCATGGTGGAGGCGGCACGGCGCCGGGTCCCCGATGCCACGGTGGTGGTCGACGACGCGCAGACCGCCGACGTCGTCGCCCGCGCACCGGGTGCGGCCTTCGACCTGGTGGTGTCCCGCTTCGGCGTGATGTTCTTCCCTGACCCCGTGGCAGCCTTCGGCAACGTGCGCCGGGCGGCCGCTCCCGGCGCCCGCCTGGTCTTCGCCTGCTGGCGGGACCGGGAGGCCAACCCGATGTTCACCATCATCGGCACCAGCGTGCTCGAGGAGCGTCTCGACCCCGTCCCCGCCCCACCGGCGCCGGGCGCCCCCGGCCCCACGTCGCTCGCCGACCCCGACCGGCTGGCCTCGGTCCTCGGCGACGCCGGCTGGACCTCGACGGAGCTCGCCCCGCTCGACGTGGTCCTCGACTACGGGACGACGGGGGGGGACGGCGTGGACGCCCGGCTGGCCACGGTCCTGGCCGGCTCGACCGGGTGGGCAGCCGGGGCGCAGCTGGAGCCCCGGCTGGGCCCGGAGGGCTGGGAGGCCGTGCTTGAGGAGGTCCGGGCCGAGCTGCGGCGCCACCTCGTCGCGGGTGCCGTCCGGCTCCCCGCTGCGACCTGGCTGGTCACGGCGACGAACGGGTGACGGGGCGGCGGGCTGCCGCCGTGGGGGGCTAGAGGTTGCCGCGGCGCTCCTGCTCGCGCTCGATCGCCTCGAACAGCGCCTTGAAGTTGCCCAGTCCGAAGCCCTGCGACCCGTGCCGCTCGATCAGCTCGAAGAAGACCGTCGGCCGGTCCTGCACGGGCTTGGTGAAGATCTGCAGCAGGTAGCCGTCCTCGTCGCGGTCGGCCAGGATCTTCAACTCCCGCAGCGCATCCAGCGGCACCCGGGTGTCGCCGACCCAGCTCCCCAGCTCGTCGTAGTAGCTGTCCGGCGTGTCGAGGAACTGCACGCCCGCCGCCCGCATCGCCCGCACCGAGGCCACGATGTCGTCGGTGACGAGCGCGAGGTGCTGCACGCCAGGGCCGCCGTAGAACTCGAGGTATTCGTCGATCTGGCTCTTGCGCACCGAGACCGCCGGCTCGTTCAGCGGGAACTTCACCCGGCGCGAGCCGTCCGCGACCACCTTGCTCATCAGCGCGCTGTATTCGGTGGCGATGTCCTCGCCCACGAACTCGCGCATGTTGGTGAAGCCCATCACCCGCTGGTAGAAGCCGACCCAGGTGTCCATCTGCCCGAGCTCGACGTTGCCCACCAGGTGGTCGACGCCGGAGAAGACCTGCGGCGCAGGCGAAGGCAGCAGGCCAGGTCGCGCGACGAAGCCGGGCAGGTAGACGCCGTCGTACGCCGTGCGCTCGACGAACGTGTGCCGGGTGTCGCCGTACGTCGCGATGGTCGCGAGCACCACCTTGCCCTGCTCGTCCTCGGCCAGGTGCGGCTCGGCGATCGCCGCCGCCCCCCGCTCGACCGCCAGCCGGAACGCGGTCTCCGCCGACGGCACGGTCAGCCCGATGTCGAGCACCCCGTCGCCGTGCGCGGCGACCCGCTCCCCGATCGCGGTGCCGGCGCGGACCGGCCCCTCCACGACGAAGCGCGCGGTGCCCGACACCAGCACGTAGGCCGCGGTGTCGCGGTGCCCCGTCTCCGGCCCGCGGTAGGCGACGACCCGCATGCCGAACGCCGTGGAATACCAGTGCGCCGCCTGCCGGGCGTTGCCGACGGCGAAGTGCAGGGCGTCGACGCCCTCGACGGGGAACTCTTCAGCCACGGTCATGGCGCCAGCGTGCGCGAGCGAGGGGGGCTGGGCAAGGCGACAGACCACGAGCAGGCAGGGTGTACGCCGTGAGCACGCAGCACCCCCGCCAGCTGGGCAGACTGTCCACGTGATCGACGCCCTGGACGCCCGCCTGCTGCATCTGCTCACCGTTGAGCCGCGACTGCCGGTGCTGGAGGCGGCCCGCCGGCTCGGGGTGGCCAGGGGCACCGTGCAGGCCCGGCTCGACCGACTGACGGCCGGCGGCATCGTGGACCTGGCCCCGTCGGTCGACCCGGTCGCGCTCGGCTACCCCGTAGCGGCGTACACGACGCTGGAGGTCGCGCAGGGTGCGCGGGCGGCGCTGCTCGCGGAGCTCGCCGGCATCCCGGAGCTGCTGGAGGCCAGCACCGTCACCGGCGCGGGGGACCTGCTGCTGCGCCTGGTCGCGCGGGACACCACTCACCTGCAGGCGGTGCTCGACCGGGTGCTCGCGCTCGAGGGGGTGACCAGGTCGACGACCACCGTCACCCTCACCACCCCGCTGCATCACCGCGTCCTCCCCCTCGTGGACGCCGCAGCCGCTCAGGAGCGGTAGGCGTCCCGCCCGTCAGCCGGCGTAGGGGTCGACCTCGAGGAGGTCGATCTCCATCGTCTTGCCGGTGGGCGTGGTGTAGCTGACCGTCTCGCCGGCGCGGTGCCCGGTCACCGCGCCGCCGATGGGCGACTGCGGGGAGTAGGCCTCCAGCCCACTGTCCCCGGCGGTCTCCCGCGAGCCGACGAGGAAGCGCTCGGTCTCGGTGTCGCCGGCGAAGCGCACCCGCACCACCATGCCCGGCCCCGCGACCCCGGCCTCGGCCGCGTCGGGCTCGCCGACCTGGGCGTCGCGCAGCAGCACGACGAGCTGGCGGATGCGTCCCTCGACCTTGCCCTGCTCGTCCTTGGCCGCGTGGTAGCCGCCGTTCTCCTTGAGGTCGCCCTCTTCGCGGGCCGCCTCGATGCGCGCCACGATCTCCTCGCGGCGGGGCCCCTGCAGGTCGGCGAGCTCGGCCTGCAGGCGCTCGTGCGCCTCGCGGGTGAGGAACGTCGTCGTCGTCGGTCCGGTCACGGTCAGCTCCTCCTCATGCATGCTCGGGCGGTTGGCGAAACACCAGGCTAACTCCCGGTGCCCTGCAGTTCACACGATTCGACCTCCAGGATGACGGCCGGGACCTGCAGCGGGACGGTCGTGGACTCCCGCACGGTGTCGGCCGCCGCAGCCCCGACGAGCACCCCGGTGACGCGCCCGGCGAGCTCGTTGCCCTTGGTCCGCCCCCGCACCACGCAGACGACCGAACGCGCCCGCGGCTTGGTCACGTCGTAGACGAGCCGCCCCTGACCCGGCGTCGACAGGTCGAAGCTGACCGTGGACACCCGCACGGTCTGCGCCGCCCGGCTGGTGACCAGGACGTACGCCGTCAGCACCGCCACGATCGCCGCCGCGCCCCCGAGGGCGGCCAGCATTGCGACGTTGCCCCTGCTGCGGCCCGCCACCCGTTCCCCTCCCGGCGCCGTGGACACTGGTCCCGACCAGTGTCGGGGTGGACGGAGATCGGTGTGGCATCAGACAGGCTGCGGCTGCTGGCGGTGCACGCGCACCCCGACGACGAGTCGAGCAAGGGCGCCGCGTCGATGGCGCGCTATCTCGCCGAGGGTGCCGACGTGCTGGTCGCCACCTGCACCGACGGGGCGAAGGGCTCGATCCTCAACGAGCAGCTCAAGCCCCGCGAGGCCGAGCTGCTGCCGCGGATCATCGAGATCCGGGCCGCCGAGATGGACCGGGCTCGGGAGATCCTCGGTGTGCGGCAGGAGTTCCTGGGGTTCGCCGACAGCGGCCTCCCGGAGGCGCCGGAGGGCGAGGTCGACCTGCCGCCGTTGGACCCCGGCAGCTTCGCGATGCTGGAGCTGGAGACGGCCACCGCGCCGCTGGTGGAGCTGGTGCGCCGCTTCCGTCCGCACGTCATCACGACGTACGACGAGAACGGCGGCTATCCGCATCCGGACCACGTGATGACCCACCGGGTGGCGGTCGAGGCCTTCGAGGCGGCGGGTGACCCGGCGCGCTATCCCGGCACCGGCGAGCCGTGGCAGCCGCTGAAGCTCTATTACCACATGACCTTCAGCAAGGCCAGGGTCGAGGCGCTGCACGCCGCCCTGCTCGAGGCGGGCGAGGAGTCGCCGTACGCCGACTGGCTCAGGCGCTGGGAGGACAAGCCGGAGGACGCCCACCGGGTGACCACCCGGGTCGAGTGCGCGCAGTGGTTCCCGGTGCGTGACGCGGCGCTGCTGGCGCACGAGACCCAGGTCGATCCCGGCGGCCCCTGGTTCCGGGTGCCGATGGCAGTGCAGCAGCGGATCTGGCCGACGGAGGATTACCAGCTGGCCCAGTCCCGGGTGGAGAGCCCGCCGCCGGAGGACGACCTGTTCGCCGGCGTCCGCGAGCAGGCCAGCGGGGACGCCGCCGCGTGACGCCGGTCGCCACTCCCGCCCCGACCCCGGCGGTGGGCAGCGCGTCGCCGGTGCCCATCGCGCCGCCGGTCGACCAGACCGGCGTCGGCGGCCTGGGCTTCCTCATCCTGGTGGTGCTCATCGCGGCCGTCGTCGGGCTGGCGTTCGCCATGCGGGGGTCGCTGTCCCGGCTGCGCCGGCGCGAGGCGGAGGGCACCTTCGGGGCACGACGAGGGCGGTGAACGGGCCGTGTACGGCGTCGCCCGCGCGCCTAGAATGAGGCGGTGACCACCGCCACGCAGCGCGCCGCCGCCGGGCAGGGGCACCCGCCGGAGCTGTCGGAGACCCGGCAGATGTATCTGCGGACGGTCTTCGAGCTCGAGCAGCAGGGACTGGTGCCGCTGCGCGCCCGCCTGGTGGAGCGGCTGTCGGTGAGTGCGCCGGCCGTCGCCGACACGGTTGCCCGGCTGGTGGAGGACGGCCTGCTGGAGCTGCGCGACGACCGCTCGCTGCACCTCACCGAGGCCGGCCGGCCGCTCGCCGAGGGCGTCGAGCGCCGCTTCCGGCTGGCGAGCCGCTTCCTCACCGACGTGCTCGGCCTAGACGACGCGGCCGCCGCCGACGAGGCCTGCGCCTGGGAGCACGTGCTCTCCGACCGCGTCGAGGGTCGCCTCACCGCCTGGCTGGACGCCCGCCCGCCCTCCTGAGCGCTGCTCCAGGTCGGGCGGACCACCGTGGCGTCGACGGGTGACCGTCACTCACTGGTGAGCGGACCGATCCATCGCTCGCTCGAACTCAGCCCCTCCGGGTGCTCGCGAAGGACGACCTCGATGCCGTGCGCGAGCGCACCGACACCGCCCCGTGTCCGCGTGCGCGACGAGGGCAGCAGGATCAGACCGGCGTGCGAGTGACCACGCGCGAGCCGCTCGGCCGCCAGCGGGCGGAAATCCTTGATGTTGTTCGTGACCACCGCCCGCAGCTCACTGCTGGCGATCTCGAGAATCGTCCTGTCGCTGCACCCCAAGAGGTCGATCCGGTCAGCGGCCGCGACGACGTCAAAGCCGCGCCTGCGCAGCAACCCGGCAATCCGGGGCGAGAGCTGCTCATCGAGCAGCGCCCTCATACGTGCAGGGCGCGCTCGCCGGCCGCGGCAGCTGCGCGGCCGCGCTCGTACTCGGCCTCGTTGAGGTCGATCTCTTGGTCGATCTCATCGTGGTACTCCCCGTAGTAGGAGACGGCAGCCTCGATGAGCCCGAGTGGCACCTGTAGGTATTCGACGGTCGCGGTGACGGACCCGTCGCTGTCGCGCACCGTGGCGATCACCTCCCACACGTCCAGCCCGCGCCCGATAAGGCTGGCGCGTCGCCCGCTGGGTCCGTCGAGGAACTGGATAAGCGGATGCGCGTCGTGACGTAGCCCTTCTTCGAGATACCGCTGCGCGAGGGTGCGCTCGGCGAGCCCTGAGCGGCGAGCCCGATTGCTCAGTCGCTCCCGAGTGCCCGGCGCCAGCCTCAATGTGTAATGGTCAGCCACCGCGCCATCCTAACTTGCGTGGCACTTGGTGTCACAGCGCAGCACTGCCCCCACTGCAAGAGTTGGTGCCGGGGGCGTAGTTGGGGATCACGGCAGTCGGGTCAGCCCTCTTCAGCTCGGCGGCCGCGCTTGACCACCGCGCGGCGCTTCTTCGCAGCGATACGGCGCTCGACCGATCCGCGGCTGGGCCGGGTGGGACGCCGCGGCGGGGGCGGGGGATCGGTGGCCTCGCGCAGCCGCTGCGCCAGCCGGCGTACGGCCGCCTCCCTGTTCTGCAGCTGGCTCCGCTGCTCGCTCGCCGTCACCGTCACCACCGGCGGGAGGCGGGCCAGCGCCCGCGTGCGCCAGACCGGCGGGGCGGCGGCGAGCGAGGCGGAGGCGGCGACGTCGAAGCTCACCGTCGCGCGCGAGTCGGTGGTATTCACATGCTGGCCGCCGGGCCCGCTGGAGCGCGAGAAGCGCCAGCTCAGCTCGGCGTCGGGCAGATCCCAGCCGGTGCGGACGATGACCACGTCACCCGCCGGTCAGGGACGCAGCCGGACGACGACCTTGCCGATCTGGTCACCGCCGGCGAACAGGTCAAGAAAGGCCCGCGGCGCAGCCTCTATCCCCTCGACGACCGTCTCGCGGGTGCTGAGCCGGCCGGCCGCCAGCAGGCCGCCGACCTCGTCGAGGAACCGGCCGCGCAGCGCCTCGTGGTCGCTGACCAGGAATCCCTGCAGCAGCAGCCGTTTGCCGACCGCCAGGCCCAGGTTGTCGATCGCCTGCCCGCCGGGGCCGCTCGTGCCGCCGGTGTAGCCGGAGCTGATGGACCCGCACAGCGCGAACCGTGCCCGCGGCCGCGCCGCCGCGATCGCGGCCCGCAGCTGCTCGCCGCCGACGTTGTCGAAGTAGACGTCGATGCCCTCCGGCGCTGCCTCGGCCAGGTGCTCCTCGGTGCGGGCGTCGAGGTGGGAGAACCCGGCCTCGAAGCCGAAGACCTCCGTCAGCGCAGCCACTTTCGCCGGTGACCCGGCACTGCCGACGACGCGGCCGGCGCCCCGGGCGCGGGCGAGCTGCCCGGCCAGACTGCCCACCGCACCGGCCGCCGCGCTCACGAACACGGTCTCCCCCGCCGCGACCGGGGCGACCTCCGTGACCCCCACCCATGCGGTCATGCCGGTCATGCCGAGGACGCCCAGGTACGCCGACGGGCCCACCCCCTCGGGCGGCGGCGGGAGCGCCTGCAGGCGCTGGGCCGGCGCGGTGAACGACTCCCGCCAGCCATACATCGAGCTGACCAGCGCGCCCTCCGGCAACGCGTCGTCGCGGCTGGCGGTGACCACGCCGACGGCACCGCCCTGCAGCGCCTCGCCGAGCTGGAACGGCGGGACGTAGCTCTTCACGTCGTTCATCCGCCCCCGCATGTAGGGGTCGACGCTCATCACCAGGTTGTCCACCGTCACCTCCCCGGGGCCGGGGGACGCCACGTCGACCTCCGCGACGGCGAAGTCGGCGGCGGTGCCTTGGCCCTGGGGGCGGGAGACGAGGCGGACCTCGCGGCTGGTGCCCGAGCGGCTGGTGGTCACGGCCGCGAGCCTGGCACGGGCGGGGCAGGCTGGCGGGGTGACCAACCGGCTGGCGGGCGAGACGAGCCCCTATCTCCTGCAGCACAAGGACAACCCGGTCGACTGGTGGCCCTGGGGCGAGGAGGCGTTCGCGGAGGCGCGCCGCCGGGACGTGCCGGTGCTGCTGAGCGTCGGCTACGCCGCCTGCCACTGGTGCCACGTGATGGCGCACGAGTCCTTCGAGGACCCCGAGGTCGCCGTGTTGGTCAACGCCGCGGTCGTGCCCGTCAAGGTCGATCGCGAGGAGCGCCCGGACGTCGACGCTGTGCACATGGAGGTCACCCAGGCGATGACCGGCAGCGGCGGCTGGCCGATGACGGTCTTCCTCACCCCGGACGCTCAGCCCTTCTACGCCGGGACCTACTTCCCGCCCCGGCCCTCGCGCGGGCTGCCGTCGTTCGCCCAGCTGGTGGCCGCGGTCGGCGAGGCGTGGCGGGACCGGCGCACGGAGATTGTCGAGCAGGGCGCGGAGGTGGTCGCCCGGCTGGCCCGACCGCCGCGCGCAGCAGCCGCCGGCGCGCTCGACGCCGCGGTGCTCGACAGCGCGGTCCGGTCACTGGCCCGCGACGCGGACCACGAGCGGGGCGGCTTCGGGACGGCACCGAAGTTCCCGCCGTCGATGGTGCTCGAGGCCCTGCTGCGGCACGCCGCGCGCACCGGCGACGGGCAGGCGCTCGAGCTGGTGCGCGAGACCTGTCACGCGATGGCCCGCGGCGGGATCTACGACCAGCTCGGCGGCGGCTTCGCCCGCTACAGCGTCGACGCCGACTGGGTGGTGCCGCACTTCGAGAAGATGCTCTACGACAACGCGCTGCTGGCCAGGGTCTATCTGCACCTCTGGCGGCAGACCGGCGACCCGCTGGCCGAGCGGGTGGCGCGCGAGACCTGCGCGTGGCTGCTGCGTGACCTGCGTACGCCGGAGGGCGGGTTCGCCTCCGCCCTGGACGCCGACAGCGTGCCGGCCGGCCAGCCCGGTGGTCACCCCGAGGAGGGCGCCTTCTACGCCTGGACCCCCGAGGAGGTCGGCCAGCGGGTGGCGGCCCTCTGCGGCGTCACCACCGCCGGCACGTTCGAGGCCGGGCGCTCGGTGCTGCAGCTTCGCCGGGACCCGGACGACCCGGCCTGGTGGGCGGGGGAGCGGGAGCGGCTGCTGGCCCTCCGCGAGACCCGCCCGGCACCCGCCTGCGACGACAAGGTGGTCGCCGCCTGGGCGGGGCTGGCGGTGGCGGCGCTGGCCGAGTGCGGCGCGCTGCTGGCCGAGCCGGCCTGGGTCGATGCGGCCGCGACGGCGGCGGGCCTGCTGCTGCGCGTGCACCTGGTCGACGGGCGGTTGCGCCGCACCTCGCGGGCCGGGGTGGTGGGCCGCAACGCCGGCGTGCTGGAGGACTACGGCGACGTCGCGGAGGGGCTGCTGGCCCTGCACCAGGTGACCGGGGAACGCCGGTGGCTGGACGCGGCCGGCGGGCTGCTGGACACGGTGCTGACCCACTTCGGCGACGGCCGCGGCGGCTTCTTCGACACCGCGGACGACGCCAAGACCCTGATCTCGCGGCCCGCCGATCCCACCGACAACGCGGCGCCCGGTGGGGCCTCCGCCGCCGCCGGCGCCCTGCTGACCTACGCGGCGCTCACCGGCTCGGCCCGCCACCGGGAGGCGGCCGAGGCGGCGCTTGCCGTGGTGGCTCCCGTTGCCGCCCAGCACGCCCGCTTCGCCGGCTGGTCCTGCGCGGTCGCCGAGGCCGCGCTCGCCGGGCCGCTGGAGGTGGCCGTGGTCGGCCGTCCCGACCTGCTGGCCCTGGCCAGGATGTCCCCCTCGCCAGGCGTGGTGGTGGTCGCCGGGGACTCGCCGCTGCTCGAAGGGCGCACCGCCCCCGCGGCGTACGTCTGCCGGGGGGCGGTCTGCGAGCTGCCGACGACCGACGCCGACGTGCTGCGTGGGCAGCTCAGCATCGGTGGCTGACGGTCAGCGGGAGATGCCGCGGCGGCTGCCGATCTGGCGGTAGACGAGCAGGGCGATCACGGCGCCGATGATGCTGCCGAACAGGCCCGATGGCTGCAGGGCGCCGTTGTCCCCGTCCTTGTGGAAGATCACATAGCCGAGGAAGCCGCCGATGAAGCTGCCGACGATCCCAAGCAGGATGGTGGCGCCGATGCCCATGGCGTCCCGGCCGGGGACGAGGGCCCGGGCGATGAAGCCGGCGATGAGTCCGAAGACGACGATTGCGATGATCGTGCCGATCATGGGTCTCTCCCTTGTCGAGTGGTGATTCCTGTGCAGCCGTGGTACCCGGCCGCGCTGTCGTCACCCCGGACGAACCGGACGGGAAGAAGCCGCCGTTGCTCGCCGTTACTTGCTGTGTAAGCATGTAAGCACCTGCAGGAGCCTGCAGGCGAGACAGCAGGAGGAACACCATGTGGGACCACCACGACACCCAGCACGACCCCCGCGCCCGCGCCGAGCGCTTCGCCCGCAACGTCGGGCGTGGCGGCGGCCCACGCCGCCACCGTGGCCCGGGCTACGGGCACGACACCGCACCGCCCAGCACCGAGGGCCTCACGGCCTGGCTCGCCGGGCGGCTCCCCGACGGCTGGTTCACCGCAGCCCCCGAGGTCACCGTCGACCGTGACGAGGTCGGCATCGTCGGGACGCTCACGCCCCCGACGTACCCGGACGGGACCGCCGACGTCGGCCCGGACAGCCCCACCCGGGCCGAGGCCGACCGCGGCCGGATCCGGCGCTTCCGCGAGGAGACCCGCGAGGGTCGCGTCGAGATCGCGCGCGAGCTCGAGGCGCGCTTCGGCCGCTCCGTCGCGTGGGGTGCCGTCGCCGGCGACACCCGCGAGACCTTCACCAACCTCTCCGTACCGGTCATGACCCGGCTGCGCCAGCCCGAGCGCCAGGTGCTCGACACCCTCGTCGACGCCGGCGTGGCCCGCAGCCGCAGTGACGCCCTGGCGTGGTGCGTGCGCCTCGTCGGGCGCAACGCCGACAGCTGGCTCACCGAGCTGCGCGACGCGTTGCAGGGCGTGGAGAAGGCCAGGGCCGCCGGCCCGGACCAGGAGCAGGACCAGCAGGACCAGCAGGACCAGCAGGACTGACAGCAGGCGGTACCACCCCACCCCAGGCCCACTTGGCACGGCGCGCACCCGGCAGGCCCTACGGTCGACCGGGTGCGCGTCACCGTCGTGTCTGGCCTGGCGGTCGCCGCCGTCCTCGCGCTGGTGGCACCGCCCGCCCCGCCGGCAGCCGCCGCGCCCGTGGGTGCCGGCGACACGCTGACCGTCGGCGTCCTCGACCTGCCGCTGGGGCTCAACCCCAACACCGCGGCGGACGCCGGGCAGCCAGCCCTCGACGCCACCGCGGCCGTGCTCCCCTCGGTCTTCCCCGCCGGCACGTTGCGGCCTCGGCTGAACCGCTCGCTGTTCGCCGGCGCCGCGGTGACCTCGACGGCACCGTTCACCGTGACCTATCTGGTGCGGCCGCAGGCCGTCTGGTCCGACGGCGTACCCCTGGGCTACTCCGACTTCGCCCTCGCCTGGCGCGCCCAGAGCGGGCGCACGGGCGGGGTCACCCACGCGGTGAGCACCGACGGCTACCGCGACATCCGCACGGTGACAGGGGCGGCCACCGCCGCCGGCCGCCGCATCACGGTGGTCTTCGCCAAGCCCTACATCGAGTGGCGGTCGCTGTTCTCCTCGATGCTGCCGGCCCACATCGTGACCCTCGGCGAGTGGGACAACGCGGTGAGCGTCAACCTGCCGCCGCTGTCGGCCGGGCCCTACGCGGTGGCCGGCACGCAGACCCCCGGCACGCTGACGCTGGTGCGCAACCTGCGCTACCCCGGCCCGCGGGCCGCCATCGCCCGCATCGTCTTCCGGCAGTACCCCAGCCGCTCCGCGCTGGTCGGTGCCCTGCGCCGCGGCGCCGTGCAGTTGGTGATCCCGGCGACCAACCCCAAGGACGAGCTGCCGCTGCGCGCGCTCCCCGGCGTGACGGCGGTCCCGGTGCGCAGCGTGTTCTACGAGCACCTGGATTTCAACCTGCACGACCCGGTCGCCGGCGACCCCGCCGTCCGGCACGCGGTCGCGCGGGCCGTGGACGCCGAAGCGGTCGCGCGGGCGGCCAGCGCGGCGTACGGCGGTGCCCCCGCGCGGGTCACCGGCGGCCGGCTGCTCCAGCCGGGACAGCCTGGCTACGCCGACCAGCGCGGCCCCGACGGGCACGGTGACACGGTCGGGGCGCGGGCGCTGCTGACCGCCGCCGGCTGGGCCCCGGGCGCCGACGGCGTCTTCGCCCGCGCGGGCCTGCAGGCGGCGTTCACGCTGGTGACCACGGCCGACAACAGCTTGCGGACGGCGGAGGCGGAGGCGCTGCGGGCGCAGCTGGCGCCGGCCGGGATCGAGGTGACGCTGCGCTACGAGCCGGCCGACAGGCTGTTCGCCGCGTTGCCGCGACACCACTTCCAGGCGACGCTGTTCGGCTGGGTCGGCTCGCCGGCGACGGTTTCGACGCTGGGCCCGGTGGTCCGCACCCGGGGGTCGGGAAACTACGGCGGGCTGGCGGACCCGCGGGTCGACGTCGAGCTGGAGCGGGCGGCCCGGGCGGTCTCCGACAGCGGGGAGCGGGGTGCCCTTCGCGCGACCGAGCGGCTGCTCTGGCTCGACGCCGCGACCGTGCCGCTGGTCGAGCGGCCCGTCCTGGTTGCCGCCTCGCGCCGGCTGCACGGGGTGACCGCCAGCCCCACCCTGGACGGGATCTTTGCCACCGCCGGTCGCTGGCGGCTCGACCCGTCGTAGGCGTGGTTGTAGGCGAGGTCTCACCGGCCCCCGGGATGAGGCCTCTCAACACGCCCGTATCATCTCGGACACACAACTCTTGTCGAGGAGACGGATCAGTGACGACGACGTCGGCCATCCCCGGGCTCGATCAGGCCCCCACCCAGCATCGGCAGCTCGTCGCCTGGGTGGGCGAGATCGCGGCCCTGACGCAGCCCGACCGCGTCGTCTGGTGCGACGGCGGCCAGGCCGAGGCAGACGCCCTCGCGGCCACGCTGGTCGCGGCCGGCACGTTCGTCAAGCTCGACGAGGCCCGGCGCCCCAACAGCTACTACGCGGCCAGCGACCCCAGCGACGTGGCCCGGGTCGAGGACCGCACGTATATCTGCTCTGAGCGCGAGGCCGACGCCGGACCGACCAACAACTGGATGGACCCCGCGGAGATGCGCGGCATCCTCAAGGGCCTGTTCGACGGCGCCATGCGCGGCCGCACGATGTATGTCGTCCCCTTCTGCATGGGGCCGCTGGGCAGTGCCATCAGCCAGCTCGGTGTGGAGATCACCGACTCGGCGTACGTCGCGCTGTCCATGCGGGTGATGACCAGGATGGGCGCCGACGCGCTGGAGCAGCTTGGCAGCGAGGGTCGCTTCGTGCCGGCGGTGCACACCCTGGGCGCCCCCCTGGAGCCGGGCCAGGCCGACGTCACCTGGCCGTGCAACACGACGAAATACATCACCCACTTCCCCGAGACCCGGGAGATCTGGAGCTACGGCTCGGGCTACGGCGGCAACGCGCTGCTCGGGAAGAAGTGCTTCGCCCTGCGGATCGCGAGCGTGATGGCGCGCGACGAGGGCTGGATGGCCGAGCACATGCTGATCCTCAAGCTGACCGGGCCGAGCGGGCAGGCGCATTACGTCGCGGCGGCCTTTCCCAGTGCATGCGGCAAGACCAACCTCGCCATGCTGGTCCCCAGCATCCCGGGCTGGACGGTCGAGACGGTCGGCGACGACATCGCCTGGATGCGCTTCGACGACGAGGGCCGGCTGCGCGCGATCAACCCGGAAGCCGGCTTCTTCGGCGTCGCTCCCGGCACCGGAGCCGAGACCAATCCCAATGCCATCGCGACCATGCACTCCAACACCGTGTTCACCAACGTCGCGCGCACCGATGACGGCGACGTGTGGTGGGAGGGGCTGACGAGCGACAAGCCGGCCCACCTCACCGACTGGCTCGGCGCGGATTGGACGTCGGCGTCGACCACCCCGGCCGCCCACCCCAACTCGCGGTTCACCGTGCCCGCCGGGCAGTGCCCGACAATGGCGCCCGAGTGGCAGGACCCGGCCGGCGTACCGATCTCGGCGATCCTGTTCGGCGGCCGCAGGGCAACGTCGGTCCCGCTGGTGACCGAGGCCCGCGACTGGCAGCACGGCGTCTTCCTCGGTGCCAGCGTCTCCTCCGAGACCACCGCGGCGGCCGCCGGGGCGATCGGTCAGCTGCGCCGGGACCCCTTCGCCATGCTGCCCTTCTGCGGCTACAACATGGGCGACTATTTCAACCACTGGCTGACCACCGTCGGCCAGCACGAGGGTGCCCAGCTTCCCGGCATCTTCTACGTCAACTGGTTCCGCAAGGACGACGAGGGCCAATTCCTGTGGCCCGGTTTCGGGGAGAATTCCCGCGTGCTGGCTTGGATCGTCGGCCGCCTGGAGGGCACCGCCGAGGGGGTCGAGACGCCGATCGGCACGGTTCCCACCCCGGCGGCGCTGGACACCGACGGGCTGGACCTGCCGGCCGGCGCGCTGGAGACATTGCTGTCGGTGGACGTCGGCACCTGGCGCCGCGAGGCCGAGCTGATCGGGCCGCACCTCGCGACGTTCGGCGAGCACACCCCGCAGGCCCTGTGGGACGAGCTCGACTCGCTGAAAGCACGCCTGGCCTGAGCGGCCGCCCGGCTCGTCTAAGGATCTATCAAGCCGTATAAGGGATTCTCTTATACGGCTTGATAGAGTCTGATAGTGGACCCCGTCGCCAACCCCTATCGACCAGGCGCCGGGCGCCGACCACCCCTGCTCGCCGGCCGTGAGGCGACGCTGGCGGCGTTCGATGCGGTCCGACGCCGTGCCGAGGAGTACGGGGAGGGGGACCGCAGCTGGATCCTCAACGGGCTTCGCGGCGTCGGCAAGACGGTGCTGTTGAACGAGCTGCTCGGGCAGGTCAGCGATCGAGGGTGGATCACCGCCAAGGTCGAAGCAGGCGCGCCGGCCGCACTCCCCGTCGCCCTCAGCCGGGCCCTGATGCGCAGCATGCGCGCCGCGACCGGGCGGCACCCGGAGGCTCCGCTCCGTCGCCTCCTCGGTGTCTTCACCGCCTTCACCCTGCAGGTCGATCCCGTCGGGAGTGTCTCCCTCGGGGTCGATGTCGACCCGGTGCGGGGCGTCGCCGACTCCGGCCGCTTCGCCGAGGACCTGTCCGCACTGATCGAGGTCATGGGCGAGACGGCCAGGGACCTGGGGATCGGCGTACTCGTCCTCGTGGACGAGCTGCAGGAGTCGACCCCCGTCGAGATGCTGGCCGTCAACATGGCCGTGCATGCTCTCGGGCAGGCCGACAGCCCCCTCCCTGTCTGCTTCATCGGCGCGGGGTTGCCAAGTCTGTCGGCACAGCTGGCGGAGGCGACCAGCTATGCCGAGCGTCTGTACGAGTATCGCCCGATCGGCCTGTTGGAGCCAGCCGCCGCCGGGGACGCCCTTGTCATTCCCGCCAGGGAGCGCGCGGTGGACTGGACGGATGAGGGTCTGGCCGTCGCCGTGGCCACCGCCCACGGGTACCCGTACCTCCTGCAGGCCATCGGCAAGCACGTCTGGGACGCGGCCCGTCGCAGCCCCGTCGACCTCGCGGATGTCGAGGTCGGGCTGGCCGAGGCACGGCGCGAGGTCGACGACGGGCTCTACCGGTCGCGCTGGGAGCGGGCCACCCCGGCGCAGCGTGGGGTCCTGCGGGCGCTGGCGGCCCTGGCGGGGGAGGCGTCGGCGTCCGTCGCGGACGTCGCGGCCAGCATGGGCCGGCCGCGGACGTCGGACATCTCCGTCGCCCGCAATGAGCTGATCAAGAAGGGCCTCGTCTACGCCCCAGAGCGGGGACTCTTGGCGTTCACGGTCCCCGGGATGCACGACTTCATCGATCGCCAGCCGTGACGGCGAGACCGCCGGGCCGGACGTGGGCGGCGAACCAGGGACCCCACAGGGACTGGACCCGCACCGTCTCGCCGGCCGATGGGGCGTGCAGCACCTCGCCGCCGCCGAGGTAGAGCGCGACGTGGCCGGCGCTGCCTGGGGAGCCGTCGAAGAAGACCAGATCACCGGGACGCAGCTCCGCGGGGGCGGTGAAGGTCGGGTACGCCGCGGACTGCAGTTGCGAGGTCCGGGGCAGCTGGACGCCGGCGTGGGCGTAGACCCAGCTCGTGAGCCCGGAGCAGTCGAAGCCGGCGGGGGTGGCGCCGCCCCAGACGTACGGCGTGCCGACGTAGCGTCGGGCCCAGGCCGCGAGCTGCACGCCGCGGGGGGCCGCCGCGCCGCGGGGGGCCGCTGCAGCCGTCGCCGCGGCCGCCAGCGCTGCGAGCACCGCGCGCTCCGCGTCCGCCTGCCCGTCGGCCGCCCCGCGCAGCCGCCGGGCGTCGGCTGCCAGCGCGCCGGCCAGCGCCGCGACCGCGCCCGTGGCCAGGCCGAGCGAGGCCCCCACCGCCGCTGCCCGGGCGGCCGGCACCGGCAGGGCCGCGAGGTCACTCAGATGGCGCCCCGCCCCCGCGCACCGCTCGGCCGCCGCCACCAGCGCCGACGCCTCGGCGCGCACCGCCGATGTGTGCCACCGCAGCGGCCCCCGCGCCTGCGCCGCGACGATGAGGGAACGTGCCGCCGGGCCGGATGGGAGGGCCGGTCTCACCTCGTCCGGCGGTCGCGCCGGACTGCCGGGACCGAGAGCGAGCAGTGTCGCGGGGTCGGCGCGGCCGGTCACCGGCAGCCCGAGCCCGCCCTGCAACGACTCCACGGCCAGCCGGGTCGCCGGGCCGAAGACGCCGTCGGCACCCGTGCAGCCGCAGAGGTGGCCGCGCTCGCCCAGTGCGCGCTGGAGCAGCCGGACGTCCGCCGACGGGGTGCCGGCCCCGTCGCCCTCGGCGAGCCCGGGGCGCACCGGCAGCGGGGTGCCGGCCAGCCGAGCCGCGCCGTCGTAGGCGCCCGCCAGCTCTTCCAGGCCGGCCCCGAGTCGGCGCAGGGCGACCTGCCGGGTGGACACCAGCCCGTCGTACGCCGCCCGCGCCGGCCCGTCCCACCCCCCGATCGCGCCCCCCGCGGCTGCCCGCACGGTCTCGTGACCGAGCGTGCGCACGGCGAGGGCGGCCCGGTGCAGGGCGGCGGGGTCGGCGGCAGCGGGCGTCGCAGGAGTGGCTGGCACGGAGCCAGGGTGGCGCGGCAGCGCCGCCGGCGTAGGCCCCGGTCGTCCTGCCTGTGGACAAGCGGGATCCGGCCAGGCCGGGGGGCTCCCGGCGTACTGTCCCTGGTGTGCGGCTGGCGGACCTGGCGTACGGCGCCTACGAACGCAGGCTGGCCAGGCAGCTGACCAACAGCGCACCGGAGGACGTCCCCCGCCACGTCGGCGTGCTGCTCGACGGCAACCGTCGCTGGGCGCGCAAGGTCGGGCTGTCGGCGAGCGTGGGGCACCGCCGGGGCGCCGAGCACATCCACGACCTGCTGCGCTGGTGCGACGAGGCGGGCGTAGAGGTGGTGACGCTGTGGCTGCTCTCCACCGACAACCTCGGGCGCGAAGCTGGGGAGCTCGCCGTCCTGCTGGCGACCATCGAGGGCATCGTCGCCGACCTGGCCGCGGACGGCGAGCCCTGGCGGGTGCACCCGGTGGGCGCGCTGGACCTGCTCCCCGCGTCCACCGCCACGGTGCTCAAGGAGGCGGCCGCGCACACGGCCGGCAAGGCCGGGCTGCACGTCAACGTCGCGGTCGGCTATGGCGGCCGGCACGAGATCGCCGACGCCGTCCGCTCGCTGCTCACCGAGCGGGCCCGCGACGGGGCGAGCCTGGAGGAGGCCGCCGCCGGGGTGTCCATCGAGGCCATCGCCGAGCACCTCTACACCGCCGGCCAGCCCGACCCCGACCTCGTCATCCGCACCAGCGGGGAGCAGCGGCTGTCGGGATTCCTGCTGTGGCAGAGCGCGCACAGCGAGTTCTACTTCTGCGACGCGCTCTGGCCGGAGTTCCGGCACGTGGACTTCCTGCGGGCCCTGCGGTCCTATCGCGAGCGGCGCCGTCGCTTCGGCGGCTGACCTGCCGGCCGGTGGCTCGGGGGCGCCCTCGGCGTACGTCGCGTTGGCCCTGCGGCTCGGCCGCCACGTCGAGGGCTTGGTCGACTCCTGGACCGGTGACCCGGCGGTGCCGGCCCGGGTCGACGCGGAGCCGATGATGTCGCCGACGCAGCTGGCCGCCGACGCCGCCCGGCTGGCCGACGACGTACGCCGTGGCAGTGAGCGCGGGGAGCTGTCCGCGGCCCGGGCGGGGGTGCTGCTGGGCCGGATCGGTGCGCTGGAGGCCCTCGCGCGGCGGCTGGCCGGCGTACCCGTGTCCTACGCCGAGGAGGTGCTGGCGTCCTTCGGGGTGCGGCCTGGCTTCGGGGACCTCGCGGCTTACTCCCTGGCGCACCGCGAGCTCGACGGGCTGCTGCCGGGGCGGGGTGCGTTGGGGGCGCGGCTGCACGCCTGGCGGGCGTCGGTGACCTGCCCACCCCAGCGGGTTGCCGAGGTGGTGGCCGCGTTGGCGGCCGAGCTGCGCACGCTCAGCGCCGGGCGGTGGCCGCTGCCGACGGGCGAGCAGGTGGAATGGGCGACCGTGGGCCGGGCGCCCTGGGCCGGCTCGGCCCACCACCTCGGCGCGGGCCGCACGCGGGTGGCCGTCTCGGCAGGTCTGCCGGTGCGGCTGTCGCACCTGCCGGCGCTGGTCGCGCACGAGGCCTACCCCGGCCACCACACTGCCGCCTGCCGCCACGACGAGCTGCTCGTGCGCGGCCGCGGGGAGCTCGAGCACCAGGTGTCGGTGGTGCTCACGCCCGACGCGCTCGTGGGCGAGGGGGCCGCCGAGCACGCGCTGGCCGCCGCCTGCCCGGGCGGCTGGGCGGGGATGGCCGAGGCGGTCTACGCGGGGCTCGGGCTGGGCTTCGACGGCGCCCTCGCGGAGCGGGTGACGGGGGTGCTGGCCGGGCTCGGGCCCGTCCGGCAGGACGCCGCTCTCCTGCTGCACGGCGCGGACGGGGAGCCGGGGTCGCGGCGGGCGGCCGTTGAGCACCTGCAGGTCTGGGGCCTGATGTCGCCGGAGCGGGCCAGGCTGAGCCTGGAGTTCCTCGCCCATCCGCTGTGGCGCAGCTACATCACCACCTACGTCGAGGGCGGCCGCCTCGTCGGCGGCTGGCTGGCGGCGCGGCCGGTGGCGATGGGTGCGACTGAGCGCTATGCCCGGCTGCTCGACGAGGCCCTGCACCCGGCGGACCTCGCGCGCGAGCTGGCGGCCGGTCGCTGAGCCGGTCGCTGAGCCGGTCGGTAGCGGCGTACGCCGCCTGGTGCCCCTGCGTGTCGGCGGTCCGTCCCGGGCGCGCGGACCTAACGTCGGGACCAGCGGCGGGCGCGGGCCCGCCGTCCGGGAGGCCGCCCGTGCGACAGCGCGAGAGGGGCCGGACCCCGGCCCACCCCGCGCGATGCGGGCGGCCGGACCGGCCCACCGAGCCCTGATCGGGGTCTGCCGTGACCGCTGAACCAACGCACCGCACCTATGTCCTGGACACCTCCGTGCTGCTGTCCGACCCCGGCGCGATGCTGCGCTTCGCCGAGCACGAGGTGGTCGTGCCGCTGGTGGTGATCGGGGAGCTGGAGGGCAAGCGCGACCACCCCGAGCTCGGCTGGGCGGCCCGGCAGGCGCTGCGCCTGCTCGACGACCTGCGGGTCAGGTACGGCCGGCTGGACGAGCAGATGCCGGTCGGCGACCTCGGCGGCAGCCTGCGGGTCGAGCTCAACCACAGCGACCCCTCGGTGCTGCCCGCCGGCTTCCGCATCGACAGCAACGACGCGCGCATCCTCACCGTCGCGATGAACCTGCGGGCCGAGGGCTCCGACGTCGTGCTGGTCAGCAAGGACCTGCCGCTGCGGGTCCGGGCGGGGGCGGTCGGCCTGGTCGCCGAGGAATACCGGGCCGAGCTCGCCGTCCACACGGGCTGGACGGGAATGGCCGAGCTGGAGGTGGCCCCGGCCGACATCGACGACCTGTACGCCGATGGGGTGCTCGAGCTGACCCAGGCGCGCGAGCTCCCGGTGCACACCGGGGTCGTGCTGCACGCGAGCTCGGGCTCTGCGCTGGGCCGGATGGCTCCGGACAAGTCGCTGCGCCTGGTGCGCGGCAACGACGCCTTCGGCGTACACGGCCGCAGTGCCGAGCAGCGCATCGCCATCGACCTGCTGCTCGACCCGGAGATCGGGATCGTGTCGCTGGGTGGCCGGGCCGGCACGGGCAAGTCCGCCCTCGCGCTCGCCGCAGGCCTGGAGTGGGCGCTGGAGCGCCGGGCGGTGAAGAAGGTCGTGGTCTTCCGCCCGCTCTATGCCGTGGGCGGCCAGGACCTCGGCTACCTGCCCGGCGACAGCGCGGAGAAGATGGCGCCGTGGGCGCAGGCAGTCTTCGACACCCTGGGAGCGCTCGTCGCGCCGGAGGTGGTCGAGGAGGTGCTCGCCCGCGGCATGCTGGAGGTGCTGCCGCTGACCCACATCCGTGGTCGCTCGCTGCACGACAGCTTCGTCATCGTCGACGAGGCGCAGTCGCTCGAACGCGGCGTGCTGCTGACCGTGCTGTCCCGGTTGGGCACCGGCTCGCGGGTGGTGCTCACCCACGACGTGGCGCAGCGCGACAACCTGCGGGTCGGGCGCCACGACGGCGTCGCCGCGGTGATCGAGGCGCTGACCGGGCACCCGCTGTTCGCCCACGTGACCCTGACCCGCAGCGAGCGCTCGCCGATCGCGGCACTGGTGACGGAGCTGCTCGAGGACCTGCCGTCATGAGTGGCTGGCGGCCAGGGGTGCCGGTCGCCGGCCGGCTGCCGGTGTCGGACAGCCGGCCGGTCCCGCTCAGCGGCCGCGGGCCGACCCGAGGCTGCGGGCGAGGGCGGGTGGACCGCCCACCGCGGGCAGCGACAGGGAGCTCCCGGCCGGGCTGACCAGCACGGTGCCGGCAGGACGGCCGGCAGGACGGCCGGGGACGAACCGCTCGGCCTCGGTGCCCGCCAGCATGAGCACCAGCCGGTGGCCGGCGGGCACCACCACGTCCACCGGCTGCAGGGTCACGGTGAGCGGCGTCGGCACCCCGGGACGCAGCGGGGTCGCGCGGCGCAGCGTCAGGTGGTGCGCGGCGTCGAGGTGGCCCTCGGTGACGAGCCGGTGGCCGCCGCGCAGCGGCTGCTCCGACGCGTCCAGGAAGCAGCCGGTGTCGGCCGGCGTGCCCTGGCCGACGCAGGTGCGGTGGCGCGCCAGGGCGATCCCGTCGGAGCCGTCGCGCGCGTCGGTGGCGGCGATGCGGCCGTCGGGCGCCTCCTCGACCAGGTACGCCGACAGCGGGGCCGACCCGCCGGCGGCCAGCGTCACCGTCAGGCGCAGCGACACGGCGCCGGACAGGTGCAGCGGCGCGCCCAGCGGTGGCGTGCGCAGCACCACGCGGGACGGGTCGGGGGTGGCCGCGACGGCGTCGCTGCGACCGAGGTCGGAGTGGTCGGTGAAGGAGAGGGCGGCGGCGCCGGTGAGGCGTGACAGCGGGAGGGCGGCTCGGGCGGCGCGGGGCACCGGCCAGCTCGAGGTGCCCACCCAGTGGCCGGGGGTCTGCTCGACCTGCACGGCGGGGCCGGTGTCGGCCGGGGCGCCGCGGAGCTGGGCGTCCAGCCAGCGCGGCAGCGCCCGCAGCCACTCGGCGCGCCGGACGTCGAAGGGATCCGCGTGCCCGGCCTGGTGCAGCCAGAGCCGGGCGCGCACGCCGTGACCACGCAACGCGGACCACTCGTGCAGTGCCTGCGACACCCGCACGTTGTCGTCGTAGAGGCCGTGCACGAGCCACACGCTCGCGTGCACCAAGCCGGCCCGGGACACCAGGTCGCGGGCGTCGTCGAACGGGCCGGCGTCGCCGCCCGTGCGGGTGGCGGCAGCGACCAGCGAGCGGGCGTCGGTGCGGCAGCTGGTCCTGCGCACCAGCCGGTTGTGCGCGGAGCCGGCCCGGGCAGTGTCGCCAGGGACGGTGGTCGCCGGGAGGTAGGCCTCGGGCGTGCCCCGGCGGTTGCGCCCCACCAGGCCGCCCTCGGCGGTGTAGTCGTAGTAGCGCGTCACCGGGCTGATCGCGATGACGCTGTCCAGGCCTGCCACCCCGGTCGAGGCGGTGGCGAGGGCGAGCGTCGCGTCGTAGGACTTGCCGGTCATCGCGACGTGCCCGGTGGACCAGGTGGCGAGCACCGGCGAGCCGTCGGCGCGGAAGGCCCTGCCGCGCCCGCTGAGCCAGCGCACGGTGGCGACACTGTCGCGGACCTCGCGCGGCCCGAAGACGTCGGGGCAGCCCTCGCTGTCGCGGGTGCCGCGGCTGTCCTGCAGCACGACGGCGTACCCCAACGGCACGAGCAGGTTGTCATAGGCCAGCGGGAACTGCTGCGGCGCAGCGGCTCCGCCGATTTCACGCTTGTCCTGGTGCTCCGCCCCTCGCCCGAGGCTGCCGTAATAGGGCGAGGCCTCGTAGAGCACCGGGACCCGCAGGCCGGCGACGGTGCCGCGGGGTCGGATGATGTCGGTGGCGATCAGGTCCAGGTGCCCGTCGTGGTCCTGGTCCTGGGTGCTCTGGACGTAGACGGTCTCGCGGAGCGCGTCGGCGTAGCGGCCGGGACCGGGTGCCGGGCGCTGCACCTCCCGGGCGCCGGCGGTGCCGCCGGTGCCGCCGGCGGCGAGCGCGAGGAGCAGCGCGGCCACCGCCAGCCTCACGGTCCGCGCTCCGCACCGGTGGGCAGTCCCCTGGGCCCGTGATCGTGCGCGGGCTCGTCGGCGGCCCGGTTCCTGTCGGCCTCCTCGTCGCTGTGCATGGTCTCGATCGCCTGGTGCACGTCGGGGTCTTCCAGCCCGCGCTTCTTGGCGCGTTTCATGCCCGGCAACCCCGCGACCCGGGTGGCGAGGTCGAGCACCACCGGCTCGAAGCGCTCGCTGAGCTCGCGTAGCGCCACGACCTCGGGAACCACGTCACTAAACAGCTGGTACGCCGGCAGGACCACGTCGTCGAGCTGGTCGAGCAGCCCGGGGGCCTCGCGGACCAGACGCGCGACGGCGCTGGTCGAGTCGGTGTCCAGCGCCGAGGCCGCTGCAGCCAGCAGGCCGGGCAGCCGGTCCAGCAGCTCATCGGGGAGGGCATCGAGCACGCGGGCGGCGACCACGACGGCGTGCTGCAGAGCGTCGGCCGGCAGGTCCGCGAACGCGTCGAGCAGCGGCTGCAGCTGGTGCAGCAGGCCCTCCGCCCCCCCGACGAGGCCGTCGGCGCGGGACAGGACCCCGTCGGCCCGCCCCGTCACGTCCCGCACGCTGGAGATGGCTCCGTCGGCCTTTGCCGTCACCTCGCCCACCGCGTCGATGCGCGCACCGGCCCGGTCGGTCACCTCGCCCACCGCGTCAATGCGCGCACCGGCCCGGTCGGTCACGTCGCCCACCGCGACGATCGCCGTATCGGCGCGGGCCACCGTGCCGCGCGCCGAAGCCACCGTCTCGTCGGCCTCGGCCACGACGAGCTGCACGGCGGCCACCGTCGTGTCGGCCGCCAGGACGGTGCCCGCTGCCGCGGCCACCAGGCGCTCGATCTCGGCGAGCACCAGGGCCGCGGTGCCGATCAGGGCCTCCGCGGCGGCGAGCAAACCGGGCAGGCCGCGGGCAGTCTGCGCGACCCCGGCGACCAGCTGCCGGCCCTCGCCCACGGACGAGGCTGCCCTGACCACAGTGCCGGCGGTCAGGCGGACGGCAGCACCGAGGAGTCCCACCGTCCCATCCTGCCGTCAGCGGAGGGGACGGGTCATCGCCAGCACGTCCAGCGCCTCGTCGAGCTGCGCGAGCGACAGTGTGCCGCGCTCGACGTACCCGCGCTCCAGCACGACCTCGCGGATCGTCTTGCCCTCCGCGACGGCTTGTTTAGCGACCTTGGCGGCCTCGTCGTAGCCGATGTGGTGGTTCAGCGGCGTGACCACCGACGGCGAGCTCTCGGCGTACCGGCGCATGCGCTCCCTGTCGGCGGTGATGCCGTCGATGCAGCGGTCGGCGAACAGCCGGCTGATCGCGGCGAGCAGTCGGACCGACTCGAGCAGGTTGCGACCGATGACGGGCAGCATCACGTTGAGCTCGAGGTTGCCGGCGGCTCCTCCGAAGGAGACCGCGGTGTCGTTGCCGATCACCTGCGCGACGACCTGGCAGACCGCCTCCGGGATGACCGGGTTCACCTTGCCCGGCATGATCGAGGAACCCGGCTGCAGGTCGGGGAGGTGGATCTCGGCGAGGCCGGTCAGGGGCCCTGAGCTCATCCAGCGCAGGTCGTTTGCGCACTTGTAGAGGCTGACGGCGACCACCCGCAGCTGGCCGGAGAGCTCGACCAGCGCGTCGCGGGACCCCTGCGCCTCGAAGTGGTCGGCGGCCTCGGTGAGCGGCAGGTTCAGCGCCGCCGCCACCCGGGCGGTCACCGCGGCGCCGAAGCCCGCCGGGGCGTTGATCCCCGTCCCGACGGCGGTGCCGCCGAGCGGGAGCGCGCCGACGCGGGGCAGGGTGTCGTGCAGCCGGTCGACGCCGAGGAGCACCGCCGCGGCGTACCCACCGAACTCCTGCCCGAGGGTCACCGGCGTCGCGTCCATCAGGTGGGTCCGCCCGCTCTTCACGGCATCGGCGAACTCGTCCCGCTTGCGCTCCAGCGACTGGGCGAGGTGCGTGAGAGCAGGAACGAGATCGCGTACGACGCCCTGCACGGCGGCGACGTGGATGGCGGAGGGGAACTGGTCGTTGCTGGACAGCGGGTCGTTGACGTCGTCGTTGGGGTGCACGGCTGTGCCGAGGGAGGCGGCGGCGAGCGAGGCGATGACCTCGTTGGCGTTCATGTTGGAGCTGGTCCCGCTGCCGGTCTGGAAGGTGTCGAGGGGGAACTGCTCGTCGTGCCGGCCGGCAGCGACCTCGTCGGCCGCGGCCGCCACGGCGTCGGCGCGCGCCGGGTCGAGCAGCCCGCGCTTGGCCCGCTCCCGCGCGCCGGCGGCCTTGATGGCCGCGAGCGCGTGGACCAGCGCAGGCTCCACCGGCCGGCCGCTGACCGGGAAGTTCTCGATGGCCCGCTGGGTCTGGGCCCGCCAGAGCGCCTCCGCCGGCACCCGGACGTCGCCCATCGAGTCGCGCTCGACCCTCCACTGCTGCTCGCCTGTCCGCTCATCCATGCCAGCTCCCTACCCCACGGCGGCCTCTACGCGCCCACCCGCTCGCAGCAGGGTGTCGTGAGTGAGCCCGCGGCACCGACTCAGACGTGCACACCCACGCCGTTGCGTCGCACCACGGCGATCACGTCGCCGTAGCCGCCGGCGAGGTAGGCGCGGTCGCCGCCCTCGAAGCGGGTGGCGCGGCGAGGGGTGTGCTCCAGCCGCAGCCCTTCCGACGCGCGGGCGATGGCGAGCACCCGGGTGCTGGCCGGGAGGTCCTGCATGGCGGTGCCGTCGAGGCCACCGCCGGCGGTGATGTCGACCCGGGCGACCATGAACGGCTGCTGGTCGACGTAGAAGGTGCTCACCACCTCGAAGCCGATCGCGGCGCCGACGAACCAGGGGGCGGCGAGCGCCCGGCTCGAGCGGGCGAGCTGCAGGCCGAAGGTCGTCTCGACGCGGCGGGCGAGGTCCCGGTCGTACATCCGCAGGACCACCGGGATGGCCGGCCCGGCGCGCTCCCCGGTGACGGTCAGCGCCGTCTCCAGGTTCGCCGCGGAGTCGCTGGTCATGACGGCGATCGCCGCCGCCGTCGCCAGCCCGGCGTCTCGCAGCACGTCCGGCGAGGTGGCGTCGCCGATCACCACGGGCACGTGCAATGCCTGCGCCGCAGCCATATTGCGGTTCGCCTCGTCGCGCTCGATGACCACCACGTCCCGCCCCTCGGCCAGCAGCCCCCGCACGACCCTGAGGCCGACCGAACCCAGCCCGCACACGATCACGTGCGCGACCGCCCCGGTCGCACGACGGCGGCCGAGGGAGCGCTCGATCCTGCGGCTGACCAGCAGGTTGGTGAGGAAGGCGTACGTCGCGGACACGGTCAGTGCACCGAGCACGATGAACACCACCCCGAAGGCGGTCAGCAGCCTGCTCTGGCCGGCATAGCTGAAGTCCCCGAAGCCGACGGTCGCCATCGTTTCCACCGCGAAGTACGCCGCGTCGAGCAGGCCGAAGCGCTGACCGGGCAGCGGGCGGTACGCCGCGTGCAGGACGAGCGTCGCGACCAGGGCGAGCACGACCACGGCACCGAGGATCAGCCGGAAGGGCCGATCCACCTCGGCGGCGACGGTGGCCGCCGTCCGGCGTACGGCCCGCAGTCGCGCTCCCCGGCGCCGGGCCGCCCGTTGCTCCTGCTCCTGCGCCTGCGGGCGCAGGCCGGTGTCGGCGAAGTCGGCCGGGAAGCCGACGAGGGCCACCCGCTCGCCGGCGAGGACCCGCTCGTCCCGCCCGGGGCCGACCGTCTGGCGACCGTCGGCGTGCACCACGGCGACCGGGGCCAGGTCACCGAACAGCTCGCGCAGCGACCCGTCGCGCGGCGCGGGGACCTCCGCCACCACCGCCTCGTCGGTGTCGATCGTGAAGTGGTGCAATGCGCCCCGGCCGAGGCAGGCCTCCACGAAGCTCGCTGCCGCGAGGTCGCTCACGTCGAGGACCCGCACGTGCGGCATCGCCCGGACCACCTGCTCCCCGACCCGGGTCGCGCGCAGGCGCAGGGCGGCGCGCAGGCACGGCCGCACCTCCTGGGCGACGAGCAGCGCCTCGAGGGCCGCGAGGTCGTCGTCGAGGACCACCACCAGCGCCAGTGCGGTGTCGAGGCCACCGGCCCGGAGCGCGGCGGCCTCGCCCGGGGGCGCGTCGACCAGGCGCACGTCGAGTTCGGTCAGCCGGCGGGCAGCCCGCGCGCTGACGCGGTCGTCGACCACCACCACGGCGACGCCAGCGTCGCGCAGCAGTTCCACCACACGCACACCGAGCGTGCCGAGGCCGCAGACGACGACGTGCCCCTGCATCGGCCGGTCTCCAGCTACTTCAGGCTCGTGCCGCGGGTCTTGTCCTTGACGTTGAGCAGGCACTGCCCGGTGTGGTTGCCGGCCTCCCACGCCGTCTGGTCCGGTCCGCTGATGTAGGCGCCGAGGGAGGTGAAGGCCGCCTTGGCATGGTCGGTGAGGCGGGCCCGGCACAGCTGCTCCAGGCGGGTGGTCAGTGCCTCCTGGCCGGGGTACGCCGCCGCCACGGGTCCGAGCGCGAAGTCGTGGGCGTACTCGGCGTTGTGGCTGTGATCGCAGCTCTCGACGTAGCGCACCGGGTCCGCGCTGCCCTTGCCCCTGGTCGCGCACAGCCGCAGGCGAGGCGACGCCGGGTCGGCGCCGGCCAGGGCCGCCCGCCGGATGGCGAAGCGGCGCGCGCTCTGGGCGAGGCCGCTGACCTGGGCGAAGGCCAGCACGGCCGCGTCGCAGCGGGCCCAGCGGGCGCCGGCCGTCCAGTCCGCCACGGTGGGGACGGAGGGAACGGGCATGACGCTGCTGTCCCAGATCGAGGCTGCCCCGCCGGTGCCGGCGACCCTCGCGACCACTCCGGCGCAGGTCTTGCCCGCCGCCCGTCCGAAGCTCGTGGCGTCCGCCGGCGGGGTGTCGGCGGCGGCGACCGCTCCGGTGAGCGGCACGACCGCGAGGGTCTCGAGCTGGTGGGTGCTCGCACAGTCGACGGAGGGGCTGGGGTTGCTCGGCGCCAGGAAGACGGCGTCGGTGAGCGTGGTCCAGCACTGCCCGACCACCGGCGTCGGCGGGACCGGCGGGATGGGCGCGGTCGACGCGGGGGGGACCGGAACCGGGGGGGGTGCGCTTCCGGTGGTACCGGCGCCCGGGACGGGGGGCGCGCTGATCGCGACGGCCGGCACGGGGACCACCCGGTGCGTCGCCCCGCACCCGGCCAGCGCCAGGCCGAGCGCCACGGTGCCGACCAGCAGCGATGCGGGAGGCACGGCTCAGAAGCTCACGGCGGAGTACGCCGACAGCTTGGACAGCTGGTGCGTCGACTCGACCCGGCGCACGGTGCCGCTCTTGGAGCGCATCACCAGCGAGTGCGTGTGCACGCCGGCTGCTGTGTAGCGCACGCCACCGAGCAGCTCACCGTCGGTGATGCCGGTGGCGACGAAGAAGACGTTGTCGCTGCGCACCAGGTCGTCGCCGCCCAGGACCCGGGTGAGGTCGTGGCCGGCGTCGAGGACCTTGCGCCGCTCGGCGTCGTCCCGCGGCCACAGCCGGCACTGGATCTCGCCGCCGATGCTCTTCACAGCGCAGGCGGTGATGATGCCCTCCGGCGTGCCGCCGACGCCGAGCAGCAGGTCCACGCCGGCCTCGCCGGTCGCGGCCATGATGCCGCCGGCGACGTCGCCGTCGCTGATGAACTTGATGCGCGCCCCGGTCGCGCGGATGTCACCGACGAGGTCGGCGTGCCGCGGCCGGTCCAGCACGCAGACGGTGACGTCCTCCACCCTGGTGCCCTTGGCCTTGGCCACGGCGGCGATGGTGTCGGCGACCGGCGCGTCGATGTCCACCGCCCCCGCCGCCTCCCGGCCCACGACGATCTTGTCCATGTAGAAGCAGGCAGACGCGTCGTACATGCTGTGCCGCTCCGCCACTGCCATCACCGCGACGGCGTTCGGCATCCCCTTGGCGCACAGGGTGGTGCCGTCCACCGGGTCCACCGCGACGTCGACCTCGGGTCCTGACCCGTCGCCGACCTCCTCGCCGTTCCACAGCATCGGGGCCTCGTCCTTCTCGCCCTCTCCGATGACGACGACGCCGCGCATCGCGACGGTGCCGATCAGGCGGCGCATGGCATCGACCGCCGCGCCGTCCGCGCCGTTCTTGTCGCCCCGTCCCACCCAGCGGGCGGCCGCCATCGCGGCGGCCTCGGTGACACGCACCAGCTCCAAGGCCAGGTTGCGGTCGGGCGCCTCGCCGGACACGGCCAGCGTGGCTGGCACGCCGGGGACCTGGCCGGAGGAGTCGGACGTCACGGGCGCATCCTCGCAGAGGACGGGCCCAGGGCCCAGGATGGCCGGGTGGACCGCATCGAGCACGACGTGCCCGCGCTCGGCGCAGGCATCTACCCCCTGCTGAACGCCTGCGTGGTGCCCCGCCCGATCGCCTGGGTGAGCACCCGCTCGGCCGCGGGGGTCGACAACCTGGCGCCGCACTCCTATTTCACGGTCGCCTCGATCACCCCCCCGACCGTCGCCTTCACCTCCGTCGGAGCGAAGGACTCGCTGCGCAACGCCAGGGAGACCGGCGAGTTCGTGGTCTGCGTCGTCACCCGCGAGCTGGCCGAGTGCACCAACATCACCGGCACCGACTACCCCCCACACGCCAGCGAGTACGACGCGTCGGGGCTGACTCGGGAGCCCTCGCTGCTGGTGGCACCCCCGCGGGTGGCCGAGTCTCCCGTCGCGCTGGAGTGCCGGGTCAGCGGAGAGCACGTCATCGGCTCCTCGGTCATGCTTTTCGGCGAGGTGCTGCACGTGGCGGTCAGCCGGGCCGTCGCCGACGCTGCCGGTCGCCCGGATCTGGCTCGGCTGCAGCCGGTCTCGAGGCTGGGGGCGGACGACTGGGGCACGATCGGCGAGGTCTTCGCCCTACGCCGGGTGCCCTACGCCGAGCTTGCGGCCACCGAATAGGCCACCGGCCGCTGCCCCGATGTGGACGGGCAGGTATCGTTAGAGCTATCGTGCGCACGTGAGCGATATCGACGAGCCGGTGCTGCTGCTGCTCAAGGCCGTGGACATGCTGCCCGAGGGCGAGCGGTTGCAGGTGCTGGGGTATCTGCTGTCCCGCGGACTGGCAGCCGCGCCGATGGCCCCCGGGCTGGTCTCGGTGGGTAGCTCGCTGCAGCCCCCCGGCTTCCTCGCCGCCCGCAGCCGTCCGGGCGAGCAGCAGCAGATGGTCCCGGTCCGCTTCCCCGTCGAGCAGCACCAGCGGCTGCGCGACTGGTGCGGTGAGCACGGCTTCTCCATGGCGGTGGTGGTCCGCGGCCTGGTCGACCAGTTCTTGGACCAGCAGGGGTCGGACCTGCCGGCCTGACCCGGGCGACTCGCCCCCCGTCTGGCAGGGTCGGCCCGTGCACGAGGACCTGCTGAGCCACCGCGCCGACCACCCGGGCCTGGCGTCGTCGACGTACCTCGCCAACCACACCCTCGGCGCCGCGCATCGCGGCAGCGCGGAGGGGGTGGCGCGCTGGGCGGCGGAGTGGGTCGACCGCGGCATTCGCGCCTGGGAGACCTGGGAGCCGGAGGTCGCGCGGGTGGGGGACCTCGCCGGCGCCCTCATCGGTGCCCCAGCCGGGAGCACGGTCCTGCGCGCCAGCGTGCACGATGCGCTGGGTGACATCGCCAGCGCGCTGCCGCTGGCCGACCGGCCCAGGGTGCTGCTGTCGCAGCTGGAATGGCCGGGCACCCGCTACCTCTGGCAGCAGACCGCCGGCGCCGAGCTGGTCGAGGTGACGACGCCGGCGCCGGGGGGCGTTGTCGACCTCGGGCCGCTGGCCGCCGCCGTCGACGACCGGACCGCCGCGGTCTTCCTCTCGCTGGTCTTCTTCCGCACCTCCTCGCTGGTGGATCCCACGCCGGTCGTCGAGGCCGCCCGCCGGCACGGCGCGCTGGTGGTGCTCGACGCCTACCAGGCGGCCGGCGCCGTTCCCGTCGACGTGACGGCGCTGGACGTGGACGTCTGCGTCGGCGGCAGCGTGAAGTTCCTCTGCGGTGGTCCCGGCAACGGCTGGCTCTACGTCGCGCCGCACGCCCTGCCGACCCTCGCGGCGCGGGGCCACGTCGGGTGGTGGGGTCACGCCGAGCACTTCGCCTTCGACCAGGAGTGGCGACCCGCTGCGGGGACCAGGAGGTACGCCGGGGGGACCCCCAACGTCGCGGCCGCCTACGCCGCCGCCCCGGCGTACACCGAACTGCTGGACGTGGGCCTGCCGCGCATCCGCGAGCGATCGGTCGCACTGACCCAGCCACTGGTCGAGGCCTGCCTGGAGCGCGGCTGGACGGTCCGTTCGCCGGTCGACCCCGCCCACCGCGGCGGGTCGGTCACCGTCGACCCCGGTGACAGCCCCGCGCTGCACGACGCGCTGCTCGCCCGCGGCGTGGTGGTGGACCACCGCCCGGGAGCCGGCCTGCGGGTGGGGCCGCACTTCTTCTCCGGCACCGAGGAGGTCGCCCGGTTCGTGGCCGAGGTGGAGGAGCTCAGGGCTCGATGGAGACGCGGGTGCCGAGCGGGATGACGTGGGCCAGCTCGGCGGCGAAGGCGTTCGGCAGCCGGATGCAGCCGTGGCTGACCGAGTGGCCGATCGAGTCGGTCTCGTCGGTGCCGTGCAGCCCGATGAGGGCGTCGCCGTTCTGCGCGCCGAAGGTCTGGTAGACGTCGCTGTGCGCGGCCAGCCCGAGGATCCAGCGGCCGTAGGCGCCGGCGGGGTTGCCGGTGTCGACCAGGACGTCGACGTAGGTCACGCCGTAGGGCGTCGGCGTCGCGCTCGCGCCGACGGCGGCGGGCTGGTCGGCCATCAGGCTGTGGGCATACCACACCAGCACGCGGTGCCGGCCCTGCAGCACGGTGACCCGCCAGGGGTCGGCGGTCTCGGTGACGTCGGCGGCGCGGACCCAGCCGTAGGTGCCGTTGGGCCGCTGCTCGAGCGCGACCCGGTCCCATCCGGTGGCCGGTCCGGTGCCGTGGTCCAGGACCAGCAGGTGCAGCGGCGCGCCCTTGTCGGTGGGGTCGGACAACCGCACGACGGGCCGGCCACCGGGGGTGGCGCTCACCGCGAGCGTGCTCCGCACCGGGGCGACGGAGGAGGCGGCCGGGGGTTCCTTGGCGTATCCCGGCTGGCCGATGGGGGCGAGCACCGGAGGGGTGCCGGCGCCCTCGGTCCCGGCGACCTGCCGCGCCGCGGTCATCGCCGCGGTGGGAGGGGCCGGCGCGGCCGGCGCGGTGGTGGCCGGAGGCACCGGCGGCGAGTCCTCGCCGGGGCCGGGCAGGTCGGGCAGGTCGGGCAGGTCGGGCAGCACGGCCGAGGCCGGCAGCGCTGCGGGTGCCGGTGCGAGGGCGACCGTGCGTGTCGCGTGGTGCTCGTGCGCGACCAGGGCGGTCGCGGTGGACAGGCCGAGGACACCAGCGAGGGCTACGCCGGTGAGCGCCGCCCGCAGCCGGTCCAGACGCGGCCTCACGGGTGGATCTCGAACAGGGTGCCCACGGAGACGGTCCTGGCCACCACCGCGACGTCGCGGTTGAACATCCGAATGCAGCCGTGGCTGGCGTCGGTGCCGATGACATAGGGCTGGTTGGTCCCGTGCAGACCCACCGCGGCGTCGCCGTCCTCGAAGCTGGTGAGCACCTCAGAGAAGCCCGACGTGCTCACGATGTAGGGACCGTAGTCGCCCGCCGGGTTGGCCTGCTTGAGGATCTGGTTGGCGAAGAAGTAGCCGTTGGGAGTGGGCAGGCTGGGGCGCCCCACCGCGACGGCAAAGGAGTCGATGACACTCTTGCCGCGCCAGACCAGCAGCCGGTGGTGCTGCTGGCTGATCTCGAGGCGGTAGCCGTTCTTGACGGTGCGGACATCGCTGCTCTTCACCCAGCCGAAGGTCTGGTTGGGGTGCACGGGCAGCAGGACGTAGAGATAGCCCTTGGCCTCGCCGAAGCCGACCATCGTCAGCGGGAAGCCCTGCGGCGTGGGGTTCTTCAGCTGGATCAGCTGGTGCTTGGTGTCCGGCAGCAGCGATCCCTTCTTGCCGCCCTTGAGCGTCGGGTAGACCTTCACGTGCGCGACCTTGGGAAAGACGGTCGAGGTGTTCTCCGGCGGCATCACGGCCCAGGAGGGTCGCACCTGGCGGCCGAGGATCGGCTGCAGGGAGTCGGCCGGAGCGGCCGAGCTGGCTGGGGCGGACCTGGCTGAGTCAGACCTGGCTGAGTCAGACCTAGCTGGGGCGGCGACTGCCCCGCCGACCCCGGCGAGGACCGCGAGGGCGAGCGCGAGGGTCAGCGCGGCGGTGGCTCGGCGGGGACGCGACACGTCGCCATAACGAGCCGGGGCAGCTCCGGGTGACGCGCTGGGCCGGGACAGCCTGGTGGCGGGCTGCCACAGTGGCGGCGTGGCCGGTCGCAGGCGGGGCGGGACCGTCGGGGACATGCTGCGTACCCTCCTCGTCTTCGGCGTTCTCGTCATCGGGATCGTCGTCGTCCGCAGTAGTGGTCGGCACAACGGGCCCCGGGTCAAGAGGGTCGACGCCAGAGTTGTCGCGGAGGTGGATCTGGCGCGACAACGCGCCGGCTTCCCGGTGGTCGCTCCGGTGGACCTGCCGGCCGCCTGGGCGCCGACCTCGGCGACGTACACGTCGTCCTCCGCGGTGGTCGCCGGACGCCCGCTGCTGCACCTGGGTTATCTCACGCCCGCCGGGACCTACGCCGGGCTGGAGGAGAGCGACGTCGACGTGACGGCGGCGCTGGATCCGACCGACGGGTCCTCGCCGAGGCCGGCGGGGACGGCCGTCGTTGCTGGCCGCACCTTCGACGTCCGGCTGGCGCGCGACGGCACCACCACGCTCACCGGCCGGATCGGCGTCGCGGTGGTAGGGGTCACCGGCGGTGCGTCCCAGGGCGACCTGGAGAGCCTGCTCGCGTCACTGCGCTGACCGGTCGACAGCGGCGTCGAGACGGGCCCTGGCGCCCTCCAGCCGCTCCCGGCAGACGGCGGCGAGCACCTCGCCGCGCTCCCACAGGGTGAGCGACTCCTCCAGCGGCACCCCGCCGGCCTCCAGCGCGCGCACGACCTCCTCGAGCTGCGCGCGGGCCTGCTCGTAGGAAAGATCTGCGCCCGCCGCTCCGACTGCGGCAGGGTCGCTGGACATGGCGCAGCAGAGGGTACGGCGGGCGCTCCCGGGTGACGCAGCGGAGCTGACCCGGCTCAGGGCGGTCATGTTCGCCGCCATGGGCGTCGAGGTCGGTGGCCAGGACGCACCATGGCTCGGGGTGGCCGAGGCGGAGTTCCGCTCGCGGCTGGCCGAGCGGGACCGCTTCGCGGCGTACGTCGTGGACGGTCCCGACGGGCTCGTCGCCTGCGGCGCCGGCTGGCTGGAGCGGCGGCTGCCCGGCGTGCTGACGACGCCCGACGTCGGACACGTCGCGAACATCTGCACCGAGCCGGCGCGACGACGGCAGGGGCTGGCGCGGGCCTGCCTGGAGGCGTTGCTTGCCTGGCTGCGCGGCACAGGGCTGCGGCGGGTGGACCTGCATGCCACCGAGCAGGGCGCGCCGCTATACCACTCGCTGGGGTTCACCGCTGCGGCGTACCCCGCCCTGACGCTCCTGCTGTGACCGTGGCGCGGAGCTCACCGGCCGCGACCCGGACCCGCAGCGCCTGCCCGACGAGGGCGTCGGCCGGATCTCGGACCACGGCGCCGTCGGCGGCGCGCTGCACCACCGCGTAGCCCCGGTCCAGGGTCGCGGCCGGTGAGAGCGCGCGGACCCGTGCGGCGGCGTGCGCCAGGTCGTGCTCGCCGCGCTCGACGGCCGCCGACGCGCAGCGCCGGGCTCGCTCCCGCAGCGCCGTCACGTCGGTGTCGCGCCGGGCCAGCTCACGGCCTGGATCGGCGACCGACGGGCGGCCGAGCAGCGCGGCCAGCGAGCGCTGCTCCTCGGCGAGGCGGGTGCTGACCGTGCGCCGCCCGCGCGCGGCGAGTCCGTCGACCCGGGCCAGCTCCTCCACGACGTCGGGCACGATGCGCCGGGCCGCGTCGGTCGGGGTGGCGGCGCGCACGTCGGCGACGGCGTCCACCAGCGGCGTGTCGGGCTCGTGGCCGATGGCGCTGACCACCGGGGTGAGCGCGGCGGCGACGGCGCGACAGAGGCTCTCGTCGCTGAAGGGCAGCAGGTCCTCCAGGCTCCCGCCGCCGCGCGCCAGCACGATGACGTCGACGTCGGGCAGCCGGTCCAGCTCACGCAGGGCCTCGGTGACAGCGGTGACGGCCGTCGGACCCTGCACGGCGACCGCGCGGATCTCGAACCGCACCCCCGGCCAGCGGCGGGTCGCCGTCTCGACCACGTCCCGCTCGGCGGCGCTGGCCCGGCCGGTCACCAGGCCGACGGTGCGGGGGAGGAAGGGCAGCGCCAGCTTGCGGGCCGGGTCGAAGAGTCCCTCACTCCGCAGCTGGGTCTTGAGCCGCTCCAGGCGGGCGAGCAGCTCGCCGACCCCGATCGGCCGAATCTCGGTGGCGGCCAGCGACAGCGAGCCGCGGGCGAGCCAGAACTCCGGCTTGGCGTGCACGACCACCCGGGCCCCCTCCGCCAGGGTGGGGACCACCGCGTCGCAGACCGTCCTGGCGCAGGTGACCCGCAGGCTGACGTCGGCCACCGGGTCGCGCAGCACCAGGAAGACCGTGCCGGCACCGGGACGGCGGGACAGCTCGGTGACCTGGCCCTCGACCCAGACCCGACCCAGCCGGGCCACCCAGCCGGCGACGTGGCGCGCCACGGTCCGGACCGGCCAGGGCTCCTCGGCGGTGCTTGGCGTCACCGGATCAGCTGGCGGGACCGCCGCCGGCCGGCGGGGCCGGCGGGGCCGGAGCTTGCGCGGCCGGTGTGGTGGGGGATGGGGCGGGGGATGGGGCGGGCTGCGCTGCCACCTTCGCGAGGCGGTTCTCCAGCATCGTCACGATGGGGGCGCGATCGGCGTGCGCCCGCTCGTAGTCGCGCAGCTGGGCCACCTCGACGACGTCGAGCTTGGACAGCCGGGAGCGAACCTGCGCGAGGGAGAGCCCGTCGTACCCGGCCAACGGCAGCTCCGCCGAGGACAGGGTGGCGCCCTCGGGGGCGGACTCGACGGCGGCGGCCACGCGGGGCGAGAGCTCGACCTCACGGTGGCCGTCCCGGCCGGCGTGGATGGGGGTGACGGTCGCGACCGGCTCGTCGTGGGGACCGGGGGCGGGGGCCGTGACCGGGGCGGGGGCCTTCACCGGGGCGGGTGCCTTCACCGGGGCGGCGGCCTTGACCGGGGCTTCAGCGGGGGCCTTGACCGGCGCCTTCACGGGGGCCTTCGCCCTGGCCGGGGCCTTGCTCGGGGCCTTGCTCGGGGCCTTGCTCGGGGCCTTGCTCATGGGCGTCGGGGTGGCCGTCTCCCCGGCCGCGTCCAGCACGGCGTCGACCTGCTCCTCGAGCGGCAGCTCCTCCGAGCCGCGGGACAGGGTGGCGGTCTCGACGTCGGCCGCCACGAAGGCGTCCGCGGCGGGGGCGGGGGCGGGGGACGCCGGCTTCGGCACCTGCGTCGGGGGGACGCTGCGCGGGGCGGGTGGGAGGACCTGTGGCGAACGATGCTTGCGGGTCCGGACCCGCTCGACGGCGGTCAGGCCGCCGAGGGCGATCCGCAGGGGCAGCCGGGCCGCCGTGCGGGGCAGTTCGCGGACCTGTGCCGCGGCGTGGTGGGCGGCGGCGCCAGGGTCGACGACAGTGGTGATCACGATGGTCGCGGCCCGCTGTGCTGCGGCCTTCACGAAGTCGGTCGGCAGGTGCGCCACGGTCGGAGCCTCCAGGGTCGTGGTGGGGTGCTGGCGGCCATCCTGCCCGACGGGGACGCGGGCACCCCCCGACGTAGGCTCAGGTCATGACAGCAGCGACCGGCAAGCGCGTCCTGCTGGCCGCTCCGCGGGGGTATTGCGCCGGCGTGGACCGGGCCGTGCAGACGGTGGAGAAGGCGCTGGCGCTCTATGGGGCGCCGGTCTACGTGCGCAAGCAGATCGTGCACAACGCCCACGTCGTGCGCTCGCTGGAGCGGCAGGGGGCAGTGTTCGTCGAGGAGACCGAGGAGGTGCCCGTGGGGGCGCTGGTGGTCTTCTCCGCCCACGGGGTGGCGCCGACCGTGCACACCGAGGCGGCCGAGCGGGGGCTGCGCACGATCGACGCGACCTGCCCGCTGGTGACCAAGGTGCACCTGGAGGCACGGCGTTTCGCGGCCGACGACTTCGACATCGTGCTGATCGGCCACGAGGGGCACGAGGAGGTCGTCGGTACGACCGGCCAGGCCCCAGAGCGGATCCACCTCGTGGACGGTGTGGACGAGGCGGGGCAGGTGCAGGTGCGCGACCCCGAGCGGGTCGCCTACCTGTCCCAGACCACGTTGTCGGTGGACGAGACCGACACGACCGTGGCCGCCTTGCGGGACCGCTTCCCGGCGCTGGCGGGGCCGCCGAGCGCGGACATCTGCTACGCCACGTCCAACCGGCAGGCCGCCGTCAAGGCGATCGCCGCCGAGAGTGACCTCATGCTCGTGGTCGGCTCGCGCAACTCCTCCAATTCCGTGCGCCTCGTCGAGGTGGCCCTCGACGCCGGTGCCGGGGCGGCGCAGCTCGTCGACGACGCCGGCGAGATCGCCCTCGCCTGGCTGGAGGGGGTCGGCACCGTCGGGGTGACCAGTGGCGCCTCGGTGCCCGAGGTGCTCGTCGACGGGGTGCTCGAGCGGCTGGCCGAGTGGGGGTACGACGACGTGCAGACGGTGACGTCGGCGACCGAGACACTGCTCTTCGCTCTGCCGCACGAGCTACGGCGAGACCTGCGCGCCGCCGAGCCGGTGACGGCCCGGGCCTGACCTCGAGCGCGCCCCTGAGTCAGCGGGGCGGTCGGCTGCGCGCGAACATCCCCCGCCGCAGGCCCACGAGGGCGGCCAGCGCCATGCCGCCCCACAGATAGGGGGCGTGCAGTACAGCCACCTCGGCGGTCGTCATGCCGACCGCCTTGGTGGTGACGGCCGAGCCACCACGGCCTGCCTCCACCACCGCGCCGACCACTAGTTGGGCGACGAACACCAGCGGCAAGGTGAGCACCAGCCGGCGCAGCGACAGACCGCGCCGCACGCTCCCGGCCGAGAGCACGCACGCCACCGCGAACGCCGCGAGCGCCACCGACCCCAGCGGCGCCGACAGGCCCGTCCCGACACCGACGCCAACGAGGGCGATCAGGAGGCCGACGGCCCACGCGCCGAGCGCACCGGGCCGGTGCGCCGGGCCGACGTCGGGGTGGTCGACGTCGCGCTCGGCCAGCGGGTCGGGCCACCGGCCCTCGGCCCGCCGCGCGGTCGCGGGGCGCCCCGAGGAGCGGCGAGTGTCGACCACGGTCACCCGAGGACGGTAACGCGGGGTCGGGTCCCGCCGGTCCTGGCGCGCCACCGGGTGGGCCGGTCATCCCGTTATCCCGTCATCCGGTCCGCCTCCCGCAGCAGCTCGGGAGCGGACAGAGACCGGGTCGCCGAGTCCAGCGGGACGACCGGCGCCAGCGGCGCGCCGGCCGCGCCGAGGTCACCCAGCCGCCGGGCGCTCACCAGCACCCGGCTCTCCAGCGACCCCACCGTCGCGTTGAACGCACCGACCGCCCCGTCCAGCGCCCGGCCGAGCCGGCCGACGTGGTCGCCGAGGGTCGCCAGCCGATCGTGCAGCTCCCGCCCGAGCGCGGCGATCTGCTCGGCCTCGCGGCCCAGCGTGTCGGTCCGCCAGGTATAGGCCACCGTGCGGATCAGCGCGACGAGCGTCGACGGGGTTGCCAACACCACCTGGGCCGCCCAGGCCTCCTCCTGCAGCCCGGCGTCGACCTGCAATGCGGCGTCGAGCACCGCGTCGGACGGCACGAACAGCACCACGAACTCCGGCGACGGCCCCACCTGCCCCCAATAGGCCTTTGCCGACAGTGCCAGCACGTGCTGGCGCAGCGCCGCGGCATGCGCCCGCCGGCAGCGCTCCCGCTCGACGTCGTCGCCAGCCTCCAGCGCCGACAGGTGGGCGGCGAGCGGCACCTTGGCGTCGACCACGAGCTGTCGGCCGCCGACCAGCCGCACCACCACGTCGGGGCGCAGCACGCCGTCGACGCCGCCGAGCGTCGGCTGCTCGACGAAGTCGCAATATGCCAGCGCACCCGCCGCCTCGAGCACCCGCCGCAGCTGCGTCTCACCCCACCGGCCCCGCGTGTGGGGCGCGCGCAGGGCGGTGACGAGCGCCGCGGTCTCGGTGCGCAGGCCCTCCGACGTGCGGTGCATGGCGGCCACCTCGGCGCGCAGACCTGCCTGTGCGGCGGCCCGCTCCGTCTCCAGTCCCCGCAGGGTGGCGTCGAGGGAGGCCAGCGTCGCACCGACGGGTCTCAGCGCCTGGGCGGACAGGGCGGCGAGCCGGCCGTCGACCAGAGTGCGCTCGGCGGCCAGGGTCGCCCGGGCAGCGCCCCCGCGACGGTCGGCGAGCAGCCAGCCCAGCACGAAGCCGAGCGCCGTGCACAGCAGCCCGGTGACGAGGAGGTCCATGGCGGTCATGCTGACCGCGTTGTCGGACACTTCTGCTGGAAGGGACGCGTCCGCCCGCCGTACCGTCGTCTGCTGTGGCTCTCTCGATCGGCATCGTCGGCCTCCCGAACGTCGGGAAGTCCACGCTGTTCAACGCCCTGACCCGCAATCACGTGCTCGCGGAGAACTACCCCTTCGCCACCATCGAGCCGAACGTCGGGGTCGTCGGCCTCCCAGACCCGCGGCTCGCGGTGCTGGCCGAGATCTTCCACAGCGAGAAGATCCTGCCGGCCAGCGTGAGCTTCACCGACATCGCGGGCATCGTCCGGGGGGCCAGCGAGGGGGAGGGGCTCGGCAACAAGTTCCTGGCGACCATCCGGGAGAGCAACGCGATCTGCCAGGTGGTGCGGGCGTTCGCCGACCCCGACGTCGTGCACGTCGAGGGGCGCGTCGACCCGGCCGACGACATCGCCACGGTCAACACCGAGCTGGTCCTCGCCGACCTGCAAACGGTGGAGAACCGGCTGCCCCGGCTGGAGCGCGAGGCGCGCCTCAGGCCCGAGTCCAAGCTGCTGCTGGCCGAGGCGCAGGCGGCGCTGGCGGTGCTCGGCGAGGGCCGGCCGCTGTCCGGCGCGGGGCGGACGGTGGACCTGGCCGCATTGCGCGAGCTGGGGCTGCTGACCACCAAGCCGTTCGTCTACGTGTTCAACGTCGAGGACACCGAGCTCGCCGACGCTGCGTTGCACGACCGGCTGCGCGGCCTGGTAGCCCCCGTCGACGCCGTCGTGCTCTGCGCCAAGATCGAGGCCGAGCTCACCGAGCTGGAGCCCGAGGAGGCGGCGGAGCTGCTGTCCTCGCTGGGGCAGGACGAGAGCGGGCTGGACCAGCTTGCGCACGCGGGCTTCCACGCGTTGGGGCTGCAGACCTACCTCACCGCGGGGCCGAAGGAGTCACGCGCGTGGACCATCCGGCGCGGGGCCAAGGCGCCCGAGGCGGCGGGGGAGATCCACAGCGACTTCGAGCGCGGCTTCATCAAGGCCGAGATCGTGGGCTACGACGACCTCGTGGCCGCCGGCTCGATGGCTGCCGCGAAGGCCGCCGGCAAGGTGCGCCTGGAGGGCAAGGACTACGTCATGGCCGACGGCGACGTGGTCGAGTTCCGCGTCGGAAGGGTGTCGTAGTCAGCCCGCTTCGACGTACTCGCGGAGCGCCCTGCGGATCACCTCGGACACGCTCGTGCCCTCCGCGGCTGCGCGGAGCAGCAGGTCGCGCTTGAGCCCCGGATCGAGCCGCACCGATTCCACGCTGGCCGCGCCCGTTCCCATCGCCGGGCGACCGCCCTGTCGCCGGCGCAGCGCAGCGACGTCATACCCAGCCTCGGCCTCATCCGCGAGTGCCTCCACCATCGCGTCGGTGATGGGGGTCCCGTCCTTCTTCGTCCCGTGGGTGGTAGCCACCGTCATCGCCTCCTGTTGAGCAGCTTCTCGTACTGCTTGCGCATGGGCATCGCGTGGATCACGGCAGGGCCCTGTGGTCGGTCGAGCACGACAAGCTCGAGGAAGCGCGCTGCGCGGTCGGGCCCGAGGGTGAGCCAGCGGACGGGGTCGTCGCCGATCTCCTCCAGGACGGCAGCGTTCTCCAGTGCACGGAGGATGTCCGCCGCCTCCACCCCGTGCCCGAGGGCCGACGAAAGTATCTCCACACGCAGGTATCGTAATACGAAACCGCCGGAGGCCGCTCGGCGCTGCACCAAGGGCGGTGCCGTCGATGGACGGCGACGTCGTCGAGTTCCGGTTCAACGTCTGACGCGCCCCCGTTCATTCTGCAGAGAATAATGTTCTGGTGTCGGACGAGCGTGACGGACGCGGAGATCATCGGCGTCACCGAGGCACAGGGCCGGGGGGTGTCCAGGCTTGCCGCGGACGCCGAGGCGGGGCACGCCACGGTGCTGCGGCGCCACAGCGTCCCTGTCGCCGCCGTGATCAGCTATCACGAGGTCCAGCGCCTGAGCTCCCTGGAGCGTGATCTCGTGGACGTCGCGCTGGTGCTGACCCGCGCCGCCAGCGACAGCGGAGCCCGCACGTCCCTGGACGCGGCCATCGAGTCGCTGGGCTTCACCCGCGTCGGACTCGAGGCCATGGACGACCAGCCTGACCGGGCATGATCCGCCAGCACGCGCAGCCTGAAGGGTCAGGTCGAGGCCGAATTCCAGGTCACCTCGTGGGACGAGACCCCATTCGACGAGGGGACCGGTCTCGCCACACTCACCGAGGCACTCGTCTCGAAGAGGTACTCCGGCGACATCGAGGGGACGTCGACCACCAAGTGGCTGATGGCGTACGAGCCCGACCGGACCGCGGCCTTCCTCGGGCTCGAGCGCATCAAGGGCACGATCGCCGGCAAGCAAGGAAGCCTTGTCCTGCAGCACGTCGGGACGTTCGCGAACGGACCGGCTGACGGGACGTTGACCGTCGTCTCCGGCACGGACGAACTCGCTGCGGTGTCCGGCAATGGGGACTTCAAGGCTGACCCGGCGGGTTCGGTCAGGCTCAGGCTCGCCCTCGACTGAACGGCGTACTGCTGCGGGATCCGGCTGTAACGCGGCAGCTGTCGACGGGTCCACATCAGGTGGATGGGACGCTGGTCCCATCGTGTCGCTCGCCACGAGCATGGGACCGGTCTGAGCGGTTTCTTGCCACGGTCATGGGACCACCCCGGTTGCCAGTCATGGGACCACATGCGTGTCGTGCGCGGGGGTCGCGGTTGCCGGCCACTACCGATCTCTTCATGTCCAGCGACGTGGAGGCATCGGGTGGCGTTTCGGGAGGTTCGTGTGAACGAAATTCGGGAGGTGCTGCGGGCCTGGCTCGCAGGAGCCGGCCATCGGGTCGCGGCGGAGCGGGCCGGTGTGGATCGCAAGACCGCGCGCCGGTATGTCGAAGCCGGCGAGGCGGCGGGGCTGCTGCGGGAGGGCGGTGAGGGGCAACTGACCGATGAGCTGATCGGGGCGGTGGTTCTGGCGGTCCGGCCGGCACGGACGACCGGACACGGGAGCTCGTGGGAGGAGCTGGTGCCGTGGAAGGCGAAGATCACAGTCTGGGTGAAGGCTGATCTGCAGCTGACGAACATCCACGGCAAGCTCGAACGTCAGGGTGTCGTCGTGCCCTACCGCACGCTGCACCGGTTCGCCGGTGAGCAGTGCGGCTTCGGGGCCAAGCGGATCACGTTGCGGGTCGCGGACGGCAAGCCTGGGGTGGAGTGCCAGATCGACTTCGGCCGCCTCGGGCTGATGCACGACCCGGACACCGGGCGGCGCAGGGCGGTGCATGCGCTGATCTTCACGGCGGTCTACTCACGGCATTTGTTCGTGCACTTGTCGTTCACGCAGACCCTGGAGGCCGTCGTTGCCGGATGTGAGCAGGCGTGGCAGTTCTTTGGCGGCGTGTTCGCGGTCCTGATCCCGGACAACATGAGCCCGATCATCGCGAGTGCGGACCCGATCAACCCGACGTTCACGGTCGGCTGGCTGGACTACGTCCAGGCCCGCGGGTTCGCCACCGACCCCGCAAGGGTCCGATCGCCTAAGGACAAACCTCGGGTTGAGCGGACCGTCCAGTACGTCCGGGAGAACTTCTGGCGCGGCGAGGAGTTCACCGACCTCACGCAAGCCCAGGCCAGGGTCGAGCTCTGGTGCCGGACGACGGCCGGGATGCGGATCCACGGCACGACCGCGCAGCGACCGGCGGAGGACTTCACCACCAGCGAGCAGCCGCTGCTCCTGCCGGCACCGACACAGGTCTATGACCGGCCGCTGTTCAGCACGCCGAAGGTCGCCCGGGACCTGCACGTCGAGGTCGCTCGTGGGCTCTACTCCGTCCCGGGTGAGCTGATCGGCCAGCGCGTCGATGTCCGAGCAGATACCTACCTGGTCAAGGTCTTCAGCCGCGGGCAGCTCATCAAGATCCACCCCCGGGTCAAAGCCGGAGGGCGTTCGACCGACCCCGCGGACTACCCGGTCGAGCGCCGCGACTACGCCCTGCGCGATGTCGTGTCCCTCACCAGCAAGGCCGGGGCAGTCGGCCCGAGTGTCGGCATCTACGCGGTCCGGCTGCTCGATGTCCCGCTCCCGTGGACCTCGATGAGGACCGTCTATCGGCTCCTCGGACTGGCCCGCAGCTACGGGGCTGAGGCGGTCAATGCGGCCTGCGCCCGAGCACTCGAGCTCGACGTCGTCGACGTCAACAAGGTCGCCCGAATGCTCGAGCAGGCCCGCGAACACGCACCGCTGCCGGCGCAGGCCGCGAAGGTCGTGGCCGCCCCTTCCCGATTCGCCCGTGACCAGCAGGAGTTCCAGGGCGAGCTGGCTCTGGGCCTGGAAGCAGACCCCGCATGAGCCGCCCTTCCGCCTCAGCAACACCGCTGCCCGCATCCGCGGCCAGTGTTGATGCCGACCTGCGAGCGCTGCTGCGCAAGGTAAAACTCGGCAGGATCCTGGACACCCTCCCAGAGCGGCTCGCCCTGGCCCGGGCCGAGTCACTCCCGCACGCCGACTTCCTCACCCTGGTGCTATCCGACGAGGTCGACCGACGCGATCGGGCCAGCGCCGAGCTCCGCGCCCGCACCGCCAAGCTCGACCTGAGCATGCGCCTGGAGACGTTCACCAGCGACGGGACAGCCAGGTTCGACCGGGAGCTCTGGAACGAACTGTGCTCGCTGCGGTTCCTCGACGACACCCGAGGAGCCCTGATCCTCGGGCCGGTGGGGGTTGGGAAGACCCACCTCGCGACCGCCCTCGGGCACATCGCGATCCGCCGGCGCAAGAGCGTCCTGTTCAGCCGCGCCGACCAGCTCTTCCGGCGGCTTAAAGCCGCCCGGCTGGACAACAGCAGCGAGGCCGAGATGCGCAAGCTCGCCCGCATCGACCTGCTCATCCTGGACGACTTCGCCCTCCAAGCCATGGACCCGATGGAGACCGCCGACTTCTACGAGCTCGTCGTCGAACGACACCAGAAAGGCTCCACCGTCATCACCAGCAACCGCGACCCCTCGGAGTGGATCGGCGTCATGAGCGACCCGCTCCTGGCGCAGTCAGCGATCGACAGGCTCGTCGCCAGCAGCTACGAGCTCGTCGTCGAGGGCCAGTCCTACCGCCGAAAGCAACGCCCCACCCTGAGCCGATGAGCACCAGCCCGGAGCCCCTCGAAATCGTTACACCCCAACGCGTGCCGGGCCCCTGCCCCGACCACCCGCACTGCCTGCTGGCGCGCTGCCAACGCTTCTTCTGCTCCCGACCCATCCACGTCCGGCTCCGCGGACCCGGCAGACTCCGCCAGTTCTGCTCGACCCGCTGCCGCGTCGCCCAACACCGCCTCGACCACAGCGCATGAGACCCCATCCACCCACCACCTTGACCAGCCGAGGAGAACCGATGACCATCACCACGCGACCCAGGTGGTCCCTAGGTCATGGCAAGCCCCTGGTCCCATCAGGCTGGCAAGCGACACCATCGTTCGACATCCCACCCGAAGGAGCTGCTCGTGGGAGCCGCCGCGTTTCTCGTTCTTTCCGTCTTCCTCGCGTGTTGCGTCGAAGCGGTCGAGGCCCTGACCGTCGTCCTCGCGACCGGCGTCACCCGAGGCTGGCGGGCCAGCCTGTACGGCGCGGGTGTCGGTGTCGCCGCCCTGGCTGTGATCGTCGCGGTCCTCGGCCCGGCAGTTACTCAGGTTCCGCTGAACGGGTTGCGGATCGTCGTCGGCGGCCTGCTGCTGGTCTTCGGACTCGGGTGGCTCCTCAAGGCCGTGCTGCGCTCAGCCGGGCTCAAGGCCCTGCACGACGAAGCCGCGATCTACGACCGGCAGGTTGCTGCGTCCGTCGCCGCTGGCGGGAAGCCCTCGGCCGGCCTCGACCGCTACGCCTTCACCCTGTCGTTCAAGGCTGTGCTCCTGGAGGGCCTGGAGGTGGTGTTCATCGTCCTGACGTTCGGCGCGAACCAGGGCAGCATCCCGCTCGCTGCCATTGGGGGGGTGGCCGCCGTCGTGCTGGTCGGCGGGCTGGGTTTCGCGGTCCGCGCCCCCCTCACTCGTGTCCCGGAGAACACCCTGAAGTTCGTCGTCGGCGTCATGCTGACCTCATTCGGGGTGTTCTGGGCCGGTGAGGGCGTCGGCGTTGATTGGCCCGGCGCGGACGCCGCGCTGCTCGCCCTCGTCGCGGTCATTGGCCTGTCGGCGGTCGGGCTCGCCCGGGCCGCCCGCCCAGTTGGCCCGGCCCGCCCCGACGTCCTGGCCGTCCGGTGAAGGCCCTTCGCGCCGTGATCGCGGTGCTGGTCGACCTGGTGATCGGCGACGACTGGCGCATCACCGCTGGGATCGTGCTCACCCTTGCTGTCACCGGACTGCTCGCGCACCAGGGCGTGCCGGTGTGGTGGCTGCCGCCGCTCGCGGTCCTCGGGCTGTTGACGGGCACAGTTCTGGCCGCTCGCCGCCGGGCGACGGCAAGACCGTGACAGACCTGGACGAGCAGGGCCGCCCAGTTGATGATCGCCACGCCTGCAAGATTCGGTCGTGGGCGACCGCTCAAAGACGAAGACCCCCCAGCTGCGCCAGACGGTCCTCGACTGTGCGGACGCCCGCGTCGTAGCCGAGTTCTACCGCCGACTGCTTGGCCTGCGCTACCGCCCCGGCGACGAGCGCCCCGCGCCCGGACAGACGGACCCGCGCGGTGAGGACTGGCTGGTGCTGAGCGACGATGAGGGCAGCCCGCGCCTGGCCTTCCAGCAGGTGGCGCACCTGCCGGAGCCGACGTGGCCGGCCGGGCCGCGTCCGCAGATGCTCCACCTCGACACCACCGTCCCGACGCTGGAAGATCTGCATTCGCAGCACCAACGGGCGCTCGATCTCGGTGCCAGCCTGCTGCTCGACCGCTCCGACGACGCCGACGAGCCCCTTATCGTCTACGCCGATCCCGCTGGGCATCCCTTCTGCATCTTCGTAGCCCCGTGAGGGGTGCGCTGCCCCGTGCGCACGTCGTGCGTCATGCTCGCCGTTCCTGGCACTCAATGGTGAGCAAGGGCTGCGGCGTCGGTCGTCGAGTTGCTCCCGCCGCTCGCGGTGCATCGACGGTTCTTCGACAGGGGTGGACTCATGGCGGCTTCCGGCACGGGCGCGACGAGCGACGGCGGGAGCGGCGCGGTCGTCCCCCGGGGCAGCGACCCCGGGCGGCTGCACGGGCTGATCGTGGTCACCCAGGACGGGCACCGGGTAGGCACGGTGTGACAACGCCACCGCGCAGGGCCGCCAGCTGAACCGTCGGGCCACGATCACGACCGGCTGACAGGGGTTGCCTACCGCGCCGCGGGCTCTCAGCCGCCTACCAGGCAGTCGGGACGCGAACCGGCGCGGCTGCCGCGAGGGGCGGGGTCGACGGCCGGCGGCCGAAGCGATTGCCGCGGCCCGACGGTTGCGAGGACCGGCAGACGGGCCGGCAGCGGCGCGGGGGCCGAGCGTTCACGTGCGCGGGACGAGGTCAGCAGCGTGACCCAACCCCCGACGAGCACGAGCCAGAAGCTGACCAGGCGGTAGAGCAGCGCCGCCGCGAGCGCGTGGCCGGTGTCCAACCCCGTGGCGACCAGCCCGGCTGTCAGCGCAGCCTCGACGACGCCTAGCCCGCCCGGCGTCAGGCGCAGGCTGCTGGCGGCGGTCGCGCCGACGTAGACGACCAGGAGCCCCGTCCACGGCACCGGCGCCCCGATCGCGACGACGGCCAACGTGAGGCAGAGGCAGTCGGCCAACCAGTTCGTGATCGCGCCGGTGGCGACGGCGGCGACATCCGGCAATGCGAGCCGCTGGTCGACGAAGCGACCGAGGAACTCCCGCACCTGCGCGGACGTGTCGGCTGCTGGCCGGTGCGCGGCGCGCCTGGACCAGCGCAGCAGCCGCTCCGCCCAGGTCTGCACCGACTGGCGCGAACCGGGACGGCGCACTGCCGACAGCAGGGCGAATGCGGGAACGCCGGCGAGCAGGGCGGCCGCGGTGGCGACGACGACGGCGGTGGCGTTCCCCGTCGCGGCGGCGCCGCCGGCCACCAGCACGGCGAACGCGACGGTGGAGGCGAGCCCGGAGACCAGGAGCGCCCAGGCGGCGGCGGACCCGGCTGCGCCCCGGCGTACGAACTGTCGCAGGGTGTATCCGGTGGCGACTTCGGGCCCTGCCAGCGGCAGCGACACCGACAGGGCGTTCGAGGCGACGGTCACGGCCAGGACAGACCGGAAGGGGACCCGCAGGCCGCCTAGGCGCAGCAGCCGCTGGTGGTTCACGGCCGGAGCGGCCATGGACGTCAACTCCGCCGCGAGCAGCGCCGGCAACCACCACCAGTGCAGGTGCCGCAATGTGGAGAGCGACCCGACCAGGCTCGACCGGAACGCGACCAGCGGGACGAGCAGCCCCACCCCGGCGACCACCGGCATCCACTGACGACTGCGCACGACACCCTCCAGGTGGGTCGTGCGAAGTCTCGCCCGGGCCCGCTGAGAGCCCGCTGTGCGCCGCGGGGATTACGCCAGGCCGCTACCAGCTCCGCGATGGCGGCCGATCATTGCGGCACCCAGCACCGCGAGCCCCGACAGGAGCACCAGGGCCGCCGCCGGCGCTTCCGCAAGGGCCTTCGCCGGGGGTCGGCGGACAAGCTCGGGCCGCCGATGGCAGTCGCGGCGTAGGTCTTGTCATTGGCTGCTGTGGCTGCGGGTTTGGACTTCGGAACCTGCGCCGACGGGGATATCGGCTGACACGCGCCGTCGACACGTGCGGCGCTGCCGCAGGGCGTCGGGGCTCTCGCCGACATGCGCATACCACAGCGGCGGTGCCCACGGCGTCGTCGCCGCCACCAGGAGAAGGCCACCCGGCCGGCATCACCGGCGACGATGTCCGGCACGATGTTGCCGGCTCCCGCCAGCGGCGTGACCACGACCGGGGCGGCCGTCCGGCGCGGTGGTGTTGCGCGGCTCGGCAGCACCGATCGTCCCCGGCAGCGCCGCTATCTGGTAGTGCGGCAGGACGGGATCGGGACCCGGTGCCGCGGACGCCGATGTGCCGAGCGCGGAGGAGGCCGCGACGGCAGCCAGGAGCAGCAGGGCACGGGTCGAGCGCACAGGGCACCTCCCGGGGTCATGCTGGTCTTTCGCGGTCCGCAGGCAGACTCCTGCCGCTGCACCGGCCGTACCGTCGGGGCACACCGACCGGGAGGGAGCGCGGGATGGCAGCTGGGCGGATCAGGCTCGTACGCCGGGGCAGTGCCGCTGTGGTTGCCCTGGCCACCGCGGCCGTGACGGCGACGCTTGCCGTCCCGGGTGGCCTGGTGGCGTCCGCCCACGGCCTGGCGGCGGTGCCGCCGAGGCACGTCTTCCCGGTGCAGGGCTGCGCGGTGGCCTACGCGCACTCCCACCACGACTACCCGGCGACGGACATCTTCGCCGCCCGCGGGTGCCGGGTGGTGGCCCCGACCGCCGGCCGGGTCGACGAGGTGACCACTCGCGACAGGTGGGTGGCGGGCACCAACCTCGGTGCCGACCGCGGGGGCCTGTCGTTCTCCGTCGTCGGCGACGACGGGGTGCGTTACTACGGCAGCCACCTCTCGGCCTTGGCGCCCGGAGTGCATGTGGGGCAGCGGGTCCGCACCGGCCAGCTGCTCGGGCGCGTCGGCGACACCGGGGACGCCCGTGGCGTCGGCACACACCTGCACTTCGGCATCTCCTGGCCGACCCGTGCCGGCGTGTGGTGGGTGCGCCGGGGTGAGGTCTATCCCTGGCCGTATCTCGACGTCTGGCGCGCCGGCGGCGATCGCTCGCCCCTGATCGCCGTCCGGGCCGCCAGGGCCAGGGCCGGCAGTCTCCCCCCATGCCGCGTCGACTGCTGATCCCGGGCGCGGCCCTCGTCCTCGCGTCGCTGGCGCTGGGCGCGCCGGCGCAACCGGCCCGCGCCGCCGCCCACCAGCAGCCTGCTCGGCGGGCCGACCGGCAGGCTGACCGGCTGCGCTCGGCCGTGGAGGCGGTCGACCGCAGGCATTCCGGACGGGTGTCGGTGGCCATGATCGGCCGTGGGGTGCTGCGCACGGCCGGGCCGCAGCTGCAGCTGCGGGCGGCGAGCCTGACCAAGGTCCTGATCGTGGAGGCCGCGCTCGCCGGCGGCCCGCTGCGACCGGCGGAGTTCGCCGACGCGCGTGCGGCGCTGACCCGCAGCGACAACGACGCCGCAACCCGGGTCTGGCGGGCGGCCGGCGGGACCGCCGGGGTCGCCCGCTTCGTGGCCCGGTTGCGGCTCGCGGGGACGCACCCGGTGTCGTCGTACCTGCAGCCCTGGGACGGCTGGGTCACCACGGCCGCGGACCAGGCCCGCGTCCTGGCCCACGTGGCGGCGAGCGGCGGGGTGGTGGCCACGCTGCTGGCCAACGTGCGGGCTGACCAGCGGTGGGGCGTCGGCAGCGCCGCCCCGGCTGGGACCCGGGTCATCGGCAAGGACGGGTGGCTGCCCCTGCCCGACGGTTGGCTCGCGCACAGCGCGGGGTGCGTGACATCCGCTGCGAGGCAACGGGTCTGCCTGGCGGTGCTGACCGAAGACTCACCCTCCTACGCCGAGGGCGCTCGGCTCGCCTCCGACGCCGCGCGCGCGGCGCTCGAGGTGGCCGGCGTCCTGGCGTGACCCGGGAGACCATCTAGCTGGCCCTCGCGGTGGGTGAGCTCGCCGTCGCGCGGCGCGGGCCGTCCGGCATCGTCGCCACCACGTCGCCCGCCGACGATCTCCCGCAGCTCGCGGCGGCCCTCGAGGCCGAGCGACCCCGCTGGGTGTGGTGGTCGGCCGAGCAGACGGCCGGGCCGCTCGTTGCCGCCGGGGTGCAGCTGGCCGCCTGCTGGGACCTCGCCGCCGTGCACCGCCTGCTGGTGGGTGGCCGCCGCGACGACCCGGCGGCGGTGGAGGCCGCCGTGCAGGACCGTCCGGTGCCCCCGCCACTGGACGCCGGCCTGACCTTGCTGCGCCGGGACGGCAGCGCCGCCGAGGTGGACGAGCCGTCGGTGACGGGGCTGGCCGTCCGGGCCCTGGCGGTGCAGCGGGCCCAGGAGGCCCTGCTGGCCGGGCGACCCGATCCCCGGCCGGGTGCCCCCGCCGTCGCGCCACCGCTCGCCGTCCTAACCGCGCACGCCGAGTCGGCCGCGGCCCTGCTCGCCGTGGAGCTGGGGCAGCACGGGTTGCCGCTGTCGCGCCCGGTGGCCGAGCAGTTGCTGCAGCGCACGATCGGTCCGGCCGGCTCGTCCGCCGCCAGCCGCGACGCGGAGGTGCTGCGGCACTTCCTCGGCACGGCCGACCTGCGCAACCCGCTCCAGGTCCGTGAGCTGCTGCGGCGCAACGGCTTCGACGTGCCGGACACGCGGTCGTGGCGGCTGGAGCCGCTGCGCTCCTCGCCGGGCATCGCCGCGCTGCTGGGGTGGCGCAAGGTGGAGCGGGTCGCGACGACCTACGGCTGGGGCTGGCTCGACAACCATGTGCGGGCCGGCCGGCTGCGTGGTCGCTGGGTCGCCAGCGACGGCGCCGGGGGCCGGATGACCGCGTCGGCCGGCCTGCACAACCTGCCCGCCGAGCTGCGCGGCTGCGTCGTCGCCGACCCGGGCCACGTCTTCGTGCGCGCCGACCTCGGGCAGATCGAGCCGCGGGTGCTGGCCGTGGTGTCTGGCGATCCCGGGCTCGTCGCAGCCACAGGGGAACAGGACATGTACGCACCCGTCGCGCGCCAGCTCGGGATCGACCGGCCGACCGCGAAAATCGCGGTGCTCGCGGCAATGTACGGCCAGACGTCGGGCCCGGCCGCCGCCGCACTGGCCAGGATGAAGCGGGCCTATCCCATGGCCATCGACCACCTCCAGCAGGCCGAGGACCGGGGGCGGGCCGGCCTGGACGTGCAGACTTACGGCGGCCGGCGGGTGCCGATGGGCGGTCCCGCTCCGGCCGACCCCGCCCGCGGCCGCTATGCCCGCAACGCCGTGGTGCAGGGGGCGGCCGCCGAGTTCTTCAAGGCCTGGGCGGCGACCGTGCGGGCCGGGCTGTCGGCGTACGAGGGTCGGATCGTGCTCTGCCTCCACGACGAGCTGCTGGTGCACGTGCCGGAGCAGAACACCGACGTCGCAGCCGCTCTGCTCCAGGACGCCCTCGCCAGCACTGCGCACTGGTGGGCCGCCGGGAGCGGGGTCCGCTTCGTCGCGGTGGTCACGCGGGGCCGCGCCTGGGCCGACGCCACGGAGTGAGCGTGCGCCCGGCGGGCTGCAGGTGGCAGGGTCGCTGACCGTGCTGCACGCGACGACGCTCCCCGGCCCCGACGTGACCCTCGTCCCCCTCGCGGCCGAGCACGCCGGGAGCCTGGCCGCGCTCGTCGACGAAGACGTGTGGGCCTGGATGTCGGGCGCCGTGCCCGGCACCGTGCCGGCCATGCAGGCCCACATCGAGGCGGCCGGCGCCGACCCCACCCGGGAGGCCTTCGCCGTCCTGCTCGACGCCGAGCCGGTCGGGTCCACGTCGTTCTACGACACCGACACCACCCACCTGATCACCGAGATCGGGCACACCTTCTACGGTCGGGCGCACTGGGGGACGCGGGTCAACCCCGCCGCGAAGCTGCTGCTGCTGACCGAGGCCTTCGACGTCAGGGGGTTGCACCGGGTGGCCCTGCGCACCGACCACCTCAACACCCGCTCGCAGGCGGCCATCGCCCGGCTCGGCGCGGTGCGCGAGGGAGTCCTGCGATCGCACCGCGCGCGGCGCGACGGCAGCCGCCGCGACACCGTCTACTTCTCCGTCACCCGGCCGGAGTGGCCGGCGGTGCGGGCCGGTCTTGAGCGGCGGCTCGCGGCCTAGCGGTCAGAAGGCCGGTCAGAAAACCTTGTAGGGCAGGAATTTTCCCTCGAACGTCAGCCGCACCCGGTCGCCCTTGGGGTCGGCCACCCGCTCGAACCCCATCGTGAAGTCGATCGCGCTCACGATGCCGTCGCCGAACTCCTCCTCGACCAGTGCCTTCACCGCCGCGCCGTAGACCTGGATGGCCTCGCCGAGCCGGTAGACCAGCGGGTCGCTGCGGTCGACGGCGTCCGCCGTCCGCACGGCTGGCAGCTGCAATGCTGTGTGCACGTCCTGGCCCAGCCCGAGGACCGCGACCGCCGAGGTGGCCTGCACCGCCGTCATCGGCTGCTGGCCGAGCAGCGCCGAGGTCGTCCACACCACCGACTGGCCGATCTCGCCGGCGAGCTGGCGCCAGGTGGTGCCGAGCGAGCGCTTGGCGGTGAGGATGCGGGCGGCGGCCTCGCCGCGGGTCAGGGGCAGTGGTGGCTGGGTCATCGCCCCAGCGTCGCGCCCCGACGTGACGGGGGCGTGTCAGACGCCGACGGGGTTCTGCCGCAGTCCGCGAAGCTCGCCCGCCCGGCGTACCTGCACGCGGTCGGTCACGACCCGCACCTCGTACGCCGGCTGCGGGCGGGTTGCCGGGCCCCGCTCGACGCTCCCGTCCAGGGCGAAGGCGCTCCCGTGCCAGGGGCAGGTGAGGCACCCGTCGACGACGTCCCCCTCGTGCAGCGGGCCCCCGCGGTGGGTGCAGCGGTCGGCGAGCGCATGCAGCACCCCAGCCTGACGCACCAGGACGACGGGTACGCCGGCCGCGTCGGCCAGCACCGGCGCGCCGTCGGTCACCTCGGCATCGGCGGCGACGTCAGTCCACTCGCTCGGACCGTGCTGGAAGGCGGTGGTGTCGACGCCGACGCCCTGCGCGTAGGCGAGGTGGCCGCCGAGGAAGCCCGACGCGCCGACGACGCCGGCCCCGACCAGCGACAGCAGCGCGCCCCGACCGTGCCGGCCCCGGCGGCGGGCCCGCCAGGACAGCGCGTAGATCCCGAGCGTGCCGTAGTTGAGCAGGGCGTGCACCAGTCCGATCCGGCGTTCGGCCCCCGCGGTGTCGACCCAGTCGCTCGCCCCGGTCAGCGCGGTGGGCAGGGCCGCGAGGTTGCCGAGGCCGACCAGCCGGGTCGCCGCCCGGCGGCCGTCGGCACCGCCGGTGAGATCGAGCCAGGAGGCGGCCAGCCAGGACCCGATCGGCACGCTCACCAGCACGGGGTGCACAGGGTGGCCGAGCCAGCTGCCGGACAGGGCGTCCTTCACCGGACCCGGCGGGGCGATCGTGGCGATCAGCGGGGCCAGCTTGTCCGCAAGCGGGTCCAGCACCTCGGCCTTCTCGATCCGGTCCACGGCGCCTTGTAGCAGTGCGGTCAGTCGCAGCGTCACGGGCGGCCTCTGCCCATCCGGCGCTCCGCGAACCGGGTGGCGTCCCGGCCCCCTTCAGAGCGCTGCGGCCAGCGCGTCGATGCGTCGCGCCTGCTCCAGGTCCAGCACGGTGACCCCGCCGGCGTCGTGGGTGCTCAGGGCCAGTCGCACCGTGCGCCAGCGGATGTCGATGTCCGGGTGGTGGTCCATCTCCTCGGCGACGGCCGCGATCTCGGTGACGAGCTGGACGGCCGCAAGGAAGGTCGGCGCCTGCACACTGCGCTGGATCGCGCCGGTGTCACCCGACCACGCCGGCAGCGCCGCGAGCCCGGCGACCACCTCGTCCTCGGTCATCGCGCGGGGTCGCTCGTCCATGGGGCGATCCTGGCACCCGTGACAGGCGCCGTCAGGACCGGCGCCGTCGTGGTCGGTGCGGCCATCCTGACCGGGGGCAGGGTGCTGGCGGCGCAGCGGTCCTACCCGTCGGAGCTGGCCGGCCGCTGGGAGTTCCCGGGCGGCAAGGTGCGCCCGAGGGAGACGCAGGGGGCCGCGCTGGCGAGGGAGCTGCGCGAGGAGTTGGGGGTGCGCATCGCGGTCGGTCGCCGGCTCGGGCCCGACCTGCCGACCGTCGGCGGCACGGCAGTGCTGCGCGTGCACGTGGCGCGGCTGCTGGCAGGTACGCCGACACGGCACGAGCACCAGGCGCTGCGGTGGCTCGACGGCGATGAGCTCGACGACCTGGAATGGCTGGACGCCGACCGCCCGCTGCTGACCCCCTTGCGCGGGCTGATCGCTGACAGGCTCAGGTCTGGCCGGCCTCCGACAGCTCGTGCGAGACGGCGTTAGGGCCGTCGTACTCCCTGTCCGGGATGGCGCGCAGCGCCTCGAGGACGTCGGGATCGGCGCCGTTGCCCTTCGCCGCGGCGACCAGGTCGTCGCGGCCCATCGGATAGGTGGCGCCCTTGAGGAACTTCTGCAGCTGGATGGGGTTCACGCTGGCCATGCGCCCGGTGTGCCCAGTCGCGGTCACTGGAAGCCGCGGCAGCGCAGCAAGTATCCCGGCTCGTCCCAGGTGGACAGGAAGCGCGCCGCTGCCCCGTCGCCCCGCTCGACCAGGGTCTGCCGCCGCTGGGCCGAGATGCCGAAGTCGACGGCGCTCGTGTCGCCGGTGTCGACGAACACCGTGCGCCCCTGCACGCACGGCTGGTCGACGTAGCTGGCGTCCTGGGCCGCCAGCAGCGTCTCGAGCAGCGCGAGGGAGAACGACAGCGGGTTGGCGGTGCTGGCGTGCACCGCTGGCCGGTCGCCGGGGCGGGCCGAGAGCTTGACCCCGAACGTCGGCCAGCGCGGCCGGTGCCCGTCGGCGCGATCGAACAAGGCCACCGGGAAGTCCGACAGCAGCCCGCCGTCGACGAGGGTGGCGCCGCGCAGGCGCACCGGCCGGAAGAAGAAGGGGATGGCGGCGCTCGCCCGCACCGCGGCCGCGACCTCCTGCTCGTCGGCGTCCACCCCTAGCTCGGCGTAGTCCCACGGCAGTCGCAGCAGCCGGTGACCGGTGAGGTCGCTGGCGGTGACCACCAGGGAGTAGCGCCGCTCGGGCGGCAGGGCGCTGTCCGGGTCGTCCTGCCGGAGGTCGCCGAAGGTCAGCACCCCAAGGTCGCGCAGCGCGCCGCGCAGGAAGCCGAGCAGGTAGTCGCCGGGATGCAGGCCCTCGGTGAACACGAGGGACGCCAGCTGGCCGAGCGGGGCGAGCGGGCCGGGGAACGACCGGTCGGGCACCTTGCGGTAATCCAGCCCGGCGGCGACGTCCGCCAGCCTCGCAATCGGCTCCCCCGCCCGCTGCAGGGCGGCGACGAGGCAGCCGACGACGGCCCCGGCGCTGGAGCCCGCGACGCGCGGGAAGGAATATCCCCGCCGCGCCAGCGCCTGGACCGCCCCCTGTAAGGCGACGCCCTTGACACCCCCGCCCTCGAGCACCAGGTCCGCGTGGGCCACGTCACAGACCGTACCGGCGGCAAGGTGCTTGCTGCAGGCAGCACTGGGTATGGGTTGATGCATGACGAACAGCAGCGACGGACAGGCCGACTCGGCACGCGGCGGGCTACTCGCAGGCGTTGCCGGCAAGGTCAAGGAGGTGGCGGGCGCCGTCACCGGCAATGACTCGCTTGCAGCGGAGGGTCGACTCCAGCAGGCCGAGGCGGACCAGCGCAAGGAGGCGGCCACCCGGGCGGCGGTCGCGGACGCGCGCGCCGATCAGGCCCAGGAGCAGATTTCCGATGCCGCCGCGAAGGCAGCCGCCGAGCGCCAGGAGGCCGCGGCGGAGGCGGCCAGCACCAGCGCCGAGGCGCAGCGCACCGCGCAGGTGCAGCAGGCCGAGGCGAAGGCCGCCGCCGAGCGGGAAGCCGCCGGAGGCCGGGCAGCAGCGCAGGCGCGGGCGTCCGCCGAGGTCGCCGACGCCGACGCCGACGCGCAGGCCGAGGCCCGCCGGGCCGACGCGGAGAAGGCCCGGGTGGAGCGTGAGCACACCGAGGCCCTCGCCGACGCCGACAGCGTCGAGGCACAGGCGGCCTCGGCCCGCCGCGAGGCCGACCGGCTGGCCGCCGAGACCGCTCGCTGAACCGCCGCTCCAACACCCCGAACCCACCTGCCGCGATCCCTCTGCACGTCCCGACGAAGGAGTCCCCGTGCCCGTCCTGACCACCGCCACCACCTTGTCCCGCACCGTCCTGCGCGCCGAGTTCGGTCTGGTCATCCGGCCGGTCCAGGCCGCCGAGGACTGGCTGCTCGGTCGCCTCCCCGACGAGGACGTCCGGCGGCTCTCCGCCGAGCGCGCGCTCGGTCGCTTTGACGCCTTCGTCGGCCGGGTCCTGGCCGACGAGGGCTTGGCGCGGCGGGGCAAGACCCTGCTGGCGCATGCCGACGCCGTCGGTCGGGCCCGGACGCTCGAGAGCCGGGCGCAGGAGCAGCGGGCCGAGGCCGAGACCGCCCACCGCGATGGCGTGGACGAGGTCGCCGGCCGGCGCGCGGCCGCAGCGCGGGAGCACGCCGACGAGGTGTCGGCCGCCCAGCAGGAGGCCGCCAAGGAGGCCCGCGCCGCTGACAAGGCCGCGCACGCCCGGGGTGAGGCGGAGGCGAAGGCAGCCGCCGGTCAGGCGGCCACTGCTGCCCGCGCGGCGAGCGCGCGGCGCGAGGCCAAGGCGGCGCAGGCCCAGCAGCTGGCCGCCGTCGCCGCCGCCCCGGCCCGCGCCGAGCTGGCCGAGGCGGCCGCCCAAGCTCGCACCGCCAAGGAGCAGCAGGCCGAGGCCGACCGCCTCGCCGCGCTGGCCGCCCGGGAGAAGGAGTCCCGCCGGGCCTGATCGCGTCCCCTTACCATGGGGGAAGCCGAGGCACGCGCCCGGCGTTGTGACACTGACCGGTCGAGTCCGTCCCGGTCGACCCCTGCCTGGATGGAGCGCCCCCGCATGGCCCGCCGAGAAGAGCTGCGCAACGTCGCGATCGTCGCGCACGTCGACCATGGCAAGACCACGCTCGTGGACGCGATGCTCTGGCAGCAGGGCGCCTTCAGCGCGCACCAGGCCGAGAATGATTCCGTCGCCGAGCGCGCGATGGACTCGATGGACCTCGAGCGCGAGAAGGGCATCACCATCCTCGCGAAGAACACCGCGGTCCGCTACGGCAGCCACACCATCAACATCATCGACACGCCCGGTCACGCCGACTTCGGCGGCGAGGTCGAGCGTGGCCTGTCGATGGTCGACGGCGTGGTGCTGCTGGTGGATGCCAGCGAGGGGCCTTTGCCGCAGACCCGCTTCGTGCTGCGCAAGGCCCTCGCCGCCCACCTGCCCGTCGTCCTGGTCATCAACAAGGTGGACCGGCCCGACGCGCGGATCGCCGAGGTGGTGGACGAGACCTACGAGCTGTTCCTCGACCTCGACGCCACCGAGGAGCAGATCGACTTCCCGATCGTCTACGCCCAGGCCAAGACCGGCCAGGCGTCGCTGGCCCGTCCCGGCGACGGGACCAGCCCCGACGGCGCGGACCTCAAGGCGCTGTTCGAGGTGCTGCTGGAGACCATCCCGGCCCCGGAGTTCACCGAGGGCGCGACCCTGCAGGCCCACGTGACCAACCTCGACGCCTCGCCGTACCTCGGCCGGCTCGCTCTGTGCCGCGTGCACAACGGCACGATGGTCAAGGGCCAGACCGTCGCCTGGTGCAAGACCGACGGCACGGTGGAGCGCGTGAAGCTGACCGAGCTGCTGGGCACCAGCGGGCTCGAGCGCGTCACCTGGGAGCAGGCCGGCCCCGGCGACATCGTGGCCATCGCCGGCATCCCGGAGATCACCATCGGCGAGACGCTGGCCGACCCGGAGGACCCCCGGCCGCTGCCGGTCATCACCATCGACGAGCCCAGCCTGTCGATGACCATCGGCATCAACACCTCCCCCCTGGTCGGGCAGAGCGGCAAGAAGCTCACCGCGCGGATGGTCAAGGACCGCCTGGACAAGGAGCTCGTCGGTAACGTCTCGATCCGCGTCCTGCCGACCGAGCGGCCCGACACGTGGGAGGTCCAGGGCCGGGGTGAGCTGCAGCTCGCGGTGCTCGTGGAGATCATGCGCCGGGAGGGCTTCGAGCTCACGGTCGGGAAGCCGCAGGTCGTCACCCGCGTCATCGACGGCAAGATCCACGAGCCGATGGAGCGGATGACGATCGACGCGCCGTCGGACTACCAGGGCGTGCTGATCCAGCTGCTCGCCCTGCGCAAGGGCAGGTTGGAGCAGATGGTCGACCACGGCACGGGCTGGATCCGGATGGAGTACGTCGTGCCCGCGCGCGGTTTGATCGGCTTCCGCACCGAGTTCCTCACCGAGACCCGGGGGACGGGCCTGCTGCACCACATCCACGAGCGCTACGAGCCCTGGCACGGCGAGATCCGCACCCGGCCGTCGGGCTCGCTGGTCTCCGACCGCAGCGGACCCACCACCGGCTTCGCCCTGTCCAACCTGCAGGAGCGCGGCACGATGTTCGTCGGCCCCGGCACCGACGTTTACGAAGGCATGATCGTCGGTGAGAACTCCCGGGCCGACGACATGGACGTCAACCCGACGAAGGAGAAGAAGCTCACGAACATGCGGCAGAGCTCCTCCGACGTGCTCGTGCCGCTCATCCCGCACAAGCAGCTGTCCATGGAGCAGGCGCTGGAGTTCTGCCGCGAGGACGAGTGCGTGGAGGTCACGCCGGCCACCGTCCGCATCCGCAAGGTCGTGCTCAACGCCAGCGAGCGCGGACGCACCGCCGCCCGCGCCAAGCGCGGCTGACCCCTGCATACCATCATAGCGAGTCCGCTATGATGGTGGAGTGGGTGGTGACCTCATCCGGGAGGCCCGGCTGCGTGCGCGGCTGACGCAGCGGGAGCTGGCCGAGCGGCTGTCGACGACCCAGAGCGCGGTGGCCCGCTGGGAGGGTGGAGGTAGCGAGCCCTCGTTTGCCCTGGTCATGCGGGCGGTGCGCGCAGCCGGCTTCAGCGTCGACATCCACCTGGAGCCTGACGACGGCAGCGACCTGGCCCAGGCTCGCCGGTTGTTGGCGGTCGCACCTGCGGAACGTCTGGCAGTCATGACCGCCGACGCCAGACACCTCCTCAGGCTGCAAGCTGAGGCAATGGCGAGCCTTCGTGCCGGCTGAATGCAGACCAGAAGTGATCGTTCGCGTCCTTCTCGAGCACGGCATCAGGTTTGTCGTCATCGGTGGCCTCGCCGCGCAAGCGCACGGTTCCGTGATGATCACCCGGGATATCGATGTGACACCGGCCATGGACTCCGACAACCTCACGCGTCTCTCCGCCGCCCTGACCGAACTCAACGCGCGGGTCCGTCATCCCGATATCACCGAGGGTTTGCCCTTCGGGCATGACGCGACCTCACTCGCCGCGGCGACCTTTTCGAATCTGATCACCGACTACGGCGAGCTGGATCTGTCGTTCCACCCCGCCGGCACCGGGGGCTTCGATGACCTGGCGCGCGATGCCGTCACGGTGTCTTTCGGCGGCCAGCCGATGCCGACCGCCAGCCTGCGCGACATCGTCCGCAGCAAGGACGCAGCGAACCGGGACAAGGACCGGAGGGTGCTGCCGCTGCTTCGCAGGCTTCTCGATGAGTCCTGACGGCGTCGCGAGCAGCCGAAGCTCAGCCGACCAGCCGAGCTCAGCACAGGGCGGCCAGCAGCTCGGCGTCCAGACCGTCCGCAAGTCCCTTGTAGGCCAACGACTCCGGCGACATCGACCGCACCGCCGCCGCGAGCGCCACGCGCCGCTCGGCGGACAGCGCCGACACGGGGACCAGCGACGGCCTGATCCAGAACAGCGCCCGCCCGAGGGCCGGCAGCGCCGTGGTGGCCTGCCGCTCCAGCCGCAGCCACCACCGGCCGCCGGGCAGCGGTGCCGGCAGCCCAGCCGCCGCCGACGGGTCGTGGGCCAGGGCGTCGTCGCGCTGCACCCCCCACACCCCCAGCCCGAACGGCCCCTTGCCCACCAGCGCCGCCCCGAGCGCGGCCGAGCGCGCCACCAGCCGCTTGCCGTCGGCGACCGGCGCGTGCAGCGCGGCGAGGTCCGCGCCGGCACGCAGCCGCGGGGGCCACCCGCTGGGCAGGGCCACGCAGAGCAGCTCCGCGGTCACCGCACCCCCCGCCGTACGCCGGAGGACGACGAGGTCGGCCGGCTGGGAGAGCACGGCGAGGTCGGCGGCTCGCCGCCACCCCCGCAGCCCTCCCAGGTGCTCGCGCACCCCGACGGGCAGGTGGTCCAGCGCGACCGGCACATCGACACGGATCACCCGGAGCGCCGCCACCAGGGCCGCCAGCAGCCCGGCGTCGTCGGGATCGGCGGGGTCGCGCACCCGCACGCCGTCGGGATCGCAGCGCAGCCGGGCCAGCCGGCCGCCCACGGCCGCCTGCCACCCGTCGTCGTGCCGCACCGTCGCCCCCGCCAGCTGGCGCAGGGCCGGGCGCACCACGTGCGGGACCGCCACCGGCCAGAACGGGACCTCGACCACCGGGCCAGGATGGGGGCATGACGACGTTCCCCGAGCCGGAACCGCTGGACACCGGCACACCTCAGCAGGTCGACGAGGACGCGCTGCTCGCCGACGTCGCCGAGCAGGTCGACGATCTGGAGCAGCTGGTGGACATCACCCCGCTGGACCACCCCCGCCGCATCCTGCTCGTGCACGCCCACCCCGACGACGAGACCGTGGGGACGGGCGCGACCATCGCCCGCTACGTCGAGGAGCACGCGCTGGTCGTGGTCGTCACCTGCACCCGGGGGGAGCTGGGCGAGGTGGTGGACCCGGCCCTCGCCGACCTCGCCAGCACCGGTCCAGACGACGACCGGCTCGGCGAGCACCGGGTGGGCGAGCTCGCCGCCGCGATGGAGGCGCTCGGGGTGCGCGAGCACCGGTTCCTCGGCGGCCCTGGGCGCTTCCGCGACAGCGGGATGATGGGGGAGCCGACCAACGACGACCCGCGCTGCTTCTGGCAGGCCGACGAGGCCGACACCGTCGGGGCGCTCGTGGGTCTGGTGCGGGAGTTCCGCCCGCAGGTGCTGGTGACCTACGACGCGAACGGCGGCTACGGCCACCCGGACCACATCCAGGCCCACCGCGTCACCACCGCGGCCTTCGACGCAGCCGGGGACCCGGCGTACGCCCCGGCCCTTGGCGAGCCCTGGCAGACCTCGAGGCTGTATCACACGGCCATCCCCGACGCCTTCCTGCAGCGCGCCGTCGAGCTCGGCGTGCTCCCCGCCGACGAGAGCCAGCGGCCGCGGGGCGTCCCGGACAGCGAGATCGACGCTGTCATCGACGGGACGGCGCAGATGGGAGCCAAGGTCGCCGCCATGCGCGCGCATCGCAGCCAGATCGACCTCACCCAGGGCCTCTGGCACGCGCTGGTTGCGGCGCCGGAGTTCGCCATCGAGAATTACGTGCTCGCGAGCGGCGACCGGCTGCCCGGCGACGGCGAGCACGGCTGGCAGAGCGACCTATTCGCGAAGGAGTGACCGCCCCTCTGGCCCTTGCCAGTTCTGAGGTGCCGTCATCGGCAGCCGGGTAGCCCGTCTGCTGCGCCGAACGGGTGGCGTTCGCCGACAACCTCGTCACGCTGCGTGACCATGAGCCAGACTGGGAGCATCCCCACCCGAGACTTCGAAGGCGGTCCCCCTTGACGGTGCCCACGGTCCCCACGCCCGCTGCCGACCGGGTGGCCGGCACGACGGCGAGCGCCTTCCTGACCGCCGCCGGCGGCACCTCGGTGCTGGACGCGCGGACGGCCGACGTGGGAGTCGCCAGGGAGCGCCGCCGCCGCCGCCGTATCGTCGGCACGCTGCTTCTCCTGGTGCTGGCGGCCGGCGTCGTCACCCTCGCCGCCGGCGTCGACTGGGTCGCGGTGACGGAGAACCCCATCGCCTTCCCGGTCATCTTCATCGGACTGATGGCGGTGTTCCTGGTCGTCTACTACGCGTCCAGCGGACGCTCCCCGCACACGCTGATGCGACCGGACCAGATCTCGACGCGGCTCTCCGACGTGGTGGGTCTCGCGCCCGTCAAAGAGGACGTGGTCCGCTCGCTGAACCTCTTCCTCGCCCACAAGACCTTCGCCAGGGAGATGGGCGGCACCCCCCGCCGCGGCCTGCTCTTCGAAGGCCCTCCCGGCACCGGCAAGACGCATACCGCCAAGGCCATGGCGGGCGAGGCGGGCGTGCCGTTCCTGTTCGCCACCGCCACGTCGTTCCAGTCCTCCTACTACGGCGCGACGGCCCGCAAGATCCGCTCCTACTTCAAGGAGCTACGCCGGGTCGCCCGCAAGGAGGGCGGGGCGATCGGCTACATCGACGAGTTCGACGCCATCGGTGGGGCGCGGCGCGGCCTGGAGATGCGCGAGGCACCGGGCCGGGGGGTGGCGCGCTCGGCGTTCGGCACCAGCGACATGGCCGGTCCCGTCGTCAACGAGCTGCTCGTGCAGATGCAGTCCATCGACACCCCGGTGGGCTGGCCGCGGGTCGCGGCCTGGGCCAGGGAGAAGGTCAATGGCTTCCTACCGGAGGGCCGGCGGCTCACCGGCACTCCGGTCGAGCTGGCGAACATCCTCGTCGTCGCCTCGACCAACCGTGGCGACGGTCTCGACCCGGCGCTGCTGCGGCCCGGCCGCTTCGACCGCCGGCTGTCGTTCGACCTGCCCGACAAGGCCGGTCGCCGCGAGATGGTCGACTTCGTCCTCACCCGCAAGGCGCACGCCCCCGAGCTCGACGACCCGGAGCGCCGCGACGCGCTGGCGGCCGTCACGGTTGGCTACAGCCCGGTGGCGATCGAGCACCTGCTCGACGAGGCGCTCGTCAACGCGATCCGCCGCGGCTCGGTCGTCATGGACTGGACCGACATCGAGAAGGCCCGGCTCACCGAGGAGGTCGGGCTGGCCTCGCCGGTCGGCTACACCGCCCACGAGGCGCGCCTGATCACCACCCACGAGGCCGGGCACGCGACGATGGCCTGGCTGGTGGCGCCGCAGCGCCGGCTCGAGGTGCTCACGATGCTCAAGCGCAAGAACGCGCTCGGGATGCTCGCCCACGGGGACCGCGAGGACGTCTACACCCGGTCGAAGTCGGAGCTGACCGCGCTGGTCGACATCGCCTTCGGTGGCATGGTCGCGGAGGACATCTTCTTCGGCGAGACCTCGACGGGCCCGGCGGGGGACCTCGCCTATGCCACCACCGTGGCCGCCCAGATGGTCGGCTCGGCCGGGATGGCCGGGTCGCTGGTGAGCTTCGAGGCCGTGCAGTCAGGGCCCTTCGGGGGCGCCAACCTGGTCGGCCAGGTGCTCGGTGACCGGGACGCGCGTGCGCGGGTGGAAGGGATCCTGGAGGAGAGCCGGGCCAGGGCGACAGCGCTGCTGACCCAGCACCGGCACCTGGTGGAGGCGCTGCGCGACGCGCTGCTCGAGCGCCACGAGCTGGTCGGCCACGAGATCACCGACGTGCTGGAGGCGGCCCAGGCGGCGTACACCGTTCCACCGGCGCTGCCCGCGCTGCCCGCGCTCATCGACCTGCGGGAGGCGGTCCCGGCCGCCACCTGAATGCGGGGACGCGGCGCCGATAGCCTCCAACGGTGAGCGAGGAGGTGGGGCCGGCGCCGGCCCCGAGGCCGCGGGAGCCACCCCTCGCCGGTGCCGCGCTCGCCGTCGCCCTCGTGCCGCTGACCCTGATGGGCGTGCTGCTCGGGATCGTCAGCGCCTTCCTCGTGCCCGTCGGCGCCCGCATCGGCGGCGGCATTCCGAGCCTCGGCGGCGAGACCGGGCCCACGTCGCCGGGGGGTACGTCGGCCGCCGGCCGGCTGCTCACCGCCGCCGACGGGGGTGCCGGCGGCGTACCCCTATCGGTGGGCGTCGCGCTGGGCGCCTTCGGGTGTCTCGGGCTGGCGCTGCTGGCCCGGCTGACCACCGGTGAGCGGCTCGCCGGGCTCGCCCCCGTCACCGGCTGGCTCGTCATCGCCCTGCTGGCCAACACCTCGGTGCACGGCGACCTCGTGCTCCCGGCGGGGCTCGAGCCCGGCGTGCTTTTCCTCTACGCCGGTGTCATCGGTGGCGCCCTCGGCCTGCTGCCCCGCTCGCTGCTGCCCGGGCGCACCTAGGACCCCGTTTCCGTATCGCCGGCCGGAGTGGCGAGCCTGACCGGTCGGGGTCGTCGCCGACCGGGGTGGCGGTCGTGTCGTGCGCGTCGGGTCGGGCACCGGGGTTGTCGCTGCGGGTTCCACGAGAGGCCCGTCGGGCGCCGCTACCTGTCCGCCGACAGCTGGCCAAGCCACGCACCCCCACCAGCACTGGCGTGAGCCCAGGCGGCCCACCCGAGCTCGGCGCCGGGACCGAGCAGCCCAGAACCGGCCCGTGCTGTCTGACCTGCACCCCAGCACCCCGTCGCGTGACGTCAGCGTGACGCCACCGTGCGTGATCTGCGGCCGCCCCACCCCGCCCGGGCGGCCCCGCCGCTGGTGCTCCCCGGCCTGCCGGCAAGCCGCCTACCGCCGCCGCACCCAGACCACTGTCACCGACGTCCTGCCGTCCTTGCCGCCTGCCGGCTCACGCCGCGACCGGAACGTCTACGCCTGCCCCGCATGCGACAACCGGCTCCTCGGCCAGCAGCGCTGCCCCGACTGCAACACCTTCGCCGTCCGCGTCGGCCCCGGCGGAACCTGCCGCACTGCGACCAGCCCGTCGCGATGCCCGACCTACAGCAGCCGCCCCTGAACTAATGTCATCCCGTCGAGGAACATGCGGCAGACAGCTTCGTCCACCACCTCCACGGACGCGACCCGGCGGACTGTGTCGGCCAAGCGGCTCGCTCGGCCGGTCATCGACCCGTTCGCGGTGCCAGGCAGGTAGCTCTCGCTGTGCCTGATGCGGTCGCCGCCTGATGGCCGTGTGGGCCGGCGGGTCGAGAGCGGCCGCGTCCTAGCGGGACGATCCTGCTCGGTTACCACCCAGACCCCGACCCGACCCGACCCGTCGGCGTGCGCCACACAGACGACCCCACATTCCACGGCACTGGTCCAGTCCCCCAGTCCCCCCAGGCCGCATCGACGTCACCGCCGGGGCTCCGGGCGCAGCTGCCACAGCCCCCACGCGGCGGGGAGCACGGCGTAGGCCCAGCCCTTGTCCCAGACACCGTGGCGGCTGGCCTGCACGCCCTCAAGCAGGCCGATGAGCAGCACGGTCACCCCGATGGCCACCGGGCTCGCGACCACCCCGACCCGCGGCAGCAGCGCGGCAAGCACCGCGCCGACGCCCAGCCCCGCGACGGCCACGGCGGTGAAGTCCTCGCGCAGGTGACCGGTGAACCACAGGGCCACCGCCCCACCCCAGCAGGCCAGCACCAGGGCCGGTGCCCACAGCGGGCCGCCGCGCCCGCGGACCGCGGCCGCGA
>JAABUP010000590.1_pt1 | contig 78887 bp, 102 predicted proteins | sample 5559201 | NCBI WGS metagenome assembly JAABUP01 (sample SAMN10711887, study PRJNA513373) | rock metagenome | isolation source: Antarctica rocks | place: Antarctica
TGGCTGATGAACTATTGTCCCAAGGATCTTGTTGCATCCGCCCATGGTCTGCTGCCTGTTAGGCTGGTGACCAAGGTACTTAGTTCTGACGACTTTGCACTCACAACGACCTGCTCAGGCTAAGCATGCTGTTGTTGCACCTCTCGCTGTCTGTTGATGCAGATTTGCCTGAACATTCTCAGAGCAGGCTTGATTGCGTCAAGAGTGGACCTAAGTGTGTATAAGTACCCAGGTGTGATTGCCGCACCCCTTGTGATAGGGACTATTGCCGGTAGCGGAGGCAAATTCCTTCAGGATGGTATCCAACTAGCATGTGGCTCTTTACATGGTGAGCGCCATCACTCAAACCTCATCACACTGTCTCAACAGCATGTGGTCTTGTTGTCATCAGCAATGCTCACACGCACACACGCATTGCTTTGCTACAAAGTGGAAATGCAGCTCTCACTGTCAGGCCAACCCCACCATTCCGCAGGTGTATTTGGCTGCAGTGCATGCTGCCTGAAACGATGTCATCACAGAAAACAATACAAAAGACTGCACCTTTCGGCGTCAATTTAATGAGAAGCCAAGTATTCTATCAGGCTGCCCAGGATGTCGTTATAAGCTTGTTCTGCCCTGACCTGATGGCTTTCATCTCACCATGTTTTCCTGGCAAGAACGATAGCTGGAACGCCTGTAAATCATTATTATTATTATGTTTTCTTGTGCTATACAGGTCCAACAGAGGTCACAGCACCCGGCTTTGCCTCCAGAACCGGCTTTGCTGGCACCCTTGCATACTACATCAGCGTCCATGTCTTGGAAGTTCTGAAGCCTGCTCAGGGCTTGGCACTGATCACCACTGTCTTCATTGTACATGGCGTGCTGGCTGACGTACTGAAACAGCCGCTAGACTGGACACATCCATTGGCAGTGATAACCCATGCAGTGGCAAACATACCTATGCCTGCCCTGCAGCCTGCTCCCAAACAGGCTGCTGCCAAGGGCCCTAAGGCCAAACAGTCTGCCCAGTCTGTCAGTCATTCCAGCACAGACGTGAAGAAGGACAGATAGCTTTGTCAGCTACTTGTACTTTGAGGTCCTTGTAGTGGTAAGCATGTGCAATGCGTGGCCAGAGAAGTACAAGAGAGAAAAGCATGGTACTGAGCCTCACAGCTTGTGCTAATATTGCCATCTTTATTGGGCATTAGTGCAGAGCAGCAGATTTGTATGGGGGTCCGCTGTCATTCAGCTTCTTAATGGTTTGTTGTTTGTACTACTACTTGTTGTGGCTATACACCACCCAGGGACCACAGATCAATGTTCGCTTCTCCACATTCAACACGTTTGTGCCAAACGGCAGTTGCTGCTCACTTCTGTGCTGATTTGAATTCAGTTGACTAGTGTTCGGTGCTTTGCTGAATGTGCGACTGTAGAGTTGCATGCCTGAGTGTGCAGATCGCTAACAAGGACGGCAAGTAAGTTTCAAGCAGCCATACTTGCCAAATTGGAAGTTTCAATCGGCCATATTCTACACTGTGCTTTGGAATCATGTAGTCTCCAACTGCTGACCTTCTACTGACACCAATGACATATATTGACACATCTAAAGTGCTGCATTATATAAAGATGTTGTCGGCAATTCTTATGCTTGTCCTTGGTAATACACTGTACACTATGCAGAAGAGACAGCTGAACCCTGAGCACCCTGACAGACACAGACAGATCAGGCAGACTGCTGAGCAAGGTGGTTTTGGCTGAAACTTGGAGCTTTGCTGACGTCCAAGATAAAACGAAACACACTGATGAATTCATGTATAGTACATCCTGAACAGACAGATTGTGTAGTAATCCTGATACAGCTGCCAGAGAGGCTGCTTGCTCACTCTTGCTCATATGCTTGTTTGTACAAAGCAATAATCTCCTCCTTGCTCGGCTGCTTTGGGTTAGTCAACCCACATGCATCCTTCATGGCGTTTGTTGCCAGTATGTCGTAGTCTTCAGGCTTGACTCCAAGCACATTCAAGTTGGCAGGAATGCCCACATCCTTGGACAACTTCCTGGAGCAGACCAAACAAAGCACTCGATATCACTTCAACCCTGCTGCATCACTATGCTTGAGCACCCTATGTAGGCCCGTCCAGTAGCAGGTACAATGCCACGCAGCAAATCAGTCTTCAACATGATCATGAACCTGGTTGTGCAAAACCTCATGCAACCCTCTCCAATACAGATCATCTAAATCACATCAACTGACTGTTGCTTGGACTTGAGTCATCGACTAATGCTGTGACACAGCAGTATAGCACAGTGGATAGCTGTCAAAGCAAAAGTAGTGACCACATCCTGTATCACATGAGGCCTGCCTTACCTAATGGCTGCCAGCACCTGCTTGACAGCTTCATCTTGGTCCTCCCCCACATCCTTAATGCCCATGGCTTGCGCAATGTCGATGAACAGCTCCGGCACATACTTGGCATTGTACTCTTGGACAGACGGCAGCAGCACAGCATTGCAGACTCCATGGGGCAAGTTGTAGAAGCCCCCAAGCTGATGAGCCATTGCATGCACATAGCCCAGGCTTGCACTGTTGAAGGCCATCCCAGCAAGGAACTCAGCATAACTGCAGCCAAAAGCTCCATTATATTCATACATTACTGTTATGTTTGATTATTGGCATTGATGCGTCTGTGTCATTATGTTACTGTCATTACTGCTCCGGGCTGCCGCTTCAGGAGGCTCATATTGTAATTGCTGAAAAGCATCAACTTCCCTTTTCTTTTCTGTTGTTACTACCAGCTAAGGTTGAGCTGCATGAGTTGAATCAGCTCAAGGCCAATTGGTTGGACGCAAATAGTTCCAGAGACGATGTGCCGTTGATACTGCTGTGGCTCCTCGTTGTGTGCAACACCAAGCATCATACCAGCTGGTCATGCTGCCTTCAGATCAGCAATCACCAGATCAGATTATGCTCCTTTCAGATGAGCAGACACCTTACACTGCTGTGAGCTGGGTGCAATGCCCTGATACCGCGCACGCATGCACGTGTCTTGGCGGCATACCTCATCATGTCTCTGGCCTCTATGTTGTCTCCATGATGTACAGCAGTACGCAAATAGTTGGCCACCAGCTTCATAGCATGTAGGGCACATGCGTCTGTCACAGGCGTGGATGCTGTGCTCACATATGCCTCTATGGCATGGGTCAATGCATCCATGCCTGTGGCTGCTGTCAAGCCCTTGGGCATGCCAAGCATCAGAAGTGGGTCATCCACAGAAATGGTTGGGGTCACCTTCCTGCAGAAACAAATGGCAGCATTGCAGAAGCTGTGGCTATGGCCCAACAAAAGTCAGTAGGACAGTTGTCTGCTAGGCTCGTAGTTGGTAGACGATGCTGAATCTGGGATACACCTGCTGAAGGAGAGTAATGCAGCAGCGCATTACTCTCCTTCAAACAAGGAGCAGCCCCAATGCAATAGTTAAATGGGCCAGCTGGCCCCCGACGACTCTAAAATCCTTGACTGACTACTCCACACCACACAATGTGTACACTGATTGATTATGCAGGTTATGCAACACAGCAGTTGATTAAGAGGCTGAGCATGTGTGGGTCCCCAAACTCAGCACCTCAAAAGTTGCAAATGGACAATGCAGTTGTTGGACATGGTTGATTGTCTGTCTGAACTGACTTACCAGTCAATGATAGCCATTTTGACCTTGCGGGCATGGTCAGTGATGATGGCAAAGCGAGTCATCTCAGAAGCTGTGCCAGCAGTTGTGTTGACAGCGATCAGAGGCATAGTCTTCTTGGGCACTTTGTTGACGCCCTCATAGTCAGAAATGCTGCCTGCAACAGATACAGTCACTGATTGCCATGCCATGAGACCACATGCACACACATGTGCTGAAGCCTGATGCAGAAATGACATGCAATTTTATCATGCTTATACAGCACTGCATGCATCAAGGTCATTCTGGCGGGAAACTGTGCAGAGCCAATGTGCTTGCTTCTGGCGCTGCTGATACAAAGCAGAGACACAACTGTTGTATTTTGGCTGGTGCAGCCTACAAGGCTATGACGCAAAGCCTGGTGCAGATGAGGGGTGTGGATCTGTACAAAGTTGACAGCCCTGGACCTATGCATCAGCAGTGCATGCGCAGTTGCACTTGAGTCTGGGTTGGAATGTCAGAAGGTTGGCCTTAGCAAGGAGTCCCACCTCCATTGGTAGCAAGCACTGCAATGCCCTTGGCAGCATCATGTGGTGAGCCTCCGCCAAAGGAGATGATACAGTCACACTGCTCCTCTGTCACCATCTTCATACCCTCATCTACCTGCAGGACACTCACAAGCTTTATGTCTTTTTGACTGAAGAACCAGTGTGGCTACAACGCAGGCATGAAGCCAGCTCAGAACTGGAAGACGTGCAACTAGTGTGATTGGCAGTAGCTGTAAATCATCAGCTGTATATCATTCTTGCACTCTTGCATTCTAAGGCACCTGCTTGTATTGTACGACTGTGAAACAGGGCTTGTGTGTGCACACAAACAAGCAGCAGATGTATTGTGTAGACATGTTGATGATGGTACCTGCTCGATGGTGGGATTGGGCTCTACACCATCATAAATGCTGTACTGGATACCAATCCTCTCAAGTATTGAGGTGACAGCCTTGATGGCGCCCACCTTGACTAGAACCTGAGCATATGCACGACAGCAGTGTCGGTACACCATGTGGTCATGCTGGTGATCAAGCAGGGAGCTCAACACAAAGATTGGCTCTGGGGATCAAAGCACTCACTGCATCTGTGACAATCAAGGCTTTCGTGAGACCTAGGTCCTTGATCTGTTGACTTGCGCCTTCTAAGGAGTTCCTGCCCATGTAGTTCACTGCACCAAGCAGACGCCAATAGGCGGTTTCTTGCTACTGTTATGGGTCAAGGGATGTGTTGTCACGTCAGGTGTTCGTGTAATACTTACGAGATGGCATGAAGAACTGGTACCCGCTGTTTCCCTGTTCGGGATGGTGGTAGTTGACGCCGTGAGAACCTTGTGTGCTGTGATTTTCAAGTCCTTCTTCCAGAACGCTCTCCTTCACCTTGTCTTGCATGGGCTTGTCGACGACGCTTGCAGCGGCCTGAGACGGCAGGAACAGCTGGATTGGTGTCTGCTTGGTTCATACTTTAGTTACGCAAGCTTTTGAGGTTTATGCGAAATGCGAAATGAGCACGAAAAAGATGGAAGGTCTGCAGATCTGCAGATGCCGGTGTGACGCGTGCAATGCGTGGTCAACTGTACAGCAGGAATGTAGTGAGACCATACCTTCACGGGAAAGAGCACAGCTGGTCGCGAAGAACCCCTCGGAAAGGTCGCTCTTTGTACGAAGCGTACGCTCAGATGCGGCAGCACGCGGCTGCCAGGAAGCGTGCGCAGCTGCGTTTGGTGCATGATTGTTAGTGGGGCTTGCACAGTCACCGGACGATGCTTTGATGTGCTGGAGTTTGTTGAGCGCTCTTTATAGTAGAACTCGCGGAAGTTTCAGGTTACTCACAGCCGAGGACTTCTTTGACCAGACCCTGAAACCGTGCATGTGACAAGAATTTCGTAATGGCGGATAATGCTCACCAATCATTATGCTGCTGGTACAAAGCAAATGTTGACTTTGGTAACAAATCAGTCTGCGCAAATTTTCTCAGTGGTATGAAGTCCGATGACAAGTCTGCGCAAATTTGCCTGGGAGATGTCTAAACGATGGCCCCAACACGTCACAGAACGCTCGCCAAGACTGTAGGGGCTTTATGAAAAAGGCATGCATGTGTTGCATTCTGGTCGAAAAGGACACAGAGTACCAGAATCACTGCTACACCAGGTCCTGGAATGCTGTCAACTGCATCATATCACACCTCGCCTTATATGTTGTTGGTTTTGCACGTTCAAACGTTGCACATTTAAGTGTCTTGATGACAACGTTAGTTAACAGCCCTCTACAGACAATAGGAGACAATATCTGCTCATGATCTGAAACCTGGTGTCATCCCAGAACGTGATGGCTCTTGAGTGTACACTGCATTGAGGCGATAGCTGCTGCATGTTGACATGTCGAGCAAGAAGCATGCATGTGCAGCATTTGCATGCTCAACAGGACAGTGCACACAACAGGAGCTATACTGACAAAAGACAAGTGCTGGTCACTCTGTTCAAGTCGCAACACTCTCCTAGCCTTCAGGCCTTGTTGTTTCAGGCAGCTGCAGACAGTGATGTTGCAAACGTGCCAGCAAGTTGTACTTCAAGATTTGCGATTGATCTTACTGCACCTGCATCTGACCAGCCCTCTATGCTGCCATTAACTGCTGGAGATGCTCTATTTGCTGTCAAGCTAGATGAGGACCAGGTACTGCTTGTGCCCTTTGGCATGAAAGACAAAGAGACCAGCAAAAACTACACTCTGCCAAGTTTGTTGCTCCAGATTGATGCTCGCACTGTGTGCATATTGCTTTTTCACGGCATGTTTACCAGCATGCATGCACGACTAGACATCTTTATGGAACGCAGGATGACGCAAGGCTGGCTAGCCATGGCTTGGGCTTGACCTCAGGCATACACATCATTCATGGAAACTCTTATACCCGTCACAATACAACCTTCCAGGTAACCTATAGACCTTTTGTTGGCGGTGCAGCAATCCTATCCCTGCTGCTGCACATAAAGCTGACGCTGTTGTTGCACCTCCCAGGCAAAGCAAAGTCACGGTATGTGCTGTCACAATTGCTGTCAGCGGTAGCGTTGTCATCATATTGAACCTCAAGCTACCAATGGCTGCTACAAGCTTCCCTGATTCTTCCAAGCCTGAGGCATGAAAACAGACAATGAGATTGCTAGGTGGCTCATTGTATGACACATGGCTATTGATTCAGGCGTCAGGTGCAAGTTCAACATGCACTGATTGCTTCACACTGATTCACGACATTCTGTCTGCAAACGTCAGCACTCATGCTTCACCTGATCTTGTTGCTGCTGCACTGCACACGGCACGCTCATTCCTATGATGTGTGGGCAAGCCTGTTTGTTCAGTCCGTGGCAATGACTCTAGCATGAGGACTTACCACTAGAGCTTCCATAAGTTTGCTGCCTTGCTCGGGCCCTCCACGCACAAGGACATTGTGGTCTTTCAGTATTTGAGCTACTTGCACCTTGTCACGTCCCACTTGTCCCTCCTACATCAGTTGACCGAATAAGCTACAGCATAGAAATATGCGCGCACTGGTACATGCACTTGCGTATAGGAAACAGTTCTGTACCATCCAAGCTCGTACAGCAGAGCTCTTGCGCTGGGTGAGCTCCTCCTCTGTTATGCTTTTGCCTGCCCCATGGCCCGCATCTTGGAGGGCCTGCAAGCAATCAACACATAACTGCAAACAAGGGCAAGATGATTACTATGTACTGCTGACAGGTACAGCAAACTGCCAGGAGCATACCTACGTCTGGGCTCTCGGGCAACTCTCTCTGCAGCATATCCTGCTCATGCAAAACGCCAACTTTCTCATAAGCTCCTTGCTTAGGGGCGCCCGTTCTGCAAATCAAGACTGAGGATGTGGGCAATCCAGAGCGAGCTTGAGGTACAGCGTCAGCGAAGCCAGCGAAACTTAACACTCACGGTGTGCCCTGGCCATCAACAAGAGCTGCGAAACTCCTCGCTCTGCTTGTCAGTAGTTGCGATCGGTGCTGCAAGATTCGTTTGACCAGGCGCATTCCGCGAAAACAGAAGAAGGTGAGAACAAGTACAAACAGAGGTGTACTCTTTTAGGTTGCTTGGGATGTGATCTTCGCAGGCGACCATAGCAAGCTGGTGAGTCCTTGCCGAGAAACTGGCTTCGGAGCAGCCATCTGCTTGTCACCGTTGACCGTTTCGCTGCAAAGATCACAGTCGGCCGGCACCGGTGTCGCCCGTTGTCATGGCGTCCAAAGCAGCCAATAAGCTGATCAAGCTTGGATGGATAGGTGCTGGTGGCATCAATTTTGGAAGCCTAGAAGGCCCTTGGAATCATGCTGTCCGCATGCAAAAGCAAAACAACGTACAGTTTACAGCGGTCGTCGATCCTAACGTCACAGCCGCCCAGGTGATATCAAAGTCCTCCGTGAACGCTACACTGAGCACCAATGTGACATTCAACTCGACTGAAGTTGGACTATGACTAAAGCCTGATTCAAACTTCACAGAAACGCATCGAGCAGTACCAACAAGGACCTTATGCCAAAAAGTGGGAAGGCTGCCAAGCTTTCAAAGACCATCAAAGCATGCTGCAATCTGCAGCAAAGCCTGAAGGGGTGATCATTGGGGTTCCTCCTGCAGTGCATGGTAAGGGCCACCACAGATGGACAGCCCTGTGTACTACTTGAAACCAGGTGTCTCTTGTTCTGGTCTGGCACTGGTGTTGCATTTTCAGGCTGACGTGATACTAGCCGATGTTGCAATCTCTTGCAGGATCTTTGGACATTGCTGCAAAAGCAATGGAGGTTGACATAGCAAAGGCAGGGCTGCACATGCTGGTGGAAAAGCCAATCAGCATGAGACCTGCAGAAGAAGTGGAACGACTTGCACAGGTCAGCAGTCAGCATGCATCTCAAACGCCTACAGCACTTAATCTTTTGGCATGATCTGCATCATATGGGCGATTATTGATCATGGGCAAAACGGCAACATGTCTCAAACCCTGGCATTGACATGCAAGCTGGACAAGGTCTCACTACATTGCATCTGTGTATACTTTTGCACGCACCATGCATAGTCGTTCTCATGTAGCATGTCCAGCTTCTGCAATCCTCTTTGTCCCTGGTTGTCTATCTCCATCTTCTGCATGCAGTCTCACTGTCCTCTGCGTCAGTGGACTCAAACATCTTGCGCAGCCTGAAAGACCAAGCTAAGCAGCCAGCACTGGTGCAACCGTTCAACTTGCAGGTACTGGATCAAGTGGCTGATGAGAAGAGTCTCATCATCGCAGTTGGCTATATGCTGCGGTCCAGTCCTGCTGTAGTAGCAGCAAAGAGACTGATGCAAGAGGTCAGAGCAGGGCCTGGAAACTTTCCCATGCATACACTTGAACTGTTGCTATGATGCAAAGATATAGCTGATGAGCACCAGATGTCATCTAGGCACATAGATTGCCTGCTGATCCGACTGCAAGCAGCAGGTCTAAATTGTAGCATAGCTTGCTGAATGGCCTGCACGATGGTGTGGCCACTATGTCTTCTGTCTGCATGGCCTGTGACATCTCAAGCCACTCATGCCATGCCAGTTCCAACCTGTCTCCTTCTTTGTATGTTGTCCTTCTGCTCCACAATCATTGCATGCTCATATCAGCCATTCTGCAAGGAACCTCTACTCAATGTGCACAAACATTCAGGCATGCTGCAGATTGGAGTCACTCCAGCATCCATCGTCGGGCGCTACTCATGCCCGTACAACAACATAGCAAAGCCGCAGTGGTGGGATACACAGAAGAGTGGTGGTTGCATAGTGGAACAAGCCACCCACTTTGTGGACCTGATGCGATACTTGTCTGGGGGAGACATTATACAGGAGTCTATACAGGCTGTTGCTGTTGGGCCTGACATGCCCTTGAAAGAGATGCCTGCCCATCCTCAGGCTGAGCATCTGGTACGCCCTGCATTACATCAGTATGCTATGACTGATGCTTTGCTGCCTGGCATGTGCACATTTTGCATGCTGCTTGTCTGCTGAATCGCACGCAAACTATTTATTGAACAATTTGCTTGAGATTCAGCAGACAAGCAGCACGCTTAGTGGGTATGCTGATATGTGCCTTGCTGCAAGGAATCACACACTGTGATTGCCTCATGTGCAAGCTCGCAGGCAGTTGAGTAAGACAATCACCACCCTGCAATGCGCATGAGAGTGTAACTAGTCTAAGGTACTCTGCCTGTCTGCAATGTCAAAATCACTCCGTCTAACCTACTCTGTTTGATATCCTCTGCCTGTCTATCCTACTCTGCTTGTCTGACCAGCTTTACGTGTCTCAGATGCTCTGCCTGTCTGCACAGGTGCCAATGGAGAGGAGGAACAACAGGGCAACAATGGCAACCTTCAAGATGACAACTGGCGCCATTGCCTGCTTGAGCCATACCCTCCTGCTGCACGGCTCCGACTTCTTCTCTGCCATGGATATCACCGGGGACGGCTACCACATCATCATACATGACCCCTACCAGAACCCTAGCTTGCAAGTCCGAAGACCCTTTACCAATCACTATGAGCAGGTGTGTCCAGGCTTTTGATCTGTGCCATGTGGGCTGTATCAGTGCAGAGATTTTGAAGATGTGAGGAGGCACCTGCTTCATGTGAGTGCTTCACGGCTGAGTGTGGGTCATGCAAACAACACAACTCAGAAGCATATATGAGAGTGCTTGTCATCATCTGCGCCTTCAGGACAGCTTATCAGCTCATTGTGACGCTTGTGAGCTGTGTGCCACACTGATGATGTATGAGCCTGATGTCTGTTGCAGGTGCATTTGAACCTAGACCAGGACATGTATGAGAACCAGTTTGACGGCTGGCTAGAAGCTATTCGTACTGGGAACAAGGACGCTGTGAAGTGTCATTACCATGATGCAGCACAGACATACAAAGCCTCGTGGGACATCACTGAAGCTAGCGGTGCTGCACCTCCTGGCACAGACCCATAGTCAGCTATCTAAAGCCTGGATGCTTTACATGTTGTTACACGGCAAGATGGCAGTCAGCACCCAGCATTGTCCTCCACTTTTTTGCAAAGCATTCTGTTTGGAGCAGCATCTTGATGGCATGTGGAATTATCACTGCGCTAGATGCAACAATGTCTTCCACACCTTAGCTGTGCAATGCACGTGTATGGGTTCAGCCCTGTGGCGGAGGTGTGGTTGCCTTCACACCATTTTACAGCATGCAAAGCTTCCACGCCAGCTGGTTGGTAACGTGACTAGTCAGAATTTGTGAGATGTTCATTGTTGAGTGCATTTGACTCAATGAGGTCACCTGTGAAGTACATCAAACAGTGATAAACTGCAACAAAACACAGAGGTCGACTGAGCCAGCAAGACAACTGGCTCCTGTAACAATAGCTCTGGGCACAATGCCCTCAAAGAATTGTGTCTGCTCAGTGATTGCGGCTGTATTCCTCAAAGGCAGTTTTGATGCGGGATGGCGTGGTTGCACGTGAAGCAGCTGGGCTGCTGCCTGCAACAAATGAACATGTCACACTATAGCAGTCAACAAAGCTACCACACTAAGACTGTCAAACATCCCACATGGCATGAGTTGTGCAGCATGTGCACAAGAGATGCACAGGATAGCATTGATTAGCACACAGCATCTGTGGGGAACAGGACTCTGCCAGCACCAGATTGCTTGGCTGATCAGGCAATTCTGCCCATGTACAACAGATCAATAGCCAGATGAAACACATCACAATTCCAGCACACAAGCTATCATACTTTGCTCAGTGTTGCATGCACAGACATCAGGTGCAGGGCAAGAGAGAGTTAGAGGCAAAGGTACATGCTGGAGGGATGAACAGATGGCAAAACATCCATCTATCAGCCTAGTCACTCAACACATCAAAGGAGAAAAGTTGTGCTGGCAAATGCGCCGTTGGTTGCTGTAGCAGGAGTGTGACCTGTAGACGCCAGGGCTCTTGCCTCAAACACCTGGCTGCCACCGGATGAGGACTTGGCCACATGCGCTGCACCAGATTCCTCTGCACAACAGGGATGCCAATGAGTACAAAGGGTGCATGTAGCGATATAACAGCTGTGCAGGTGATTTTTTTGGGGCTCTGACAGTATGTCTGTCAAGCGCTGCTCACATGTTAAGCACAGGTGTGTAGTGCAACATAGCAGCAGGATGCATGGATACCTGCAAGGCGATCACCCTGGTCACTTGAACGAAGGCTCAAGCAGCGTGGTGACAGGAAGCAAAGTTTTATTCTGTCAGCTGTGCTATACGTACACCGAAGGGAAAGGATGGACACAGGCATCACGACAGTACAGAACACAGGAGACATGTTTGAGCGCAGAGTGATGACGTCCTTGACAGCAGGCATATAAAGAGGGTTCCATCTAGAGCTGTCTGTACTTAGCTGCATATCATGCAATGCAATGCATATAGCTTCTGCCTGACACTGCTTGCAGAAGTGCAACAAGCCACATGCAGAAGGGCAGAAACAAAGCGCTAGCAGCAGACCTGAGATGGGTGAATCAGGCTGGGGGGCGGGGTCAGTGTGGAAGGCAGAGTTAGGGGAGGTGTTCTCCTGCCCGTCAGCCTCCCCTTCTGTGCTGTACTTCTGCCTGTGGAACTCCATGAGGATGAGGTCGGCAGCAGGAGTGCGCATGTCTTCTATCCAGCTGCTGGGCGGCACCTCCACTGGTCTCCTTGCTGGTAGACCTGGCACAACAGCAACCAAGCTAAGGAGTAGACAGCACGCAGCAGACAGGGTGGAGTAGAACGGACGCATTAGATAGGGTGGAGTAGGCGTTGTGGTTTGAGTGTATGGGTTAGACAGTAGGGGGCGGAGTGTCTCAGTGATTGCAAGCCAATGACTCAGTGTGGCGAATAGCAATTCTGTCACTGGAAGAGCTACAGGTGTGTGTGCCAGCAGACCTGCATAATGCAACCTGATTGGACTTCAGAGAGGGCACTGGACTGTGGTTGAAACGTGGACCAATGAGAGAGGCTGTTTGCTGCTGGCAGACATGTGTTACAGGCACACTTGCAAATTCATGAAATGATGACGCAGAGACTACAGACAAGTACATACAGATACCAACGGCTGTTGCAGTGCAAATCAGCGTGCCAGAGTGTATGCGGGCAGTTCAAGAACACATGCACACCAGAGTACTGTGTACGTTGTTGTGACAATGCATGAAGTTATGCAAACACAGATTCTTGCAGCAAGGTATGATTGGTTTGCTAGGAACATAGCATTTGAATTCATGCTTGCCTTCTGTGCTGACAGAATACTTGGTGCTTGCCGCTTCATTGACATGACTGGTCAAAGCCACAATGTCCTGAAGCTGCTGCTGACAGAAATCTGCACAGTCACAATCACGAGTTCTTGCTTACATTGCAGCAACCCATGTAGTATGCTGTGCAGGCAAAAACATGTGACAGGCTGCCAATGACAAAGGCTATCTAGCAATGACCCTACTGACTTGTCGGTAAAGGCATGGAGCAGCAGCAAGCTGTGTAAGCAGCTTTGCAGAGCACTTCAAGGTGTCAAACACATGCTTGCTGAGCCAGCACCATGCAATTGCATTGCACATACGTCGCGTTCTGATGCCAAGAACACATCTTGCTTAGCACACTCTTGCACAGACAGTGCATGAGCATCTAGCAGGTTGACTGGCAGTCAAAGATGGCGTGACAGAAGCGTACCTTGCACATGAGCTTCTCCTCTAGCAGCAGTTTGTTGCACCTGAGCTAGAGCTGCCTCATCCCTGCTAGCTGCCCTGTTCACGTCCTCCAGCATGGCTGTCTGATTACCAGACATGCCTTCGAAGCCTGAACAAGCTTAAAGCAATGAGCTCACTGCTAGGTCCATGACAGCTGAATGACAGAATGCACAGATGAGGTCACACATCAGCAGCTAGCAGTCTTCATACTGCTGGATGAAGACAGCGAGGTTGCTTGGCAGCTGGTGCACATGTAGCTAAAGGCCAACGACGCAGTGCAGGACATGTGTTACAGAGGAAGTGCAAACGCCGGTCTGGCTTCACCAGAAGCAGTAGTACAGAACAGACATGTGGAAGCAGAACATTGCAAGCTGTCAGAGACAATGCTGGGTACCTTGGGTGGCTTGCTGCTTGCTCCTGCTGGTGGTCTGCTGCACCATGTTGGTGGCATCAGTCAGGGCTCGGTCCGTAGCCATGCTGTAGTCTTGCCGCCGCCGCAGGTCATTAGCGTGCACCTCATTGGCATGCCCCCTCAAGTCATGACCTACATGATGGGCACAGTAGTGGTCATGGACAATGCGTTGTAGCAAGATAAAGCATGAGATGTCTGAGACATCGAGTTTCCTGTGGGTTGAGAACCTGATACAATGAGGACAAGGTCAGACGCGCCGAAACTTGCTGGAAGGCATGCATGGCAGCATGAAAAGTGTGTAGCCAATCTAAATGATGACGGCCTTGGTGATAGCACCATTGCAGAAGTTGCTTTATGATATGTACTTTAGTAGTGTCACAAGGAGCATGTGCAGGGAGACGTGATACATAGCTGATGCCTGCAGTCATCCACATTGCGCACATGGAGTACATAGAAGCGGGATGTCAGCATGAGGCATATGTCTCACCATGCATGGCAACTTGCTCCAGAGCAGCCGTGACAGTGGTGTGGGTCTCTTGCAGCAGCTGAGCCTGCTGCTCTGATGTACCCACTGCTGCAGCCTCTTCCACCTGCACATTGTGCGTTTTAGACCATCAACACACAACAGAGGCTCAAAGGTGTCCCGCTGCTTGAGACAGGTAAAGTTCAGGACTGATGACCCATGATCTGCAGCACTCCTCACACCGCAAGCAGCTGAGTGACAGGCACCATTGACCATAGCAAAACCCATACAGCCAGGCATTGATGTCTATGCACAGCAACATAGCGATGCCCACAGCTTAGTCCCTGCCCACTGCACATCTTGGTGCAGCCAGCAACATGCAGCAACAGTGATTGACATGTACATGCCACCAGCCAAGCCTGACCTGGAAATGGCCTGCAGTACTGGCAGAGAGAGTGGCCAGCTCTGCAAAGGAGGAGCCAACAGCATGTCTGCTGCTGTCCAGCTGGCTGTGGATGGTGGCAACAGTCCTGCTGACCTCCTCTGTCTTGCGCTGGGTGAAGGATGATAGCATGCTGCCAATCTGCTCCACAAGCTTGGCCTGCATTGCACAGAGATTGCCAGGTTGTGGGCATGCCCAATGACACAAAACAGGCACTGCATAAACAGTTAGCATCGGCAACAGTGACAGTGTGGCGTTGCGTCATGAAAGCAGAAGTGCAAGTGCAGCTTAGACTGCTAAAGCTGCCTTTGATGTTCTGACACAGTGCATAAATTGTACACGTCAGATTGAACAGGTCCAGCTAGGAATGATCACAGAGCATCGGTTTGGCATCTGGTACAAGACCTGACAGCTTCAGCTGCAAGTGTATGCGAAATCATTGCTGCAGCAACTGAAGATACCATTACCTGCTCTTCCTGCATGCTGCTTGCAAATTGTTGGTCAAGTTGGTTCAGGGCTGTGCTCTGGCTGTCCAGCGTTTGGTCCACAGTCTGGCGGCAGCTGGTTGTGGCAGCATCAGCCTCGTGCAGGTGCTGCCTTGCCAATGCAATGGCAGCCTGGGTATGCTGCAGCATAGCAGTTGATGCTGTACGCTGCTGATTAGCATATGTCTCAAGCTGCTGCGTCTGAGTGCTCAGAGCCTCTGTCAAAGCGCCAAAAGCTGTTTGCATCCAGGCAGCGGAGGCCTCAGCCGCCTGCACACCAACACTTGTTTATTGTTTAAAGAGGTTTCAAGTGTTTGTCTGGACATGGCATTGGTAAGTTTGACTGAGCTGTGCCGTAACAGCATGCAAGTGCATGCATGTCGCTTGAAGCCATATAAGCATCATGCAGAAGGGCGTGTGCATGCAATTTTTTGCATGAACTTGCACAGAAGGCCCTTCTCAGCTAGTGCTGAACCAAAGTGCCTGTTGCTGCTTTACCCACACTTTGGTGGAAAGTGCAATCACCTGCCTACCAGCACGCGGGCCCTACAGCTAGAGAGCTGCTGCTTACCTGGTGTGCTTGTTGGGCATTGGCTGTTTGCAAGCCTGCCGCTTGTTGAAAGCCCTGTGTGGCTGCCATGCTAGCAGCATCACATGATCTACTGACCAGCTCGCTGACTTCGCCAACTTGGCCTTGCAACTGTGCTATCTGGCCCTGCAGCAGACGGCAAGGTTAGGCAGGTGCTGTGCAGGGCAAAGACGAGCACCATTGGAGTCCCATTGCATGCACCTTGGGGCAGATAACACGACACATTAGAATTGTCTGCATTGCTGCTGAGCTAATGACAGACAACACTGCATTGGTGCAGCACTCTGTCTAAGCAACACAGCCAGCACACAACAACAGTGTATACAACCGCAGGCTGAAAAGCAAGGTGGGCTATGCATGTACATGCGTTGCCAATGAGTCTGCTAGACACCTGCATTGCTGCCAGATCGCTGTTCTTCTGTTGCATGAACTGGCTGGTCATGTGTTGAATGGTGCTGTACAGCTCCTGCTGCTGCAGCAGGCTGCTTGACACAGCCGCATCCATAGCTTGAAGCCGTTCCTCGGCCCCTTGTCTCAACTGCTGCACGATTTGGGCATTGCTGTCCTCTCGGCCAGCTGTGCTTTCTAGCCTGCAAACGCGCTGGTCATCACTGTGAAAGGTGCGACACACAAATGCTGGCAGCATGACAGACATGCAGCTTGCCGGCTACACTAAGCCTGCAGACTTGACGCTAGCTTGATTCACAGTGCTTGCCATTGTGCTGTCCAGCGTGGAAAGCAAGCACACTTGTGTCCACAAGGCTGGGCTGAATCGCGTTTGTTTGCAACACATGTGCAATTGCATGCTGACAAAAGCAAGCTTGACACCAAGCCAGCTGGGCAGAACAAACTGTTTCAAGTATTGCAAAGACCAGCATTCCTCTCACCTGTCAAACAAGTGGTTGACCTCTTGTGCAGCGCTGTCCAACTCACTGCACAAGCTGTTGGCATGGCCGGCAAGAGCATGCTCGCTGCGCTCATGTGTCGCTATCAGGAAATCCCTCTCCTGTATCCCTTGACGCGCAACATTCAAGGCAGCAAGCGACCGCCGCAACTCCTGTCAAGAGACACACTGAGCTATCGGTCTCCCTCTCATGACAGTCAATGGCAAGTACACATGAAGGTGGGGAAACATGGCACCATCATGGTGTAACAGTGCTGCAAGTTGCCCATGTTGGATGTGTGAAAGACAGCAGATGTCTCAGCAAGTCGACATCTAGTTATGTGACAACAGAGAAGCTTGTTTTCAATACCCAGAATTTCTAGAGCTGATAGATATGCCACAATCATTGACACCAGAAAGAATTTTACCTCCTGGGTGCTGTTCAGCTCTGCTTTCAGCTGCTCCATGTCATGACGGCTCCTGTCTGCAAAGATCTCAAGCTCCTTCTGCAAAGTCTCCACTCGTTGCTGCAGGAACTTCTGCTCCTCCTGGATGACATATGGGAAGGTGAGTGTGCAACAGCTTGCAGGCTTGTGCTGGCAAGCAGTTGTTGATTGGTAGACAGGCTAGTGCATAACTTGCAATGTGGTACCAGATGATGTTGACGGACTCCCCTCCTCCTTGTTCAAATACGCCCATCAAATACAAACTCAAACAGCCTTGTATCATTGTGCTGCCGTATCGCTGCTGTTTACCTCAACACCTTGGCACTTAGCACTTAGATTGTATGCACTGCATGACCTAGTGACGCAGGATGGCAACCAGGTTGGATTGTACATCACTGACACGTCAGCCACTGCATGTTGCGCCTCCCTCGGTATCTCAGTACACATACATAAGAGCAATTGCAGATTAGCAGGCCGATGACAAGCATTACTAGAATGACCACCTGCTGGGATTCCCAATGGTCCGCTGGCAGGTACACTCCGTTCTTCTCTCTTGTTGCAAACAACTCCTCCTTCAACTTGTCGATCTCACTGTTTAGCTCCTTGATGTGAGCCGCCTTGGAGATGCGCTGGTTCACCTCGGGCCTGCAAGCAGCAAGGTTAGCACTGAAGAAGCATGCCTTGTTGGTGCATGAAGCATCTGCTACTGCAGACTTAGAAGGATTGGTTCCATCATATTGACCAACAACATGCATAACTTCATGCCAAATGCACACTGCTGTCTTGCAGTGCAAATTGTCAGACAAAGCTGGTGTTGCACTTCAAAGCTATGAGTTGGTTGAGTAAAGAAGGATGGTAAATATAGCATGTCGGTTGCATGTTGGCGCTGCCATGCTCAAGGTGCCAACCTTGCAGACATGGTGCAGCATGTCAGTGCACACGCATTGTCACAATGCAAATGTGCAGCGCGTCAATGCGCAACAGTGCAAAAATGCTAGACTGCTGCTGTGAGCTGCCTGGGTGCAATGTACCTGTTGCGGATGTTCTTTGCACGGTGTGCATAGTCAAGCGTGCTCAGTGTCTCCTCTTGACACTGCACATTTGGGGCAATGGTGGCTATGATGCAAGTCTTGGTGCGCCCACCAAGGGAGTCCCGCAACAGTCTGGTCAGTTTACTGTCGCGGTAAGGTATGTGGCCTGACTGTTCCACAAGAGCTGTGATGACTCTGCCCAGAGTCAGCAGACTCTTGTTGATCAGACCAGCCTCCTTGGCCCGTACATCAACTGCTCCAGATCTACACACATAGCAGAACTGTAAGTAGGTCACGATAACTCATGAAGCAGTTTTGCAAAATGTGGCTCGGAATCAGATTACAGAACTGGACTTGATGAAGCCCATCAGAGCAATCAGCATGCATTGCATTCAGTGCAACGGCCATATCTCTGTGTGTGTCTGATGTGCAGCTGCAAGACAGACTTGAGAAGGCAAAACAGAGAAACGTGTAGAAGATGCCAAGTGCCTGCATGCAGGGAGCATGTATTTTGCTGTGAACCAACCTGCCAACATTCTCTGACCCAGCCAAATCCACTAGGTACAGTTTGCCAACCTTGATTACATCCTCTCCTTCAGTTGGGGTCTCACGCATGTGCACTGTGATGCAGAAGACGCTGTGTGATCTGCTGGACTGCTTGTTCAGCAGTGTCTCTGCAGTCCTGCGCTTGGCAGAGCCTCTATCCAGCAATGTGTAAATATCAGCTGAGCTTTTGACGATGATCTCTTCAAGACCTTGCACATTGACGCCGCTCTTGTCTTCAAGCATACGCAGCTTCTGATTGCTTTTGCTTTCTCCAACTGCTAGCAAGTCTGTGGTTTCCTCATTATACAGCTCAAGAAAGCTGCACTTGACTGTGTACTCGCTGTTTATGCTGTCTAGGTGCTGAAAAATCTGGCTGATAGCCCTTGGAATCACACCAGCTACTTCTGACAAATCTCTGCCATCTGCTGAATTGCGATCACCACCTTCCATGGTGTATGTTTTGCCAGTACCTGTTTGTCCATATGCAAAGATGGTGCAGTTGAACCCCTCCAAGACTTCAGAAACTATTGGAGCAATAGCTCCAGTATACAGTCTTTCCTGACTGGATTCAGGTCCAAACACCTGCAGAGCAGATCAGGAGCAAATATGACAACAGTCGACATGACTCCTGCTGAAATATGCTAACAAGTCTCTGGAAGGACACCAAAAGTTGCATGAAGAGCGGGAAAAGCCGGCACACCTTGTCGTAGTGGAATGCACGACCCATGTGCTTGCCAGCGACGCTCTGCATGAGCACCACTTCTTTGTTGGCCTCGACCACCTGAATAATCTGCGGTGTGCGATTCGCGACCTCTTGCTTGCTGCACGGCCTGCAAAGTCACAAGCAAGCTCTCACTTCACGAGCTACTTTGGAGGCCTGCGACTGACTGTGTAATCTCTTCAGATGCTTTTGACGGTTTTACCTGCATCTCAAGATGACCTGGACGTTCACAGCGCCCGTCGAGCCATCCTTGAACCCGCCCTGTCCACCACGGTCGCTCATAACTGCAGCTCAATGCACCGCCGCTTGTAGCAATGCACGCTTACTTTCTTGTCACACCGGCAGCACCTGTCCGGCGCTCGGATTGACCGTGCAGGGCGCGCAAGCGGCGTAACAACAGGTGTAAACTGATGTTCAAACAACTCTAAACTGACTTTCAGTTTAGATGTCCTGACGCATCGCGCATTGCGTTGGGTTTCTTCATTGAGAGAGGCTTAGTAATGCATGAGACTGCTGGTGCTGACTTCTTGCAGCTCTGGAGTGTCCTTAGACCGTCTGTCGCCGAAACTGTTGCACTCGGCTCACGTGCTTTGTTTCTGCTATAGCTCACAGCGTCGATTGTCGTGTAGTGTGTTCCGTGTACCGTGTCTTGTCACAGTTGCATAAATTGCGATCAACGGCTGTCTCAGCTTGAGGGAGCTCGGCTGAAGTAGCCGCAAAAGGCTTTGAGCTGATCGCCTGTCACTCATTCTGTGACATCTGGCACTGCCGCTGACAATGAGATTCTGGCCGAGCCGGCTTCGCAGAGGTCCAAAGAAGAAAAATGGGCGTGATAGGGCGTGGAACCGTTTTGTCCACCAAGAGCTGACGGGCTATAGCCCTATCATGACTGGCAACAGAGTGCTGGGTTTCTTCCTCCTGGCTACTCTCATTCTGATCCCGCTAGGAGCAGCCATACTTGCAGCATCTCTGGGTGTTGTAGAGTACAAAGCCAGATACGATAACTTGGGTGCTCTCAATGGCACCAGCAAAGCAGATCAGCAGTCAGTGCTCTGGAATAAGCAAGATGAAGGAGTGGTTCAGAGTGTCACCATTACCACGACCAAACACATGAAAGCACCGGTATGCTTTGCTAGCAACCTGTGGTCACTGCAGCGTCAGTCAGTCATTTGAATGATAAACAGCAGACCTACCTCACATCCAGAATCAACGTCTGCTTGTTTTGCTCTGCAGGTCTATGTATATTATGAGTTGCAGAGCTTTTACCAGAACCACAAGAGGTATGCGCTGCTTGTTCTACCAAACATTCTGCAGACTCCTTTCCTCTGCACCCCTGAGCCTTGTTGCCACCTGCTTGCTGTTTACTTCAGATACGTGAGAAGCTTAGTTTCAGCACAGCTGGGAGGCAAGAACAAAGCCCCCAACACTTTGGGGACATGTGCGCCGCAGCAGTATGTCAATGACATGGAGAATGCTGTCGACCCTAGCAACAATGCAGCGCTGATCGACAGCGCAGCAGTTGATCCATGTGGTCTGATGCCGTACTCCTACTTCAATGACAGTTATGTCATGTCCCAGCAGCAGCCAGGAGGGGCTCTCACAGTTGTTGACATGGATGTGAGTCCCTCCTGCTCATCTTCCTCTGCATACTCACTTGCAATCAGCTAGCATGCTTACAGCTTGTGACAACATTTGATGGTCTGACATTTGTTTCAGGCTTATGTTTTGCTGTTCTCTGCAAAGAGCCAGTGTATCTGCTGATACAAGCCAGCCCATAGGAGGTGCATCAGCACAGGGTGTATGTTCTGACCTCTTGTGCAGATTTTTGCTGTTTCTGCTCATGTGTCTGAACACCTGCATGACCAATGCACCCTTAGGCATGGTTTTATCTGACTGCTGGGGCGCATCTCTTGGTCATGCAAGCGCTCACAAGGAAGAGAAGAAAAGCCTACGCCCTTCACTGATCACGGGGTCTCCTGAGGTGGCAATCAGAGTCATGAACATAGGCCACATCCAATGCGAAACGAAATGCCCAACTCATAGGGGACAGCAAAGCCCTAGGCTAAGGGGAACTAGGCCTGTTCTTGTCAAATGCTCCAAAATGCAGTGTACTGTTATTTGCAGGAGACCAATATTGCTTGGGCGTCTGACAAGAACAGTCTGTATGGCCACTACAAGCCAACCAATTTCAATGAGATTCCACAGTACAGGGGCGGTGGCACTATCAACTCGACCTATTTGTACGTGAATGACGATGAGCATTTCTTGGTATGGATGCGACCTGGCGCGGCTAGGACAGTCAGAAAGCTGTATGCTAGGATCAACAGTGACATCCCCGCAGGTATTGCTGATCCACAATCCTGATGCTCAACTGCCCTGTCCTCAAAATTTCATGTGCAGTCTTGCAGAAACCAATTGTCTTTCTTTCATGCTGCATGAGTTGTCGTCAAGAAGGGCCGGCTCTCAATGAAAGCATGCGCCATCAGAACACCCGCACATGCTGCTGTCTGTCGCTTTCAAGTGTCTCCTCAAAGTTTAAAGTTATCTTCATGAGCAAAAGCAGCGTCCACATGACAGCCAGCTCAACAAGTATCACCATGAGATTATGATGTTGCCAGCCCTGTTCACATGCTCTCCATTGACTGATGCTGTTGCTGTGCAGGCACCACCATCTATGCAACCGTCAACAACCGATACAACACATATAACTTTGGCGGCCGCAAGGTGAGCACCCTTGTGTCAACGTGTGTGGTCCTCAGAGCAGCTGCAATTGCATTGTGTTCACACTGGCTGCTTTGTACATCATTTTTGTCTGGCTGTGTAGCTTGCGTGCATAATAATTGTCTTGTGGCACATATACACGCCTTGTGTGCTGTCGTAGCATGCGTTCATTGGCGCAGCATGTCTCCACACCAGGCTGCCCTGCTGAAAAGTCATTGTTGCATGGAGTCCATGCACCATCATACATGTCTCACATGGCTACACAGGGTGCATCTGTAAAAAACCTTTCATATTTTGTCCTTTTTCATGACCATGCTGGTTCCCTGTGGTGCAGTTGATTGTGTTGAGTACGCACTCCTGGGTTGGTGGACACAACAATGCTCTTGGCGGCATCATGCTCACAATTGGTGGTCTGGCCTTCCTCACAGCAATTGTCTTCTTCTGCTCATACCACCTGAACAAGCACAGGAGACCCTATGCTGACGCATCACGGCTTTCTTGGAACCGGACAAATCTCGTGAAGTAAACTTTTACGTGTTTGATGAAGTTGAGTGCTTAGTCAGTTGTGTTGTTCTTGTCTTGGTCTGCTTAATACTTTGCACTAGCAGTTATCAACTCTGCATCAAGACGTTGTGTCACTTGTACCCAGTATTGCTTATAGGGTGCTCAAATGTCGTTGACCGTTGACAGCTCAGATGCTGAGTGATGTGGCAATGCAATGCAATCTTGTCAAGGTTCATGTCATTGTAGCTTGTCTTGAGCTTGGCAATGCAGACAGACAACTCTGTTGTGCTCATGCGCAAATGACACTTTCTCGAGACTGTAGTACTCTGGATGCTATCGGCAGGCTTGAATGCTTGCAACGTCAGCAAAGCCACAGAGGTTCCTGCCAACAGCATGCACTGCTGAAACTGATCCGCACAGCAACAGTCCCTGCTCTGAAATGCGTTCAAAAACGCAATGACAGACACTACCATGTCGTGGTACATGCAGTGCATGACATTTACTGGTGCACATATTTTTCTTTTTGGTGTGTGGGACGAGAAATCACGATGCCTCTTGATGTGGTTCCTGCAATCTCTCATGCCAATGACACAAGATAGATACAGACAGGACGAAATCCTCCTCAGCAGTAACACCAAAAAATTGGATCGCATCTGGACGCCCACTTGAGTGTTAAAGGATAACTGCAAAAGAAGTTCACGCCAGAAGTCATGCAGGCGCCTCTTCAAGACTGCCCAATTGGCCACATGCTGCCATTTCATCGTCTCCCCTGCTGTCCCTGATGGTGCACACTCTACGTGCCTGCAGACACAGACTTGACTGTTGCATGGGTACTAAGTCAAAGATGCATGTCATGGCGTTACAGAAGCACACAGCCAGCAACTTGCAAGCTCATCAGCCACAAGCTCACCAGTTAGACAAGCGCAAGACCATGCCTTCCAACAACGTATTAAGTTTATACACATCTCATAAGGGCCCAGCAGCTGTGCTGTCACTGTCAGCTGTCACTGTGGCTGACGCTGATCAGTGAGTGCATGGTGAGACTGGCATGTCATTATGGTACAGCAGACTGATGACCAGTGGGCCACACAAAGCATTGCATGTTCAGCTGTTGTCACTGCCAGCCTGATACGCTGCACAGGATGCACATGCAGGGCTACCACCTGAAATGTATGACCAGCACAAGAAATGTGCTACCTGAAATGTATGGTCAGCACAAATGCATTTCTGCTCAACTGTACTCTGTATGCAACAATGCCTCTCAAAATAACACAAACCAAGGCAGCCCTCATGAGGCACAAGCCAGAGCTGCAGATGTAGGCAGGAGCATACTTGATCGGCCTCAGGCATACTCACCATCTGCCCAACCTGCCATAACTGCCTAGATCTTGACAGCCCATCAAACCGATCATCAGCTATTGGAAGGGTTGGGCAGAATGCAAGTGTGTGCATTCTGCCCAACCTACTTGATAGTTGATGATGGCCCTCAGATGTGTCTACTCTAACAGCAAGTACCTGCACTCAAGAAGGCTGCACAAATTTGGATGCAGGCAAGGGCATCACCTGCATGATGATGTCTCTGAAGGCCTTAACTTGCTCCATGGAGCTGGCAGTGAACTGTGTGCCTTCATGAGGGTTGAACATGATCAAGTTGATCTTGCACTCAACGTCTTGCATCAATTCCACCAGCCTGCAGGTCAACCATCAGACAGGACATCGAACATGAGACAGAGGAAAGGAGATACTAGACAGTAATGCTGCCTTGAATGAAGGAGTAGAATGCGGAGGGCATGTAAGGTGCATGCAAGGGGAGGATGCAGGGTCTGGGGCTTGTACCCTGTGTATGTTGGGTGAAGAAGTAGAGTGTGGGGCTTGTACCCATGCATGCGGGGTGAAGATGTAGAGCTTAGGGCCTGCACCTACATGCACAGGTGCAGGGTGAAGCATGTAGGGTGAAGAAGGAGAGTGCAGGGCCTGTACCTATGGGCGTCTTCTAAGCTGTCATTCACGTCTCTCAGCATGACATACTCAATGAGCACATGCCGTGGGTGAGACTTGGCAGGGTTCCTAGGAAACAGCTCCCTCAGAGAGCCTATCAGGCTTTCCAACGGCCACTTGCGGTTCACAGGTACAATCTTCTTCCTCACCTACAGCAGCTGCTTCTTCAGCAACGAATACCAAAATTGACAGCAACACTACATGCCAGCTTGCGCTGAGTAACGCTGGGTAGGTCTGAGGCCAGTTGCTTATCTCAGAGCAACTCATGCCGGCTGCATCATCTTGTGCGTTTTATACGAAACACATGCTGTTGCGCGATACGCTGTCCAGTCCGTATGTGCCACTATATGCTGCTTTAACATAAGAAGCTGTGACATGATGCTGACAGAGCTTGCATAGAGGTGGTGACAAATTGAACAGGCTGATAACAAGTCTGTCATGGTAGGTGGTGAGATACAAAGTGGTGCAGGCTTTGCACACAATAAAGCATTCAAGGCAAGTAGGAAGAAAGGCAGCAGTGGCAGACCTCATCTGTGGTGGCATGTAGAGACACAGCCAGCTGTGCCGGGCTGTTCTGCACAAAGTGCCGCAGCTGTGGCACCAGTCCAACTGTAGACACTGTCACCTGTAACCACAGCCACAATTCCTTTTGTAAGTTTGGTTTGGCTTTTCCTTCTTTCCCTTTCTTTTGTCTTCTTGAGCAAAGCCGCAAGCATGGCCTTTGTGACTTCCTGTTGATAGCCTGGTTCAAGACATTTGAGGCATCTAGACATAGAAATTTTAAGTCCGCTGACACAATGCTTGCACACAATGCCCAGCCCAGGTCCATATGACATCTGTGATGCCTGACAATGCCTGCCGTGAGTTTTCCAAATGTGGCACATGCAGCAGCACTGAGCCATGGGCTAACCGGATATTTCACTCTGGCTATGGCAGCAGGACACTTTGAACTTGTGTGCCCCACCTTGTTATGGGAGAACTGAAGACCGTGGCCGTCACACAGAATGTCCACGGCAGACATGACAGCCGACAGGTTATGTAATGGTTCCCCCATGCCCATGAAGACGATGTTAGTTATGGGTGGCAGAGGGGCTGCGCCTGGAAGCCCCAGGGCTGCTGCTTCAGACTCCCTGGATGCTAGGCGCATGGCCTCCACGACTTGTTCTACTATTTGAGCTGTGCTCAATTGTGCCCTGTATTAGAACAGCCCCAATCAGCCATGCCTGTACATACTCTGCAGGGCATGTTTTAGTGTACCCTCTACCCTAGGTACAGGCAGTCCTGAGCAAAACCCTGCCAGAATATTTGGTGTTCCATCAAATATGGCAACACCTGGATCTGCCCTGGAAAAGGAGGTTGACATGCAGCTGTGCGTGGTTTTCTCACATAAAGCATGCAAATGATACACACTTGACAACATGGTCTTGCACTGCTGCTTCATGGTGTTTCTATGCTTGACAGGCCTGCTGGCCATGCATGGTAGGCAGCAAAGCAAAGCTTGTACCTTAGTCCCATCCTGCCGGTGTAACAAAACTGGCAGTTCATTGCACAGCCAACTTGCGATGAGACGCAGAGCGTGGTTCGCGGGCGCAGGCTACCCTCCCTAGTCACAGGAATGAGCACTGTCTCTATGGCCCCTGCTACTTGCTGGTCCTGCAGGTACCTCAGTCAGTGCTGCACCACCCACTGCAAATGTGCAGTTGCCACACACAGGGTGTGCTGCAATGGCAGCCACACCAGTTTTGTTCTCAGTCATGCAGGTGCTCATGGCTGTTTGACACAGCAGCTGGTGATCACCAGTGCTGCGGTCGGTATTAGTCATGAATAGGCTCCCAAGCATCTGCATGGGCCCCCACTGGGCACTGGGCTGACCACCAGGGGGGGGTCAGTGTCAGGTAACATGTAAGTTCAAGTGAGCCTAGAATCATTCAAGGCAGTGTTGTAGGAGTAAACCTGTCTCTTGCACTCTGAAATGAAAGGCAGTCCCATAAGGTGCAACACACAGAGTAGCAACATCAATGCAGCAAAGTCTGCATCATATGCAGCAAAGGCTTGCAATAGAGGCACTGCACCGTTAGCCAAAATGTGTCAAGAAAGGCGTACCTTGAGCTTGAAAAGCATCTTGCAGGTGCCGTCTGCAGCTTTGTGAGTGCTGAGAAGCTGCAAGCCCCCATCAAGCGTTGCTTTCCGCTTAAAGGATTGCCTACATGCAGTAATACATGAGGAAAATATGCCCATAGAGGCATGTGGTGAGTCAATGCAGCATCGGTACATATGTGTGTACACAATTAGTAAAATGACAGGTCATCATGAGCATACACGTCATGAATGGCAGTATCGTTCAGGAACACATGCAGCATTTCTGTGAACAGCCTCAGCTTGTCTGACTCAAACTAGCATAAGACATTCAATCATGAATGTTCCGAATCATGAGGCTGATGATTTGAGCAGAAACAAAGCTTGGATATGGGGCAAATTACCTGAAGTCTAGGCCAAAGCCGTTCTGTCTGCCATGCGTTTCATCCAAGTCACGTATCCAGTTGTCTTTGAAGTACATCCACCGCCACAGGTGATTTGCCCTTTGAGGGCGCTCTCCTATGGCCAAACATTTCGTGCTTACTGACAAAATGTGGCTGTAGTAGTAACAAATTGTTGTTTACCATGAGAAGTGAGGTCAGCTTCAAGCACACAAGCACTGGCTACCTTGCTGCTCCAGCCACATAAGGAGTTCAGCCTTTGTGAGGTTTTTGAGCATAATTCTGCCCTGATTATCCACCAGCTCGGGCTTGAGTCGGCCAACCTGGCGTCCTTGTAGGCTTTCCAGCACAGACGTGGTCCGAGGTGGCGCTACTGTGCTGGTGCTTGCAAGAGTCACACGCTCTTCAAGCACCGACTGCGCAGACGTGCATTGTCGTCGTGACATACTCTTGCGAGCCAGGTGGAGCGTCCATTGGCTCAAGCTCGGTAGCTGTGACAAAGGCTGCCTGCATTTTTGAGGCAGGCAAGCCAGTGCCGTGCCAGGTTGCAGAACAGCTGTGCTCAGCATAGGTCGTCAGTGTCACTGACACAAAGCAGGTTTGGCTCCTCGAGTCTCTGGAAGGGACGATGATAGGACTCGGCACACAGTGACAGGCAATGCGCTTGTTCGAGTGAAAGTGTTAGCGTTACGTCGGTCTTGGATCACTGCAGCACTGCAGCTGAACAAAGCTGGTTTCGGAGCATACACATGTCTCTCTCTCTGCCGCCTGGTCCAGCTGTAGGCGTACATTGTCAGCGCCATACGGCCGATTGACGGTGACAGCCAGCTCAATATCTTCATATCATCATGGTATGGTTTGTTTGCGATGACTGTGGAGACTCTATCAAGAAGGTAACCCCAAGAACGAAGCTTTTCTACCGCTACTTGGCCATGCAACGACCGCTGAATCGTCGACTAAAGTTGCCTGTACATTCACCTGCAGCCAAAGGTTCCGCAGCATTTGCAGCAGTGCTCCGCCTCTCGCTTCACCTGCCTGGACTGCAGTCGCAGCTTCGACCGGCACACTGTCAAGGTATGCAACTTGGTGCAAGCGCCTTTGAAGACTGCCATATTGCTAGAAACGTGAAAGCCCAAGCTGACACAGCTGCATCGTCGTGCAGGGACATGCCACCTGTGTGACAGAGGTTGACAAGTATGCTAAGGGGGCAACAAAGCCTGGAGGGTATGCAGCTCAGGGGTACTACAAAGATGGCTCTGGTGCCGCTGTTGTAGTAGCTCAGCCAGTGGCTAGCACATCCGAACCTGCAAATACAGCATACCTGGCAACGCGGCCACCTTGGACTTGCAGTGTGTGCAAAGTTACCTGCACAAGCCAAGATACCCTGATGGGACATGCAGGTGGTGTCAAGCATCGCCGTAGGGTAAGCAACAAAATGCCAGTGGCCCTGACTATGCCAGTGGTATCTTTTTGCACACAATGCATTGTGAAAAAGTGACAGCCATGCACTCACCCACAAGCGACACATGTGAGCAATGCGTGGGTTGCTGTCCTTCAGATGATGTTCAGTGTCATAGGAAGGTGCTGTTGCATTTGCATATCAAAGAGAAGTATTGGCTGTTCAAATCCAACAAGCAGACTGGATGCTTGTCATGACGCTGCAGGCAAGAGCTGCAGCAAAGGAGGAGAAAGGTAGTGAAGCAGCACAGCAATCACAAGCTGAGACTGTATCTGAGGTTCCTGCTGCTGTTGTCACTGCCATGAAGAGAACAGCTGACTCTAACAATGAAGAGCCTATGGTCACGGTCAAGAAGCAGAAGAAGTCTAGATTGCAGGCAGACACAACCCAGGCTGCAAATGGTCAAGATGAAGCCGGGCTCCCAAACGGTGACTCTGCAGACATTGCAGCTGCTCCCACCATGCAGAAGTTAGGAACAATCAAATGGAAGAAGATGGCATTGCAGGCACTGAAAGGCAGCAGGGACAACTGCATGAAACTGTCAAAGTTGCAAAAACAGATGCGGATTGCTGCCAATGTCAGTGATGTCCAAAGTGCTGATGCTGATACTCTAATAGCATCTCGCTTGAAGGGCAGCTCACAGTTTGTCAGAAAGGGAAAGATGGTGTCCCTTGGTTGAACTGCTTCATCTTAGATGATGTGACATGTTTAGATCACAAATACTTCACAACTCAGCTCATTGCAACTATGATATGTCTTCAAGCAGCTAGTGATACAGATGCACCAAGTTGTGCCTGCAACAAATGATGCCACCACACTGTGGATTGACACCAGCATTTGTATGACTGTACTTCTTGACAAGACTGCAACAGCTGTGAGTAGCTTCAGCTTCACTTGCCAGTAAGACCTGTTTTGCCTAAAAGGTCTGTCAGTGTGTCCACAACACTATTGCCCTTGCTGACTTGCTCTTCCTCAGCATCATCTTCTTCTTCCTCATCATCATCTGCTGCATCTGGGTCATTCTCTTCAAGTGATCCAAGAGCTGATGCCTTACCTGCCTTCTTCAGAATCGCCTGCGCACACCAGGACATCATCACAATGCTGGAGAAGCAAATCAATGCATGCCCTGGCAGGGAGCCTTGATTCAACACGGTGTTCTGTAGTCAATCACAGAATGCACACAGGCCGGCTGTTTGCTGCTGTGGGTGTCAGGTCGACGACAGCATACCTGGTATTGTTTGGAGCAGCATTTGCCTGCGGTGTGCTGCTGGAAATGGTCTCAGTATGGGCAACAATGCCTTGTGCAGCTTGCATACACAACATGCGCACAGCAGTATGCAGTAGTCCTTATAACACAGAGCATCAGCACTTTCAATACAGAGCTGCTTTGCTGGACGATTGTCCAAGCAAGACGATAAGCAGAGGCACAGAAGACCCATGCCAGGGGAGTGCCATGTCCAGCAGAAGTGCATAGGTGAGATGGCAAACCTTGAGGTCATCAATGCCAGAGTCAGGGATCTCATTTGCATCAAGATCCAGCATGTCCAGCTGCTGCTTGTCTGCCACAGCTTTGGTGACTGCCAAAGCTCCTGCTCGCCGTACCTGCAGACCGCCAAAAGCCAACATAAATGGCATGCACTGCTGTTCCGCAGGAAAGGTGGATCCTTTCCGCAGGTGTCGATATTGGTTCACAAGAAGCTTCCAAAATGGTTTCCAAAACTAAGGTGGAAGCATTGAACACACTTGCCATGACTCATGCACCCTCATTCATCAGCACGTGCATCAGCACATGCATCACAGCAATTGGCTGTCTGTCTCAAGCGCAAATGCAGAGCTTTGCAGCCACACTACTTTGAGGCAGCTATTGCCAACCTGGAGTCAAGACACAGTGCTCAACGAATAGCCAGCTAAGTGCACTGCCTCTTCCTACAAAGAATTCGTGTGGACCTTCACGCATGCAGACAGCGCAGCAACTGTGGCTGCGTGTCAATGGTGCAATTGCTGTTATCAGGCTACTAGCTTGTCTGGATGTAGGGCTAGAAAGCTCAGCTGGCTGGGATGAGAGTGATGACAAGCTACTTTCAGGAAGATTCTGGTATGTTGACTTGACAGCAATAGACGCCCTTATCATACTTGCAAAGATTGGCGTGTCCGGTCTGAAACAGACCACATGAACTTACAGTATTGCTGTTCTGCTGACTGCGAAGGACATTATACAGGCAGCTACTCAGGACTGGATTGACTTGACCCTAGGGAAAGACATGTGTATATTCAATGCATGGACAAATGAACTGTTGGCATGCACTGCCTTATGGCAACGCAGTTGAGATCAAGAGGCTCAGCAGTATCCCTGGTATGCTTACGCACCTGATTCTGTGCCAGATCAAGCACTCTTAGGGAAGGCAGCCTCTGGATTGGGCCACACAGCAGGATGACTCCTCGGTCTTCCAGCTCGTTTTCTCTCAGGTTCAGCTTCTGCAGTTTGGACTTGCCAGCAAGGGCTGCTGCCAACCATCTGGCGCCATCTGGAGTGACCTCATTCAGGGCTAGCTCCAGCTCCTCAAGCTCTGGAGCTGCAGCAGAACAAACACACAGCCCGGCTCAATGCTGTCTGAAGGTACATAACATTCAATGCGGTGATGAGAGCAAGTAGCCTGCATGACCAAGCTTGACCATGGAAGCGAGAATTGCTGCCGTTTCCTTGAGGGGCTGAACAGGTACACATCATGTGATTACCTAGCTGGAGCATCCAGCTCAGTATTCAGTTGGTGCTTAGTGCATGTTGACTGCCCCGTCATTGACTACGTACTCCCTCTCATATGAGTCCTAAAGTCAGGAATTGTACATTCAATTGAGTGCAAGCATGGCATCAGAGCAGGCTGTCAGCTGAGTTAGCTCCAAAGCAGCTTCTTATGTAGCTTCTTCGCTGCAAACATGTTGTTGCAGGATGATATGCCGAAAAGGGCAGTGGCATGCCTGAGTTAGCCAAGGCTTGAGCAATGGTGCTGACGCCAGCATCTTCCAGTGAGGTATCATTCAGATTCAGCGCCCTGAGATGCGGCTGGCCCTTCAGCATTTCAGCCAAAGATTCCGCCACATCCCCTGTCATTGGATTGTCACTCAAGTCCAGTCGCTGTAAGCAGTTGCCTGCATAAGCAGAGGTGCGTGACCAAATTCAGCATCGCTTGCTGTTGCCTGTGCTTTGAGCCAACATGATTTGGCTCATGCAACCAGTATGGAACAATGAGCAATCCATTGCAGTCAGATATTGGCAAGGCAGCCTTTCTGATCCTCAAGCAAGGGCAACAAAGTAGCAAGTGCATTCAGTGTCTTGTTCTTAGCCTGTCAGATGATACAGGGAGCTTGCGGCTATATGTAGTGACTGAGCACTGACGTCGTGTTTTGGCAGTGACAGGAGAAAGAGACAGCTGCAGAAGTGTCACCTGTAGCCATGCTGTTGGCAAGGGCAACGCCTCCATCCAAGCCAACACGGGATGAAGCCATGCGGAATGCTTCCAGCTTGGGCGCTCGTGAGAGGATCTGCACTTCACTTGTTGGAGTCGGCAAGACTGCGCACAGTGCACACTAGCAATGCGCTGACAGACAAGACATATGGCAGCTGTTTCTTGCATTATTTTTCTACAATGGGCGTACACACAGTGGCGATTGCCTTACATAGCTGCTATCAATACTATTGCAATCATGCACACACCACCATGACAACACATAGCTTCATCAACAACAAAATCAGTACCTTGGCAATGGCTGCAGCTCCAGCATCATCACTCATGTTGTTGTACAGTCTCATGCTTCTGAGCTCCTGGGCATTCTGCACCAACTCTGCCAAGGAGGTGCAGGCATTGATGGAGCAGCCCACATTCTGGAATGCCAGCTCCTCCAGCGCTGGCTGCAATCATCAACCCAATGAAGCCAAACTGTTGCCATATTTGTGCTGCTGAAGCTGTTACTGAGTTGGCTTGACGTGTATGGGCAATGATTGCTGATACTGGTGGAGACTGGCTGCATGTGCCACGATGCAAACTTGCAGGAGAAGATCTCAACTTTGCAATTGATACAGAATGGCTGCAAGCTAGCAAAGACTTGCTAGCGAGCAGAAGACTGATAGGCTCGAGTACGCTGTTGTCACATGCTCAACATCATAGGGCATTTGCTGACATCCTCTTTCCTAATGACAAATGCATTGATGCAAGTGCTGAATGCGTTGGTGGGACAGACTTGCCTGCTGAGCAAAGGCTGATGTGCATGCTATAATTCCCTTCTGACCCAGAGCATTGTCGCTCAAATCAAGAGCCTTCAGCTTTGCTTTAGCTAAGGCTTGGCTGATGATCTGCAGGGCCCCTAGAACTTCTTTTTCTGGTCTGCCAGCAATGATGTCTGAGATATCAGCATGCGTGAGGCTGCTGACAACATTTTCAATTGCCCTTGCAGCAACCTCAGCAGCTTCAATGCCAAAGCTCTTGGTGCTGAACTTGATCTGCACATGCCACCTGCCTGCTTGCTCACTGTAGGCATTTTCGCAGACACAGAGGTAATTGTGATGCCATAACATCCAGCATTTGCCATGTGCATCACTGCTGGAGAGCAATCTACGCCCAAGACAGCGCAGGCATGCAAATTAAAGATTCAACAGATAGGTAGACAATGCAAATGGTGTCATTGGTTCAGAAGTGTCAAGGGACTTGACGCCGCTTATGGCAAGCATCAAACCAGTACCTGAGACACCTTGGAGCCAGGAGCTAGCATAGCTGCTAAAGCAATTTCAGCTGTTTCCTTGGTCAAGAACTCCCTTTCCCCTGTCAGGTCAACCACCTGCACAGGAGTTGCAGTGACAAACAAATTACACTATGTGCAAAACTCCCTATGAACCCAAAGGAATTGAAACAACCAAAAAAGGCCAGTCAAAGACATAGTAATGATGCTAGCATACACTGCACACTTTGAAGAGCTTGCATGACTCACTGTACTGGTGTTGATGCCATTCTGCCCTGCTGGCTCGGCCTGCTTGTGGCCGGTAGTGATTGCTTCTAACACTAATGAGGCAAGCTTTCTGCACGCAAGCATTTGTAGATTGAAAAAGCACAGCAACTCCAAATGAATCTGCAGCAATGCGATAATCACCTTGTGTATGCTTCGTATGTTTCTGAGTGCGGACGTACACCCGTAGTTGTCTTGGCCTCAACTCTGGCAACTGTATATGCTTTTCGCTCGGCATTTTCTGCTGCTCGCTCTGCGTCAGCATCTGACACTTGCTGCCCTTTAGAGAACGCTATAGTCGAGATGTTGGCCGCCACTCTAGCCACGGTACTTTTTCTCTGATCAGAAGTGAGACTCCACTCCTGGTCACTCATCTGCTTATGTATGCGTACGTTGACGCGCTTCACTATTGCGACTGAGCTCGATTTTTCACACACACGTCGTGGGTATTGCAGGCCGGAGGAAACCTGCTCTGCATCGCGGCAGTCTAGTCATATGATATGCAAGTTGCAGCGAAGAAGAAGCATCTCTGTGCACATATATTTGCGTGATGTCACGGTCACGGTCAAATTTACGCTCAGTAGTCGATGCAGTGTTATTCAGCTGCTTGTCGATGCAACAATGAAGCATTCGAGGTGACGTGCCACTGAATCACCTTGCCGCAGCATTACTGTAAACTGACAATAACAGGCAGGGTGCATGCAAGCAGGCCCAGACTCCCTTGCAGACGAGTTGTGGCAAAATATTCTTTGCCAGTTGTCCCTTGTCGACGTGTTAAATTGCAGTCGAGTCAACAAGCGATTCCACAGTGTCAGCCAGCATGATACTGTCTGGACTTGCTTGTACCTTAGTGAGTTTGACTCAACAGGGCACCCTCAGCTGAATCTCTCCTGGAAGGATACTTTCCGAGAAAGGTTCTGCTGCTGTAATTGAAGTGCTGCACCAAAGTTCATTTATCTGCAATTATCTTGCTTGAGCGCTGAGTTGTCCAGGGCACAGCGGGAGCGTGTGCGCCTCAAAAGGAAGCGTCAAGCAAACCTTGTGCGGCTGCAAAGCAAAGTTCAAGTGAGGCTGTAGCATGATGTCTACCATGCATGCTCGTGTTTTTTTGTGAACTGGTTGATGATGCACGAGTCATACACGTCTGTTTCAGGTCTTTTCAGCCAACTTTCGGCGTGCAACTGCTGACTTGACTGAGGAATGTACAAAGCTAGCTGCGTATCAAGAGGAGCTTCAAGTGCTGAAGCGCCTCAGGTATGCAGACTGGTGTGCCTCAGAATCAAGTACAGTGCGAACACAGCAGAGTGAATGCACATTGTTGAGTGGCATGCAGAAGTACTGCCAATGCCACGCAGTGCTGGACTCCAGCAGCTGTGTCAAAAGGATTTGAGACCTTCCTGGCTCAAGCTCCCATTGATGTGAGTCACCCTGGTCCCTTTGCCATTTCTTCATGTACTGATCAGTCAATTAGTGAAAATGCAAAGCATGCAACATGAGCCTGTGCTGTTGTCAAAGCGGGTCTCTGGACAAAATGTGCAGAGCGATTGGCGTCTTGAGCAGGTTCAGCAGCTTATACTGGACAGCAGGATGCACTGCAGGACAGTAGAGAAAACATTGAACAAAAACAAACATGATATGCAGCAAACGCAGCATGCCTTACAGGCATTGCAGGGAGTCTAGCATGCTGAGTGGTCTCTTCCTTGGCACCACAGGCTGCATTGCAAGGTCAAGTCTTTATGAATTGCTGAAATGAGACAGGCTGTCGTACAAACTTATACTCAAATTGTAGCTATTGTGGATGACTATCAGAGCTCTGCAAGCTGTCATGTGAGTTGGTCAATTGGCCAAGACACTACTTCCTGCACTGTGCCTAGCCAGCCTTCACAAGGTGTCATTTGCCCTCAGGAATGTCCCAAGCATCATAGCCCACCGTGCAGACAAAGATTGCAGCACAAGTATATCATCCTGTAAAGCATGGTGTTTTGTCAAAGCCTGGTTGCGGCCCATGCACACTGAACATGAGCATGTTTCTGTCAGAAAGCTCTCATCAACAGCTTCACAACGCTATGCGCAGGGGTAAGACCCAATGCTCTACAATTGAACCTTATAACTTACAGGTGAACATGATAGCTGAACCCAACACTTTTGACAGTATCTGTGTGATGGGGACTTGGAGCCTGTGGCAGAGCATGCTGAAAGTGCTTGTACTTGATATACACTGGCCACAGAACTTATGGCATAGCTGACGTCTAGCATCAGATGTACATTCAAAAAGGCAAGCCAAGCAACAAAGCAGCAGGTATGTAGGCATTGACCTTGGCACCAACAGAATCTCACCCCCTAATCAGACATCACTTAATTTGTGGGCGACCATACAAAGAAATATACTGGACATGCCTCTTCTTTGAGTGCCTACGAAAAAGACGCCATTTGATGCGCTTTTCACACATTCCAGGTCCTGGGGAAAACAAGAAAGCATGTACATCCTCAAAAAGGGTATTGATCTCTGCTATCAACTTGACTCGCCCTGCATAGATCTGACGAGCATGGACATGTATGTCTGGTTCATGCTTCAAGTGTCCCAAAATCAGCTTGACCATGCAAACTTTGACCATGCTCCACTCTGCTTGACTCCTGTTACTGATCAAAATATACAAGTCAATTGCACTCATGTCAAGCCACCAGCCTGCATCAGCTAACTTCTCGTATATACTCAGGATAGCAGTCCGGTGATTGCCATCCACAAATAATTGACAGACCCTGACCGATACAGCCTCATCCACAACCATTCTCACTAGGTCATGCTTGCTCAGCTGGACTTGACTCAAAGCAGATTTGTCTGGGAAACGGAGGCCACCCTGCCGATACTGGCAAGGTGTGCCATCTGGGTTGACGCCATCCAGAAGATACTGGTTCAGCTGAAGAGCCCGAGCTGGCCAGGATTTGCCCATCAACGCGTCAGGATATGGTACTTGAACAACAGGCCTTGGTCCATACCTGGCAGAAAAGTGCCGTCCAGTACTACCCAAAATTGGCTCGAATCCCAACCCTGTATGCAGCATATTATACAATACTTGCGTAGTCACAGGGGTCAGACTAACACTTCATGCTCTGGGTTACCTTGATGAGAAAAGCTGGAATAAGCGCTACGCTGTACGTGTGTTGAAGCTTCTGGCAGTTCCATTTAGCTTTAGCTGCTCTGGAGTTGAACAGGAAACCCCGTACAGCTTACTATTGAGCAACCTGAGCTGACCCTGGCATTTCGTATACAGGCAGGTTCTCTGATCTTCGACGAACATGTTGACAGCGGTGTGCATCAAGACAATTTCTGTCGTTGACTTGCCAGCTGAAGAGTTTGCTGTGAAAGTTGCACTTGCATTGTGAGGATGTTTCGTGACGGCAAGAAAATGCAGCTATCTTACGGAGCTCGCTGTGTGCTTGTCTAGCTCATGTGTAGCTTAGTCATGCAAGGAAGCACAACAATCTGGCGCACCATGTCAGTACCAGAGTATGCATACACCATGCGGGTGCATGACTCAGTGGTATGACTGTATGCTCGCTGTAGTCATGCTTGCTCTTGCAAGGCATACATCACACTGTTGACTGCACTAGTGGCCGTACAGTGCTGTTGTTGCCCGCAGTATATGCCGCATTTTATTCATGCAAGAGTTAGTAGTCCCATCACAGATCAAGACCCGTACTTTGATAGCTGAAGAAGGGTCCCAAGTCCATAATTGTTACAAAGCAACTCTACAGATGTACTTAAGCATCAAGCATTGCAGAAAAGCAACTATACAAGTGTACTTAGGCATCAAGCAATGCAGAACTCATGCAGTTTGCTCAATACGTGCTTTGACAGGACTTCCTAATTGCTGGTTTGGGCGCCAGGTCAGCACCCACACATTTCAACATACACAAGCTTGCCTTAAGGAGAGCATGCTTTATAAACGAGCGCCGGCAATTGCCATTAAATAATTGCCTTGGTCACTGCTTGCAGCAAACAGTTGCCCCAAGTGCAACCAGTAGGACTGTACAGTCATGCACAATGACTGATGGTGAAGCAGGGGATTTACTGTTGCCTGACACGCCAGGCTCAATGTTGGCTAGAATTGCTGCCCTACTCTGAGCAGCGTTGATGACACCATGGACTATTTCGGATTTCGCAGTACCAAGATGACTGAATCACCTCGTAGAAACAATTTGCTGATAAATCTGTCTTTGTTGACTGGCTTGGCGCCCTTCTTGCCTCGACCTGTTTTAGGAACCTGCAACGACATCACACACTTCAGTCCATTAAGCTCACACAAGTTGGGTGCGGGGAGCGTTTAAAAACCTGTACACTCAAACATACCTCAGTCCACATCTCTTTAACGTTCTCTAAGATCATATTGCAGTGCCTGTCAAAGGCCTTCACACGCCCGAGCAATTTTCTGTTGTTCCGGCAATTGATCAGCACCTACAGCACGGAAGTTGCATGTCCTCGAAGTACAAACGGCAAAGTTGAAAGTGCTACTGAAAGATCCCTGCCTGTTGCATACCTGGGAGTTACTTTTGACACTGGTAGTTAGCACTGACAAGGGGCCTGTCTTGAACGCTTCCTCTTCTCTCTTCTCCAGCTCATCCACGCTCGGATGAGTGGCCATGTTGACAGTCAAGAAGGCTTGTTTGTGGCTCTGTCAGCGGAAGCCCACACAACTGTGCACGACTTTGTGGGCGCGCAGCTCAGTTTGGAGCAAACAAATCAATGACGACAAATGCTGCAAGAAGACGAACTCGGTGCGAGTGACCACAGGCGCTTGCGTTGTTGCGAAAGGCATGCATGCACAGTCGGCATGTGCTACAGAGTCTAAACCTAATTAGACCTTTACAAACCCTAATGCTTGACAATTGCCACTGCATGCTATGCCAATGCCATAAGGACAAGTGGGTACGCCCACGTTCTTAAGCTCATACATAGACAATGTTGATGAAATCGCATCTGTATTGCTGCACATCTGACCAGCTGCAGACTAGCCAAAGACACTATGTGTGGCATGATGAGCCTGCTTCATAACCCTCCCCAAAGGCCATTCCACTTGATGACGTGTATCAGCAATTGTTAGCAACCGTCAGATCCCTGACAGGAATCTATCAGATGTTAGGAGTGATCTCAACGAAATCGAAGGGACATCATCAAACTGCTGCTGATGGTCAAAGCTTAAGCAGCAAGCTTGCACGTATGTGCTCTGCAAAGATGATGGTACAGACCGTAAGATCCTCAGAGTCTGATTGCAATGCTACAGTCATAGCCAGTAGCATATCATGATGGCAACGGCAACCATGGATTCCGAACATGTACTTTCTTCACAAAAGCTCAACTCAGTGACTGTTGTGTTGACTGGCTGAGCCACTCAGCAGCAGTCAGCTGCAGATGTCTCCAAGCCAGACACTAAATCGAGTTGAACCAGCATCAGTCAAAATCAGAGTCCTCGTCTGAAGAGGAATGCCCCTCTGCACTTTTGCGTACAGAGTGTCGTACGTGCTCAGGCATATACTGGTCATCGTCATCTTGCTTCTTCTTGGGTGCATGCACCACACCTGAACCAATCAGAATGATCACTTCATCTGCATATGTACCGTTGAACCGGTAGTGACATTTGCCACGAGCTGAATTGCTGTTATGCTGAGTCTGTCATTGGTGAGGCATTTGCAAGAGCTCTTTCCCTTCACTTGGGCTGAAGGCCACTAGACACTTGACACTTGTGATGTTGTGCAGGAAATCATGGTCATCATCAGGCAACCATTCAGGAAGCAACTGCAGACACTCACCAGACTTCAGCAGTCGCTGCTCTACAGCTGTGGTTGGGAAGTTATCGCTGGCGCCGTACTCATCAAAACCAACTGCTCTGTCACATGCTACACCGTTCTGGAAGAAAACAAGGCATGGCAGCATCTTTACTTGCAACTTGACTGTGAAGAATGGCGCGTCCTGCACTGGCACAGGGATGTGACATGCTTCACACTCGTACTGCCAGTGGTAACGGCTCCATGCATGCACACCAACCATTGCAACCAAGGCACAAACCCAATGGTACAGATATGCAACATACTTGGCAAAACTCAATTATGCTGCTGATTAGCACTCACCGGTGCAGACACTTTTATGAAACGCGTGTCAAAGTATTTGCGTGCCAAAATGCTGAGGTGCTTGTCAAGCAGCTTGCATCTCTCAAAGTCTCGATGGAAGAAATGACATACTACATTGTCTGTCTTGGTGACTGCCTCTAAAAAATCGCCTGCATCAGCACTAGCTTGGTTCAGACTTTGCAGCATTTCAAGCACAGAGACTATGCAAGCTGAGAACAAACTTTACTGCTAACCCTCTTCAACCTCTTGATATTCGCCGTGCCCTATACGCTGAAGCTTTTGACGCTTCTCATTTTCTTGTTGAAGCATTGCTAATCTTTCTGCATGCAATCTTTCTAGCTCTGGGTCGTCAAGCAAGTCATCTATATCTATATCCCTGACTTGCTGTTGTTGCCTGTTGCCTGCTTCCTGGTTCTCCATATCCTACATGGCAGCAGGCCAGGTCAGCAAAGCTCCAGCTTGACAGACTGTTTGGAGCTCGTGTGAAATAGGTCTGACAGGCTCTGACCTCCTTGTAGTCCCTGACGGCAGCCATCATCGCGTTACCGTATGCAAGGCTATGCATACGGCTCTTGAACTTCTCGGGGTCCTGCATGGAAGCATCATAGATGATGTACCTATCACGCTGTGGCCGCGACGCTTCTTGATCGCGGAATGCTTGTCATAAGGACCCACCATGTTTTCCATAGTGACTGATCACAGCTTTTGGCCTTGCTCAGGCTCCAAATCTTGAGATGCAGATACAAGCTGTGATTGCCGAGGCACGCGTTGCTACACAGAAATGCTGCAAACGCCGCTGCAAAGCCACACGGATGCACACGGCCACGGACGCGGGAGCGTGCAGCTGGAGTTGACCGAGTGTGCAGTCCCTGACAGCTCAAGCTCAGAACAGAGCTCAGAACTCAGAGTGCGAAACTCAAAGTCTGTGAGGATGAACTCTAAAACCAAATAAGCAAGTGAAGTCTTCCTCGCACTTGTATGTACTTTGGGTCAACGCCTCTGTGCATGACCGCGCTTGTGCTCCTGCCGATAGGTTCGACAAAATTCCTCTGCCGCTCTGCGCATCGGTCCCTGGAAGCAGCAAAATACCGAGAAGATCGGATCGTCAGGCCCTCGCGCGATCCCATAGCGCGCAGCTACTTGTGAGCTTTGTGGACCCTAGGCACTATGGCGTCCGCGGATTCCCTGAAAGTGTTGCGTACACTGCAAAGCCGGCCCGAAAACAAAGTACGTACATGGCTGCACGATGTTGATTCAAAGCCGGTGTCACAGTCTGCTGGCTGAGCAAACCGGTCCTAAGTCTGGACACTTGTATGCAGACTTGCGTTGATTGCAATACCAAGAACCCGCAATGGGCTTCCGTCTCGTATGGCATATTTATGTGCTTAGAGTGCAGTGGGAAGCATCGAGGATTGGGAGTCCATCTGAGTTTTGTCAGGTATGGCATACATAACCCGCAATCTTGATTGCTGGCAGAGCAAAGCCAATCCTTCGAGCACTGCAGGTCTGTATCGATGGACGCCTGGTCGCCAGAGCAGCTCAAACGAATGCAGCTGGGTGGCAATGATGCATTGAATGTATTTTTTAAGAATTACGGGGTTGACAAATACACAGACATCAGGGACAAATACAACTCTCAAGCTGCAGAGGTAAAGGCTGTCATGCTTCATACCCAGCAGCTTACCCATGGCATGTCTTGGGGCATCACAAACCAGCATCCGACAGCTGAGCCAAACACCTGCCTGTATGCTGCAGTTCTACAGAGACAAAATCAGGGCAGAAGTAGAGGGAAGGAGTTATGTTCCCCCAGCGCCTTCAGCATCCAACAGCAGCTCCAGCAAGCCCCCAGCATCTGCCGGCTCGCGCAGTACGCGTGCAGCAAGCAACAGCAACAATGACTCGTGGGAAGACTGGGGCAAGCCTTCCAATGTCAAGGTAGCATCATGTACACCTGCAATATCATTGTTTGCTTCGTAGATGTGCTTTTAAGTATCAGTACCAGGGTATATCTGGCGGTCAGTGCAGTGATTGCACACAGCTGGAAGCTGTTGTGTCAGTAATTGGCAAGTTCTGCATTTGGAGCACAGCACATGCAGCTTGTTGTGGTACAGGCTGGTTGCCAATACGCCATGTCTCTTCTGCACTCAATTCTTCACACTCATAGTGCACATCCATTGTCTGGCCTGAGGACTTGCATCTGCGTTATCTGTGCAGTCAAATCTCATGCCCAGCGCATTTGGCACGCTCGCAGTCTGCGTGCAAGGCCCATCTTGAAATCCTACAAGGCTGGTACAGCAACAGAATGCAGTTCTGTCCTCCAAGCAATACGCTTTGTGCTTTACGACCCAGCAATCTGCAATGTCCTGTCCCCAACAACCTTTGCAGCCAGTGAGGACATTTGGTACAGAACTTGCATCTCAATAGAGTGTTACATTTGAGCCTTTTCTTCTGAATAAGCACACTAACATCAATGGCCTCATTGGCCACATGCTTTACTGTTCTCTGAAACCATCTGGTCATCAAGCAACCACAGTAACCTGACCAAATATGGATACGATCCATTGGAATGGTCATGTGATTGTATCGGTCAAACGTTAGCAAGAATGGTCCAAGGTTGCATGTGTGCGCCTTCAAGGTAGAATTTTGTTGCAGTGCTGGCACACGGACAGCAACTGCAGCGGCAAGACTTCTTTCACTCTTACGCTTGAAATTGGTGCATCAATGTGTTCGGGATACATGCTGCAGGCATCTGCGTCTTCAGGCAGTCTGTCCAGTGCTGGTGGGCAGTCGGCCACAGGAGGCACTGACTATTTGAAGTCTGCCCTGGAGGCATCTGCAGCACAGAAGGACACCTTCTTCCAGCGCAAGATCGAGGTTGGTCACCGTATGCACACTTTGCATTCATCCAGGGCTCTGTGTCCTACTATAAGTGTTCTCCAGGGTTAAAAACATGACCCACGGCATAGTACAGTACACCATCATCCACCACAAGGATCAGCCACAGTCATTGACTTCATCAACTACAAACATCGATCACAATCTTTATGAACTACACGGATATGCATCTTGGTAGTATTAAGCAATGCTCAGTTTGCTCATTGTTGGTTGCATTATAGAGAGAGATCTGTGCAATGAGGGCAGCAGGTGCTCTGGAAGACATCAGTTGATATTATGCTTGCCTGCAGGAAAATGCCAGCCGGCCTGAGGGTCTAGCTCCCAACCAGGGGGGTAAATATGTGGGATTTGGGTCCACCCCAGCACCCAGCTCAAAGCCCCCCGGGGGCAAACATGGTGCCGGGCTGGATGACTATCAGCAGTACCTTAGCAAGGGCATCTCTTCCCTCACTACTGTTGCAGGTCAGCAACTGCCCTGCTGCTTCATCACCACACTGATTAGTCACACACTCAGATTCGGTCCCAAATTCATGTTCAGTCACAAACTGTTGTGTTGTAGCATATCTTGCTTCATGCCCCCTGTACCTTCTGCAGACTCTCTTGTCTGAATGTTAGGTCTATGTGCATGAAGCTATGGGTACCGCTGGTCCTTATTACCGGTACTGTCAGTGAGGGCAAGAGATTTGGGTTAGACAAAGTGTCATTGACATAAACCAAGAACACCAATAGGACAGAATGTGGTTGCTATTTGTCAACAGGTGGGGCAGCCAGTATTGCCAATGAGAAGCTGAAGGAAGCACACGTGGCAGAGCATGTTGAAAAGGGCACTCAGCAAGCCAAAGAGTACACAGCCAAGAGCTGGAACTTCATGAAGGGCGTGTATGCCAATGTGGCCTCTCAGGTTGAGTCCGTCGCCAGAGAGAATGGCTACAAGGTCGATCTAGGTGAGCACTGCATTAATAGTAGTAACAACATCAACCATAAAAACGCTTTCCAGCTCATGATGATGTGCAGGACAAGTCTTGTGTCTCCAGAGCAGCCTGTCTTCTGCATCCCTAGCATTGCTTTGTATTTGTGCAACCTGGATACACTCTCGTCTGGACTCCCAAGTATGTGTTCTCTGTATGGCAGCCTGAACAACTGCCACAGACTCAACGCTGCAATGCAGCATTGCTGAACACAAGACAAAAGTGAGTTGTCTTGAACTTTTCAGGTAAGTGCAAACCAGAAAGGAAAGAAAAGACAAGACTTTGTTCTTTGGCGCTGATTAAGGAATTTCAATTGTGTTTCCTGTCCTGACAAAAGTCTCTGAATTCGCTGCAAGAGCCACTGGCCTCAATCTCCTCGTCTTGCCATGGGTGTGAGTACCCATGCTATCAAGCAATGGTACTGGAATTATGGTTCTGCGACAGAAAGCCTGAAATCGGGATGCAGGCAGCAAAAAGGCGGCAGAGTCACACAGGGGTGGCACGTATGGCAGAGCAGGTGGCTCAGCAGCTTTACTCAGCGATGACGAAGAGGAAGGGCGGCCGGGGTATGGAGCTCTAGGGAGGGGCAGCACAGCGTATGGCAGCAGCAGCAGCCTGAGGAGTCAGGACAGGGCCTCTGATGGGGGTCATGGGGGCCCTGCCAGCACTAGTGGCTTCTCTGGCTTTGAAGACGCCACTGAAGGTACGGGACTAGTCTTGCTGTGTGATTCTGACAATCAATCAATGGTCCTCCTGGTAGCACCAGTGGCTTCTATCAAAACTTTGCAGATGGTGAAAAATGATGCCCTTCAATTTGTGCCTTGTCTGACATGAGCAAGATGACATGTGCATAGAGAGTGGCATCTGCTGTAGGCTCTTAACGTTTATCAACACATTGTCATAGCTCTGTGATGTGGAACGGCACCATGGACAATTTGCAGCATGCAAGAATTGCATGTTGCAACAAGAAAGCACGCTGGACTGTTGACTCATGCTGTGCAAGACAGACAAGGCTTTCCATCACACTGTGACACTGGCAGCGTGACTCCAGGCTTAGGGTGGCTACTTCAAGACCAGGCACAGGTGTTTCATCAAGGCTGACCAACACCTTGTGTCTCTGATCATCTTTGCCCTCTGCTGCAGACAATGACTGGGACAAAGACTGGACATCTCCATCAAAGGAGACCAGGGTGTCTCCCAATGTGCCAAAGCCCACCTCCCGCAGCAACAGTGGCACCTTGAGGTCTAGCAAATCAGCTGGTGCAGTAGCTGCAGATTCATCTGGTCCCAATGGCGGTGGTTGGGCAGGCTGGGAGCAGGAACATAGTGCTCAGCCTGCTGCTGCTGCTGCCACCAAAAAGGATGATGCTGATGATTGGGGCAAGTGGTGATTGTGTTGTTTGACTTAAGGTTGATACATGGCTGTAGCAGGCTGGCGCACCAACAGTGCAGGGGTGTCATGAGGGATGATGTCTCATAGGTGTTGTAATGCTGGTGATGTGGCTTGTGCCCCATGAGAGCTTGGTCCTGCTGTCGAGGACGGGAGAACTGTACCATCATCACTTTTGTGTTGGTTCTGATTTGAATGTGTAAAGCACCGTCGCTGACAATTAAGTCATGGTGTCAGAACAGGCGCCACAGCATTTAAGATGTCCCTTGAATTGCTGAGCATTAGAGACAATCATCGTCACGTACATGAGGGGGGGAAACCCCGCAACGGTATGTGCATAAGTAGCACCACCCCCCAGACATCTGAAGCACAACATGCGGTGCAGTGCAACTGGTGGACAAATGGAATTCTTCAAACATGTATTGCACAGCCTGTTCGAGACAGCAGCAGCCATCTACACCATTGACTGCATAAAGTAGGCAATTCACAGAAGGTGCAGCCTGCCCCAGACATGAGCGACAGGACAAAGCCTGGCCTGCCAAAAGGCAGCAGCTAGCAAAAACCTGCCAATAAACAGTGATATGCCTCAACAGGCCAGGGTTGACTGGTAAGTTGTTCAGCAGAGAAGTGCTAGTTAAGAAGCACAATGCACAGCAGCAGAGAATGCTAAGCATCACAAGGAGGCTGCAGAAACCAAAGAGTAACATAAACAAGTACAGGTGGTTGATGAGCTTGGTCACTGCACACAATGCAGAGATGCTCATAAGCAAACTATCGCTTCTTCTTCTTCTTGTCCTTCTTCTTGCCAATATCTATCTTGCTCATTGACAACTTTTTGCCTCCACTTGTACCAACCTTGCCAAGAGTACCTTCCAAACCTACAGCCCAGGCAGATTTGTGGTTGCAGAGCATTGCTTGCACTGTGTGAGCAGGCAGATGACCAAAATAAACAAAATCTCACACAAAACTTCAAATGCTGAACAATGCAGACATGCTTTGATATGCAGTGAAGACATGCAAGAGAGGTCTGCATCATAGCATAGTTCAGCGCGAGCACACTGACATTGTCTGACAGGCACTTCACATACAATGGCAGCGATGCTGGCAAATGCTCTGTGGCAATTAAAGGGTGGTGCCCAATGTGTGAAAGGTGTGCTAACAGTATTGATAGGACTGACACACCTGCAAATCTGCGGTTGAATTTGTTTACACGCCCCTCATCCAGCATGACAGTGCTGTTGCTGCCTTGAAAGAAGGGATGATTGCCACTCCAGATATCTACTGTGTATTCAGCGCGCGTGCCACTTGTTGTCAACACCTCCTCTCCATTGCAGAATACCTGCAGGCCAAATGGCACTCAACAGTGCTGAAGATATGTCTGCAGTGAGTACAACAACCAAGAAGACACCTCACCTTGGCATCTACAAAGTACTCAGGATGCAAGCCCTCTTTGCTCATGACTGTGACGTTGGCGCCCAGCTTAGTCTGTACACACACTGCTTGTGTAAGACAGTTGGCCAAAATGGTATGACATGAAACTCGTCATGTGTTTTGGTCAGTAAGCATGCGCGTGAAATTGCAATGAACCTATCCAATGCTCACATGTTGCAAGCCATTCTGAGAGCCTCTGAAGCCAGATCGCTTTGCTGTAAATAGTCCGCTGCCGGTCCATCGTGGGGCTTGTCTACAACAGCATGTACTCGTGCTTGCTAGATTGGAACTCGAACTCAACAATTGGGACACCATAGTTGCCCTTGCGCGCTGCGGATGTCGCGATACCACAGAGCCTAGTGAATGCATCCGTCGCACGCCCTAGATCAACCCTAATGATCGCCACAGCGAAGGCGTTGAGGATGCAAGTATACATTGCTGGAGAGCATGACTCCAGATCAACAACTACCTTTTTGTCCTGCTTGGCTATCATCGCTGTGTCAGCGAGCCGACCCAGCAATGCCAGCGCACGCAAGAGTGGCTGCGTTCCATGATCTCCGTCAAAAGCTTTAGCTGGTCGTGCTTTGTATGTTGCGTCCTTCTACCGAGCTCAAGCTGTCTCCAGCTGCCGGCTTGTAAGCCAAGTCGCGGCTCTGTGCAAGTGCCTAGCGTGTCCGCCTGCAAGAAGTTTGTCAACCTGCTGGAAGATCCTCAGTACTGCAGTCTTGATCAGGGACAGAACTGCTGTGTGGTGCTCGATGCCACGATAACAAGCCAATGTCATTGCTGGCCAGGCTTCTCGAGCGCAACGCTCGGCCTCATCAGCCTGCTGCATGAGCACTGTGCTGACCATTACCCAAAAGAATCGTTGCCAAGCTTGGACATAAAGGTGTTTATTGGTGTGCTCACAGGCTCAGCCAATACCGAACAGCGACACACAGGTGATCAGCACCACCCACCACACAAGAGCAATGGACATAGCATCAACGTGACCTCAGCCACTGATGCTTAATTGACGTCTGTATTGCAGTGCGCAAAACCTGGGCTTTGGAGGCCAAAGGTCACCGGGTTGTGTTTTTCTCTGCAGTTCCACAAAATGAGACCCTGTTTGATCTTCTGAGGAGGTAGCTTTCAGTTAGCTTCCCAACATATGTTGCAGAACTTCTTCAACAATGCAGCCATTGCGTGTTGCCTTTGCTGCAGCATTGGTCCCACAATCTGAGTCATCGGCAAAAATGATGCTTTTCATGACACTGCGCAATCAAGCAGACGCGGAGTAGCATAAGGAGCAGTCAAGATCTGCAACTGCAGACTAACATTCTCATGGTGCATGGGCAGGGAAGCAGCAGAATATCAGGATGTGGTCGTACTGCCAAACATCCATGAGTCCTACTTCAACATCACTCACCAGACACTGGAAATGTGCCGCATGGCTGCAATGGATCCAGCTGTCACTCATCTTTTGAAGGTTGATGATGACAGCTATGTGCATGTGACCAAGCTGATGGCAAGGCTGAAAGCATTGCCTAGAGAAAAGATGTTTGCTGGCTACATGGAGAAGGCAGGCAAGCCTCCTCAGCTGCAGCTATCACATCAATGGCCCTGCAATACTGCCTGCGCATCATGATACTCATCTCCAGTGTCATCTGCCATGCTGTAGTTTGCATGCTTTACTGTGACAAACATGCATAATGCTGGGCCATGGATTGTATTGCCACAGCATGGCAGGGCCAAGGACTGATCTTTCTGGCTGACTCATCCTAATAGGGATAGTATCTGTCAGAAGCTTCAACGTTGTCAGTCTGGCTTGCCATTCATGGCAAGAATGACTGAACAGGCAAGCACATGACATGGTGCATAATGTGCCTGTGCAAAGGTGTCCATGAGTCTGCCATACATCAGAATTCAGCAGCCCTGCAACAGCCATGTCGCAGGCATGATATAAGGTGCTTCCTGATGAATGCATCGACGAGAGAGACAGTTGGCTTTGGCGTATGGGTTGCAGGCGGGAAACCACATAGAGATCCAGCAAACAGGTGGCATGTACCAGTGGAAGAGTGGCCGTGGGAAACATACCCTGCCTGGGCACATGGAGCTGGATATATCATCACAAAAGACTTGGTGCATGAAATTGCTGCCGGTGCTGCTATGAAGATTCAGGACCATACTTTGTTCAGATTAGAAGACATCTCCATGGGTGCTTGGGTAGAGTACGTCAGCAAAGAGAAAGGCTGGTATGTGCAGCTGGTGAAAGATAAGCGGTTCAATTTCAATGGCTGTCTGGGCACTGACTTGGTATCGCATTACATTCAAGCACAGCAGATGCGCTGTATGTATGAGAACAATGGCAAGTGTTGCATTGACGGCAAGGTTGCGCAGCCAAAAGTGCTGACTCGCAAAGGCATAACTTGACAATGGCAGCAGGGTTGCTGTATATAAATTCAAGGATTGACTGATTGTCTTGTTACCAATTAACTTGTTGAGCAGATGTGCAGAACCTTGCAAGTAGCTTAGGTCAGCATTCAGCGTTTCTCTCAAGCATTTGACAATAGATTGGGGCGTTTGTTGATGCACATGATAACCACACAACGTGAAAACAGGTCTGTGGCTATGCTGAGCACGAATGCAGAGCGAGACCAAGGTGTACGGAGCATGTTGCGTGGTGCAAAGTTCTGTGGTATCAACACGTCTCACAGGTGGTGCACTGACACATAACTGAATGACCGAACTTGGTTAGCAGATGAAACATTTGCACGCAAAGCACAGCCAGCAACAACACCAATTACTCTGCGTACGATTTTCACATCACATACCATGGCAAATCGGTAAGTCCCAAGACATATCACACTGCTCAGCTGCCGAAGCATACACACAGTCACAGAGTGCCACAACTCTGACTGCATACGAGTGTTGCAGATTGACTAGCACAAGGGACCACACTGACTGTCTGCCAAATGCCAAAGACAGTGGAGACACAGCTACTGGTGGACCACGTGTCAAAGAACTAAACAGTACGCTGCCATGAGTATGTCATTGCGCAGCTGTCATTGCGCTGCTGCATTTCAGCAAAATGTACACAGCAAGAGGTGGCACTGCGAGTACTAATTCACAAAACTGCCGAATAAGGACAAACTACTGTTACCCAAACACAAAAGCGAAGTCCATGTATCACATCAGGCCTACAGATCGCCGTAGTCAAGGACGCTGCGCTGGTTTTCTGGGGCATCAAGATCGAAGTAGCCTCTGCCTGTGTAGCCTCTACCACCACCCATACCCCCAGGAGGCATAGGGCCACCATAGCCACCACGCTGGACACGGGGTGCTCTGCCCCTGTTAGCTCCCCTGGGTGGACCCCCTCCCATCTGTGGCGCCATATCAATGGGTGCAGGACCTCCCCCGGGTATGGGCACTTGCACAAAGGGTCCTAATGGCCCAGCACCTGTGCAGCAGAGGGTCTGTCTTAGCATGAGCAAGGCTGCTTGCAGTGAGATGGTGAGTGCAAGTGAGCTGAAGACTCAGTAACAAACAATGGCATACAAGAATGAGGCTGACTGATACTGTCAAAAGTGAGTGTCAACAAAGCAGACTGGTTCAGGAAGATCATCACACACAACTTGATGTGAAAACTTTGGGTAGCAGACACCTGGAGAGCTAGCCAGGAATGTGATAAAGCAAGGTGCAGATAGCCTGAGAAGTGTGTGCTAGAGGCAGCTAGCCTGAGAAGTGTGTGCTAGAGCCGAGCTGACACAATACTTGAGCAGTACTGAAGCAGTAACTCACCAGGTGCCAGCACAAACATCTGACCAGGCATGGCCTGCATGCCACCCATTCATAGGACCCATAGGGCCACCCATAGACCCATCCATACCCATGCCTCCTCTCATCCCCATGCCACCACGACCCCCTCTAGAAGGTCCACCCCCGCCTCTTCTGACCTTAGCTGCATTTCTGCCTTGCCCACTTCCTAACCTTTGCACGCCATTGGCATGGTCACCTGACCCACCTTGCTCTTCCTCACCCTGCAAAAGGCAAATTACAAGAACATTGCATAAAAGTGACTACATAAATACGCACAGAGCCAGAAAAAGATAGTGATTGTAGCCTTTTTGTCTGTTCATACCGCGCGTGAACTGATTGAAGAGCAAATTTTCAGCTGCAGAAGCACAGATCATGCCCACAACTCATGAGGAAGTTCATGAATGACATGAGCCTGCACATGGTGGCCGTTGACGGCATGTCGATGATTGACACAGGAAAAATTCAACCGTACATCGCCACAGCCCCCAAAAGTATGCAGCAGTGTCAACATCCCCAACAATGAGTCAAACAAAACTCTTACCTTAGCCCCCAGGCCTGGGAAGAAGCCACTGCCCTGCTGAAGCTCAATGGGGATTTCCAGGTCTTCCTCCCTGTTGGCAGCTTCTGCAGCCTGAAGGGCTTCCCGCTTCGCCTGCTTGGCTAGCTCAATCCTGTTGCTCTCCATGGTGTCATAGTTCTGCCAGTACAAATCCTCATACATCTGCACCAGCCAGTTCAACATGAGCTTCAGCTTGACAGGTGTTCTCAGGCACATTGACTGTGACAGGATGACAGCAACTTGCTTGACGTGAGTCAAGTGGCCAGATAGCTGACAGTATGAGATCAAAGCACACAACACAGTATCTGCTGTGCAGCTACTAAGTGGTGGCAAATAGATGGCTGATACTGTACCGATTGCTTGTACTCCTCCACCTTCTCAGCATGCTTCACACGAATATGCTTGAGCACAAAGTCTTTGCCCACAAACATCTTTTGGCTCAGCTTGTTTCCCCACCTGCAAAAGCAACATCAGCATGAGAATGAGCAACAGAACGCCCGAATGTCTCTTTGCTCTGCAGCACAGCAGTTGTGACCAGGAAGAGTAGCAGAGAGCAATGGTAGCGAGAAGCAGTGGTGTTTCATACCCTCTACCAACCTCATTGCTGATCATGCTGGGAACATACATTGGTGGCTGACTTGGCTGACAGGCTGAACTGACTGCTAAAAGGTCTGACTTGGGATGTGCCTTACGGCATGGCATGTTGCATACAGTCAATTCCACAGGGTATTGTCATTGTGCAAGCAGCAAGCTGCCAAAACTGCTGTTGCTTGAGTCCAAGCTGACTGCTAAACGGGCAATGCTGATCCCCACCAGATCAGGGTGAAAATTGCGCTGTGTTGAAAACTTTGCATGTGGGAGCGCTCATCATCAACAATGTCACAAGCTAACATACAAGCTGCGACTCCTGACACAATGAGTGGAGGCAACATGGGAAGCTGCATGCAACCTTGCAATACACTGTTGCATAGCATGCCATGGCAAATTGTCCAAGCCAGAACTTCTGACTGTCTGCTGAGATGTGAAGGCTGTACACGTTCTGTGACAGTGACATACTTTGTGTCGCTGTGGTGAATGACCTGCTGCTCCACCCAGGTGTTAATCTTGCTCTCCACCTGTACAACAACACAAAGGTAAAAAGTCTGGGCTTGCTGTTAGTAGCTGCAATACCACAAGCATACACCACAAACACAGGCGCATGTCAGCGTTGACTTTTACCTCTTCTTTGTGCAACAAAGCCTCCAGTGGATCTCCTGTTGCCAAACGGGCCTGCCAGACCTTGTCTACCATCTTGTTCACCTGAGCAATATCCATTTTCTCTGCAAAACATACCAAAATTCTGTGTCTCAATAAAAAAAGCTTTCTTGCAGGAGGCGCCTGATCAGCACATTGAATGATAGCTTTCAACATTGAGATAGTCTGACGCCAGTGCAGCGTGTTGGCCTTTGGTAAGTATTTCAACAACCCTAGAGCAAGAAAGCTTTGCAAAGCAGTGCAATCAACGTCCATGTTGTTGGAAAGGTTGTCTTACCTTGATCAGCGTCTGGCTGCTCTCCCTCCTCTGGGTGTGGAGCACGCAGCATGCGCTTGCTTGTTGCCCATCTGTCACGGTCACACGGGTCCCACCACTCACCTGCAAAGCAGAGCACAGGTTTTCATGCTATGCATGCTATGCATGTACACAAATCTCACTTACTTGACTGAGGCAAACAGACCAACACACATTTACAGCAACCAAAACATATGTGCCACTGAATGCTTTTGATTGCTGCAGCATGCAAGTTGGACTTGCCACCGCACAGTCTATTGTGCACACCTCAGAAGCTCACAAAGCTTGCATGAGCAGAAACATCACAGAACAAAATTGAGATCCTACAAGTATGCACAGACACCGCCTATTTGATGGAAAGTTTGCCTGGAGCCCACCTCCAACATAGAAGTTGACACGGTGAACCTGCCACAAGTAAGTCAAATGCACATCCAGCTTGCCAACAGCCCCAGGGCTGTTGCCCTCTGCTGTTCCCTCTTCCACCTGAGCTGCAGCCTTGACTTCTGTGGATTTCTGGTGGGTGCTTGCATCTCCAGCTTGGCTGTCATTCATAGCTGCCGACTTCTCATCTGTCTTGACAGACATCTGATAGTTGGTCTTGGAGGGGCCATCAGCTGCAGCAGCCTCATCAGCAGCAGGCTTCTCAGGGTCAGCCTCTGTCATGTCAGCATCTATGCTGGGAGCAGCAGCCTCAGCTGTGGCTTCAGCAGCCGCAGGTTCGTTCTCTTTGGCATCTGCCTCTGCAGAGACATGCAGTACGCACTTGAAAGAAGCTGAGAACTTGCAAACAGCCCACAAAGACATTGCACCAGCAGAACATGACTTGGCACCCAGAAGCATTGCGTTGAGGAGGAATCAGCATTGCCAATTTGTGATTTTCAAAATCAGCATATATCGAAAACAAGCTCAATCGAGCTTACTAACAACTGACATTGCAATCACACACATCAGTGTTCGTGCATCAGTGGTTGTGTGCTTGCTACCTGTCGGGGTTCCATCAAGCTCATCAGCAGCAATAAGAGGGTTGCTTGTGATGCCCTTCTCCTGGTCGAGCTTCTCAATCAGCTGTCGGCTGAGCTTCAGGTCAGCAGCAACACGCTCTGGCTTCCACAGCAAGGCTGGGGCAGTCTGTGTGAGGTGCTGACCATCAGCATCTTCTTTCTGCTCACCATCAGCCATGTCTGTGTCAGCATTCCTGCAGAACCAGCGTCAACAGGTGATTCATGCAACAGGCATCGTCCATAAAAGTTCTTGCTTGCAGCAGCTCACAAAACGTTGCAAGTGCTTTTTTTGCCCAGCAAGGATGCTTACTTGGTCTCTGATGCACCTTCTCCTTGGTTGAAGTCCTTAGCAGCGGGATTCAAACCACCAGACAGCAGTCGCTCAGCAAATTTTTTGGCTGCCTCCTGAGCCTCTCCATTGCGTGTTTGCAGTCCCTTCTCTTGCTCGCGAGGATCGAACCTTGCTCTTGTTCTGCAAGACAGGCAACATATGGTTTTGATGGATCTATACAGTTCGTAAGACCAAAATCAGCATGGCTCAGAAAAGGTGGGAAAATGCGCTCTGAGCAGTCAGATACTTACTCTGGCTTTTCCTTGATGCTCTGGAAGTGTGCCTTGCGAGCTGAGCCCCAGAAGGCTGTCAAGTAATCATCGTATCTCTTCTGAGCCTCCTCTGGTGTGATGTCATCTGGCAACTCTTGCATGAAGAGCTTGTAAGTCTTGGGCTTTCCATTTGCTGGCCTGCTGCAAACAGTGCTTAAAAGCAAGCCTGGTCACAGTCTAGCATCACAATGAACTCCATGGCTGCTGTAATTTTGCTGTGACTGCTATGAGCTAGCAACTGTACCTCTGAGCATATCTTTGAGGAGACCCTCCCCTTTGGTAGTGCTCCGGGTAGCCTCCTCTAGGCTCATCATAGGCAGCATCAAAGTCTCTTTCGTACTCGCCAAATCGACCAGGCCTACAGTCAATAAAAGGCCTTTAGCAAGATTGCAGCCCCTCCTGTCGAGACGCGTCCAGAAAGTGTTAAGGAGGCAAGCAGCAATGAAGGCAGTGCAGACCGCAAGTGAAACTCACGGTGCATCGTATGGTCCTTCGGGTCCACGAAAGCGCTTGCTGTAAGGTGGTGACGAACGTCCCGCGCGGGGAGAAACACTGCGCAGTCGTCGCCGATCTCCCGGAGGCCGAGCACCATTAGCTGCAAACCTTCTGTCCACTCCTCTCTGCTGTGGTGATGCCCTTCGTCCTCTTTCAGGGCCTCGCATCTGCTGCGGTGCAGCAAGAAGTAAGCCATGACCTTTCCAGGCTGCTAAAAAGAAAGCTTTGGCTATCAGACTCCACACGTACAGAGACAAGACCTTAAGGTCATACTAAACTAAGATGCATGCATGTGTAGGCTGCAGTTGTTTCATTTTCTGCACAATACTGCTAAAGGATGGGTAGTGAAACACACAAAGATCTGTCACACGCAGGTGTGAGCGCTGTATGACAGCCGGGATGTACCTTGCAGTCAACACAGCTGTCAAGAAGATTGCTCTCTCCAGGCACAGTAGGCCGACGAGCGTTCTTCCGTATCAGACAGCGCTTGTGATGGTGAATGCATATCTGCGGCATGGCCCCTCCCTCGCAAATTCAGCACTTATACGCTGCATGCTTGTTAGTCAACCGATTCCTGAGCATTGTCGTAACAGCGGAAAGTCTTGCCCGTAAAATCTCTTTTGCACAAGTAGCTGCACAAGCTTACACACTGTTCACAAGCTGAGCTGTGTTACCGTCGCGAAGCGTGTGTAACTGTGCTTCTAGATCAGTATGAACGGGACCTCTCAAACCGTAGTTTTGCACAGTGCAGCATGTTTGTCCGGCAGTTCCCTCGAGAATACGCTTCAGGGCCAAGACATCAATTTGCGTCAGCTGACGATAGTCACCAGTTCGGCTTCGCTGGAGCCAAACGCCCTTCCACAGCAGACTTTCGACAAAGCTTTTTCCTCGGCGCATAGCTCCGGATATCACAGCACAATCTTGCTGGCTTTGATCGCAGCAGCACTGAAGCCTGGAGCCGCCCTGACTCTTCATGAACCAGCAAGCGGGGGGCTCAGCGAGTCTGCTGCCCCACTCAAGAAAGCTCTTCTTCTTGCTGGCTTTGTCGACAGCACAGATGGAAAGCTTATGAACACCCCTCAAGGACAGCTCATTTCTGTGAGTTTTGCAGCCAAGCTTGTTGGTTTGCAGCTTGCGTTGACATGCATGGCCATCGTTGCTGACCTGTTGTGCTCACCTAGGTGAGCGCAAACAAGCCCCAGTACGCTGTAGGGGCCAGGGCTTCAATAACATTGAAGCCTAAAGCAGAAACCAAGCAAGCAAGCTGGACCCTAGCTGCAGATGAGGACGATGAAGAGCTCCTGGATGAAGACGAGCTGTTGACCGAGGAGGACAGGCAAAGGCCAGCTGTTGTTGGTAAGAGGCAGAAGTTATAATTACAAGCCTGCCAGTGCTGTATGCTGGCAAAGATGTGCTGCAAACCTGTCTTTGTAGCATCAAAGCGCTGCGGTGACTTCTTCACATCTCCCTGGTCCCTCTTTGAGATGTGTGCTGATCAGCATGTCACTGTATCTGGCGTCTGCTAATGTAGCATGGACGATGAAGTCAGCATGCAGTTGCATAAAATATTGCCATCTGCTGCAGCTATGGACGACTGCGAAATTGGCGCTGGCAAGAAGGCTTGCAAAAACTGCACCTGTGGCAGGGCAGATGCTGAAGCTGCAGTGCAAAAGGTGGACCTTTCACAAGATATGCTGGAGAATCCACAGTCCGCATGTGGCAGCGTAAGTCTGGCTTGGCCTCTGGCTTGGCAAACACAGCTGCTACATGAAGAGTTTGCTGCCTGTTTAGCGTTTTGGCAGTTTTCCTGACATGTTTGTCCAAATGCACCTCGCATTGCTATGCAGATGCTGATAAATTGAACAGAGCTAGCATGACAAGATGAGTTGTCATGACAATTTTGTGTATCTGCAGTGTGGCTTGGGTGATGCATTCAGATGCTCCTCCTGCCCATATAGGGGGCTGCCTTCCTTCGAAATGGGCAAGAAGATTGAGCTTGGATCAGACTTTTTGACAGCTGATGCTTAGATTAGTCTTGTTAGCTTTGTGCAGTGCAGCAGTGCACACCAACCCCAGTCACAGAATAAAGCCTCAGCTTGATGCCTTCAATGCAACCTTGCATTGTTGATCGACAGGAGCTGGCAGTGTCCTCAAACAATGAATCAAGAGCAGGTCACATCAGCTGTCAATACCTTAGATTCAACCCAGTGCCAAAGTTTGCCAAGCTGATTGCACTGCACAGAGTGCCTGTGCTGCAATCTAGGAGATTTCACTCTATACAATGAAATGATTGTAGTCTGCAACCTTCTGCAACTGTTGTATTGGAGGGCAAGAAATACTGTCGCCTTAAGGTGCATGGACATTTTCTGGTATGCTGAAAATCAAAAACATTCAATCAAACATGAGAACCACACCCCAGGTACAACTTATGTCAAAGGGCAGGACATTAAAGAATCTCATAGTGGCAGCTTTGATAAATCGGTACAGGTACCTGAACACTGATGTAGTTTAGGCAGCATGCCTGTTTCATAACTCAAAACAGCATGGCATTCTGCTGATTATCATCATGATATTGGGAGGTCTGACACTCTCTTCATGCGCTGTGTGTTGTTTCCCTTATGCAGGCAACACCTTTGCGGCAGTAAATTCTTATTGCTTAGTGAAGGCGCTGCGTAAGGCTATGAGTGCAATCAGCACGTGCCATAATTGCATGCAGTGCCATGATTGAAGAAGTCTATTGCAGGCCTGCCAGGGTAATTGCTTGGTGCTGCTGTTCTAGCTGTCTTGTTGCATCCTTTGCAGTCTCATTACTGAATATGTCACTGTTCCTGCTTGGGCAGTAGTTTCTGGAAATTGCTGCAAACAGCTTGAAAGACACCATGCACTGCTCTGCGGGCATTCCTGCACTTACGCATGAGTTACCCACCAACAGATATCTGGCAGGAATGTACCTGTGTGTGAATAAGACTCTTACCTACAACTCCCTCTGATGTTGTATTGCATTTCTACTGGAAACAAGGACACTAGTGCATTTCCCAGGTCCTCAAGAGGCTGCGTAATGACAAGGCAAGGATTCACATTTACGTCAGCTTGACAAACAATCTAATGCAATGGTGACAGAGTCTGAGTGCCCTTGCATAGCAGTCGATTGTCACACACCCCTGTATGCGGTCTACGTCCAAGTCTGCCCTGTTGCACAGGTCCTCCTTTGGTTTTGACCTGCCTCCTTCTTTTGTGCTCGTCAGTGCTCTTTTCCAAACGGCCGGCTTTGCTCTTGTTGCTGCCAGGGAAGGACACAGACATTGCGCCAAGTCACGAAGGAGAGGAAAAATCTCCGAGCCTGCAATTGCAAGGGCTTGCGTGTCGGCCACGGATCAAGGTGAAGCCACGGCTGGGTTTATAATAACGTCACAAGCAACAAATGAGGTGATCGCAAGCTTGACACTCGCCGTCAGTTCCCATGCAGTCCAGGCAAGGCAATACTCTTCGATCAAGCTTCTGGTTTCGGAGCTTTAGCGTATTCAAAAGATCTCTGCCTATGGCCTTTTTTCTTGGTGGTATGAACCATATGACTTTGCAGGCAGCCTAGCTGGCAGCATCCAAGCAGACAGCGCTGAAGCAGGCACCTAGTATGGCCAAAGCAGTGCAGGACTCTTTCCAGCCAGGTGCATAAGCTGAGATGCCAGCTACACACCTGCAGCTTACAGTGCTTGCAGCATGTGACATCATTATATAATATATACCCCATCAAGTACAAGGCAGCAGGTATATATCAGTAATGTGTGCTTAAACGCCCAGTAGTCTGCAGCCATGTGCAACATTGTGCAGCAGATGCCTGTGTAGCTTCTGCAATGTGTGCAAAGCATTTCCAATGACCAACTCTGCGCGGTGCAGGATTCAAGCTCATTGAAATTACAGACAGCACAGGCAGCGCCTGTGTTGGCCTTATAGTAGACTGTGTGATAGTGCGCGCATGCCATGACTTTGATCAATAAAGAGTTTATGCTGATTGGGACAGGAAACCTTTGCAGGCAAAGTCAACTGCAAACAATCTTAACCACAAGCAAAAGATGATATCACTTCACACGCTGACGAGAACACAGACTTGGGGCTTCCAACATGCGCTTGTCTCTGTCAGTTCCATTCTGTCTATTTGTGTCATCTGTTGCCCTGCTGACCTACTCTAACATACAAAAATGTACAAGACTGCTCGGGAAGCTGAGCTGACATACTGTGCCTCGGATGCTACTGTGTGCATTTGCGGACGCCCTTATGTAAAGTACTGACTCGTATGGAACATTGCTGGCAGGAGCAGGCCTCTAAAGTTCCAGTGGCTTTTGCTGTGTAGGAAGCAGCCCGAACCTCTTCTTGCAAGTCAATCTTTCCCGCGAGAATTTATCGTCAGGCGAAAACCTGGCTGGGTGGGCTGACTGAGTTGCAGAACCGTCTGGGGCTGTCTTCTGCGGCACAGGCCGCAAAAATGTGAGCGTTACGCAGGTCCATCGTATCACAAAGCGTTCTTGAAAGCCTTACCAGCATTGTGTACACCCGGTTGCCTTCCGCATCATCGTAATACATCAGGTACATGATGGCTCACCACGACTTAGCCTTTCCCCGCAATCTCCGATGGTGCTGTGGAAAGTTTGCTGTGTCGCTTTGAGAACCCTAACCGCTGGCAACTGCAACCCTATCGAGCTACGAAGTGAATTCGGGTAGTGATCTGGGTAGTGATGATTTGCATGCAGATGACGCAGATGTTTTGCGTCACACTGTCATAAGGGGAGGCGCATGGCTTCCAGGGTTTTGAAGCAGCTTGGTGAAAAAGCCTTCCAGCCCCTCAAGATCGGAGATATCTGGCACAAGCCAGCCATCTCAGCAAAGAATTTTGCCAAATTGAGACGGCAAACTGTTGCAGAGGGCAGGTCAGTAATTTGTACGGCATTGCTTGATGTTGTTCAATCTGTTCAAGCTATTGCGCCATAGCTTTGCTTCGTGAGTCAGACAACAAATCCAACTACAGCTGCTGATGCTGCAGAGAGTGGGAGTTCGATCAAATCTCACCCAGGGCTGGCTATCAAAGAAAACCAAAGGGACACAAGCACGACAAACTAGCGGCATTGAGGTGCGCAACTGCTGTATCCTGTGATTTTTTGTCAGCTTCACAATTGGGCCTGTGTCACAAACTGCTGTCCCTGAAACTGGAGTTTGTCCTGCCAGGCAAGACGAAATCCAAAAGAACTTGGATGGCATGGCAGAGCGCATACAAATTTATCGGGTAATTGTTTGTTGAATACTGTGAATCAGCTTTTCTAGCTGTAGGCTGCAATTCATCTTGAGCTCTTTAAATACAGGACTCGCGTAAGCTGAAGGAGGCTTCCATTCTGGATCAGCTACTGCTGACACCAAAGCAACGCAGGCTCAAACAATACAGAGAAACCAAGTAGATCAGCCTCAGTATCATCAGCGACACAAGTGTACCACTAACACACCTAACTATGCTGTCCTTGAAAGAGATCAGTACGCATGAATCAGATTGGGACCCAGAATCGCTTCGGGTCACTCTCAATGCTAGACTAGATGCCAGGCTGGTGCCCCACGGCAGCGCCATGCGCTTAGATTATGGTCACGTGGTAGTCCTAGATAATTTTATTGGTGAGCCAGAGCGCCAAAGCCTGATAGACACACTGACGCAGCCGGGTTGGGACCACAGCCAAGGGCCTCCCTCAAGCTCATGGGAAAGGGAAACAGCTGATGGGCAGGGCCTGCCAAAAACATGGGGTCTCAAAGACTCAGTCCTCCAGGAGCTTGCCAAAGGGGATCTGCCAGCAATGCAAGAAGTCCACACTCGCCTGGCAAAGCTGTACCCTGACTACTTCATTGCACACATGCCATCACACCTCATCCAGACCAATCAGCAAGCAGCACCACACAGCCATGAAGTGCAGAGTCCACAGCTTGACAGATCAAAGCAGAGTGTTCTTGGCAATGGCATCGACAGTGGTGACAGCCCAGCAGAAAGCTCAAGCAGTTGTCACATGGACCAAGAAGACCTCACAGCAGCTTCAGAGTCAGCAATAGCGGTTACTGCTGAACAGCATGCTGACAGCACTGGTGGCAATCAGGCGGCTTCAGTGGACTGCAACCAGTTTGTGGGCAATGCTGCTGTGTATGGTGATTGCTACACTTGGCACATTGATGCTGATCCAGCCGCTTTCCCTTCGTCTCCATGGGTGGATGCCTTTGGCCACTATTGCAATGGGGAGCCTGGTACGTCTGCCCTTATCTGTTCCTTCATCCATGCCTGCACTTGTATATGGTTCTAACTGGTGGCTAATTGCAAATGATTTTGTCATGATTATTACGATTCTTGCTGTTTTGTAGCCACAAAATGTGGTGCATTCTGCCTGCCTCTTGTGGTGCTAATCCAGGCAGACTTTTGTACTCGACTCCACACAGCGGCCTCTGCAGAGGATGCACCACAATGTATGATTGTCTACTATCCAGTTGTGCTGTGCTCAGTGTGGTATGGAACATACACTGGCAGAGCATGTTGCCATAGTATCATCCAGCTAGGATAGACCTGATGGTGTTGTTGAACCTTTCTGCTGCAAAAGCTATACTAGTGTCTGCAGGGCAACCTCTGCTTGTGAGCTTGCTGCTGTATTTGGACACAAAGTGGCCTCGCCAATGGGATGCAGAGACTCTGTTTCTGGATGATGACACTGACATTGGCATTGTTGTGCGGCCCAAGTGCTTCAGAGCAGTTCTTATGGATCAGGTGATCAACATCAAGCCACCACCTCTTAGCATGCACAAGCAACGATGCAAGGGTCACTGCACTGCTACGGTCGCCTTGGTGAATGTACATATGCTGTGAGTTTCGTGTGCTTTAGTCATGGTTGCAGCAAGCCTGCTGTCTCCAAGCACAAACACAGCCACACTTCACGCTGCTCTTGTTTGATCAGCAGCTTGTTGCAGTGCCGGCCTGACTCAAATGCTAGAATTGCTGTTTTACAGGATATTCTGCACAGGGTGTCCACACCATCACAGGTAGCTGGATCACGGCCTCGCTATTCACTGGTGTGGAAGCTGGTGTTCATGCCCAGAGTTGCTGAACAGCAATGCTGCATTGCAAAGGCAGCGTGGGGCCCACCAACATCTTTAGGCTCGGCTGCTAGAGTTGAGAGCGTCAAACGATCAATGCCGCGCAAACGCAAAGATAGCTCTGCGTAGCTGCGTTTGTGTGTGTAAAGCGGACTTCACTGGCATGTATCTTGCTGTGCAGGCCTTCAGAGCTGACCGTTGCTGCAGGCATGCATCTTTGTACTTTGTCAATGTCAATGTTGATTTGCCAAATGGTGATTTTCCATAGCAAGTTGCAGTACTCACTGCGTTGCTTGCAAGTTTGGCTGTTAGGAGTCTGGTCACTCGCTGGAAAAGGCAGTGTAGGCAGGTGCAAGCAGCAACGCAAATGTAGCTAAAGTTGCAGTGGCAGGGTCTGCTGCTGAGCATGTTTACACATCCCTGCATCTGTAGGCATACCCGCATCAAAGACACGCACCTTCCTGCCCAGCCTGCAAAGACAATGAGACATGATAGAACAGCCCAGTATGTAACAGCGATTAATGTAATCTACATTGTTACATTGCAACATAGGCAGACAGGATACTGGAGGCAATGGCTAAACTGACATCTCTTGCAGTCTTGCTGTATTATTGCATGCATATGACAAAAGGCCTCTCACCTTGACCTGATAAGCTCTAGCTTGCACCTCGGAACAGGCAGACTGATGTACATTGTTTGCTCATTGAATAGTGAGCTCACATCCTAGCTATATGACTACTGACTGGACTAGGAAGGCCTTTAGAAGACCTTCAGGAGTTGCTGATATCTTTCTCATAACTATCTCAGCCATATTTGGCCAACTGTGGCTTGGTAAGTACTGGCTGTGTCAAATGGCTAGTTACCTTGGCCAAACATTTCAAGTGTACGTGTGACCAACGCTAGCAAGTCACAAAACGTGCTGACCGCAGCTCGCAATGTTCTGACATCTGCTGCATTGAACTTCCTGCACAAGCTAGAACTTGATGGAACGTGAACATATGCAATCTGTCTTGCGGAGCAATCCCTGGCTGACTTACATGACGAAGTCAGTGCCTTCTACACTCAGGGCTCTGGTCACTTGCTCAGGTCGAAGCTGCAAAGCCAACGATGCAAATCACATCTGTGGGTCACATCTGTGACAGAAACAGCTGGGTCACATGTCAACGATCAGTGTTCCGCTGCACATACCTCTGGGTCAACTGCTAAAGTATCTCTCACCATGCATGCATCAGCGTGAGATGCGTAAGTTGCTCTGCCAAAACTGCACACACAGAGTCTTTCAGAACGAGTTCATCAAACAGAAACAGTGTGTACAATAGCAGCGCAAAACGTACAATTCAAACGGTTTGGACTTGTCCTGAGGAGTTGCTGACGGCGGTGCGGAAGCGTCCTGAGAGCCGACGGTGGGGCTGTGTGACGGAGGCTCAGCGACGCTCGTCATTTTCCTGGCTCTTGTAGCTTCCAAAAGCAAAAAGACACGAGACCTGCCTTCCAGCGACAACGCAAAATGCAGTACGGACAGTTCGCTATGGCGGTGAACCTAAAACAGACCCTGACGTGCAAATCAAACTTGCCAGGCACATCCTGCAATTTGCTAGGCACCTACAAGTAAGCATCCTGCATATTCAAGGGCTTCAGCATAATGGTTGTGATAGCATGCAGCAAACAATACGCCTGGCCTTTCCATGAAATAGAAAGCAACTGTTCAACAAGGTTTTGCTGGACAATTAATGATACGTCTTTGCAGGCTAATGTGTTGGTCAGGTCATCTGTATAAGCATGTCATGAAATGAGAGATTGTTGGGCAGAAGGTCAACCCTTGTACAAGTCAACCCTTGTACAAGACATTGAATGGAAGGAATTTCCTTGTCAAAACCCCTGGCCACCATTACTGTGTGGACAGAAGCTCCATTCCGGCAAGCATTGGGGATGCCAGCAGTGCTGATGCCGTGGCTCGCTCCTGAGGTTTTGGTCTCAGCAGAGACTGTATCAAAGATCTGGCATTAGCCTCAGGAATGGCATTCCAGCAGGACAGGTTTGCTTCAAAGGGAAGCTTTCGGTACCTGCAATCAGAAGTTGTGTTTGTAAGCAATACACAATGCATTGACACCTCAAATGACATATCTAATACTGATGTCGTGTCGGCTGCATGTCACTCTTTAAGTACACCCTGCACGCTACATATATACTCCATGGTTCCTTGCAGCAGTGCATACGCAAGTTGAGTGAGGGTGCCATTTCAGCAGAGAGGAAGCTGACTGCAGCTCTGACAGGACCCAACAACACTTGCCAATGTACATACATCAACATACAATCTGCCAGGTGAAAGAAATTCATCACACATGCATGTCAGCAAAGCACAGGCTGCACAGACTGTGTAAGCATGCGTAGAGACTCGCCCAAGCAGCATTGCAATGACATCGTTGTTGCTGTACTGGGTGCCAAACAAGGGCTGCCCGGTCATCATCTCATACCCCAGCACCCCAAGGGCCCACATGTCTGCTGCTGGGGATGGGACCATGGTAGCTTGAGGACCTGCCACTGCTGCTGCCACCACCTGACACACCAGCCATAAAGTCAGGAAACCAGCAGGCGCTATGAACAACAGACAACAGATAGTGTGTAATTCATCAGGCAATGGCCGAGTGTTTTGGCCCTGCCACTGCTGCTGGGATAACCTCAGCCTGATATGGACAGTCAGTTGTGAGCCAGATTTGTCAGATCAATGAGCAACACACATGCGTGCAGCACGTTCGCATGCACAACACATGTACACGCTGTATATCTAAATTTTCAGGCTCTGTAAGTCAGAGCGTCCTTGGGTTGTTGTTGCTGGATGTACCATACAGGAAAACTAGCAACAAAACCTATGCTCTGAGTCAACCAAGAAAGGCCTGTGTGACACTCAGAGGCAACATTAGCTGCAAGGGCAGTTCCACGTCACCTCATGCAAGTTGCTGGTCCACAACACCCTGTAGAAACAACTCAATGTACAGCTAAACAAGCATCAGCAAGCAGCATCACCCTCAAGGCCTTACCTGCTCACGCTGCTACCTTTGATCACCGCTGCGCAAGGAAGCATATCAAGCAAGGTAGCATCAGCCAAGAGAGAGCGTCACCTCTGGTGCGGCATAGCGCAAGGTGAAGCGAACAGGGCAAGTTGAGCCTGCCAGAGTCCAGTGACGGAAGTTGACCAGCTTCCAGCGGCACACATCTCCAAACCACACAAAGCTGGCAGGCACCAGCTCCCTGCACCCCACAACAGGCTGTCACCAACAGGCTGTCAGCAACAGGCTGTCACCAACAGTAAAGCATCCCTGTTGCAGCACATCAGCAGCCCTCGGGACAGGAGCCAGCCAGCATACTCAACATTATCTTGCAAAGTTGGAGAACAGGTGCAAAGATATTCTTGCACAGCAGGCTGCATGCTATATGCTTTCAGCAGCATGGTGAATTGTCTGTGTGCATCAGTGGAGCATGCAAGCAGACCCTGACCACGGAAAACGCTACTGCACAATGTCCTTCAGAGCCTGTCCTTTGAAACACGGGCTCTGACATCATTGCTCACTCATGATCATGACGCTGTAGCAGATCAGACTTAGCAGCAGCCGAGTGAACCCATACTGCACAGGCACATATGTGTGTCTATGGGGGTCACCTGTGGACTATGCCCCTGTTATGCAAGGCTTCTACAGCCTTGGTCATGCTGAAGAAGCTGTACTTGACATTGTCCCCTCCCTCCTCCCAGCCCCCACCATCAGCCAGCCACTCCTGCATTGCCCAGTCACCTTGTGATAGCCATACAGCAGAATGTGAATGCATGCCTGTTATAGCTGCTACATGCAGAGACAGTCTTGCATCCCTCAAACAAGCCTGTCTTGAGCATCAAGGTCTTCAATATGGTTCTTGAACGCTGTTCACATTGGCAAATGGTTGATCATGGCCGTATTCCCTGGCACAGCTGCTGCATGTCATGTTTCCAAGCAAATGCCTCAAGACCATGGTTGGAACGAAAGGTCACCCGATGTCTTGCAGACACACAGTGACCATATCCGTGTCAAACATAACTGCCTGCCTATGCAAAGACTGGCATGGATCATACCAAGCACATTACAAGGCAAGCAAGGACATGTCCTCTTTCTTGCCCTTCTAGACAATGACAACAGCTGTATAATAGCAGCTCTCTAATAGCAGCTCTATTATAATTGTAACAGAAATTCAGAGGGTCACAGCGAATGCAAGATGGGCAGAATGTGAGGGTCACCTCTAAGCTAAAATGCCCTCTCTCCAGCACAAATGCAGGAGGATGATGCTCGCCACTCCAGGTGGTGTTGGAGCCAATGATGGTGTCATGCAGCCTGGGCACAAAGGCCCCCAGGTTGTTGCCACTGGATGTGGGTATGCTGCTGTAGAACCTCTGCTCAGATCCAAACTCATCCAGATTGCTGACAAACTTGATGGACACCTGCATGTAGTTACAGAATGTTTACACATACTGTCATTCAAAGAGGTGTGAAGAACAACAGATGAAAAGGGTTGTGGAACGTGCTTAAATGCCTCTACGTCCTCAGTATCTGAGTCCTGTAACTCTGAGGAAATCTCTGAAGCTATCATCTCATACTTTATGAGTCATATTGGCTTCTCATCTCATCAATGACACATGATACACAAATGCTGGCAGTCATGATATGTCCGAATGGGTCAAACACAAGGTCGGCAAAAGAGCCTGTTGCCACACACAATGCACCAAAATTGCATATTGTATGCAAGAATGCACACATGTTTTCACGCTGTTTCTGTCACCACTTCTTGCTGCAGGGCAGCACAGCATGGCATAGCACAGATCACCTCAGTGGGATCTTCCTGCTCAGAGGAATCTCCATCACAGGCTGCAGGGGTCTGGTGTGCCAGCACGTTTGCTGCAGATCCACTTCTCTGCCGATCCTGTTGAATCACATACTTCCCGCCAAACAGCAATCCCTCTGGCAACTGGCTGCCCTGTATATAAGTTTGTGCATACTGTCAGTCCTGATGCTTTCTGGTCTCCACAAACGAAAAGGCAGCACTGTGTACTGGTATCGCATAGAAAAAGAATATGGGCTTTTGACGTAGAAGAAGAAGAAGAAGAAGAAGAAGAAGAAGAAGAAGAAGAAGAAGAAGAAGAAGAAGAAGGGTTTTAGTGCTAGGCTATGAAGCTTCAAAGCATGATGTGAGCCTGGACCACACCAACAGACACAATACTGCATTTTGTTCTAAGCCATTGACTGCCGTTGACCAGAAGCTGACTCACGCCTCCATATGACATCACGCTTAAAGCTAGCGCCATCAGCAATGGCAGTCACTGCGCATTCTGACAAGCACAGTGCAAATGCGAGCACCATTGTCCAGACTGGAATGAGTCATGCTGACATGTGACATCACACTTAAAGCCAGCGCCATCAGCAATGGCAGTCACTGCGCATTCTGACAAGCACAGTGCAAATGTGAGCATTGTTGTCCAGACTGAATGAGGAATGAGTGCGTAAATGAAGCAATGCGTACGTACATGAAGCAATGAGTGAGTAAGTGAAGTATTACCAGGAAGGCGGCCATCTCTGCCTGCATGGCCTGCTGGGGCAACCCTGCATCCACCTCTGACCCACGTGCCCTCAAGGCTGCCAGCACCTGTGGGAGCGAGCATTGGTTGCATGAAGCAAGGAACTGTGGGATCAAGTACTGATTGCATGAAGCAAGAAACTGTGGGATCAAGTACTGATTGCATGAAACAAGGAACTGTGGCATGCACCATCTTTAGACTGTGCAATTCTTGCCGACTTCATGCTGGAGAATGGGTTTGGACCTAGGCAGACTGAGCAGATGTTGAATGTAAATGGACAAGAGTTGTATGGGCATGCAAGCTGCAAACTGCAGCTTGGCAGGGCGTGTGGACAATGCTCCTGTCAGAGGAGCAGGTATGTGCCCCTACATTAGTGGGACAAGGGGCAAGCTGCAGGGTGGCAAAAGGCAAGTAGGGGCCATGAGGGGGGATTGGGATAGGAGGGGAATGGAAAGGGTGGAGGGAGAAGGTGAGAGCTTCAGGGGTCCAATGTATAGAAGAGGCTCAGGAATCTCACTTCTGGCAGAGGCATTCTGCCAGGTGTGGCTCGTCTGCTGGTGGCTGACAGCTGAGTGGCCAGATGGGCAGCAGTCTTTGGGCCAGGCTTGTAGCTAGCAACACGCTTGGCTGATGCTGCTGGGGAGGTTTGGGAGTGACTACCGGAGTGAATGCTCCTGGGTGTGCGTGGTGGCTTGGCACGCTGCTTTGTGTACCTGCTTCACAGAGCGCATTAAGGCAGCTTAGCAGAGGTACACCTTTCCATGTGACTTCTGACAGCATTGCAAGAGTGTGAATGTGCATGTGCAAGCAGGCTCAGCAGCAAGAAAATAGCAATTGGCTCGCGGTTGCTGTGAAGCTGTTTGCATCAGGTCTCAGCAGCGATGAGCAATTGACCACACGCACAGACACACAGTCTTGTAAATAATCACATAGGCAAAATGGACAAACCAACAGACAGACAGACAGACAGACAGACAGACAGACAGACATTTCAAGTAAGAGTCACCGGCAGCTTGCAGGATGCTTACCTGGCTGGCCTGGCCGCCTTGGCCTGTTTAGGAGCTGCAGCAGCAATGACAGACACTGGCAGAGGTTTGGCTGTTTCCTCCTCTTCTTCCTGTAGGCGCCTGTGTGCCAGGTCTGGGGGCCTCACACACACGCAGCTTCTCCTTGAGCTGGCAACTGAGGAGGTTCTGGAGTTTAGGCGGGAGATTGGCTCCAGAATGGTCTGACGTAGAGATTGCCTAAATAGGTTTGGAGCAGGTGGTCCCACCACTGCAGCAGATCACAGATATTGTCACACCATATGACCATCCAAATGGCAGCAGATGACACCTTATTATTTCAACAACAAGTTGCACCCATCTTGATGACCAATGTCAAAGGCATGTCTGGGAACCATAGGCTGCAAAACACCCATACCCATACAAGTAGCACTTGCATGTTGCTCAAGCAGCATTTGAGCATGACCACTGTTTCCAGACAGATATGCTGCGTTGGAGTGCCATGACCGTGACCACTCGCACCTGGCATCTTGAACTGCTCAGCAGGATGGCTCATAGGTTGGCCTTCTTGCAAGGGCTTGGTGGGCTGCTCGGTCTCAGCTTGCTCCTGGGCAGCAGACTCCTGTGCAGGCGGCTGCTCTATGTCTGGCAGCGCTGCAGGCACCTTCCCACCCAGTGCTGCATGCCTTTTGCGCTCTGCCCTCTTCCTGGCACACATCCAACAGCAGGCCACCGCTGCAGCATGCAAAAGTTGGTGAGATAGAAATGACGCTGGTTGTGATGCAGAGGGGAAGGAGTAAACTGCATGCCTTCTGTGCTCTGCCCTCTTGGTGACGCATACCTGATAGCAGGCCACCGCTGCAGCAAGCACAAATGGGTGAGGCACAAATGGTATGGATTGTCAAATGTCCTGCAGAGGGAGGGAGCAAAATGCGTGACTTCTGTGGTCTGCCCTCTTCTGGGCACATATCCAACAGCAGGCCACCGCTGCAGCAAGCAAAACTGAGTGAGGCACAAATAGTATGGTATGTAAAATGTGCTGCAGTGGAAGACAGCAAATCTGTGCTCTGCCCTTTTGGTGACGCGTACCTAACAGCATGCCACAGCTGCAGCAAACACAGGCGGTTGAGACACACATGGCACTGGTTGTAACCTGATGCAGAAGGGAAGGAGGGTAGTGCATGCCTTTTGCGCTATGCCTTCTTGCAAGCACATTCGCAACTGCAAAGCACTGCTGTATGTATATGCAGACTGCATGTCAGTGTCTTTGCTTGATCATGGTTATGAGTACAGTGCTGGTCAGCGGAGTATAGTTTTTTGGATGCTCCAAGCGCTTTGGCCTGCATTAGGCAGGAGCCGACAGCTGCAGCATATTTCTGCAGAAGGGCCGATATTTTATGGCTCAGAGCCCTGACATGATGCCGGGATCCATGCACAATGCCAAAGCTATGTGTGTCTGTGCTGTGCTGGGTGACTACATATCGGCCTACCCTGAACCCGCATCATGCTAAGTGATCTCTCTTTAGAGGTTGAACATTGCAAAACCCAGCATATTGATGCCTCAAGCCAGTCACACAGTGGGCTTTTCAGGGCTTTTCGCATCACAGCACAGCAGTTGCTGTTGCAGACACCAGTACATGGTGGTCAACCAAGACAATAACAAGACAACCAACAGGCTGGGCTGACATCAGCAGGAGCATAACACCTTGTGAAACAAAGCAACACGCAGCCAATGAGCGGTCAAGAGAACCATGAGAAAAGGACGTGATAAGTATACAAATAATTGTCCAAGGAGCACCAGAGGGTGTTGGGGAGGGTGTTGGGGAGGGTGTTGGGGAGGGTGTGGGGGAGGGTGTGGGGGAGGGTGTTGGGGAGGGTGTTGGAGAGGGTGTTGGAGAGGGTGTTGGGGACGGTGTTGGGGACGGTGTTGGGGAGGATGTAGGGGATGGTGTGGGGAATGGTGTGGGGGAGGGTGTAGGAGATGGTGTGGGTGTTGGTGAGAGTGAGAGGTCTGGTGAGTGAGTGGGTGAGGGCATGATTGTGGGTGTGGGAAAGGGTGTGACAGCTGACTGTACTGTTGATGGTGAGCTGCTTGCATTGGTCACAGTAGGTGTAGCAAGCACAGCTGTGGGGGCTGTACTGTTTGCTAACGGTGCTGCTGTGGCATTGACTGCAGGGGCAATTGTCAGGTTTGGACTGGCAGCTTCTGCCGCAGTGGCTTCTGGTGTTGCTGCAGGAGTAGCAGATGTTGCAGTGGCTGATGTGATTGTTGCTGGGCTGCTGGCTAAGTCCTCCAGCGTCGCAACAATGTCAAAGCCTGAATCCATAGCAAGAGCTCAGCCATACTTGTGGAATATCAAAAGTAATCAGCTCATTGAGTGTGCAAGCGCAGCTGCAGAGAGGGCATGGGGGCAGAGTCTATCTATTTGCATTCAGAGTTCTTCCTAAGAAAAAAAGGAAATACCTGTCCTGTTTAGCTGACTGTTGAGCTCTGGGATGGCAGGCCCGCCAAGAAAGACATACAGGGAAGTGGTTGCGCTGGCGGTTGTGGCAACTGTGAGCTGCATGCTGACATCAACAGCTTCAGGAGCAGTGGGTTCCCCTGAGTTGTTGACCGCCTGCAAGCAGCATGTGTCAGAACATTGTGCTTGCAGAGAGCCAGTTCTCTGGGTACTTTGCCTCTTTCCAGCATAGACCAAACTTGTGGGTCAACTGCACTGTTGCAATTGTATTGGGAATGATTACCATGAAAGACTCGTACTGGAAGCCAGCATAGCTGAAGTTGCTGAATACATTTTGCAGAGCCTGTTGAAACACCTTTGCTGTGGTGTTGCTGAACGGAAAGGCATCACTTCCTATCAATCTGAAAGTGACATCTGCTGCCTGAAGGATGGTCGGGCTACTGGCAGGAGCTGCTGTCGCAGGGCTTGTCAGTGTACTACTGCTATCGCCGCTAGTACCGTTCTGCAGCAAGCTGCGTTGGCTGTTCCAATGAAGCCTTCCAAGCGCTGAAAAGTGCGGTCTCCAAGCGTTAAAGGTTGCCTGCTGTGCAGCTGACACTGGAAGTACACGCGCGCTCAGGGCACAGCAGATCAGAACAACGCTGAGCTGTTGGTGTTTCCAGACGCGCATCGCAAGGGGTCTGCAACGCCAGCAGCCGCAGTCGCGACTGTCCGCGCGATCGCGAGTTCAAACTCGCCTAGGCGGTTGAGCAGCCTCGTGCTCTGAGCTGCGCCAGTCAGGGGAGGATTCGAGCACAAGTACTGGCCGCGATAGCGCAAGTGTATCCTGAAAGCTGATTTGACGTGCGCTGCGACGCTGTGCCCTGCAAATAGGGTCCCAGCTTGGGTGCTGCAAACTTGTGCGTGACCTATTCGCTTCTGCAGCACGACGCTGCAATCGGCTCGCGGATCAACTGTTGTATGGGCACATCATCTGCGCCACATGAAACATGCACACGCAGCCCTACTCTTGCAGTTAGACAACGCTGTCTCGTTGCAGAGCTGTTCCCGCGTGCGTTTGAAGTTCTAAAGGGCTGCTCACGTTATGGTGTAGAGGCCTCTGACTGGACAGCATATGCTTCTGGTGGTACACCTCATACGTCGGGCACTCTCATTCAAAAACAAGCGTGCAGACGTTATGCGCCAGAGCCGAAGACTACGTTGTACTGCCATTGCCGTCCAATGACTGAGGTGGCTACACTGCGACCGTATGCATGTCAACATGTGTTCAGATCTCGAGCATCCTCTCGAAACAGGCATGCGCATCAGTGCAAAGCGATCTGTGCTGTTGGTACCAAACCAAGCAAACACCACATCAGTATGTGCACGAACAAGACTTGCAAGAAGCAGGGCTGTCAGCAGGTGACTTGAGTCATACAGTGCACCACCAAGTTTGGCATGTCAGTAGACCATCCAAGCTCTTTGGACTCCCGTGTTTTTGCAGGTCATTCAGTTTGCTCAGGACCTAGCGTTGGATGAGCTTGAGATTGAAACATGCGGCTGCCTTGGTGAGTGCCTGCTTCAGCCTTTCTTATTGCAAAGGCATCTGGCTCATTGCAGTGCTGGCTGCTTGATCTGTGCAATGCTGTGACGCAGCATGACGTCTTCCAGGAATTTGTGGAAACGGCCCAAACATGATAGTTGACCCACCCGGGACGCAGCTCAGTCATGTTTCATCGCCTGCAAAGTTTGTAGAGGTCCTGGATTTGATATGCAATATACAAGTCCCAGATGTGTTCTTGAAAGCAACAGAGGTGATGCCTTCTGTGTCACTCACTGCATCAATGCGCAACAGCCTGTTTCAAAGCTCTTGATGGACCAAGCCTGACCTCATGTCTTAGCCGCGCCTTGCACACCGTTGAGCTGTGTCAGCATATGCAAGCCTGCCTCGTTGTTTGGAGCAACATCTGTGCATGCTCAAAGCTCAACTGATTGGGCACTGCTGCGTAGATCAATCTAAGGAGGTGCTTGCAGATAGTCATCTTCACCAAGTTTGCAGGCACTAAGCCTCGTTCATTCCTTGCAGTTGCGCTTGCAAGGAAATGCAGAGGCCAGAGGCGGAGACCTGCCAGCTGCTGAACGTGCATACAGCAAAGGGATAGAGCTGGAAATGTCTACAGGAAAGCACACGCTGCATGCAAACAGAAGCGGGGTGAGATTGACCCTTGGCAATGCTGAAGGCGCCCTGGAAGATGCACAAGCAGCTGTCAAGCTGGGTCCTGCTAGCTTTACAACTGCCTACATACGCCAGGTCAGCTATGCATGATCTCAGTGCCATACCTTTCTGTGATGTTCTTATTTTGCCAACACACACCAGCTGCATGATAAGACACTGATGTAGTCTTCTCTGTTCCCAAGCTTGATGCACTACACTTACAGTGTCTTTTTTTCCAAGCACTTATGTTGAAAGCACTTACAGTTATCCTCTTGGGCACTGCCATTTGGTGCCTGTTACATGCACTGTGTCTGCCAGCACAGTTGAGTATCCCCCGGGCCTGGTGCATGTGCTGCTATCCACAAGAAGACAAGACATTTGTGTCAGTTTCATTGTTGTGCACAATCCAACAGAGTGAGATTGCCGTACTGCAGGTTGAGGCTCTGTGTGCATTGAAGCGACATCAGGAAGCAGCAGAGACCCTTGACACTATCGCCCAACATGATCGGGCCTTTTCGAAAAGCAAAGACTTCAAGTCCTTGCTGAAGCAAGTGCAGGCTGTGGCATAATGAGATATGCTGCCATGACCAGGTTGAGAGCTTGCAGCTAACCTGGGTGAGTCTGGTGCATATGGCTGTCACAGGCATTCTTCTTTAATGACTGCAATCATGAATGGATGACATGGGGCTTGTGACGAGTCACGGATGCTCGCATTCAAGTCACGGATGCTCGCATTCAAAGCAATCTGACCTCAAGGGATGTCTATGCTCCCCAAGGGACTCAAAACATCATTGGCATTTGACTTTTCTCGTGCCCGTTCAGCATGGGATGGTAGAGGAATGAGCAGTCGTCTTGATACTTTCACTCTTGCTGTACAAAACAGCAGTAATTATACTGCATGGACTTTATCTGCTGTGTGCGTTCATTGGAGGAGGCCTTTCACGCTAAATTCTGCATTGTGGAGCAGAACCAAAGTCCCTGTGAATACGAATACTCGGTGTTGTGGTAAAAGGAAAGCTGAATGCATGCCTCCTTTCTGCTGTGATATTCCTTAATCAACTTATAAATCTGCTCAGCAGCAAATGCGGCCATTAGCTGATCAGACATTTGCTTTGTCACACTTGGTACAATGCTGTTGGATGGTGAACACATTGCGTATCACAGCCACAGCAGTCATCTGATCACACTTGAAGCGCAAGAGCTTTAGATTTATGGTGATCCTTGTGGTCCTGCTGCCCAGAATATGTTACAGCAACTGGGGTGAAAAATGCTAGCATAGTCTTAGCAGCAAGGGGGTGGCACATCTGCATTCAATTTGTAGTGCATTTGCAGTACCGCACGTGGACTCCGATTTGTGGCTGGTAGCTGTGCAGAACCTGCACCAAGCTTACGAAAATAAGAATTTAGAATCCAGCACTGCAGATTCTGCCTGCGAAACAAAGCGCACGCCATTGTATTCGACTGGCGACACTGACCAGCCAGTAGCTTTCACTGGCGTATACTTGCTGTCAACATCAGCAGCAGTATGGGTGTCGGAAAGTTGGGTTTGGGGGCACTGGCAGCTGTTGGCGGTGCGAAGGCTGGAAAGAGAGTTTGGGACACCCTGCGCCAGGTAGGACACGACCATGGCGCACAACAAAACCCCGTGCCTCCCTGCTCAGTTCCTTTAGCACCAGACGCGCCTTTGATGACAGCTCGCGCAAGTCTTCGAGCTGGAGTCACTGTTCGATCCTCTACAGCGTCTTTAGATCGTAGGACTTGTTGATGAGTCAGCTAGCCCGCAACGCACCAACTGTTGTGCTGGCGCTAGCACAAACTGTAAAAGTCGCACGCAGTGCATCAAGTCAGAACCGACACGGTGTTTTCAACTGCGCTCGCGCATTGACTTAAACGACGGACTCAGTTTGACTTTTTCTGGTGCAGAATAGAAGGGTGAACGCACAACAGAGCGAGCTGCAAACTGCACTACAGCAGGCTTCGCTTCTGTCCCAGCAGGTTGACGGCTTGCAGGTGAGTCGCCTACCCAGGCACGACTGCATTTGCGAGTGCACAGTTGTATACAATACTGCTTTAAAGTGAATCCGTCTGGCTGCGCAGCGAACCTTGCTTACACCTAAACGGCTCTCTCGTTGATGAACCTTGCTGATGGTTTTTGCAGGCCGAGAAGGCCGCTGCTCTGGCAGAACTGGCGGAAACGACTAGTGGCTTGCCAGACTTCCCGGAATCACAGGATCATCACCAGAATGAGGAAGCACTGGTGGCGGCCATCGCATCACAGCAGGTGAACATGATTTACAATGAATTATGACTGTTGTGTTTGCGCACAACTCTGCCCTGGATGAATTTTGCCAGATAGCGCCAAAGTAGTCTGCAGTGTGACTATGCAAGCGCTGCTGACACCACTCGCAAGCTTGCTGACACTTTCTGTCTGTGACACCACAGTAGATGCCTCAGTCATGTTTCAGTCAAGCACATGGGTGGCAAACCAAGTGAAGTTCGCCTAAAGTCTTACAATACTGATGCATGCGTACAGGATGCCGAGAGAAGGCTCGGCATCATGTTGGTGAGAGCAAAGAATCACAGCAAAAAAGCTCAAGTGAGTATTGACGCTGTCGTTGATGTTCTACATGCATGCAGCTCAGGCTGACATCATTCTTTTTATTGCATGCCTTGCCCTAATCCTTTCAACACTTGCTGTGGCGTGTCTCTTTGAACATACAGATGCCAGGCATATGCCGGGCATCGATCAATTGCAATGCTCATGACATCACTTGCTTCTGTCAAAGTTATTGTCCCTATTGCCATGATTATTGGATGGATTGCAGATTGAGGAGAGGCTCAAAAAGGAGCTCATCAAGATGCAAATCACATCTCAGATGGCTCTAAGCGACGCCCAGAGCCTGGTTCAGCAGCTGCAGGCTACTGTGCAAGAGTGTGAGGTATGTGTCCTTTGTGATGCCACATGCATGGAGGCCTGCCTCTGAATAGTGTTTGCCAAAGACTTCCTGAAACATATTGCAATGCAACTCAGATGAGCATGCACGCCAGATTTTGGACACACCTGTGCAAATGCCAGCAAGCTGTTCGTTAAATTTCATTCTCATACTACCAAAATGTGGCTAATGTGTCTTGTGGGCCTGTCATTGCACAGATTGCTGTGCTCGCTGGCTGAACCAAATGTATGCTGAAGTTATGCCTTTACAAAACCAGCCGCCGTTTAGTGCTGTTGCAGAACTATTCTTGTATGTCAAACTCAACTGCAGCTGCTTGTGTACAGGCCAAGATGGCATCTGATGAGCTGAGTCACGCCAAGCAGATCAAGAGCTGGCAGACACAGATGGAGGCAGAGGAAGAGCGCGCGGAGCGCATGGCTGGTTGCCTAAGGACCGAGCTTGAGGACAAGACCCAAAAGCTGAAGGTAAACTTGAAAACCCCATCCTGTGATATATTGTTAACAATGTGGTCATGCATGAGATCTGTCTGTGCGCCTTGTACATCATCCTGAGAATGATGTGCATGGAATGTACAAGTGCCCCTTCAACATGAGATGGTGTGCTGCAACATGCCACAACATCACACCAGTACACAGTCACAGCTATGTCCAGCCTGCCAACATGTGTCTTGTCAGCATAATCAGCTCATGGGTCAGCTGCCCTTCCTTTGGATGCCAGTCTGACCGGTGCTCCTGCTTTGCAGCAAGCACAAGAGGCCGGGTCGTATCGGTCCAAGGAATTGGTGCGAAGCCTGGTGGAGCGCTACTCACAAGGGTTGGCCCACGAGGAGCAGATTGAGGAGCTCAACAACAAGTGGAGGAGGAAGGAGCGCGAGTGGGATCTGAATGCTGAGGTGAGACTTGCTGTCACCTCCAGAAACCAGTTGTAATCTTACAGGTTGGAGTATATCCTCAGAGTTCAGGCAACCCAGCAGTTGAGGCCTAATACTGCTACTTCATGCTAGACTAGCTGTCCTAAGCTTAAGCACTTGTCTGTGCACCTGCCTGCCTGCCTGCACGTTTGCCTGTGAATGAATGTTTCCACTCAAAGGTCTGGGCAGATTGTCTCTGGGCAGGAGCTGACCTGTGCGTTTCAGTCAGAAAAATGGCATGTGTTACCTTCATCATGACTTCGTTCTTGTCATCATGTCACAGCTGCTGCATTCCGCTGTCATGATGCAGGCTGTGTGGGTTTAGCTTGCTCGGGAGTGTTGTGCTGATGTGCCTTCCATACTTGCTTCATGAATGCCTACCTGGAGTATAGCAGCTATACCAAGCAGGTTGAAGTCAGATGATGTAGGCCGCATGCACGATGCCCACTGAAATGTGACTGATGTCTCAGTGATCCGATGTGATGTGGTGTTCAGGATGAGAGGAGGGCAAGGGAAGAAGCTGAGGTGCGAGTGGCTACAGTGGAAGCTCAACTGAGAGCTCTGGAGGACGCAAAGGTGGCAGAGGCTGAGAAGCATGCCCAGGAAATGAGGACCATGGAAGACAACCTCAACGCTGCTCATGCTGGGAAGCAGGTAAGCACACAGCAACACATTGCACATTGGATGCTCAGGGAAGCTCAGAGTGGTCCTCACCTGTGGTATGAACAGCGACAGCATAATGTGCTTGCCTGCTTTGACTGGAACAGATGTTGGTTACTAAGGTCCGGAAGTGTGTGTAGCAGCTTACAACACAGCAGCAGCATGTTCAAACTGACACATAGTGTAAGCAAAGAGTGTGTGGTGAGCAGGTGCTGGAGGTTCAGCATGAGGAGGTGAAGGGCAGCCTGATCGCTGCAAAAGCTTCCAAGACAACCGTCTTGCGCAAGCTTGAAAGGCAGAGCAACAGCTTTAAGGACAGCCTCAAGGTGACATTGCATGGACCCCCCAGATGACCCCTGCCCAAAGCTGCATGTCTTGTGCTTGAAGTATGACTTGGATGGCTTTCTGGCAGCACATATGCAGCTTTGACTGCAGTGTGTGTCACCATTTGTGTTATGCTGTTGGTGGGTCATGTTGGTGGTGTAGCAAGCCTGAATGTACCAAATGTGGGGGTTGTGTGCCCATGCTTGTGTTGGTTGTTGGCTGCGCTGAGGTGGCGTGACATGCATGCTGAGGTGGCGTGACATGTATGCAGGCCCAGGTGGAGGCCGAGACCAAAGACCTGGCCAGCAAGGTGGACCAAGTGAAGAAGGAGAAGACGGTAAGCACCCAAGCACCTAAGCCAATGGAACCTGTGGGGATCCCCCAGTGGAGAACATCTGCATTATTTGGGCTGCAGCTTTGCTCTTCAGGACCAATGCACAACACACCTGTCCTGGCTGAGTTGTTTGTCCTAGCAGCTTCTGATCTGTCCACTCTTCTGTGTGTCTCCAGACCTGCAGCGGTGTGGCATACATTACTTATTCATGTATATACCTTATTGTGATCAGACTTGCTGACTGGCTAAAGCATGTAACTCTCTCTCTCTCTCTCAGGCATTGTGCATATTTTGCATGAGCTGAGTTTGAGGCATGATGATGCAGGCTTTGCAGAAGTCCCAGGTGGATCTTGCTGAAGAGTACAGCACCGAGAAGAAGGAGGTGAAGAAGGAGATGAAGAGGCTGCAGACTCAGCTTGCCACATCACAAAAGGAGAAGGTGGACCTGGTGGACAACCACAAGGCAAGTCACTTCTCATCCCTGCCTGTTGTTGAGTCAATCTGAGTAGGCCTGCAGAGAAGTGCATCTGTGCGCAGCTTTGATTGACTGACTTTGCTGTGCTGTGCTGTGTTGTGCTGTGCTGTGCTGTGCAACGTTGTAGATTATGTTGGTACTTGCTGTTGGTATATGCTGTTTAACCATTTTACTGCTTGTGCATTGGTCTGCTGGCATTGCTGTACTGCAGGTTCAAGGCAATTCTGGTGCAATGCTTTTGCATGTTTTCCTGCCATTGCTGCATTGCAGATAAGGGATTCAAGGGAAAGGCTTCTTTGCACTGTCCTAACATACTTGTTGTGCTTGCGCCAACAGGTGGAGGTGAGTGCTCTCAGGGATGACATCCATGTGCTCAGGGCCAAGCAGGCTCCCCCCAGCCTGACCATGGACTCTCCCAAGAAGTCCAAGCCTGCCAAGAAGAAGGCCCCTGCATCCCAAGCC
>JAABUP010000591.1_pt1 | contig 78821 bp, 75 predicted proteins | sample 5559201 | NCBI WGS metagenome assembly JAABUP01 (sample SAMN10711887, study PRJNA513373) | rock metagenome | isolation source: Antarctica rocks | place: Antarctica
CACCCTGGCCGCGATGACCGTCAACATGGGTCGGGCGGTCGCCACCCTGGCCGGGCACGGCCTCGGCGAAGCCACCCTCGCCACCCTGCAACGCACCCTGCTCACGGTCCCCGCCCGGCACGTCCACCCCGCCCGCCGCTACCACCCGCACCTGCCCACCGGGCGGCCCTGGCAGACCGCACTCACCTGGCTCAAGCGCCGCATTCGACGCCCTCCCCCTGATCACCTGACCCCCGGTCACCCCCCGACCGCCCACCACCCCAGGACCCGGAGCACACCCACCCGGCCCCCGCACGCCCACAAACCAGGAAACAGCAGATCAAGATCAACCAGCCTTGATCACATACGTAGCGGTGCATCCGGGCTGATGCCCGGCACCTCGCGACTATGTCACGGCGAGGGAGAGACGCCGCCGGAGGGGTGAAGAAGTCCGACCGAGGCTCGGGTGGTGCCATTGCCGGCGACCATTCGGGCGTGCCAGCGGGCGAGGGCGGCGGGGGCCCACCAGTTGGCCCGGCCGAGCAGCGCCATTGCCGCGGGCACGAGCAGGCAGCGCACGACGGTCGCGTCCGCGAGCACAGCGACCGTGAGCCCGACGCCGAGCTGCTGCACGAGCAGCGTGTCGCCGGTGGCGAAGCCCAGGAAGACCACGGTGATCAGCAGCGCGGCGCTCGTCACCACCCGCCCGGTGCGCTGCAACCCGACCGCCACCGCGTCCGCCGGCGCCGCGCCGGCGTCGTAAGCCTCCTTGACCCGGCCGAGGAGGAAGACCTCGTAATCCAGCGACAGGCCGAAGGCGAACATCACGACCACCAGCGGCACCTCCAGCTGCAGCGCCCCGGTCGCGCCGCCTCCGAACAGCCAGGACAGGTGACCGTCCTGGAAGCCCCAGACCAACACTCCCACGCTCGCGGTCAGCGACAGGGCGGCGACCAGCACCGCCTTCACGGGCACGACGACGCTGCCGGTGAAGGCGAATAGCAGGGCGAATGTCGCGAGCAGCGTGACCGCGGCGGCGAGCGGGAGGCGGGCGGCGAGCTGGGCGCGGTGGTCGATGAGATAGGCCGCGTCACCGGTCACCGCCACGGCCAGCCCCGCCGGCCGGCCGGCGCGCAGCCGGCGCACCAGGTCCTGCGCCTGTGGCCCCTGCCCCTCCCCCGCGGCGACCAGGTCGGTGGCGATCAGGCCGGCCGGCGTGTTCGGGTGCGGCACCGCCCCGACCACCCCGGCACCATCCATGCTGGGCAGTGCCAGCAGGGACGCGGCGAAGGTCTTGGCGGCGGTGGACCGGCTGCCCACCACCACCGTCACCGGGCTGGCGACCCGGCCGGGGAAGTCGCTGTCGAGCCGGGCGGCAGCGTGCCGCGCCTCGGAAGATGCTGGCAATGTCCGGTAGTCGGCGTGACGCACGGTCAGGTGCAGGACGGGCGCTGCGGCGAGCAGCAGGCCGGCCGTGACCGCGACGGCGACCACCAGCGGACGGCGGGCGACCGCGCGGGCGAGCCGGGCGAACGCACCGGTGTCACCGGGTGGACGCCCGGGCCGGATCCGGTCGCCGAGCAGCAGCAGCAGCGCCGGCAGCAGGGTCCGCCCGGCGACCACCGCGGTCGCGGTCGCCGCCATCCCGCCCACAGCCAGCGAGGTGAGCGTGCCGTCGCCGAAGACCAGCAGTCCGGACAGGGCGACGGCGATGGTGAGCCCGGAGAAGGTGACCGTGCGGCCGGCGGTGGCGCCGGCACGGCATACCGACTCGGGGGTGTCGGCGCCGGCCGCGCGCTCCTCGCGGTAGCGGGTGAGCACGAGCAGGCCGTAGTCGATCGCCAGGCCGAGACCGAACATCGTGACCACGTTGACCGTGAACGACGACACGGGGGTGACCCTCGTCGCGGCGAACACGAGGAGCACCGCGCCCGCCGTGGTCGCGACCGCCGTCAGCAGCGGCAACAGCGCGGCGACGAAGCCGCCGAAGACGAGCACCAGCACCAGCAGGGCGACGGGCAGCGTGACCACCTCGGCGCGGGCCAGGTCGCGCCGCGCGCCGGCGGCGGCCTGCTCGCGCAGCAGTGCGGCACCACCAACCACGACGGGGCCGGCGCCACGGGTGTCGGTGGCGTGCAACCGGTCCTGGACCGCCTGCAGGGCACGGGAGTACGCCGCGGGGGCCAGCCGGGGCTGCAGGTCGACGACGACCAGCTGGGCCATGCCTGCGGCGTCGGCGAGGAAGCGGACGCCGGCCAGGCTGTCGGGGTAGTCGAGCACCTCGGCAACGCCGGGTGTGGTGCGCAGCAGGGCTGCCGTGCCGCTCACCGCGTTCCGGAGGCCGGGGTCGTCGACCGGGCCGGGCACGACCCCCACCAGCCGGGCACCGGTGGGGGCACCACTGGCCAGCAGCCGGGAGGCCCGGCCGGACTCGTTGTCGGTGCGGGTGGTGGTGTCGGTGAGCGCACCGATGGTGGGGACGGCGGCGGCGGTCCCGGCCACCAGCACGAGCAGCCACCCGAGCAGCACCCGCACGTGGGGCGGCACGGGTGTCAGGAGACGCCGACGCCGACCGCGGTGCCGACCGCGTAGGTGATGGCACAGGCCAGCGCCCCGAACAGCAGCTGCCGGCCACCCCCGAAGCCGGCGCTGCGGGAGGTCAGCCGGCTCACCCCCGCGCCGGCGGCGAACAGGGCGATCCCGGTCAACACGAGCGCGACCACCAGCGCTGACGCCCCGCCGACGAGGAAGGGCAGCAGCGGCACGGCAGCCCCGACCGCGAACGCCGCGAGGCTGGAGCCGGCGGCGGTGAGCGGGGAGGGCAGGTGGTCGGTGTCCACCCCGAGCTCCTCCTGCGCGTGCACCCGCAGGGTCGCCTCCGGGTCGCTGGACAGCGCCGCAGCGACCTGGGTGGCGAGCTCCGGCGGGACCCCGCGGGCGACGTAGGCGGCCGCCAGCTCGGCCTGCTCACCCTCGGGGTTACGGCGCAGCTCCAGTGCCTCGACTGCCACCTCGGCCAGCATCGCCTCGTTGCTGCTGCTGACCGAGGTGTACTCCCCGGTCGCCATCGAGGCGGCCCCGGCGAGCAGGCCGGCGAGCCCGGTCAGCAGCACGGTGTGCTGGCCGGCGCCCCCGCCGGCCACCCCGGTCACCAGCGCCGCGTTGCTCACCAGGCCGTCTGTCACGCCGAACACCGCCGCGCGCAGCCACCCTCCGGTGACGTCCCGGTGGTGGTCCGGCGGTGGCAGGCGCGGCTCGACCGCCGCGGCACGCACAGCGGCCGCGGGCTGACCGGTTGCCGTCTCGCTGGCCTGCTCGATGGTCACGCCGACGCCTCCGCCGGCGCCTCGGAGCTGACTGGCGCGGCCGGGTCGGTCGGCCGGTCCGCCGGGGCTGGCAACGGGCGGCGGCCCAGCAGCACGAACGCGACCGACGCGCCGAGGAGCACCGCGATCGCGACGTAATCGTTCAGGCGCAGGCCGAAGAAGCGGTGCGCGTCATCGATGCGCAGCGCCTCGATCGGGGCGCGGCCGAGGGTGTAGAGCCCGACGTAGAGGCAGAGCAGCTGGCCCGGGTGCAGGCGGAGCCGACGGCCGGCAAGCACGCACAGCCCGGCGACCACGAGGCACCAGAGCAGCTCATAGAGGAACGTCGGGTGGTACGTCGCGGCTCCCGGCACCGTGCCGGGTCGCCCCGCCTCGATCTCCAGTCCCCAGGGCAGCGAGGTGGGACGCCCGAACAGCTCCTGGTTGAAGTAGTTGCCCAGCCGACCGATGGCCTGCGCCACCGCGATGCCCGGCGCGCAGGCGTCGACCATGGTGTAAGGGTCGATGCCGTTGCGGCGGCACCAGACCCAGCCGACCGCCGCACCGGCGGCGACGCCGCCCCAGATGCCGAGCCCGCCCTTCCAGATCGCCAGCGCCTGCCACGGGTGGCCGCCGGCACCGAAGTAGGCATCCGGGCTGGTGACCACGTGATAGATCCGCGACCCGATGATCCCCGCGGGCACCGCCCAGACGGCCATGTCGGCGACGGCATGGGCGCGGATGCCCTTGGCGGCCGCCCGCCGCTGCCCGATCGTGGTGGCGGCGAGCACGCCCAGGATGATGCAGAGGGCGTACGCCCGTAGCGGGAACGGCCCGAGGTGCACCACGCCCGTGGACGGGGAGGGGATGAAGACGGGCAGCGCCACCTGGTCAGACTAGGCGCGCCGAGGCTCGGTCCCGGCGGCCCGGCGCACCCCGGCCGCGAGGTCCGCGGCGAGCGTCTGTACGCCGTCGACCCCCTGCTCCCCGAGCACCCGCACCAGGGCCGAACCGACGATCACGCCGTCGGCGTAGGACGCGACCTCCGCGGCCTGCTCGCCGTCGCTGACACCGAGGCCGACGCAGACCGGGGTCCTGGTCGCCCCGCGCACCCGGGCGACCAGCGCCGGCGCCCGCTGCGAGGTGGCCGCGCGGATCCCCGTCACCCCCATCGTCGACGCGGCGTAGATGAAGCCGCTGGTGACCTCCGCGACCCGCCGGATGCGTGCGTCGGTGGACGTGGGGGCGACCAGGAAGATGGGGTCCAGGCCCTGCTCGGCGGCCGCGGCGAGCCACTCGCCGGCCTCCTCGGGGACGAGATCGGGGGTGATGAGCCCGCTCCCGCCGGCCGCGGCGAGGTCGCGGGCGAAGGCGGCGACGCCGTGCTGCTCGACCGGGTTCCAGGAGCTCATCACCACGGTGGGGGCGCCGGTGGCGGCGACCGCCTCGACGGTCCGCAGGGTGGCGGCCGTCGTCGACCCGGCGGCGAGGGCGGCAGTGAGCGCGGTCTGGATGAGCGGGCCGTCCATCAGCGAGTCGCTGTAGGGCAGACCGACCTCGACGACATCGACCCCGGCGTCGACCATCGCCAGCATCGCCTCGACGGCGCGCTGGTGGCTGGGCCAGCCGGCGGGGAGGTAGCCGACGAGCAGCGGGCGCCCGGCGGCGGTGAAGCGGCGTGAGAGGGCGCTGGTCACCAGCCCTCGCCGGTCGCGACGTCCAGCGGCTCGGTGGCCTTCTCCACGGTGGCCTCGACCAGCTCGGCCGGGGTCAGCAGCTCGAACCAGCGGGCCGCCGTGTCGGTGTCCTTGTCGCCGCGGCCGGAGAGGTTGACGAGGATGAGCAGGTCCTCCGCGCGGCGACCGGCGGCGACCTGCTCGCGCCCCCAGTCGCACGCGCCGGCGAAGGCGTGCGCGCTCTCGATGGCCGGGATGATCCCCTCGGTGCCGGCGAGCATCGCGAAGCACTCCATTGCCCAGGCGTCGGTCACACCGCGGTACGTCGCGCGACCGGTCGCGTGCAACCAGGCGTGCTCGGGTCCGACGCCGGGATAGTCCAGGCCGGCGGAGATGGAGTGGGTCTCGGCGGTCTGGCCGTCGGCGTCCTGCAGCAGCAGGGTGCGCATGCCGTGGATGACGCCCTCGCGACCGCCGACGATGGTGGCGGCGTGCCGCCCGCTGTCGACGCCCGAGCCGGCTGCCTCGCAGCCGACGAGCGCCACGCCGGCGTCGGGGATGAAGGCGTGGAAGATGCCGATGGCATTGGAACCGCCTCCCACGCAGGCGATCACGGCGTCGGGCAGCCGGCCGGTCAGGTCCAGGACCTGCTGACGGGCCTCGACGCCGATGACCCGCTGGAAGTCGCGCACCATCATCGGGAAGGGGTGCGCGCCCATCACCGAGCCGATGACGTAGTGCGTCGTCTCGACGTTGGTCACCCAGTCGCGCATGGCCTCGTTGATGGCGTCCTTGAGGGTGCGACTGCCGGTCGTCACCGGGACGACGGTCGCGCCGAGCAGCCGCATGCGGGCGACGTTGAGCGCCTGCCGGCGGGTGTCCTCCTCGCCCATGTAGACCACGCATTCGAGGCCGAGATAGGCGCAGGCGGTGGCGGTCGCGACCCCGTGCTGGCCGGCACCGGTCTCGGCGATGATGCGGCGCTTGCCCATCCGGGCGGCCAGCAGACCCTGCCCGATGGCGTTGTTGAGCTTGTGGCTGCCGGTGTGGCAGAGGTCTTCGCGCTTGAGCAGGATGCGGGCGCCGCCCGCATGGGCGCCGAGCCGCTGCGCGTCGGTGATCGGGGTGGGGCGCCCGACGTAGGTCGCCAGCAGCCGGTCCAGCTCGCCGGTGAACGCCGGGTCGGCCCTCGCCTCTGCGTAGGCGGCGGCAAGCTCGTCCAGCGCCGCGACCAGGGCCTCGGGAACGAACCTCCCGCCGTACCTGCCCCAGTGGCCGGTCGCGTCCGGTCCGGTCGCGTCCGGTCCGATCGCATCCGGTCCGGTCGCATCTTGGCCGGCTGCGCCGGGCAGGGTCGCCGTCACGGGGATGCCGGGGAGGCCTTGGCCCGGGGGGCGGCCGGGTGGGCGCCGGCCGCGACGAGCTCGGCGACGGCGTGGCGAGGGTCGCGGCCGGTGACCAGGGACTCGCCGACGAGGACGGCCTGGGCACCCTCGGCCCGGTGGGTGAACACGTCGTGCGGACCACGGACTCCGCTCTCGGCGACGCAGGTCGCGCCGGCCTCCAGCAGCTGCGGGGCCAGCCGGGAGAATGTCGTGCGGTCGACGTCGAGGGTCTTCAGATCGCGGGCGTTGACCCCGACGAGCCGCGCCCCCGCCTCCACGGCGCGGTCGGCCTCGCACTCGTCGTGGACCTCCACGAGCGCCGTCATGCCGAGGCTCTCGATCCGCTCCAGCAGCCCGGTCAGCCGCGGCTGCTCCAGCGCGGCGACGATGAGCAGCACGAGGTCGGCACCGTGCGCGCGCGCCTCCCACACCTGGTAGGGGTCGACGACGAAGTCCTTGCGCAGCAGGGGAACGTCGACGGCGGCACGGACCGCGTCGAGGTCGGCGAGGCTACCGCCGAAGCTGCGCTGCTCGGTGAGCACGCTGACGACGGCGGCCCCGCCCGCTGCGTACTCCCTCGCCAGCCAGGCCGGCTCGACGATCTCGGCGAGGTCGCCCCGGCTGGGTGACCGGCGCTTGACCTCGGCGATCACGCTGACGCCGGCACCGCGCAGCACGGTCAGGGCGTCCAGGGCCGGGTCGCGGCGCTGGGCCCGCTCTTTCAACTGCTCGACGGCAGTGCGCTGCTTGCGGGCCTCGAGGTCCTGGCGGACGCCGGCGATTATGCCGTCCAGCACCGAGGCGGTCACGTCGGCGAGCCTAACGGGACGGTCACGGCGACCCGGCAGGTTCCCGAAACCCGACCGCCCAGCCCCGGGTCAGCCCCGGGTCAGCCCCGGGGTCAGCGAGCGGTCGGGTCCTCGCCCCGGTCCAGGGCGTCCCACGCGGCGACGGCTGGGTCCCGCGGGCGGGGCTGGGCGGCAGGCGCGTCGTAGCGCTGCGACAGTGCCGACCACCCGGGGCCCCGCACCGTTGTCACGAGTCCGGCGACGAGCAGGAGAAGCGCACCGAGGAGCGCCACGAAGGGCCAGCCGGTGAGCGACACCGGCAGGACGACGCCGGTGGCCCCGGTCCCGAGGCTGCGGACGCGGGGGATGCCAGCCGCCCTCGTCGCCCGCAGCGCCACTCCGGTCACGATCAGCCCGGACGCCCCGAGGCCGAGCAGCGCCACCAGCACGCCGAGGCCGCTGCGCGCCCGACCGCGGGTCGCGAGCAGGGCGCCGGCGCCGGCGAGCGCGCCGAGCGCGACCGCCGACAGCCCCGCGGCCAGCTCGCCGCCCAGGACGTCGATTCCGGCGGCACCGCGGCGCTGGGCGGGCGGCACGTCGACGTGTCCCCAGACCCGGCCGCCGGCGAGCAGGAGCAGCCCCGCCCCGGCGACCAGCGCCACCAGCACGAAGGCCTGCGACCGCCTCACCGGACCGGGCGCAGCGTCTCCGCGGTCGCCAGCGCGCGGAGCACGGCGGTCGCCTTGTGCCGGGTCTCCGCCTCTTCCAGCTCGGGCCGGGAGTCGGCGACGATGCCCGCGCTGGCCTGCACGTAGGCCATGCCCCGGTGGATGACAGCGGTGCGGATGGCGATGGCCATGTCGAGGTCGCCGGCGGCGTCCAGATAGCCCACGGCCCCGCCGTACACGCCCCGCCGCACCGGCTCGAGACGGTCGATGATCTCCATCGCCCGCACCTTGGGCGCGCCGGTCAGGGTGCCGGCGGGGAAGCAGGCGAGCAGCACGTCGAGCGCGTCGCGCCCGGCGGCGACCTCGCCGGTGACGGTGGACACGATGTGCCAGACGTGGCTGTAGCGCTCGACCGCCCCGAACTCCACCACCTCCACCGTGCCCGGCGCGCAGACCCGGCCGAGGTCGTTGCGCCCGAGGTCGACGAGCATCACGTGCTCGGCGCGCTCCTTGGGATCCGACACCAGCTCCCGGGCTAGCGCCGCGTCCTCCTCCGGTGTCGCCCCGCGGGGGCGCGTGCCGGCGATGGGGTGCAGCAGGGCGCGGCCCGCGGTGACCGTGACGAGGGCCTCCGGGGAGCAGCCGACGATGTCGAAGCCCTTCAACCGCAGCAGGTACATGTACGGCGACGGGTTGGTGGTGCGCAGCACGCGGTAGACGTCCAGCGCGTCGGCGGTGGTCGGCAGCTCGAAGCGCTGGCCGATCTGGACCTGGAAGACCTCGCCGGCCCGGATGTCCTCCAGCGCCTGCTCCACCGCCGGCCGGTAGTCGGCCGCCGGGGTGCGGGAGGCGAACAGCGGGGGGTCGGTCGGGGACGTGGTGGCCACCGTCGGCTCCGCCGGCTTGGCCAGGTCCGCCGTCATCGCCTCGAGCCGGACGAGGGCCTCGTCGTACGCCGCGCGGGTGTCGACCCCCTCGCCCAGCAGGACGTTGGCGACCAGCAGCACCGAGCCGTCGGTGTGGTCGAGCACCGCCAGGTCGGTCGCCACCAGCATCACCAGCTCGGGCAGGCCGAGGTCGTCCACCGCGTGGGACGGGAGCGCCTCGAGGCGCCGCACCACGTCGTAGGACAGGTAGCCGACGAGACCGCCGGATAGGGGCGGCATGCCGGGCAGGCGGGGGGCCTGCAGCCGGCGCCACGTCGCCGCCAGCACCGCCAGCGCGTCGCCCTGCAGCGGGGCGCCGGGCGGCGGCGTGCCCTCCCACACCGCACGGCCGTCGACTGCCGACAAGGTGGCCTGGCAGCGCACGCCGACGAAGCTGTAGCGCGACCAGGACGCACCCTTCTCCGCCGACTCGAGCAGGAACGTGCCGGGCCCGCCGGCCAGCTTGCGGTAGACCCCGACGGGCGTCTCGCCGTCGGCGAGCAGCCGGCGGGTGACCGGCACGGTCCCGTGACCGGCCGCGGCGAGGGCGAGGAACTCCGCCGGGGATGGCGTGACGACGCCGCCGGTCACGGGGTGCCGAGCGTGGTCGCGTCGTCGCCGAACCACCGGCGCGACGGGCGCAGGAGCAGCAGCAGCACGACCACCACCGCGCTGCCGACGACGGGGAGCACCCGCCAGACGGCCGCGATCTCGTCGTCGCGCACGAGCACCACCGCGGCGACCACCAGGGGCACCACGAGGCAGGCCCGCGCCAGCCGGCTGCCGGTGCGCGTCAGGGTGGTCAGCGCGAGCACCAGCACGCCCAGCATGATGAAGGCCACCCCGGCGGCGGCCCGGGTGCCGTTGCTGTCCTGCGGGTTGCGGGTGCCGACGGCGAGGAAGGCGGCGCCCTCGACGTAGCAGACCAGCAGCCCGAGCGTGACGGTGACCGGCCTACCGTCGCCGTCAGCCGTCCCGACGGCCAGGTCCCCCTGGGCCTTGCCCTCAGCAGAACCCTTGCGCCGCAGTGACACCGGCGACCTCACCCGGCCCCCGCGGGGACCGGGGCCACGCCGAGCACGGCGTCGAGCACGTCGGCGTCGAAGCAGGTCCGGTCGCCCGTGTGGCAGGCGGCACCGACCTGGTCGACCCGCACGAGCACCGTGTCGCCGTCGCAGTCCAGCGCCACCGACCGCACCCACTGCAGGTGGCCGGAGGTCTCACCCTTCACCCAGTACTCCGACCGGCTGCGCGACCAGTAGGTGCAGCGGCCGGTGGTCAGCGTGCGGTGCAGGGCCTCGTCGTCCATCCAGCCGACCATGAGCACCTCGCCGGTGTCGTGCTGCTGGGCGACGGCGGGGAACAGACCGTGCTCGTCGCGCTTGAGCCTCCCGGCGAGCGCGGGGTCCAGCAAGGACGCGGAGCGGGGGGTGCCGACCATGCGGTCCATTCTGCCCGGCCGGCTGGTCAGGCCGCCGGACCGCCGCGCTGGGCGACCCAGCTTGCGTGCAGCTCGGCGTAGCGGCCGGGCACCACGGCCAGCTCGCGCGCGGGCCCGCGCTGCACGACGACCCCGTTGTCGACGACGACGACCTCGTCTGCCACCTCCGCGGTGGAGAGCCGGTGCGCGATCGTGACGGTGGTGCGCCCCCGGGTCAGCGAGTCCAGCGCCCGCGAGAGTCGCACCTCGGTGGCCGGATCCACGGCGCTGGTGGCCTCGTCGAGCACCAGCAGGTCGGGGTCGGCGACGTAGGCCCTGGCGACCGCGACCAGCTGCCGCTCCCCCACCGACAGCGACTCCCCGCGCTCGCCCACCCGGGTCAGCACGCCGGCAGGCAGCCCGGTCAGCCAGTCGCCGAGGCCCAGCTCGACGAAGGCCGCGACCACGTCGTCGTCGCCGGCATCGGGCCTGCCCTCGCGCACGTTGGCCGCGACCGTCGCGTCGAACAGGAACCCGTCCTGCGGCACCATGACCACCCGGGAGCGCAGCGAGGAGAACCGCACCTCCGGCAGGGGTACGCCGGAGAGCAGCACCCGCCCCTCGACCGGGTCCATCAGCCGGGTCAGCAGCTTGGCGAAGGTCGTCTTGCCGCTCCCGGTCTCCCCGACCACGGCGATCCGGCTGCGCGGGGCGACGACGAGGTCGACGTCGTGCAGCACGCGGGGGCCCGCCGGGTAGGCGAAGGACACGTGATCGAAGCGCACCTCCAGCGGACCGGGCGGCAGGTCGCAACCCCCGTCGCCAGCCGCACCGGCCGGGTCGGCGACGTCGCTCGGGGTGTCCAGCACGCCGAGCACGCGCCGCCACCCCGCGATCGCCGTCTGCGCCTCGCCCAGCGCCTCCGCTGCGACCTGCACCGGCCCGACGAACAGCGACACCAGGAACAGGAACGCGATCAGCCGTCCGGAGGACAGGTGGCCGCCGAGGCCGAGCAGCACGCCGACGACCACGACGGCGGCGTTGGCGAGCGCGGCGACGAGCTCGCCGCTGGAGAAGGAGACGGCCGACAGCGCCTGGGCCCGCACGGCGGCATGCCGCTCCGCCTCGACGGTGCGGTCCACCCGCTGCTGGCTGCGCGCCTCGGCGCCGTAGGCCTTGATGACCGGTGCCCCGACCACCGACTCCGCGATCGCGCCGAGCATCTCCCCCACCCGCTCGCGGACCAGCGTGTAGGCCCGGTCCAGCCGCTGCTGGAACCACTTCAACGCCAGGGCAAGGGGCACGAAGCAGGCGTAGACGACCAGGGTGAGCTCCCAGCTGTAGACCAGCATCAGCGCGGTCGCCAGCACGAGCTGCGCGGCGCTGATCACCATCAGCACGCCGCCCCAGGACATGAACTGGCTGATCTCGTCGACGTCGCCGGTCACGCGGGACACGAGCGAACCGCGGCGCTCGCTCGCCTGGTGCAGCACCGACAGGTCGTGGACGTGGCGGAAGGCGCGCACCCGCAGCGCGGCCAGCGCGGTCTCGGTCGCCCGGGTGAGCCTGGCGTTCATCGCGTACGCCGACACCGCGGTCACCGCGACCGCCACCAGGGCCCCCAATACCGCCGTGCGCACGAGCCGGGTGTCGACGCCGCCGGGCCGCAGCCCGTGGTCGACGGTCTGCTGGATCGCCACCGGGACGACCACCCGCCCCGCGGTGGCGAGCAGGGCCAGCAGGAGCGTCCCGACCAGCCCCTCGCGGAACTCGGGAGACAGCTGCATGCCACGGCGGAACGTCGCATAGGCCCCGCGCGGCTCGCGCTCCGCGCCCTGCGCGAGCGGGACGACACCGTCGGCCACCACGGCGGTCTCGGCCACCACGGTGGTCACGCAGGCACCCCGGGGAGGGCGAGCCGGGGCCGGTCCGGCCGCGGCTCCGGGTCGTCGTACGCCGTCACGAGCGCGCGGTAGCCCGGCTGGCCGGCCATCAGCTCCTCGTGGGTGCCCCGGGCGGCCACCCGGCCGTCCTCGACGAGCACCACCTCGTCGGCTAACCCGATGGTGGCCTGGCGGTAGGCCACCACGACCACGGTGCTGGGCAGCTCGCCGCTCTCCCCCGCCTCCCGGAGCCCGCCGAGGATCGCCGCCTCGACCCGAGGGTCCACGCTCGATGTCGCATCGTCGAGCACCAGCAGGCGTGGGCGCCGCACGAGCGCGCGGGCCAGCGCCACCCGCTGCCGCTGCCCACCCGACAGCGTGGTGCCGCGCTCGCCGACGACCGTGTCGAGCCCGCGCGGCAGACCGGAGACGAAGCCCTCCGCCTGGGCCAGCCGCAACGCGGCCCACACCTGCGCGTCGCTGAACTGCTCGCCGAGCGTGACGTTGCCACGCACGGTGTCGTCGAAGACGAAGGTCGTCTGCGGCACGAACGCCGCGCCCCCGGAGACCTCCCCGCGGGCCAGCGTGCGCAGGTCGGCGCCGTCGAAGGCGACGCTGCCCTCGGTCGGGTCGACGAGGCGCACGAGCAGGCCGACGAGGCTGGACTTGCCGGCACCCGTCGCGCCGACCACGGCGACCGTGCCGGCAGCCGGGACGTGCAGGTCGACACCCCGCAGCACCGGCTCGGCGTCGTCGTAGCCGAAGCCCACGCCCAGCAGGTCGACGCGGAGCGCCCCGTCGGCGTGGGCGAGTGTCCCCTGGCCGAAGGGCAATGCGCCGGTCGCGGCCAGCACCCGCTGCACCCGGTCGCGGCCGACCACCGCCCGCGGCAGGTCCGACAGCACCCAGCCGATCGCCCGCACGGGGAAGGCGAGCTGCACGAACAGATAGCAGACCGTCACCAGGTCTCCGGCCGTGATCGCACCGGCCTCCAGACGCAGGCTCCCGACGTAGAGCACGGCCAGCACCGCGACGTTCGGCAGCGCCTCCATGACCGGGTCGAACATCCCGCGCAGCCGGCCAAGCGCGGTGTTGGCCGCACGGAGCCGGTCGGCGAGCGCCGCGAAGCGAGCGGTCTCGGACTCCTCCCGCCCCAGCGTCTTGACCACCAGCGCACCGTCGAAGCTCTCGTGCGCCACGCCCGAGAGCTCCCCGCGCAGCTCCTGCGCCCGGGTGGCGGTGGCCTCCTGGACCCGGTTGTAGACCACGTTGAGGACGAACACCAGCGGGAAGACGGCGAAGCCGATCAGGGCCAGCTCCGGGTCGACGGCGAGAAGCTGCACGGCCGTCGCGACCAGCATGATGAGGACGCCGCAGGCGAACGGGAACGGTGAGATCGGCCAGCACATCGCCTCCACGTCGCTGTTGGCGTTGGACAGCAGCTCGCCCGTGGAGTGCGCCTGGTGCCAGCGCAGCGGCAGCCGCAGGTACTGCCGGGTCACCCGCCGGCGGTAGCGGGCCTGCAGCCGGGCCTGCATCGTGCCGGCACCGAGGCGACGGACGGTGATGCCGACGCTCTTGACCAGCGCTACGCCGAGGATCGCGAGGGCCGCACCGACCAGCGCACCGGAGGTCGTGTGCCCCGTGCGGAAGGCCGGCAGGATGGTGTGGTCCACGACCCGCCCGATAACGGCGGCTGCCAGCACGGTGGTGAGGGCATAGACGGCCGAGCCGGCGACGGCCATGGAGAAGATGCGGGGTTCGTCGCGCACGCTGGCAGCGAGCAGCGCCAAGCCCTGACGCAGGGTGCCCCGTCCCGGCTTCGTCACGTCCGCGCGCTGGTCGTCGGGCGCGGGCACGGCGGGGCCTCCTGATCGACGGGGATGTGGGCGACGGGGTTGTTGTCGCCAGGGTGCCCTTCCCCGCAGCGGCGAGGCGAGCCGTTTTCTTCCTCGCGCGTCGCTGAGCTCCCGCGGCGCTCAGGCTCCGCCGGTCTCGCGCACCTCGTGCCCGGCCGCCCGCAGCGCCGCCTTCACGTCGGTCACCCGCAACGTGCCGAAGTGGAACACGCTGGCCGCCAGCACCGCGTCGGCGCCGGCCTCGACCGCGGGGGCGAAGTCACCGAGCGCCCCGGCGCCCCCGCTGGCGACCACCGGCGTGGACACCATGGCGCGCACCGCCCGGATCATCTCCAGGTCGTAGCCGGCTGTCGTGCCGTCGGCGTCCATGCTGTTGAGCAGGATCTCGCCGACCCCGCGGTCCACCGCCTCCTCGCACCAGCGCAGCGCGTCGAGGCCGGTGCCGCGGCGACCACCGTGCGTGGTCACCTCGAAGCCGCTGGCCGTGTCGCCACCGCGGCGGGCGTCGAGAGACAGCACGATGCACTGGCTGCCGAACCGCGCCGCCGCCTCGGTGAGCAGCTGCGGGCGGGCCACCGCCGCGGTGTTCAGGCTGACCTTGTCGGCGCCGGCCCGCAGCAGCGCGTCGATGTCGCCGACCGTGCGCACGCCCCCCCCGACGGTGAGCGGAATGAAGACCTGCTCCGCGGTGCGGCGCACCACGTCGTACGTCGTCAGCCGCCCGCTGCTGCTCGCCGTGATGTCGAGGAACACCAGCTCGTCCACGCCCTGCGCGTCGTAGCCGCTGGCGAGCTCCACGGGATCACCAGCGTCGCGGAGACCGGCGAAGTGCACGCCCTTGACCACGCGCCCGTCATCGACGTCGAGGCAGGCGATCACGCGCACGGCCACGGGCACGGGCGCAGCGTAGTCAAGCCCGGTCCCCTCGCCGCCGATGCCGCCTGCAGACACTCGTCCCCCGCCGACCCCTGCCGCCACCCGGAGGAGCACATGATCGAGGCCGCCGTCGCCGCGCCGCCGCAGCTGAGCCCCGACGGCCAGTGGTGGTGGACCGGCGCCGAGTGGGTGCCCGCGCACGACCTGCCCGAGGACGCCGAGGTGATGGCACCGTCGGGTGGCGAGGTCCACGAGCCGGCGGCCTGGGCGACGGCCGTGCCGGCCCAGTCCGGATACGTCGAGCCGGCGCACGTCGAGCCGCTGACGCCGCGCGCCCCGACCCCCGCCACGATGGACGTCCTCGCCGGGGGCGGCCGGTCCCGCCGCGGCCGCCCGTCGACCCCGATCCTCGCCGGCGCGCTCGCTGCCGGCGTGCTCGGCGGCGGTTACTACCTCACCCACGGGGGGTCCTCGAGCAGTGCGGCTCCCGCGACGCCGGTCCCCGCGCACCACGTCGCGGCCGCGGTCCACCCGGTGCGACCGCCGGTCGCGCCCGGGAAGCAGGCCGACCTCGACGCCCAGAACAGCCTGCGGGCCATAGCCGCCGCCGAGCGGAGCTACCACCATCGCACCAACGCCTACACGAGCACGCTGGTCGACCTGACGAAGCTCGGCTACGTCGCCAAGCCCACCGGCCGGCAGCTGCAGATCAGGGTGGGCGGCCCGGCCGGTCGGCCGGCGTACGCCCTGCGGCTGGTCTCCGACTCGGGCACCCCGTGGTGCCTAGGCTCCGCGGCCGGGGCCGCCGTGACCGCCTGCACGCCGTAGGGCTGGCCCCGCTCAGGCGACCGCGGCGAGGGCCTCGGGCAAGGTGAAAGCCCCCGCGTAGAGAGCCTTCCCGACGATCGCGCCCTCGACGCCGAGCGGGGCGAGCGCGGCGAGGGCCCGCAGGTCGGCCAGCGAGGAGACCCCCCCGCTGGCCACCACCGGTCGCTCGGTGGCGGCGCAGACCGCCTGCAGCAGATCGAGGTTGGGCCCGGTGAGGGTGCCGTCACGGCGCACGTCGGTGACGACGTAGCGGGCGCAGCCGTCGGCGTCCAGGCGCGCGAGCACGGCCCAGAGGTCACCACCGTCCTGGGTCCAGCCGCGGGCCGCCAGCGTGCTGCCGCGCACGTCGAGGCCGACCGCGACGCGGTCTCCGTGCGTCGCGATCGCGCCGCGCACCCAGTCCGGCGACTCCAGCGCGGCGGTGCCGAGGTTGACCCGCCGGCAGCCGGTGCCGAGCGCCGCCGCCAGCGACGCGTCGTCGCGGATCCCGCCGGACAGCTCGACGTCGATGTCCAGCGCCCCCACCACGGCGGCCAGCTGGTCGTGGTTGTCGCCCCGCCCGAAGGCGGCGTCGAGGTCGACCAGGTGCACCCACGACGCGCCGCCCTGCTGCCAGGCGAGGGCGGCGGCGAGCGGGTCGCCGTAGGCCGTCTCCGACCCGGCCTCCCCGCGCACCAGCCGGACGGCCTGGCCGGCGGCGACGTCGACGGCGGGCAGCAGCTCGAGGGTGGCCGTCACAACGTGGTCAGCCAGTTCTCCAGCAGGTGCGCCCCGGCGTCTCCCGACTTCTCGGGGTGGAACTGGGTGGCCCGCAGCTCGCCCCGCTCCACGACGGCGGCGAACGTCGACGAGCCGTGCGTGGCCGTCGACACCGTGGACCCGGCGACGGGCCCGCTGACGGCGTAGGAGTGCACGAAGTAGTAGCGCTCGTCGGCCGGCAGCCCGTCGAGCAGCAGCGACTCGGGGTCCGGAGCCACGGTGTTCCAGCCCATGTGGGGCAGCACAGGGGCCTGGAGGCGGCGCACGGTGCCGGGCAGGGCGTCGATCCCCCGCACCCGCAGGCCGTGCTCGACGCCCTCGCTGAACAGCACCTGCATCCCCACGCAGATCCCGAGCACCGGCCGCTCGGCGAGCACCCGCTGCTCCACCACCTCGCGGCCGCGCACGCTGTCCACACCCTCCATCACGGCGGCGAAGGCCCCGACGCCGGGCACCACCAGGCCGTCGGCGCCCAGCGCCGCGTCGTAGTCCGCGGTCACGGTGACATCCGCGCCAACCCGGGCCAGCGCTCGCTCGGCCGACCGCAGGTTGCCGCTGCCGTAGTCGAGCACGACCACCGAGCGGCCCACCTACAGCACGCCCTTGGTGCTCGGCACCCCGGCCACCCGTGGGTCGAGCGCGCACGCGTCGCGCAGAGCCCGCGCCACCGCCTTGAACTGCGACTCGACCACGTGGTGGGCGTTGCGTCCCTCGAGCACGCGCACGTGCAACGCGATCTGCGCCTGCGCGACGAAGGACTCCCAGATGTGCCGGGTCAGCGTGGTGTCGAAGCTGCCGATCAGCTCGACCAGCGGCGGCTCGGTGTGCACGAGATAGGGGCGGCCGGACAGGTCGACGGCGACCTGGGTGATGGCCTCGTCGAGCGGCACCATTGCGTCGCCGAACCGCCGGATCCCGACCTTGTCGCCGAGGGCCTCGCGCAGCGCCTGGCCGATCGCGAGCGAGGTGTCCTCGACGGTGTGGTGGCTGTCGATGTGCAGGTCGCCCCTGGTCATGACGGTGAGGTCGAAGCCGGCGTGCCGGCCGAGCTGCTCCACCATGTGGTCGAAGAACGGCACGCCGGTCTCGCTGCCCGCCCGGCCGGTGCCGTCGACGTCGAGCTCGACCCGGACGGCGGACTCCTTGGTGGTGCGCTCGACGAGGGCGGTGCGGCTCACCGGCCGGTCCCCTGCCCCAGCGTCGCGCGCAGGACGTCGAGGAACAGCTCGCACTCGGCCGCCGTCCCGGCGCAGACCCGCAGCCAGCCGGCCAGTCCGACCCCCGCACTGACGTCGCGCACCAGCACGCCGCCGTCGAGCAGCGCCTGCCATGTCGCGGCCGGGTCGGCGAAGGGGCCGAACAGCAGGAAGTTCGCCGCGGTCGGCACGGTGCTGAGCCCCAGCTCGGCGATCCCCCGCTCCAGCCGCTGCCGCTGGGCGATGACGTCGGCGACGCTGCCGAGCAGCTCGCCGACGTGGTCGAGGGCGGTCAGCGCCGCGGCCTGGGTGAGCGCGGAGAGGTGGTAGGGCAGGCGCACCAGCCGGAGCGCGTCGACGACGGAGGCGTCGGCGGCCAGATAGCCCACGCGTGCCCCGGCCATCGCGAATGCCTTGCTCATCGTGCGCGTCACCACCAGCCGCGGGCGCCCCGGCAGCACGGTGAGCGCCGTCGGCGAGTTCCCGAACTCGGCGTACGCCTCGTCCACCACGACCATCCCCGGCGCCACCTCCGCCACCGCCGTGACCACCTCCGGGTCGAGCGCGCCGCCGGTGGGGTTGTTCGGCGAGGTGAGGAAGACGACGTCGGGCCGGTGCTCGACCACGGCGGCGACCGCAGCTTGCGCGGACAGCGTGAAGTCCGGCGCGCGGCGTGCCGCGATCCAGCGGGTGCTGGTGCCGAGGCTGATGAGGCGGTGCATGGCGTAGGACGGCTCGAAGCCGAGGGCGCTCCGGCCGGGTCCACCAAAGGCCAGCAGGATCTGCTGCAGCACCTCGTTGCTGCCGTTGGCCGCCCAGACCTGCTCCGCCGTCAGCCCGTGGCCGAGATAGCCCGCCAGCCGCGCCCGCAGCTCGCCGGCCTCGCGGTCGGGGTAGCGGTGCAGGGTCGCCGCGGCATCCGCGCAGCGTTGGGCGAGGTCGGCGACGAGGGCGGCGCTCGGGGGGTGCGGATTCTCGTTCACGTTCAGCTGCACAGCGTGCGGCAGCTGAGGCGCGCCGTAGGGGGTATGGCCGCGCAGGTCCTCGCGCAGCGGCAGGTCAGCGAGCCGGGTCACGGCTGGTCGCGAAGCCGCGCGGCGACCGCCTCGCCGTGGGCGGGCAGGTCCTCCGCGGCCGCCAGCGCCTCGATGTGCTGGGCGCTGGCCGCCAGCGCGGGCCGGTCGTAGCTCACGACGTGCTGGTTGCGCAGAAATGTCTGCACGGCAAGCGGACTGGCGAAGCGGGCCGAGCCGCCGGTGGGAAGCACGTGGTTGCTCCCCGCGAGGTAGTCGCCCAACGACACCGGAGAGAAGGGGCCGACGAAGACCGCGCCGGCGTTGCGCACCCGCGCGGCGACGGCGCCCGCGTCGGCGGTGACGACCTCGAGGTGCTCGGCGCCCCAGGCATCGACGACGACCAGCGCGTCGTCGAGGCCGGCGACCAGCACGCCCGCGCTCTGCCCGGCGAGCGCGGCCTCGACCCGCCCGCGGGCCGGGGTGACCGGCACCTGCTTGTCGAGCTCGACGTCGACGGCGTCCAGCAGCTCGACCGAGTCGCTGACGAGCAGGCAGGCGGCGAGCGGGTCGTGCTCGGCCTGGCTGATTAGATCGGCAGCGACGTGCGCCGGCACGGCCGTGGCGTCGGCGAGCACGCAGATCTCGGTCGGGCCGGCCTCCGAGTCGATCCCCACCGTGCCGTGCACGAGCCGCTTGGCCGCCGCGACGTAGACGTTCCCGGGGCCGGTGACGACGTCGACCGCCGGGCAGCTCGCTGTGCCGTGGGCAAGCATCGCGACTGCCTGCGCCCCGCCGGCGGCGTAGACCTCGTCCACGCCGAGCAGCGCGCAGGCGGCGAGCACCACCGGGTGCGGGAGCCCGTCGTTGTCCCGGCGCGGCGGGGAGGCGACGGCGAGCGAGGCAACCCCGGCGACCTGCGCCGGGACGACGTTCATCACCACGCTGCTCGGCAGCGGCACCAGGCCACCGGGGACGTAGAGCCCCACCCGGCGCACCGGGACCCACCGCTCGGTCACCGTGCCGCCGGGGACGACCTCGGTGGTGATGTCACTGCGGCGCTGGGACTCCGCGACCAGCCGGACCCGTCTGGCGCTTTCGGTCAGGGCCGCGAGCACGGCGGGGTCGAGGTCGGCCAGCGCCCGCGCGAGGGCCTCCGCCGGCACCCGCAGCGCGGCCGGGCGCACGCCGTCGAAGCGCTCGCCGGCGTCGAGCACGGCCGCGTCGCCGCGCACCCGGACGTCCTCCACCACCGGCGCGACCGCTGCCAGTGCGGCGCCGACGTCGAGGGCGGCCCGGGGCAGCGCGCCGGTCAGGTCGGCGGGGAGCTCGCGCAGGTCGACGCGGCGCAGCATGCACCGAGGCTAATGCGCCCTGGGGCATGATCCCGGCATGGCGCTGACCGCCTTCGGCGTAGCGGAGGAGCTGTGGGACTGCCGGCTGCGCACCGTGGAGGAGGGGCCCGAGTACTTCCACGTGCTGGCCGACCCGGAGGGCAGCACGTTCGACGTGACGTGATGCGACGGCTCGGACGCCGGTCCGCGGCCGGTGCCGGGCGGGTCGAGCGATCATCCCCGCCGTACGCTCGGCCGGTGGCCGAGGTGATCCCGCTCTTCCCCCTCGGCACCGTGCTCTTCCCCGGCCTCCTGCTGCCGCTCAACGTCTTCGAACCGCGCTACCGCCGGCTGGTGCAGGACCTGCTGGAGCTCCCCGAGGAGGAGCGGCGCTTCGGGGTGGTGGCGATCCGGCAGGGCCGGGAGGTCGGGGCCGAGGGCGTGCAGGCGCTGCACGCGGTGGGGTGCACCGCCGCGGTGCGACGGGTCGACGAGCAGGACGACGGGCGCTTCCACCTCGTCGCCACCGGCGCGGACCGATTCCGGCTAGAGGAGCTCGATGCAGTCGGCAAGCCCTATCTCCAGGGCCGGGTGAGCTGGCTCGGTGAGGATCCCGGCGAGGATCCCGAGGGACTGATTCCCGGCGCCCAGCAGGCCTTCTCGTCGTATCTGGGCGCCCTCGGCACCGCCCGCGGGGTCGAGATCGAGGTCCCCGACCTGCCGTCGGACCCGCAGCTGCTGTCCTACCTCGTCGCCGCCACCGTGGTCGTCGACCTGCCGGACAAGCAGGAGCTGCTGGCGGCGCCCACCACAGTGGCGCGGCTGCGCGCCGAGCTGTCGCTGCTGCGCCGCGAGCAGGTGCTGCTGACAACGCTCACCGCCGCTCCGGCCCCGGAGTTGACCCGGGTTCCGTTCAACCCGAACTGATCTCAGCCGGTAACAGGTACGCCGAAGGGCGGCGGCTGGGCCGCGCGCCGGGGCTCCAGCTCCGCGGTTAGCAGCAGCAGCAGGGCCAGCACCGCGCAGCCGGCGACCGGGAGGCCGGCGGCCACCGGGTAGGCGCGGTTCTCGAAGCGCACCTGGTCCAGGAACACCTTCTGGTCGCCAGGGTCCACCTTGGCAAAGTCGTAACCGTGGTCGGCGAACTGCCTGGTCACCTGGGCACGCAGCCGATCGGGGTGCGCCGCGAGGCGACCGACCTGCGCGGCGAGCAGCATCGCGAGTACTCCCCCGATCGCGATCCCGGCCGCCACGCCCACCGCCCGCCGTCGGCCGAACACCCATCCGAGCGCCCCCGCGACCACGCCGAGTGCGAGCCCGAGCAGCAGCAGCCGGACGTCGGCGGTCATCGCGGCGTCGAACAGCGACTCCTGGGTGGCCGCAGCACCGGTGTCGATGGCGGGACGCAGGGCCGCCCACAGCAGCCCCAGCGGGGCACCGAGCAGCAGCACGATCGACGCGGTGATCCCGGCGGCTCGCAGCTCGCTGGCGGCGTCGAGGGACTCGGTCGGCGGCGCCGGGGCGCACGGCGGGGCACCCGGCGCCGGCGGGCCCCAGTACGGCGCCGCCTGCCGGTAGCCGTCGGCCCACGGAGACGCCGGCGACGCCGGCAGCGTCGGCTGCGGTGGCGGGGAGGGCGGCGGCCCGGGGGAGGGGGGCGTCACCCGCCGATCCTGCCTGCCCGCGACCGGCCACCCCGCACGGCCAGCCCCAGCGCCCACCCCGCCGTGGCCAACGCGACCACCGCGATGGCGGCGCAGACCCCGAGGTCGAGCACCACCGTCCCCCAGCGCACGTGCGGCCGGAAGGTCTCGGCCAGGGCGTCCACCGCGTAGGACGCCGGCACGACTGCGCGCAGCAGCTGCACGGCCTCGGGCAGTCGGTCCCGCGGGATGATCCCGACGAAGAGCACCAGGCTCATGCCCAGCTGTCCCGCGACGGTGGCCAGCTCGGGCCGTGGGGCCAGCAGGCCGATCAGCGCGCCGACGCCTGCCAGCGAGGCGCCGGCGAGCACCACGACCGGCGCGAGGACCCAGAGCCGACCGAGCGGCAGCCCGTAGAGCAGGCAGCCGGTCACGGCGGTCACCACGCTGCCCGGCACGGCGAAGGTCGCGTAGGACGAGGCGGTCCCCAGCACCACGGCGCTCCCCGGCACGGGCAGGGCGGCGTAGTAGTCCAACGCCCCCTGAGCGCGCAGCGCCCCGAAGCGCTGTGCCAGCAGGTTCAATGCCACGAACGCCACGACCAGCACCGTCGCCCCGGCGACCACGCTCTGCTTGGTCACCGTGCTGGCGTCGTCGACGACCCCGCGCAGCAGAAGAAGGATCCCGATGCTCTGGAACGACGCGACGAACAGCAGCGGCACCCGCGCCAGCCGGGCCCGCGCCAGCTGCCCGGCGACCACGGCGGAGTAGGCGGCGGCGAATCCGGTGCGCGCCGGCAGCGCCGTCGCCCCGCCCGTCCGGACCGGCGCGGGCTGCAGCACCGAGGTCACGCGCGCTCCAGGTCGCGCGCGCGACCGCCGAGGGCGAGGTAGACGTCCTCCAACGTCGGCGTGGCCAGCGTGAAGTCGTCGAGCGCCGCGAACGCCGGACCGCCGGTCAGCGTCCCCAGCGCCTCCCGGGCCTCCTCGGCCGGCAACCGCACCGACCAGCGCCGGCCGGTGACCGTGGCCCGCCTGGCCAGCCCGGCGACCACCGGCTCGCCCAGCGGCGGCTCGTCGCGCCACACCAGGTCCAGCCGCACGTCGCCGCTCACCGCCGCCTTGAGCCGACCAGGGGTGTCGACGGCGACGACCCGGCCGGCGTCGAGGACCGCCACCCGGTCCAGCACCGCCTCCGCCTCCAGCACGTTGTGCGTCACGAGCAGCACCGTCACACCACGCTGGGACTGCCTGCGGCGCAGCGCATCCCAGACCGCGCGCCGCGCGAGCGGGTCGAGGCCGGTGGTCGGCTCGTCGAGGACCAGCACCGGCCGGTCGCCGGCCAGCGCCGTGGCGACGCAGGCGAGCCGGCGCTGGCCGCCAGAGAGCTGGACGAGCGGACGGGCCGCGTACGCCGACAGCCCGAGCTCCTCGACCAGCGCGGCGGTCGCGCGGGCCGCGTCGGAGCGGGAGAGGCCGCGCAGCCGCGCGGTGGTCTGCACGGCCAGGGCCACCGGCAGCTCGTCGAGGGCCGGCTCCTCCTGCGCGAGATAGGCCATGGCCCTGGCCGCCACCCCGGGGTCGGCCCCATCGCCCCACACCGGATGGCCGAGCACGGTGACGCTGCCGGCGTCCGGGCGGAGCAGCCCCACGAGCTGGCGGACGAGCGTGGTCTTGCCGGCGCCATTGGGCCCGAGCAGGCCGAAGACCTCACCGGCCCGCACGTCCAGGTCGATCCCGTCGGTGGCCAACACGCTGGCCGCGCCCCTGCCGAGCCGGCGGCTGAGGCCCCGCGCGACGAGCGCACTCGCGGGGGCCGTCGTCACGACTCCAGTGTCCATCTGCCCATGTCCATCTGCCCAGACCACCCCACCTGCCGGCCACACCTGCCGGCGCTGGCTCCGCCCCGGCTCGACGCCGAACGGGGGCAGGAGATCACCCGGCTGGCCCTCCAGCGCCACGCGGCGCGGTGACGATGTCATGCGCGACGACCCAGGCAGGACCGCGTGCCGGGCAGCACCGCGACGCAGTAAGGACGGGGCCGGATGCCGCACGAGGCGGACACCACCGAGGTCACTCGCCCGGACCGACGGTCCGACACCGCCGGCGAGCCGCAGGGTGAGCGCTGGCAGGGTCGGCCTGTCGTGGCCGGCCTGCTGCGGCTGCTGGTGCTGGCTCTGCCGGTCGCCTGCGCCGTCGTGGCGAGCCTGCTGTTCGAGCGCGCCTGGCACCGCCCCCACGCGACGGGCGGTGCTGTCGTCTGGTGGGCGGCCACCGTCGCCGTCGCCACCGGCACCGCCACCCTCGTCGAGCGGCTCGCCAGGCGCCTGCTGCCGCTGGCGGCGCTGCTGCGCATGACGCTGCTCTTCCCGGATCTGGCGCCCTCGCGCTTCAAGGTGGCCCGCTCGGCCGCCAGTCCGCGCCGCCTCCAGGAGCTGGCCGCCGCCGACGGTGACGAGCGGTCGACCTCGGCGGCACAGGTTCTGGCGCTGCTGACACAGCTGTCCCGGCACGACCGGCACACCCGGGGCCACTCCGAGCGGGTCAAGGTCTTCAGCGACCTCATCGCCGAGCAGCTCGGCGTCGAGGGCCTGGACCGCGACAAGCTGCGGTGGGGCTCCCTGCTGCACGACATCGGCAAGATCAGCGTGCCGGCGGTGATCCTCAACAAGCCGGGCCGGCCCTCCGCGGCGGAGTGGGCCATCCTCCAGGGGCACCCGGAGGCCGGCGAGCGCTTGGCCGGCCCGCTGTTCGACTGGCTCGGCGAGTGGGCGGGCGGCATCACCGAGCACCACGAGCGGTACGACGGCGCCGGCTACCCCCACGGCCTGTCGGGTGATCGGCTGACGCTGGCGGGGCGGATCGTCGCCGTCGCCGACTCCTACGAGACCATGACCGCCGCCCGTGCCTACAAGAAGCCGATGGCGGTTGCGGCCGCCCGCCAGGAGCTGGCGGAGTGCGCCGGCAAGCAGTTCGACCCGACCGTCGTGCGCGCCTTCCTCCTGGTCGGGTTGTCCAAGACCTCGCGCGCCCTCGGGCTCTGGTCGTGGCTGGTGCACCTGCCCTTTGCGACCCGGCTCGAGACCGTCGGCCTGCACACGATGGCCAATGTCGGCAGCACCCTGAGCGGGCCGGTGGTCGGCCTGGGAGTCGGGGCCGTCGCCGTCGCTGCCGTCGCCGGTGCCGGGGTCCCCGCATCCGCGGCCCAGCCGACGGTGCTGAGCGCACAGCACAGCTCCGCGCCGACGCAACCTGGGCCCCAGCACGCGCGTCCGTCCAGCGCCGGCGCGGGGCACGCGGCGGCGACCGGGACCCCGTCCCCTGCGCTGCCCGGTCACGGCGACCACGCCGCCGCCCACCTGGTCGGCACGCCAGCGCCCCCCGTGGGCCCGGCGTCGAGCAGATCGTCCGGCACGCCCGCGCCGACGACGCTGGCAAGCAGCAGGCCGTCGCCAGGCCGTCCCCGGCCTGCCCTGATGGCACCCGCTCAGGCGATCGGCCCGGCCGACACACGGTCTGGCACGCATGCGGCCCGGCCGGTCACGCCGCCACCCTCGGCGGGTGCCCGCGCCGCCGTGACCGGTCGGCCGGCGGCGCCCGCGGCCAAACCGGCGCCGAGGACGAGCGCCCCGTCCCTCGGCACCCCTCCCCCGTCCCCCGGAACCCCTCCCGCGTCCCCCGGCACCCCTCCCGCCCCCGCGCCGACCGCCGCGGTCGCCCCCGCTGCCACCACACCGCCGCCCGCCGACTCGCCAACCCCCACTCCCAAGGGCGACGGCAAGGGCAAGGGCGGCGGCAAGGAGGGCGACGCGGGACAGGGCTAAGCCCGCCCGTCCCGACGCAGGACGGAGCCGCCGCCGTCGGGCACCCGCGTCCCCGTCGGCGAGGATGGACGGGTGTCCGCCACCCTCGTCGCGAGCGGCGTGTCCGTGGTCCGCGGCGCGCACGTGGTGCTCGACGGCGTGTCGGTGACGGTCGCGCCCGGTGACCGGGTCGGGCTGGTCGGGCCCAACGGGGTCGGCAAGTCGACGCTGCTCGGGGCGCTCGCCGGGACGGTGCCCCTAGACGCCGGCCGCATCGACGTCGCCCCCCCGACCGCGGTGGTGGGGCTGCTCCCCCAGGAGCCGGATCGACACCCCGGCGAGACCCTGGCCGCGTTCCTGGCCCGGCGCACCGGCGTAGCGGCGGCGCAGCAGACCATGGACGCGGCGGCCGAGGCGCTGGGAGCCGGCGGCACGGGCGCCGACGACGCCTACGCCGACGCGCTGGAGCGTTGGCTCGCAGTGGGTGGTGCCGACCTCGACGTGCGGGCGGCCGAGGTCTGCGCCTCTCTCGGCCTCGACGCCGACCTGCTGGCGGCCGAGACCTCGACGCTGTCGGGGGGCCAGGCGGCACGGGGGTCGCTCGCGAGCGTGCTGCTGTCCCGCTTCGACGTGACGCTGCTCGACGAGCCGACCAACGACCTGGACTTCGACGGCCTGGAGCGACTGGAAGCGTTCTGCCGCAGCGTCTCTGGGGCACTCGTGGTGGTCAGCCACGACCGGGAGTTCCTCGACAGGGTGATCGACGGCGTGCTGGAGGTAGACCCGCACACGCACGGCGTGGCGGAGTATGCCGGCGGCTGGTCGGCGTATCTCGACGCTCGTGAGGTGGCCGGGCGGCAGGCACGCGAGCGCTACGAGGAGTACGCCGACCAGCGCTCCGGACTCGTCGGCCAGGCCCAGCGCCAGCGCGAGCAGAGCGTGCGCAGCGCGCTGCGGGCCAAGCGCAAGGCCCCGGACGGCGACCGCGGGGCGCGGGGAGCCAGGATCGAGGCGGCCACCCACGCCGCGTCCCGGGTCCGGTCCATAGAGTCGCGGCTGGGGCGACTCGACGAGGTCGAGGAGCCGCGCAAGGAGTGGCAGCTGCAGATGGAGATCGCCGCCGCCCCCCGCAGCGGCGACGTCGTCGCGACGCTGGCCGGCGCCGTCGTCCAGCGCGGCGCCTTTTGGCTCGGGCCCGTTGACCTGACGGTGGCCTGGGCGGACCGCCTCGTCGTGACGGGCCCCAACGGCGGCGGCAAGTCCACCCTGCTCGCGGCCCTGCTCGGGCGGCTCCCGCTCGCGGCGGGCCGCCAGTCGCTGGGCGCCGGCGTGCGCCTCGGCGAGGTGGACCAGGCCCGCGGCCGGTTCCGCGGGTCGCGCCCGACCCTGGACGTGGCCGAGGAGGCCACCGGGTGGGCGCCGCAGCAGGTGCGCACGTTGTTCGCGAAGTACGGCCTGACCGGGGACCACGTCACCCGGCCGGCCGGGTCGCTGTCCCCGGGCGAGCGCACCCGGGCCGGACTGGCTCTGCTGCAGGCGGTCGGGACCAACTGCCTGGTCCTCGACGAGCCCACCAACCACCTGGACCTGCCGGCCATAGAGCAGCTCGAGACCGCCCTTGCGGCGTACTCCGGGACGCTGCTGCTCGTCACCCACGACCGTCGCCTGCTGTCAGCCGTCGCCGTCAGCCGGCGCCTGGTCGTCGACGCAGGTCGCGTGACCGAGGAGCCGGCATGAGCTGGGCGGTCCCGGTGACGGTCGTCGGCCTGGACGCAGACGACACGCTGTGGCACAACGAGGACGACTTCGCCGAGGCGCAGGGTGGTCTGCGCGAGCTGCTGGCGCCGCACGCCGAACCCCAGCTCGTGATGCGCCGGCTGGACGAGATCGAGCGCGCCAACCTGGAGGTCTACGGCTACGGCGTGAAGGGGTTCACGCTGTCGATGATCGAGACCGCTCTCGAGCTGTCCGACGGCGCGGTGCCCGGCAGCCAGCTGCGCGAGCTGCTGGAGGTCGGCAAGCGGATGCTGCTGCGCCCGGTGGAGCTCATCGACGGGGTGGCCGACACGGTCGAGCGGCTGCACCGCTCGCGGCAGCTGGTGATGGTGACCAAGGGCGACCTGTTCGCCCAGGAGTCCCGGATCGCGCGCAGCGGGCTGGCGGACGCCTTCGAGGCGGTGGAGATCGTGTCGCAGAAGGACGAGGCGACGTACTCCCGGGTCCTGCGCCGACTCGGCGTACCCCCCCGGGAATTCCTGATGGTGGGCAACAGCGAGGTCTCCGATGTGCTGCCCGTGCTTGCGCTGGGCGGCTGGGCGGCACATGTGCCCTACGCGGTCACGGCGTCCTTCGAGGTGCCGTCGACTCCCCCGCCGCCGCACGCCCGGCGCGCCGACCTCGCCTCCCTCACCGAGCTGCCCGACCTGCTGGGCATCTGACTTCACGCCGGGGGCAGCGGCGGGCCGCGCCCTCGTGGCTGCTGGTGGCTGCTGGTGCCTGCTGGTGCCTGCTGAGCGAACCGAGCAAAGCTCCGTCGGGGGTCAGTGGGCGCCCGCGATGAGGGTGTCAGCGACCCAGCGTGCAACAGCGACCGGACAGGGCGCGCCCAGGCTGAGCACGATGTGGCTGAACCCGCCGTCGAGCGCCGCGCGGATCGTGTCCCGGGTCTCGGCGGGCCGGTCGTAGGACACGCCCAGGACGATCGAGCGGGTGATCTCGGCCGGGTCGCGGCCGACATCGCCGCACAAGCGATCCAGCGCGGCGCTTCGCGCGATCGCGTCGTCGACGCTGCCGCCGGCATGTTCCCCGACTTCCTGATCACAAGCACGGCCTGTCCGAGGCACTGCAGTCAGACCAGGCCGGATTCGAGCGCCTGCACGCCGAGTTCGTCGAATGCCTGCTGCCCGTGCTCGACCAGTTGCTGAAAGCCTCCGCCGCCGCGGGCCACCCGCGCGACGACATCCGACCCCTCGACCTGATGCTGGGCATCGGCAACCTGTGCATCGGAGTCGAGACCATCCCCGACTACAACGCTCGTCGCATGATTGACCTGGTCCTCGCCGGCCTCGCACAGGCCACCCCCGCCCAGCACTGACGGAGCCGAGCCACTGGGCGTGGCGCCGACGGCGCCGGAGCAACCCGACTGGGTGAGACCGGGTCACCTGCGGGGCGACCGGGCAGCGTGCGGAAGGACGACCGGGCCGCGGTCGTGCATACCGCGTGGTTGACGCATGGGTAGGCTGCACCGATGACCACGCAGATCGCCGTCCGCCTCGATGACCGCGAGCTCGCGGCCCTCGACGCTGAAGTTCTCCAGGGCCGTGCCGCCAACCGTTCGGAGGCTGTCCGGCACGGCATCGCCCGCCTCCAGCGAGACCAGCGCTATCGCGGCGAGGAGGCCGCGCTCATCGAACTTGCCCGACGCGGTGAGCCCATCTACCCCGATCTCGACGGCGTGCTCGACCTCTCGCATCCCACGATGGACTGATGCGCACCATCGCTGCGGTCCAGCTGGACAAGCGCCGGCCAGGCCTGATCTTGACCCGGCCGGCCAAGCTCGGTCTGCTGACCTGGGTGACCGTGGCGCCGATCACGAGCACGGTCCGGGGGATCACCAGCGAGGTCCCGGTCGGCCCCCGAAACGGGCTGGACCATGACAGCGTCGTCAGCTGCGACAACATCACCACCGTGCGGGTGAGCGCCGTTGGCGACACGATCGGTCTACTCTTCGACGATCAGGAAACCGCACTCGCTCGGGCTATCAGCGACGCCTTCGAACTCGACCTGTCGTAGCGCTGAGGCTCGACCTCGCCGGGTCGCGCCAAAGCGCGACCTCGGGCCGATTGGTCGCCGGCGGACGGGTGCCACGCAGGCCGGGGGGACGTCAGGCCGGGGGGGACGCGGCGCGGCCGGCCCGCACGGTGCGCAGCACGGCAACGACGACCACCACCAGCACCGCCGCGATGGTCACGTACAGCCCGTAGTGCCCGACGGCCTGCACGGTGCGCACCGCCGGCTCGCCCACGACGTAGCCGAGTGCCGTGACGGTCCCGACCCAGAGCAGGGTGCCGGTAGTGTCGCAGAGCACGAACCGCCGCAGCGACATCCCGCTGGCGCCGGCGGCGACCTGCAGGAGCAGCACCGGCACGGGCGCGAACCAGCCCAGCACCAGCGCCCAGCTCCCCCACCGGGCGACGAAGCGCTCCACCCGGGTCACCATGTCGCGTCCCGAGCCGCTCCTGGCCCGGCCGCCGGCGAGCAGCCGCGCGACGTGGTCGCCGTAGCGCGCTCCGGCCAGCCACCGCAGCGGGCCGACGATCTCGTAGCTGACCAGCCCGAGCAGCAGGACGAGGGCCAGCGGGTCGCGCCCCGTCCGCGCGTAGGCACCGCCCACCACCAGCCCCACGGTGCTGGGATAGACGGCCAGGTAGCGCAGCGGCCGGGTCAGCAGGTAGCCCAGGAACGGCAGGTGCAGGTAGTACCGCAGCGTCTGCAGCAGCATGCCGACACCGGCGGCGCCGGCGAGCAACCGCTCCCGGCGGTCCCACTCCACCGGCGCCGGACCGGCGGGGACGGGAGAGGGGGCAGGGGCGGCGGCGTCCTGGGCGCCGGTCATGCCGCCACCGTAGGCCGACGTCGGGACGCATCAGACCACGTGGCTACGGCGTGAGCAGCCGGCCGGCGGTCAGCACGGCCGTGGGGACCCGCCAGGCGAGCGGGTCCTGCAGCGGATCCTCGGGCAGCAGCACCAGCGAGGCCGGCTGCCCGACCCGGATGGTGCCGTCGGGGCCGGCCAGCCCACAGCGCGCACCGGTGGTGACGGCCAGGCGGAGCGCACCCTCGCGGCCCAGGCCGGCGTCGGCGAGCCGGTCGAGCTCGCGCGGGTCGACGCCGGGACGGGTGCCGGTGTTGCCGAGGTCGGTGCCATAGAGCAGCGGCACGCCGGCCGCATGCAGGGCGCGAGCGTTGGCGCCGGGTCCACCCCCCGCGCCGCCAGTGGCGAAGGTCTGCAACGTGCTCACCACCGGCACACCGGCGCCGGCAATCCGGTCCACCAGCGCCGGCGGCAGCGGCTGCACCGGGGTGTGGGCGAACTCGTCCACACCGGCGTCGAGCGCGCGCACGACCATCTCCACGGTAAGGGCGTGCGCGGTCACCCGCAGGCCGGCGGCGTGGGCGGCGTCCACGAGCGCGTGCAGCACGGCCGGCGACGGGACGGGCGCGCCGCCGCCCGGCTCCAGCGCGACCTTGAGCAGGTCTACGCCGTCGGCGAGGTCGCGCACCAGCCGGCGTGCCTGCGCGGGATCGGTCGCGAAAGACGCGAAGCCGGCGGCCCCCCACGAGCGGCTGGGGTAGCCGCCGGGCGCCGTGACGACCGGCCCGGCCACGGCGCAGCAGGGTGCGCCCTCGCCACGCCAGGCGGCGGCCAGCGCCGGCGGGGCCCCGAGGTCGCGCACCGCAACCACACCGCCGGCCAACGCCCGGTCGGGCCCACCGAAGGCCAGGTGCACGTGCGCGTCCACCACCCCCGGCCCCACCCAGGCGCCGGGCCCCCCCAGCAGCCGCAGCCCGCCGGGGAGGTGGCGCCCGGCCGGCTCCCCGGCCGGGACGAGCGCGGCGACGAGGCCGTCCGGGCCGACCACCACGACCGCGTCCGCCAGCACCCCGGCAGCTGTGCCGGTCCACACCCGGCCACGCAGGGCGACCCCCCGGTCGAGCCCCCCGGTGCTGCCGCCCGGGCGCAGCCGGCGCACGGCGGCGAGGAAACGCAGCCGCACGCTCACCAGCCCGCCCCCGCCACCGGTCAGCCCGGCGGCAGGCAGCCCGGGCCCAGCAGCTCCTTCAGGTCGCCGCTGAGCGACGGCGTCACGGTCACACGCAGGGTGTCGTCCAGGCGCAGCTCAGTGGTCCGCTGCGCCCCCTCCAGCCGCATCCGTACCTCGGTCACGCCGGGGTGCGCGGCCAGCACGGCCTTGAGCCGGTCGACCAGCGGTGCGGTGCAGCGGGCCGCGGTGAGCGAGACCAGCAGCGGCCCACGGGGACCCTGGCCGAGCTCCGGCACCGTGAGCTCCATGGCGATCAGCTTCGGCGCGTCGTCGCGGCGGTCCACCCGGCCCTTGACCAGCACCACGGTGTCCTCGGCCAGGTGCGGCGCGCACAGGACGTAGGTCTGCGGGAAGAACAGGCACTCCACCGACCCCTCGAGGTCCTCCAGCTCGGCGGCCGCCCAGGAGGCCCCCTGCCTGGTGACCTTGCGGGCGATCGCGGCGAGGATGCCCCCGACCGTGACCACCTCGCCCTCCTTGCAGGTGGCAAGGGAGAGCACGGTGTGGTCGGCCTTGCCGCGCAAGACGTGCTCGACGCCGAGCAGCGGGTGGTCGCTGACGTAGAGCCCGAGCATCTCCCGCTCGTAGGCCAGCAGCACGGCCTTGTCCCACTCGTGCACCGGGATCGACTGCGACAGAGCGGACATGCCGGCCCCGTCCGGGAACGCCGGTTCCTCCCCCGGCTCGTCGTCCAGCGAGCCGAAGAGGTCGAACTGCCCCACCGCCTCGGCCTTCTTCGTCGCGAGCACGGCGTCGATCGCGGTCTCGTGCACCGAGACCAGGCCCCGCCGGGTGTGCTGCAACGCATCAAAGGCGCCGGCCTTGATGAGCGACTCGACGGTGCGCTTGTTGCAGGCGACCTGCTCGACCTTCTTGAGGAAGTCGCGGAAGTCGGCGTAGCGCCCAGCCGACCGGCGGGTGCCGACGATGGACGCCACGACGTTCTCCCCGACGTTGCGCACGGCCGACAGCCCGAAGCGGATGTCGGTGCCGCGCGGGGTGAAGTCGCTGTCGGAGTCGTTGACGTCGGGGGGCAGGACCTTGATGCCCATCCGCCGGCACTCGGAGAGGTAGATCTTCAGTTTGTCCTTGTCGTCCTTGACGCTGGTCAGCAGCGCCGCCATGTATTCGGCCGGGTAGTTGGTCTTGAGGTACGCCGTCCAGTAGGACACCACGCCGTAGCCGGCGCTGTGTGCCTTGTTGAAGGCGTAGTCCGCGAACGGGACCAAGGTGTCCCAGATGGTTTTGATGGACGCCGGCGAATAGCCGTTGGCCGCCATCCCGTCGCGGAACCCGACGTATTCGGCGTCGATGATCTCGCGCTTCTTCTTGCCCATGGCCCGGCGCAGCAGGTCGGCCTGCGCGAGCGTGTATCCGGCCAGCCGCTGCGCGATCGCCATGACCTGCTCCTGGTACACGATCAGGCCGTAGGTCTCGCCCAGGAGCTCGGCCAGCGGCTCGGCGAGCTCGGGGTGCAGCGGCACCACCGGCTTGCGGCCGTTCTTGCGGTCGGCGTAGTCGTTGTGGGCGTTGACCCCCATCGGTCCCGGCCGGTAGAGCGCGATGACGGCGGAGATGTCCTCGAACGACGTCGGCGCGAGCAGCCGCAGCAGCGAGCGCAGGCCGCCGCCGTCGAGCTGGAAGACGCCGAGGGTGTCGCCGCGGGACAGCAGGGCATACGTCGCCGGGTCGGCGTCGAGGTCGAGGTCCTCCAGGACCAGCGTCTCGCCCCGGTTGGCCAGGATGTGGGCGAGGCAGTCGTCGAGCACGGTGAGGTTGCGCAGGCCGAGGAAGTCCATCTTGAGCAGCCCGAGGCGCTCGCAGGCACCCATGTCGAACTGGGTGATGATCGCGCCGTCGGCGTCGCGGCGCTGGATCGGGATGACGTCCAGCAGTGGCTCCCGGCACAGGATCACGCCGGCGGCGTGCACGCCCCACTGGCGCTTGAGGCCCTCCAGCCCCCGGGCGGTGTCCACCACCTTGCGGACGTCGGGGTCGCCCTCATAGAGCGAGCGGAACTCCCCGGCCTCGCCGTACCTCTTGTGCGCCGGATCGAAGATCCCGGTCAGCGTGACGTCCTTGCCCATCACCGCCGGTGGCATCGCCTTGGTCATCCGGTCGCCCAGGGCATAGGGGAATCCCATCACCCGGGCCGAGTCTTTGATCGCCTGTTTGGCCTTGATGGTGCCGTAGGTGATGATCTGCGCGACCCGCTCCTCGCCGTACTTCTCGGTGGCGTAGCGGATCATGTCGCCGCGGCGGCGCTCGTCGAAGTCCATGTCGATGTCGGGCATCGAGATGCGGTCCGGATTGAGGAAACGCTCGAACAGCAGGCCGTGCCGGATCGGGTCGAGTTCGGTGATGCCCATGGCATAGGCCACCAGCGAGCCGGCCGCCGAGCCGCGGCCGGGGCCGACCCGGATGCCAGCGTCGTGGGCATAGCGCACCAGGTCGGCGGTCACCAGGAAATATCCCGGGAACCCCATCTGCAGGATGACGCCGACCTCGTAGTCGGCCTGGGTCTGGTGGCCGGCGGGGATGCCGGCCGGGAAGCGGCGCTCGAGGCCGCGCTGCACCTCGTGGCGCAGGAAACTGGGTTCGTCGAAGCCGGCGGGGACGTCGAAGCGGGGCATCAGGTCGGCGCCCTCGTCGAAGGTCACGTCGCAGCGCTCGGCGATCAGCAATGTGTTGTCGCAGGCTTCTGGATAATCGCGCCAGACGTGGCGCATCTGCTCGGCCGTCTTGACGTAGAAGTCCGCCGCGTCGAACTTGAAGCGCCCAGGGTCGGCCATCGTCTTGCCGGTCTGCACGCACAGCAGCACCTCGTGGGCTGCCGCGTCCTCGGCGTGGGTGTAGTGCAGGTCGTTGGTCGCCACCGTCGGCAGCCGCAGCTGCTTCACCAGCCGCAGCAGGTCGTCGCGGGTCTGCCGCTCGATGCCGATCCCGTGGTCCATCAGCTCGGCGTAGTAGTTGTCCCGGCCGAAGATGTCGCGGTAGTCGCTCGCGGCCTGCACGGCAGCGTCGTAACGCCCCTGCTGCAACAGCCGGGCGACCTCGCCGGAGGGGCAGCCGGTGGTCGCGATGAGCCCGGTGGAATACCGCGCCAGCAGCTCGCGGTCCATTCGCGGTTTGTAGTAATACCCCTCCAGGCTCGCCAGGCTGGACAACGCGAAAAGGTTGTGCATCCCCTGCGTGGTCTCCGACAGCAGCGTCAGGTGGGTATACATCTCCCCCTGCGCGTCGGGGTTGTCGCTGCCACCACCGACCGCGACCCGCTTGCGGTCGTGCCGGCTCCCCGGGGCGACGTAGCCCTCCATGCCGATGATCGGCTTGATGCCCGCTGCCCTGGCCTTGGTGTAGAAGTCAAAGGCACCGAAGACATTGCCGTGGTCGGTCATCGCCATCGCCGGCATGCCCTGCGCTGCCGCCTCGGCGAACAGGTCCCCCACCCGGGCCGCGCCGTCGAGCATGGAGTATTCGGTGTGCACGTGCAGGTGCACGAACCCGTCGCCCATGCTCATCCTCCCTCGTCGCGCGGCTGCCAGCGCGAAGGACAGGGGAAGGGCCCTCGAGCGCGGACCCCGATCCTCACACGGGGGTAGGACGCGGCCGCGCCCTCGTCGGCGCGTGTCGCGCCCCGACGCCGGCCCCGGCCGCGCTCAGCGGCGGACGAACTCCAGCTCGGTGGTCGCCGACACGTCGTGCAGCTCGCGCGTGGCGCCAGTGCGGCCCCAGCCCAGGCGGGCGTAGAGGCGGTGCGCGTCAGTGAACCGGCTGTCCGTCCACAGCCGCCGGGCCCCCGCCCGCTCGGCCAGCCGCACCAGCACGCGACCCCACCCCCGTCCCCGCGCGGACGCGACGACGTAGAGGCTCTTCAGCTCCTCCCCCCGCACCCCGACGCACGCCTGGACCGAAGGCGCGCCGCCGAGCACCCACAGCGACCCGCCGAACCCGGTCGCCGGGGCACGCATCCACGGCTCCTCACCGTCGATGTCCAGCACGCAGCCCGGGTACTCCGCCCAGCAGCCCCCGATCAGCGCCTGCACCGCCGCGGCGTCGTCGTCGCGCACGGCACGCAACCCGGGCAGCAGGTCGTTGGCCATCGCGACGTGCTCCAACCCCTGCTCCACGAACATCCCGCCGTACGCCGCAAAGCCGGCCCGCGCGTAGAGCGAGCGGGCCCCCACCTGGGCGTGCAGCTCGACCCGGGCCAGGCCGCGGTCCGCCGCCGCCCGCATCAGCTCGACCAGCAGCGCGGCCCCGACGCCGGCGCCGCGGGCGGCCGGCTCCACCGCCATCCGCCCCAGCCGGCCGGCCGCGACGACGCCTCCTGGATCGACCAGCCGGCCTGTCCCCAGCACGTCCCCTGCCGGCGACAGGGCGACGGCGTGGGTGGTGCCCGGATGGGCGTCCAGCTCGTCGGCCTCCACCAGTGGGTCGACGCCCTGGCCGTCGACGAACACCCGCGTGCGCAGCGCCCCCGCGACCGCGAGCAGGGCGGCGTCCGCGCCGGCCGCGAGCAGCCGGACCTCCAGCCGCGTCACGGTGGCGGGAAGCCGTCGATGCCCATCAGCGACTGCACGACCTGGGTGTCCTCGGGGAGCAGGCCGTGGGCGGCGAGGGTCGCGGGGTCGGTGTTCTCCGGGGCCGGGTCGACCAGTCGGACCATGGGCCGGTCGGCCGCGGTCGCGAGCACGCCGAGGGTCCCGCTGACCACGGCGGCGTAGACGCAGGTGCCGTCGCCGCGGAGCGTCTGTGCCTCGAGCGCCTGGCGCGCCGCCTCGTCGTAGAACCCCTGCTTCTCCTGCTTGTTGCCCTCGTTGTAGATGGTCACGGTGTCACCCTGGTGCTGGTTCGCCGCGCCCTCCTTTGTCAGCTGGGCGGCGACGTCGCCGAGCAGCTGCCCGAGCGGCCTGGCCACGGTGAGACGCAGCAGCGCGCCCGGCGTCGGCACCGGCTGCGCGGCCTTGACCGGGACGTGCACCAGGACGGCAGCGACGGACAGGCCTGGGCCGAGGATGCCGGCGAGCTCGGAGGGCCTGAGGTAGGACGTGAAGCTGACGACCGCGACGCCGGCGCTGCCCCGGCCCTGGGCGGCCCGGTCCTGCAGGGCCATCACGCGGGCGGCGAGGTAGTCGGCGACCTGGGTGCCGGGCAGCGGCCCCCCGCCGCCCGGGTCGGGGCCGCCGGTCGGGCCCTCGCCGGGGGCGGCCCCGGGGTCGGTGGCCGTGGCGGTCAGGGCCGGGCTCGGCTCGCCGCCCCCGTCGTAGCGCTGCCCGACGAGCGCGAGATCGCCCGCCAGGACCGCGAGGACGAGGACCAGGCCGAGCTGCGGCACGTCGCGCAGCAGCCGGAAGGGGCCGCGGTCCGCGAGGCCCCCGCGGGAGAGGCGGCCGAGGGCGGGGAGCAGCCGGCGGTCCAGACCGGACAGCCCCATTCAGGACTCCTCGCGCAATGCGTCAACCGCTGCGGTGAGGTCGGGGGCGTCCGCGCTGCGCAACTCCACCCGCTCCCCCGTGCCGGGATGGTCGAAGGACAGGGCGGCGGCGTGCAACCACTGCCGGGTCAGGCCGAGCCGCCGCGACAGGGTGGGGTCGGCGCCGTACTGCCCGTCGCCGACGAGCGGGTGGCGCAGGGCCGACAGGTGCACGCGGATCTGGTGCGTGCGCCCGGTCTCCAGCACCACGTCGACGAGGCTGGCCGCCCGGAAGGCCTCGATGGTGTCGTAGTGCGTGACGCTGGGCTTGCCACCCGCGACCACCGCGAAGCGCCAGTCGTGGCCGGGATGGCGGTCGATGGGGGCGTCGACGGTGCCGCGCAGCGGGTCGAGCATCCCCTGCACGACCGCGCGGTAGCGCTTGTCCACCGTGCGGTCGCGGAACTGCCGCTTGAGCTCGGTGTAGGCGCGCTCGCTCTTGGCGACCACCATCAGCCCGCTCGTGCCGGCGTCGAGGCGGTGCACGACCCCCTGCCGCTCGGCCGCCCCGCTGGTGCTGATCCGTACGCCGGCGGCGGCCAGGCCCTGCACCACCGTGGGTCCGTCCCAGCCCGGGCTGGGATGGGCTGCCACCCCGGCCGGCTTGTCGACCACCACGACGTCGTCGTCGTCGAGCAGCACCCGCATCCCGGCGACGGCGACCGGAGGGGCGATGGCGTGGGCATCGGGCCGCTCCGGCACGTCGACCTCGAGCCACGACCCGCTGGCGACCCGGTCGGACTTGCCGGCGGGGCGGCCGTCGAGCTGCACCCCTCCCCCCGCGGCGAGGTCGGCCGCCGCCGTGCGGGACAGGCCGAGCAGGCGGGCGAGCGCCGCGTCGACCCGCAAGCCGTCGAGTCCCTCGGGCACGGGCAGCGCGCGCGCGGCGGTCACGGCCGGTCCCGCGTGGCCGGGTCGTGGGCGGCAGCGTCTCGGGTGGCACGGTCTCGGGTGGCAGCGGTGCCACGGGCCGTCAGCAGCACGGCGAGCACCCCCCCGATCACGATGGCGGAGTCGGCGAGGTTGAAGACCGGCCAGTGGTGCAGGTGGATCCAGTCGACGACCTCACCGCGACCGAAGCCGGGTGCGCGCGCCGTGCGGTCGATGAGGTTGCCGAGGGCACCGCCCAGCAGCAGGCCCAGCGAGACCGCCCAGCCGGCGCTTGCCAGCCGCGGCAGCGTGCGCACGATCGCGACGACCACCACGGCGGCGATGAGGCTGAACAGCAGCGTCGCGGACCGGCCGGTGCTGAACGCCGCACCGCTGTTGCGGGTCAGCTCCAGGTCGAGCACCCCTGGCACCAGGTCGACGGGGGTCAGGCGGTCGGACAGCTGTGCCACGGCCACGACCTTGCTCACCACGTCGGCGACGAGGGCGGCACCGGCGGTGACGAGCAGCAGGACGGCGAGGCGGTGCGGGTGGCCGGGGAGCACCTGCTCCGGCCCGGCCGGGGCGGGGGACCCGGCTGTCGGGTCGGCGGTCGGGTCGGCGGTCACGGCCACTCCAGGGTCCCACGCGGCCGAGCCGTGGCGGGCCCGGCTGGGTCAGCGGCGCTCCTCGCGCTGCTTGCAGCGCACGCAGAGGGTCGCACGCGGGAAGGCTTGCAGCCTGGCCTTGCCGATGGGGTCGCCGCAGATCTCGCAGACGCCGTAGGTGCCGCTGTCGAGGCGCTGCAGGGCCCGCTGGGTCTGCACGAGCAGGTCGCGGCTGTTGTTGGCCAGCGACATCTCGTGCTCACGCTCGAACGTCGCCGTCCCCGCGTCGGCCTGGTCGTCGCCGGTGGCCTCGGCCCCGTCCCGCCGCACGCTGTCCAGCGCCTCCGCCGCGTCGTCGAGCTCACGCCGCAGGGTCGCCTCCTCCGCCAGCAGCTGCTCGCGGACCTCCGCGATCTCCGCCGCGGACCACTCCTCCTGAGCCACCCCGCGGACCGCCCCCGGTCGGGCGGACGTTCGGGTCGGCGCCGTGCGCGGCACCGACTCCGTCGACGGCGGGACCTTGACCGCCGGGCCCTTCAGGACGGGAGGGGCCTTCACGACCACAGGGGCCTTGAGACCCTTTCGCGCCGGAGCTTGAGCCACCGGCGCCTTGGCCCGGCCCTTAGCCGCAGGGCCCTTCACTGCCGCAGCCTTGGCTGCCGGGACCTTCACCGCCGGGGCCTTCACCGCCGGGGCCTTCACCGTCGGGGCCTTCACCGTCGGGGCCTTCACCGTCGGGGCCTTCACCGTCGGGGCCTTCACCGTCGGGGCCTTCACCGTCGGGGCCTTCACCGTCGGGGCCTTCACCGTCGGGGCCTTCACCGTCGGGGCCTTGACCGCCGGGGCCGTGGGTGCCTTTCGCGTCTGAGGCTGCGCCCTCGGCGCCTTCGCCACCGGCGCCCCCGCCCGCGGCGAACGGGCGACCTGCTTCCCTGTCTGCGCCGTGACCGCGTCGGGTGAGGCAGAGACTCGCCGCCTTGACGCGCCGCGGACCTTCGGCCCCTTGGCAGTGCCGGCAGAAGGGAGCTTCCCCACCGCCGTTGTCGGAGCCTTGCCCACGGGAGCCTTGCCCGTTGGCGCCTCGGTGGCGGGGGGCTTCGTCGCGGGGGGCTTCGTCGCGGGCGGCGTGAACGCCCGGGCCTTCGCCGCCGGGACCGTCGCCTTGATCGGCGTGACGGGCACCTGGGGGGCCCTCGCCGACGTCGGCCGAGGGGTCGGCCGACGCTGCCGGGGCGGGGCGGCACCGCCCAGTGCCGGGCCGGCCGCCCTGGCGGAGGGCCGAGCGGGCGGGGGCGTGGTCTCCGGTGGCGCCGCGGCGACGGCGGGGGCGGACTCCACGGTGGCGGCAGCCTTCCCTCCGCGACGTCCGAGACGGGACAGGAACCCCACTCGGCGCCCTCGGGCCTCCCCGCTGGCAGCCATGCCGTCTACTCCCGTCGACAAGATCACGCGAGGTGTGATCCTAGCGCCCGGTCGGCGCGCTCAACGCGAGACGGCGCCCCAGCCTTCCCCTGGTGACCGCCACGGGACGCAGAGGCCGATGGGTCGCGACGCCGGACGACCGGCGCGCCGGGCATTGCCTCCCGGGGCGAGTTCCGGCAGACCCGCGCGGACCTGCGCGAACCCATGGGGCGCCCGAGGGGGCCGCTCGGGGTAGACCTGGGGCGTGGCGAGCCCCCGGTGGGAGGCCGACGTCCTGCTCTCCGACGGCGGCACCGCCCACGTGCGCCCGATCGAGCCCGGCGACGGCGACCTGCTGCGGGCCCTGCACTCCCGGCTGTCCGAGCGCAGCCGCTACTTCCGCTTCTTCGGCGCCCATCCCCGGCTGTCCGACCGGGAGGTGGAGCGCTTCACCGTGGTCGACCAGCACCACCGGGTGGCCCTGGTCGCGCTCGTCGGCGGCGAGATGATCGCCGTCGCGCGCTACGAGGGGCGAGCCGGGCAAAGCAGCGCGGAGGTCGCGTTCGTGGTCGACGACGCCCACCAGGGCCGCGGCCTGGGCAGCGTGCTGCTGGAACACCTTGCCGCGGCGGCCGCCGAGCGGGGGATCACCCGGTTCGAGGCCGATGTGCTCGCCGACAACCGCGGCATGCTCCGCGTCTTCCACGACGCGGGGTACGCCGTGGAGCACGCCAGCCATGGCGCCACCGTGCGGCTGGGGTTCGACGTCGCCCCCACGGCGCGCAGCACGGAGGTGCTGCAGGCCAGGGAGCATGCTGCCGAGGCGCGCAGCGTCGCCCGGCTGCTCGCCCCGCGCTCGATCGCGGTGGTCGGGGCCTCCTCCGGTGGGGGCGCCGGTGCCCAGGTGGTCCAGCACCTGCTGGCCGGCGGCTTCGACGGCGAGGTCCTGCCCGTCCATCCGCGTGGGGGCCGGGTGGCCGGCATCGCCGCCGCGACCAGCCTGCTGGGTCGCCAGGTCGACCTGGTGATCGTGGCGACACCGCCGGCCGCCGTCCCGCAGGTGGTGGAGGACGCGGCGGCCGCGGCGGCGCACGGCCTGGTCGTGGTCAGCTCGGTCGCGGACCCGGCCGCGCTGGTCATGCGGGCGCGGAGCCTCGGGGTGCGCGTCGTGGGCCCCACGTCCTACGGCGTGCTGAGCACCGCCACCCGCCTGAACGCCAGCCTCGCGCCGGTGCTCCCCCCCGCCGGCGGCATCGGCTTCTTCTCCCAGAGCGCGCCGTTGGGCGCGGCGTTGCTGGCCACCGTCGAGACGCGCGGGCTCGGGGTCTCGGCGTTCCTGTCCGCAGGTGACCGCGCCGACGTCAGCGGCAACGACGTCCTGCAGTTCTTCGACGATGACGACCGCACGGAGGTGGTGGTGCTGTCGATCGAGGGCTTCGGCAACCCGCGCAAGTTCATGCGAGTGGCGCGGCGGGTGACCGCGCGCAAGCCGGTGGTGCTGGTGCGGCCGGGGCCGGTGCAGCCGGAGGACGCGCTGCTCGACCAGGTCGGGGTGGTCCGGGTGGGCAGCGTGCCGGAGGCCTTCGACGTGGCCACGGTGCTGCTCTCACCGCGGCGCCCGCGGACCACCCGCGTGCAGGTGGTCGCGGCGGCGGCGGTCACCCGTCGGTTGGCCGCGGCGACGCTGAGCGATGCCGGCCTGACTCCGGTGGCCGAGGCTGCCGACGACGACACGGTGCTGGCGCTGCTCGCCGCCGTACCCGGCAGCGATGCCCTGCTCGCCGACGTCGAGCGCCGGCACGTCGGTGGCCCGCTCGTGGTCTCGGTGCTGGGTGGTGACCCCGGGGTCGACGTGCCGGCGCACGTGCCGGTCTTCGCCTGGGCCGACGACGCGATCAGGGGTACGGCGGCGGCGGCGCACTGGGGCACCCGGCCGCCGGCCCCGTCAGCGCCGCCCGGGGACGCAGCCAGGGTGGAGGGGGCGGCCGCGCTGCTCGCCGGACGCCCCGACGGCGAGCAGCCGGCGGACGTGGTGGCGAGCCTGCTCGCGGCGTACGGCGTGGTCGTCGTCCCCGCGACCCCCGTCGCCACCGTGGAGGAGGCGGTCGCGGTGGCCAGCGCCGTCGAGGGGCCGGTGGCCCTGAAGGCCGACGACGCGGGCGTGCGGCACCGGCTCGACCTCGGCGGCGTGCAGCTGCACCTGGTCAGCGACGCAGACGTGCGGGCGGCGTGGGACGCGGTGCGGGCGCTGACGGCGGGGCCGGTCGTCGTGCAGGCGATGGCCCCCGCCGGCGAGCCCACCGTCGTGGTGGGCAGGGAGGACCCCCTGTGGGGGCCGGTGGTCGGCTTCGGGGTGGGCGGCGTGCCGACCGAGCTGCTCGGCGACCGGGTGGTGCGCAGCGCCCCCCTGACCGCCGCCGAGTCGCAGGCGCTGGTGCTGGCCCCCCGGGCCGCCGCGCTGCTGACCGGCCACCGCGGGTCGCCGCGGCTGGACACGGCCGCGCTGGCGACGGTGGTGCTAGCGGTGGCGCAGCTCACCGCCGACCTGCCGGCCGTCGCCAGGGTCGAGCTCAACCCGGTCGTGGCGCACACCGGCGGCTGCTCGGTGCTCCGGGCCGCGCTGGAGCTGGGCCCGCCGCGGCGCGCCGACACCGGCCCCCGGCGCCTGACCGTCCGGCCGGGATGAGCGGCACCCGGGTCGGGCGAGGTTACGGTCGCAGTCGTGGACAGGCGACGGGGGACCCTGTTCGGGGTGGCGGCGTACGCGCTGTGGGGGAGCTTCCCGCTCTACTTCCCGCTGCTCGAGCCGGCCGGCCCCCTGGAGATCCTGGCCTGCCGGGTGGTCTTCTCCCTCGTCGTGGTGGTGCTGCTGCTGGGCGCGCGCGGACGGCTCAGCGGCGCGAGTCGCCTCGGGGCGCTGGCACTGCGCCGGCTCGTGGTGGCGGCCGTGCTGATCGCCGTCAACTGGGGCGTCTACATCTGGGCCGTCAACCATCAGCACGTGGTGGAGGCGAGCCTCGGTTACTTCATCAACCCCCTCGTCACCGTGGGCCTGGGCGTGCTGGTGCTGCACGAGCGGCTGCGGCGCGGTCAGTGGGTGGCGATCGGCGTCGGGCTGCTCGCCGTGGCGGTGCTGACCGTCGACTACGGCCGTCCCCCGTGGCTGGCGTTGATCCTGGCAGCCAGCTTCGGGGGCTACGGGTTGGTGAAGAAGCGGGTCGGCGTGCCGGCGGCCTCCGGGCTGCTGGTCGAGTCGGCCGTGCTGACGCTGCCCGCAGTCGCCGCCCTGGTCGTGCTGGGGGCGCAGGGGACGCTCACGCTCGGCCACCACGGCGCCGGGCACGACGCACTGCTGGCGAGCGCCGGGCTGGTGACCGCAGTGCCGCTGCTGCTGTTCGCCGGTGCGGCCGCGCGGCTGCCGCTGTCCTCGCTGGGGCTGCTGCAGTACCTCACCCCGGTGCTGCAGCTGGGCGTCGGGGTGCTGGTCCGGCACGAGCCCATGCCGCCCGCGCGGCTGGCCGGCTTCGCGCTGGTCTGGGCGGCGCTGGGGCTGCTGACGGTCGACGCGCTGCGCCACCGGGGGGCGGTCGAGGAGCCGCTCCCCACGGTGCCTGACCCCGTGCACCCGTTGGTCCCCGCCGGCTGACGGAACGCTACAGCTCCTTGCGCAGGTGCACGTCCGCATGCGGGGCCGTCGGGATCCCGGTGGTCCGCGCCGTCTCGGCGTACCCCTGCCGTCGGTAGAACCCGGGCGCCTGGAAGGTGAACGACGAGACGGCCAGCTGCGTGCAGCCTCGCGCCCGGGCCTCCCGCTCGGCCGCGGCCAACAGCCGGGCTCCCCAGCCGGCGCCCCGCTCGTCCGCCCGCACCCACAGCAACGAGACCCCCGCGCTGGTGCCCCAGGTCCAGCCGGACAGGCCGGCGACCAGATCCCCGCGGGCGTCATGGACCTGGACCGTGAGGCGGCGCTGGTCGCCCGAACCCGAGGCACGTGTGTTGTACGCCGTCAGCTCCGCCCCGAGCCGCGCGTCGAGCTCGTCGTCGCCGTCTCCCACCACGAGGGGCCCGTCGGCACTGGTCACGCCGCGAGCCTGCCGCACCCGGTTGACGGCTGCTCCTGGTGCGTCAGCCCGGTAACCTCATTCTCCGCCTCCTGCCCGCGGGACGCGTGCTGTCGGTCACGCCTCGTCGGGCTCGACCAGGTCGACCAGGTTGGCGACGCCCCGCGCGAGACGGCCGTCCCGGGTGAGCAACGCTGCGTCCAGTGCCTCGGCCAGGGCGACGTAGAGGCCGTCGTACACGGTGCACACGTTGCGCAGCTCCCACGCGCGCCGCAGGAGGGCGGCGTCCGGGTGACGGCGCACGCCAAGCTGGGCGAGGTCGGCGCGGGCGCGCTCGGCGAGACCGAGAGAGAGCTTGCCCCCCGCAAGGAGCCCGCGCAGCGTGTGGGTCACCTCGACGTCCAGCAGGGACGGCGCGTGGGGAGCGCCCATCATCACCGCGCTCTCCGCCTCGGAGGCCTGGCCGATCAGGTAGGCCACCACGACGGAGGCGTCGGCGACGCAGGTCACTCCCGGCGGCCTGCGTCCCGCGCGGCGAGGATGTCTGCGGTGCTGACATTAGCGCGCGGCCGAGCCCTGATCCGTTCGTCCAGCTCGGCCGGCGTCGGCGTCTGGGCGGCCCGCGTGATCTCGCGCAGCACGTAGTCGCTCAGCGAGGTGCCCTCCATGGCGGCGCGGACCCGCAGGGTTCGATGCACCTCGTCGGGAACGTGACGAATCTGGATCAGGGCCATGCGGCGAGGATGTGTTCATCGCGCCAGCATGTCAAGCATTGCGGCGACCCGTCCACCGCTCCCTACGCCTGCTGCCGCATGACCGCGCAGCCGGCATGGCCACGCAGGGAGCACAAGCTGGGCGGCCCCCCGGCGTACCCGGTTGACGGCTGCTCTTAGGGTGGGGACGCAACGCGACGATGGGGACAGCGCCCGCCGCACGCAGCCACCAGCGATCCGGGGACGGTGCGAGCCCGGGGGCGTGCGCGGCAGGGAGATCACCCCTGAGCGACCCGGCAAGGAAGGGGTCGGCTGCAGGATTGGGCCGGCAAGGAGGGTGGTACCGCGGGCCGCAAGGCTCGTCCCTCCGGCACGAGAGGCGCTGACCGGCATGACGTTTCGGCCCGTAGCACCGCAGGTCGACCTCCCTGCGCTGGAGCAGCGGGTGCTCCAGCGCTGGCGCGACACCCGGGCCTTCGAGCGGTCGATGGAGCAGACGGCGGCCGGGACGCCGTACGTCGTGTTCGAAGGCCCGCCCACCGCCAACGGCCACCCCGGCACCCACCACATCGAGGCCCGCGTCTTCAAGGACGTCTTCCCCCGCTTCCACACCATGCGCGGGCGACACGTCCCGCGGCGCGGCGGGTGGGACTGCCACGGCCTGCCCGTCGAGCTGGCGGTGGAGAAGGAGCTCGGGTTCACCAGCAAGGGCGACATCGAGGCCTACGGCGTGGCGGCGTTCAACGACCGGTGCCGGGAGAGCGTGCTGCGCCACGTCGACGAGTTCGAGCGGTTGACCGAACGGATGGCCTACTGGGTCGACCTCGGCGACTCCTACCGCACGATGGACACGAGCTACGTCGAGAGCGTCTGGTGGTCGCTGGCGCAGCTGCACGGCAAGGGGCTGCTGGTCGAGGACTTCCGGGTCTCGCCGTACTGCCCGCGCTGCCAGACCGCGCTCTCCGACCACGAGGTCGCGCAGGGCTACACCGACCTCGTGGACCCCAGCGTCTACGTCCGGCTGCCGCTCGTGGCGGGACCACCGGCCGTGGCCGGAGCCGACCTGCTGGTCTGGACCACGACGCCCTGGACGCTGGTCGCCAACACCGCGGTGGCCGTGCACCCGGACCTGGCCTACGCGCGGGTGCGTCTGCCCGAGGGACGCGACGTGCTGGTGGCAGCCGACCTCGTCGCCGCCGCGCTCGGGGCGGACGCCGAGGTCGTCGGGACCGTGCGGGGCGCGGAGCTGGAGCGCCTGCGCTACGTCCCGGCGTTCGACCTGGTTGACGTGCCCGACGCGCACTATGTCGTGCTCGCCGACTACGTCACCACCGACGAGGGCACCGGGCTGGTGCACCTGGCGCCGGCCTTCGGCGCCGAGGACATGGCGGTCGCCCGCGCCTACGGCCTGCCGATCGTCAACCCGGTGCGGCCGGACGGGACCTTCCGCGAGGACGTGCCGCTGGTCGGCGGGGTGTTCTTCAAGACCGCGGACCAGCCGCTCGTCGACGACCTGCGCGCGCGCGGACTCCTGCTGCGCTACCGGCCATACGAGCACACCTACCCGCTGTGCTGGCGCTGCGACACGGCCCTGCTCTACTACGCGCTGCCGTCGTGGTACGTGCGGACGACCGCCGTCAGCGAGCAGATGCTCGCCGAGAACGCCAGAACCGACTGGCACCCGGCGACCATCCGGGACGGACGGTACGGCGAGTGGCTGCGCGGCAACGTGGACTGGGCGCTGAGCCGCTCGCGCTACTGGGGGACGCCGCTGCCGCTGTGGCGCTGCGCCGCCGACGCGCATCACGTCACCGCCGTGTCGTCGCTGGCGGAGCTGTCCACGCTGGCCGGCCGCGACCTGTCCGCGCTCGACCCGCACCGCCCGTTCGTCGATGACGTCACGCTGGCCTGCCCGGCCTGCGGGGCTGACTCGCGGCGGGTGCCCGAGGTGATCGACGCCTGGTACGACAGCGGCGCGATGCCCTTCGCGCAATGGGGATATCCGCACCTGCCCGGATCGGTGGAGCGCTACGACGGGGCCCGCCGGGCGGACATGATCTGCGAGGCGCTGGACCAGACGCGCGGCTGGTTCTACACGTTGATGGCCGTCGGCACGGCGGTGCAGGGGCAGTCGCCGTACCAGACCGTGCTCTGCCTCGGGCTCATCCTGGACGACAGCGGTCGCAAGATGAGCAAGCACCTGGGCAACGTGCTGGACCCCTTTGAGCTGTTCGACCGGCACGGGGCGGACGCGGTGCGATGGCTGATGCTCGCCGGTGGCAACCCCTGGCAGCCGCGCCGCGTCGGCAACGACAGCGTCGGCGAGGTGGTGCGCACAGTGCTGCTGACCTACTGGAACACCGTCAGCTTCTTCACCACCTACGCCGCCGCGGCGGGCTGGTCCGGCGAGCCGGTCGCGTCGGAGCACGTCCTCGACGGGTGGCTGCGCGGCGAGGTGGCCGCGACGGTCACCGAGGTCACCCTGGCACTGGAGGGCTACGACGCACCGCGCGCCGGCCGCAGGCTCGTCCGGCTGCTCGACAACCTGTCCAACTGGTACGTCAGGCGGTCCCGCCGCCGGTTCTGGGACGGGGACCCGGCGGCGCTGACCACGCTGCACGAGGCGCTGCGCGCGCTCACCCAGCTGCTCGCGCCGTTCGTGCCGTTCGTGACCGACGAGGTGTGGTCGGTGCTCGGTGGCGAGGACTCCGTGCACCTGTCGGCGTGGCCGGAGCCGGGCGACCGGGGAGGCGGCGAGCAGCTGCGGCGGGAGGTGGCGACCGTGCGCCGGCTGGTCGAGCTGGGTCGCGCGGCCCGGGCGCAGAGTGGCGTCAAGACCCGGCAGCCACTCGCCAGGGCGCTGGTCAGCGGCAGCGACGGGCTGTCCGGGGAGCTGCTCCGGGAGCTCGCCGACGAGCTGAATGTGGTCTCGGTGCAGCCCCTGTCGGGTGCCGGCGAGCTTGTTGACGTGGTCGTCAAGCCGGCCTTCCGCGCGCTCGGGAAGCGCTTTGGCCCGCGCACCAAGGAGGTCGCCGCGCAGGTGTCCGCCGCGACGTACGTCGACGGCGTGGTGCGCGTGCTGCTCGACGGCGTGGAGCAGGTGCTGGCGGGCGACGAGCTGCAGGTGACCGAGAGCCCGCGCGAGGGCTGGGCGGTGGTCTCCGGCGACGGCCTGTCGGTCGCGCTGGACCTGGAGCTGACACCGGAGCTGCGCCGCACAGGGCTCGTGCGCGACGCTGTGCGGCTGGTGCAGGACGGCCGCAAAGCCGCCGGGCTCGACGTCAGCGACCGGATCGAGCTGTGGTGGAGCGCATCAGGGGGGATGGCCGAGGCGCTGCGTGACGGCGCGGCAGTGCTCGGCACCGAGGTGCTGGCTGTGACCGTGCTGGAAGGGCCGCCTCCGGTCGACCTGGCTCCCCGCGGCGACACCTCGGTCACCTTCTGGCTGCGTGCCGCTGGCGAGTGACCCCCGTGGTCCGGCGTGCCCCGTCAGGCGCGGCGGCGGAAGGGGTCCCGCGGCGGCGGCATCGGCATCGTCAACCTGGTGCCCTCGACGCTGAGCCCCGTGAGCCGGAGCACGGACTCCAACACCGTGTGCGGGGTGTGCGAGACCGAGATGCCCTGAGCGGTGACCATTGCGCGGTAGATCGTCGCATAGTGCCGCACCGGTGTGTCGTAGATCCAGTCCACGCTGCCCAGGTGCAGCGATGAGCCGTGCGTGCCGTCCGGCCCGTCGAAGGGCCCGCTCCACACCTGGATGCCCGCGGGCCCCGCGGAGAAGCAGCCACCGACGCCCACGTCGTGCCGGCGGGCCATGGCGAGCATCTCCCGCGCCTCCCGCTCGCGCAGCACCAGTGCTGGCCGCACGTTGGACGCGAGCGCGGGGACCGCGACGCTATGCGGCGCGAGTCGGGGGCTGAACGGCGCGGCCGCCATCGGTGTCGCAGTCGGCTCGGGGGGCTCGCCGTTCGGACCCAGAGACACGGGAGCTCCTCCAGGCGTCGGGGACCGCGGGCGCGACGTGCAGCGGCACTGCTCTCATCGGCGACGCGCAGGTGCACCTTGACGACACCGAGGGGTGCCGCCGCCCCCGACCAGACCCCGAGCCGGACACCGGACCGAACGCCGTCAGGCGGTGCGCGCGGCCCCGGCGAGGAGGGCCCGCACGTCGTCGCCGTACACCGCGTCGACACCGAGGGCCGCGGCCCGCCGGACCGCTGCCGGCGTGTGTGCGTCCCAGGCGAACGCCAACACGCCCTCGCGCTGCACCCTGGCGACCGCCTCGGGGGTCCAGTCGCGGAGGGGGAGGTTCAGCGCCTGCGCGCCGAGACTGCGCAGCGTGCGGGCGCGGTCGGTCAGGCCCTCGCGGACGTGGCGTGCACGGGTGCTGTCGACGAGCCGCACGGCCCTGTCCAGTCGGCGCCAGCCGGCCAGGGCGTCCAGCGGTCCGCAGAGCCAGAGTCGGCTCAGCGCATCGGCTTCGCGCGCCACGGCGATGGTGGGGGCGGCGGCGGCGGACGCCTTGACGTCGAGGCTCAGGTTGTAGGCCGTGCCGCACTGCTCGTAGAGATCGGACAGCGACGGCACGTGGCCGGGGAGCTCCGCTCGGCCGAGACGGTCGATCGGCGCCCGCCGCGGACGGCGTCCGGTCTCGGCGTCGTGGACGAGGACCGGCACGCCGTCGACCGTCACGCGGACGTCGCTCTCCAACCCGGGAGCCCCCAGCTCCAGGGCGGCACGGAAGGCGGCCAGTGTGTTGTCCGGCCCGTGCGCTCGCCCCCCTCGGTGCGCAAAGAGCAGCGCGCCCCTGTCCCTGTCCGTCAGGACCGGGGAGCCTTCGTGGCCTTGCTAGCGGCCTTCGCGGCGACCTTGGTCGGGCCGACCTTGGCCGGGGGCGCCACCTTCGCCGCTTTGGCGGGGGCCGCCTTGACCACCGGTGCCGCCCGCACGACCGGCGCGGCCTTCACGACCGGTGTCGCCTTTGCCGGAGGCGCGGCCTTCACGACCGGTGCCGGCTTTGCCGGAGGCGCGGCCTTCACGACCGGTGCCGGCTTTGCCGGAGGCGCGGCCTTCACGACCGGTGTCGCCTTTGCCGGAGGCGCGGCCTTCGCCGGTGCCCTTCCGGTCGGGGCCTTCGCCGCCTTCGTGACGGCGGCGGCGGTCGCCTTCGCCGCACGCGCGCCGCCACTCGCGGGGACTGCTGGCTCATTGCCGCGAGTGATGGGCTTCGCGGTGGTGGTGGGGGCCGTGCGGCGGGCGGTCTCAGCCTTGGCAGCTGGCGTGGCGCGGGCACCCGTCACCGGCCTGGTCGGAGCCACCGTGGGAGGGGTCGTGCGCGCTGCGGGGGCGCGACGCGCGCGGGGCGAGGACTGCACCGGCGGCTCGACCTGCTCCGCGACGGCAACCGCGGCGCGGCGGCTCGGGGCGGCGGCCCGGCGCGGACGCGCCGGTGCGGCCGGCATGGCTGCCGTGACCGGCTCGTCGGCGACAACGGGTGCCGTCGCCTCCGCCGCCGCCTTCTGCAGGCGGGGGGCGCGCGTCGGACGGCTGGCGACGGGCGCGCTGGCACGGGGGGCGCGCGGACGCGCCGGCACGACCTTCACGTCGGCGACCGCGTCGTCGTCGGGCTCCACGTCCTTGGCATCGTCGCTTCCAGCCTGTCCGGCGTCGGTCCCGTCACCGGTCGCGGTCGGCGCGTCCTCGTCGTCGCGGCCGGCCAGCAGCGCGCTGGTGCGCCGGGGCGCGCGGCGAGGGGTGCGGGCACCGACGGCCGCGAGCTCTCGTGTCTCCTCGGCACTGTCGCCGGCGTCCTCGACCTCATCACCGACACCCGCGGCAGCCAGCTCGCCGCCCACCACGGTGACGCCCTCGACGGGCGTCGAGGACGGCTCCGCCCCCTCGGTCACCAGCTCGTCCTTGCGGGAGAACACCCCCAGCAGGAGGAACACCGCGGACAGCACGCTGACGCCGATGGAGATGTAGACGAGGACGAGCCCCTTCATCGCCAGCCCCACGAGGAGGAAGACGAGCGCGAGGACCACCAGGGCTCCGCTGATCACGATCAAGGGTCTTACTCACCTTCCGGGGTCCGTCGAGGTCGGGCGGCAGCCTAACCGTATCGGCGAGGCTCTCCCGCGCCCAGGGAGTCGGTACGCACCCGCGTCAGGTTGAGCCGATGCGCGGCTCGCATGCTGCTCAGCGTGTTACGTCGGGTAGGCCAGCGGCTCCGTCACCGGCTCCGTCACCGGCTCCGTCACCGGCTCCGTCACCGGCTCCGTCACCGGCACCGACGCTGCCGCTGCCGCTGCCGCTGCGGAAGGATTGTCCAGTGGCATCAGGTCGACCGACACGTGCGGCGCCGGAGCCGACTCCCGGCCGCCGGTCGCGTCCGGAACGGCTCGCTCGTCGAGGTCGCGCAGCTGCATCTGCAGGTAGGCCCGCAGCCGCGCGCGGTGCTCCTCCTCGAAGGTCTTGAGCTGTTCCACGCGCGTCTCCAGCCGCTGCCGGTCCAGCTCGCCGGCCTGCAGTACGGCGGTGATCCGCTCGGCTGCCTCGCGCTCGTCGGTGCTGGCCCGCTTGCGCGCCCCGGCGAGCAGTCGCTCGGCCTCCTCGCGCGCGTCGCGGAGCGCCTCGTCGGCGGTCCGCTGCGCAACCAGCAGTGCGCGGCCCAACATCTCCTCCATCTCCTGCAGGGTGGCGCTGGCAGGAGGCAGCTCCTGGGCGACCGGCTCAGCCGCCTCGATCGAGCCGCGCGTGCCGCCGGTGCCGCCCAGGTCGCTTTCCAGCGACTGGATGCGGTCGAGCAGCGTCGTCAGCTCGCTCTCCACCACGTCGAGAAACGCATCGACCTCGTCCTCGTCGTAGCCCGTCTTGAACCGGGTCGGGGTGAACTGCTTGTCCCGCACATCCTGCGGCGTCAGGGCCACGGCGACCTTTCAGAGCTGGCTGAAGACGTAGTTCCTGATGATGACCAGACCCACGAAGAGCACGATGAAGCCCACGTCGATCGCGGCGTTGCCGATGCGCAGCGGCGGGATGAGACGGCGCAGCGCCTTCAGCGGCGGGTCGGTGGCTGTGTAGACGACCTCGAGGGCGGCGGCGCCGGCGCCGGTCGGGTGCAGGTCGCGCTTGAACGACAGCACCGTGTCCATGATCGCCCGCACGACCAACAGCAGGAGGTAGACATTTATGAGGTCGGCCAGGACATGCCCGACGACGCTCTGCTGGGACACAAGCCCCTCAGGACTGGTTGTAGAAGCCGCCCTCGACCACGCCGGCGGCGTCGTCGAGCTGCACGGCGATGCCCTCGGGCGATAGCAGGAACACGCTGCGCGTCACCTTCTCGATCCGCCCGCGCAGCCCGAAGGTCAGGCCGGCGGCGAAGTCGACGAGCCGCTTTGCGTCGGCGTCGTCCATGTCGGTCAGGTTCATGATGACCGGCACCTGGGCGCGGAACTGCTCGCCGATGGTCCGCGCGTCGTTGTAGGTGCGCGGGTGCAACGTGGTGATGCGCGCCAGCGACTCAGGGCGTGCCGGGATCCGTCCGCGGTCGTCGTCGAAGGCCACCGCGGTGACGGCGGTGCGCTCGTGCGCGCGGTCGTGCACCCGCTCGTGGACGCGCTCCGGCTCGCGGGTGCGCACCGCGGCCACCCGCTCCGGCCGCCGGCCCCGCTGCGGCTCCGGCTCCGGCTCGTCGTAGCCGTCGTGCTCGTCGTAGGCGCCCTCGTCGTCGACGAGACCGAGGTAGAGCATCGCGTTGCGCATGCGGCCTGGCATGTCGCGCAGACTAGTGCCCCGACGGGCGCCGGCCCCCGAGCAACGCCGTCCCGACACGCAGGTGTGTCGCTCCCTCCAGCACCGCGTCCTCGAGGTCGCCGCTCATCCCGGCACTGATCCAGGTGGCCCCGGGATGCCGGTCGCGCAGCAGCTCCGCGGTGTCCCGGAGCCGGGCGAACGCCGGCCGTGCCGGCTCCCCCGCCGGGGCGACGGCCATCACCCCGAGCAGGTTCAGTCGCGACTCCACGGCAGCGGCGGCGAGGGTTGGTGCCTCCGCCGGCAGCACGCCGCCGCGGGTCGGGTCGCCGTCCAGGCTGACCTGTACGAGTACGCCGGGCGGCGGGTGCCCCGCCTGGGCGGCACCGCGGACGAGGGGGGCACAGAACGACTCGCGGTCGAGGGAATGCACGACGCCCGCGAGCGCCCCGACCGAGCGGGCCTTGTTGCCCTGCAGGCGGCCGAGGAAGTGCCAGCGGACCCTCGGGTGGTCCGGCGCGAGACTGGTGGTCTTGGCGCGCAGCTCCTGCTCGCGGCTCTCGCCCAGGTCCTGGACGCCCAGGCCGGCCAGCAGCGCGGCGTCGGAAGCCGGCCAGGTCTTGGTGACCGCCACCAGGGTCAGCTCCCCGGCGTCGCGCCCGGCGGCTGCGGCTGCGGCGTCCACGCGCGCACGCATGGCTGCCAGCGATGCCGCGAGCTCGCCAGCCCGGGTGGCAGCGGCGGGCGGTACCGGACTCGTCACGGGTCCAGCACGACGACACCGGCGAAACGACCGGCGAAGCGACCGGCACAACGACCGGTCGGTCCACCATTCGGGCCGCCGTCGCGGCGATAGGAGAACAGGGACGGATCCTCGGCCGTGCAGGTCGTCTCGGCCTCGATGCACTCCACGCCGGCGGACACCAGCTGGGACCTCACTCCGGCCAGCAGATCGAGTGCCGGTGAGCCGTCGCGCGCGCTGGCCCAGCTGGCCGGCACCGTCGCGGCGACCTCGTCGCGCATCGCCGCCGGCACCGGATAGCACGCCGCGCAGACACCGGGCCCGACATGCGCGCGCACCTCGGCGGCCCCTAGCCGGCGCATCTGCCGCACGGCGGCGCCGACCACGTCGAGCTGCACGCCGGCACGGCCGGCATGCACGGCGGCCACGACCCCGGCCCGGTCGTCGACGAGCAGCACCGGCCGGCAGTCCGCGACGAGCACCGCCAGCGCGGTCCCCGGGGTGGCCGAGACCAGGGCATCGACGCGGGGCGCCGGTCCCGACGCCGGACCGTCGACCACGGCGACGTCGCGGCCGTGCACCTGGTCCATCCAGGCAATCGCCGCCGGCTCGAGCTCCAACGCGGCGGCGAGCGCGGCCCGATGCTGCGCCACCCCGGCGGCGTCGTCGCCGACGTGGGTGGCGAGGTTGCCCAGCCGGCGGTCGGTGAACCGCGTCCGGGCGCGCACCAGCTACTTGAGGAAGTCGGGGACGTCGAGGTCGTCCTCGTCGAAGACGACCGGCCGGCGAGTGGGCGCCGCGGCCGGCGCGGGTTGCCGCTCGGGCTCCGGCGCGAGGTCGTCGAAGCTGACCCGCCGGGCCTCAGCGGAGGCGGCCGGGACCGGCTCGGGCACCCGCGCCACCGGCGGCTCCTGCACCAGCGGGCGGCGGGGCGCCGCGGCCATGGCCCGCCGCGGGGCACCGCTCTCGAAACCGGCCGCGATGACGGTGATGCGCACCTCGTCGCCGAGGGCGTCGTCGATGACCGCACCGAAGATGATGTTCGCGTCCGCGCTGGCGGCGTCTCGGACGATCTCGGCAGCCGAGGTGATCTCGAACAACCCGAGGTCGCTGCCGCCGCTGATGCTGATGAGCACGCCCTGCGCGCCCTCCATGCTGGCCTCGAGCAGCGGGCTGGCAATGGCCGCCTCCGCGGCGACACTGGCGCGATCCTCGCCGCGGGCGGCCCCGATGCCCATCAGCGCACTGCCGGCACCGGCCATCACGGTGCGGACGTCGGCGAAGTCCAGGTTGATCAGCCCCGGCGTGGTGATCAGGTCGGTGATGCCCTGCACGCCGGACAGCAGGACCTGGTCGGCCTGCTGGAACGCCTCCATCACCGTGACGTCGCGGTCGGCGGTCGACAGCAGCCGGTCGTTGGGGATGACGATGAGGGTGTCGACCTCCGCGCGCAGCCCGTCGATGCCGGAGTCGGCCTGCTCGGCCCGGCGCTTGCCCTCGAAGGAGAAGGGCCGGGTCACCACACCGATCGTCAGTGCCCCGAGCTCGCGCGCGATCTTGGCGACGACCGGCGCGCCACCGGTACCGGTGCCGCCGCCCTCCCCCGCCGTGACGAAGACCATGTCGGCCCCCTTGAGGACCTCCTCGATCTCCTCGCGGTGGTCCTCGGCCGCTTTGCGTCCCACGTCGGGGTCCGCACCGGCCCCCAGGCCCCGGGTGAGCTCGCGTCCCACGTCGAGCTTCACGTCCGCGTCGCTCATCAGCAGCGCCTGCGCGTCGGTGTTGACGGCGATGAACTCCACGCCCTTCAAGCCGCACTCGATCATGCGGTTGACGGCGTTGACGCCGCCGCCGCCGATGCCGACCACCTTGATGACGGCCAGGTAGTTCTGCGGTGCTGCCACAGTCGGTCGGGCCTCTCCTCGGCGGGCGCAACCCTCACCGTCAAGTAGACGGTCAGGATTATGTCATCTGCTGCGGCGGCGAGAGTAGTGCAGTCTCGTGACGTGCGTGTCAGCTGGGCCTCGCTGCTCGACCCGGCCCCCGGCCGCGAGGACGTCACTGCCGAGGACGTGCGCCGCCGGGTCGGCTACCTGACGCTGCCCGCCGTCCTGCTGGGCTGGGCCGGCGTCCGCGCCGCCGACGCGGGCAGTGGGTGGCGCACGGTGGCGGTGGCCGGCGAGCTTGCTGCCCCGGTCCTCGGCCTGGTGGCGGGGATGCTCGTGCTGCGGCGCTCCTTCCCGCCGGGGCGCACCGCGCCGCTGACGGCGGTGGCGGCCGGCGCGCCGGTGGCCGCGCTCGGCGTCCTCGCCGCGGCCGCCTCCACCCAGCAGCGCAGCGTCGCCGGGGGCGCCGCGTTCCTGTCCCCCGTCGTGTCGACGGCGCTCGTGCTGGCCGGTCTCGGTGCCTACCGGCTGCGCGGGCGGGTGCTGGCCGCCGCGACCGTGTTGCTGACGACCGCGGTGGTGGGTCCGATGGTGGCGGTCGGCGCGGCCCTGGCGGCGTACGTGACCGATCTGGCCCTGCCACTGGCCCTGGTGCCGCTGCACTTCCTGCTGGTGCGCGCGGCACTCGCGCCGGTGGCGGACGAGTTGTAGCGCTAAGCCCCCCGGTCATCGAGCAGTGCCAGCACGGCGGGGCCGACCTGGGTGACGTCGCCGGCACCCACCGTCAGCACGACGTCACCCGGACGCGCCAGGGTGGCCAGCAACGCCGGGGCGGCGTCCCAGCGCGGCTCGTAGTGCACCCGGTCGGCGGGCAGTGGCACCCGGTCGGCCACCAGCGCCCCGGTGACACCGGGCATGTCGTCCTCGCGCGCGGCGTAGACGTCCATCACGACGACCTCGTCGGCCGCCCCGAGCGCCGCGCCGAAGTCGGGGGCGAAGGCGAGCGTGCGGCTGAACAGGTGCGGTTGGAAGACGACGACGACCCGGCCGCCGTTGGCGACCTGTCGAGCGGCGGCGAGGTCGGCGCGGATCTCGGTGGGGTGGTGGGCGTAGGAGTCGACCACGCGCACCCCGCCCGCGGTGCCCTTGGGCTCCATCCGCCGGCGCACGCCGGTGTAACCGGCCAGCCCCTCGCGCAGTTCGACGGCGCCGAAGCCGAGGCCGAGGCCGACGGTCAGGGCCGCTGCCGCGTCCAGCGCGTTGTGCCGACCCGGCACGCGCAGCCCCTGCCGGCCGAGCCGGCGCCCGTCGGCGACCACCTCGAAGGACAGGCCGCCGGACGGGTCCAGCACGAGGTCGGCGACCCGCACGTCGACGTCGTCGCCCTCGCCGTAGGTCCGCACTGTCGTGCCGGCGTCGCGGGCCACCGTCGCGAGCCGGCGCGCCCCCGCGTCGTCGCCGCAGCTGACCAGGAAGCCAGCGGGGTCGATCCGCCGGACGAACGCCGCGAAGGCCAGCTCGACGGCGGCGAGGTCGCCGTAGTGGTCGAGGTGGTCGGCCTCCACGTTGGTCACCACCGCGACGTGTGGGGACAGCAGCAGGAAGGTGCCGTCGCTCTCGTCGGCCTCGGCGACGAACAGGTCCCCGCTGCCCTGGTGGGCATTGCTGCCCGGCTCGTTGAGGTCGCCGCCGATGGCGAAGCTGGGGTCGGCGCCGCAGTGCTGCAGCATGACCGTGGTCATGCTGGTGGTGGTCGTCTTGCCGTGCGTGCCGGCCACCGCGATGCCCCGGCTGCCCTGCATGAGGGTGGCCAGCGCGGCGGCGCGGTGGATGACCGTCAGCCCGCGCCGGCGCGCCTCGACGAGCTCGGGGTTGGTGTCCCGGATGGCGGTGGAGATGACAACCACGTCGGCACCCTCGACGGCGTCCTCGACGTGGCCGACGGTGATGCCGGCGCCGAGGGCCCGCAGCACCGCCAGCGTGCGGCTGTCCTTGGCGTCGCTGCCGGTGACCTGCGCCCCGCGGGCGAGCAGGACCCGGGCGATGCCGCTCATGCCGGCGCCGCCGACACCGATCAGGTGCACCCGGTCCAGCCGGAGTCCCTCCGGCGCGGGGGCGTTCGCGCGGCCGGTCACCAGGTCAGTCTGAGGGGCGGCGGCCGGCCCCGGCCGCGGCCTCGCCGATCATGCGGACCAGCACCTGCGCCGCGTCGGCGGGCTGCGCGCGGTGCGCCGCGGCGCCGGCCAGCTCCCGCGCCTCCCGGTCGGTCAGCAGCGGCAACGCGGCAGCCAGCAGCGCGTCGGCGTCGAGGTCCGCGTCCTCCACCAGCACGCCGCCGCCGGCCAGCACCGTCGGCAACGCGTTCTGCCGCTGCTCGCCGTTGCCGATCGGCAGTGGGACGTAGACGGCAGGCAGCCCGACAGCGGCCAGCTCCGCGCAGGTGACGGCGCCGGCCCGGCAGAGCACCACGTCCGCGGCGGCGTACGCGGCGGGCATGTCGTCCAGGTAGGGCACCACGACGTACGGCGCTGGCAGGTCGCGCGGGACGCTGGCGAGCACCTCGTCGGCCTGGCGAGGACCCGCGGCGTGCAGGACCTGCACCCCTGCGGCGGCGAGCGTGGGGGCGGCGGCGAGCGCGGCGGCGTTCAGCCGGCCGGCGCCCTGCGAGCCTCCGGTGACCAGCAGCGTCGGGCGGTCGGGGTCGAGGCCGAGCGCTGCGCGGGCGGCGGGGCGGGCGGCCGCGCGGTCGAGGGTGGTGACGGCCGGGCGCAGCGGGATGCCGGTGAGGTGTGCGTGCCGCAGCGGCGTGTTCGGGTGGCTGGTCGCGACGTGGGTGGTGAGGTGCGCCCCGACCCGGTTCGCCAGCCCTGGCAACGGGTTCGCCTCGTGCACGACCAGGCCGCGGTGTCGCCGGCGGCCGGCGAGGTAGGCCGGCACTGCGACGTAGCCGCCGAAGCCGATCACCGCGTCGGCGTCGGTCTCCTCGACCGCCCGCGTGGCGGCGCGGACCGCGTCGGCGAGGCGGGCGGGCAGCCGCAGCAGATCCGGGGTGGGACGGCGCGGCAGCGGCACCCGGGGGACGGTGAGCAGGGGAAAGCCGCGAGCCGGCACCAGCCGCGCCTCGAGCCCCTCCCTGGTGCCGAGCAGGGTGGCCCGGTGACCGGCCGCTCGCAGCGCCTCCGCGACGGCGAGCGCCGGCTCGACGTGCCCCGCGGTCCCGCCGCCGGCGAGCAGCACGGACCAGGGCACGGATCGCGACGCTAGCTGCCCCCCGCCGCCGCCCGGCACCATGAGCAGCCGCCCCCCACCGGTGATCAAGGTGGCCAGGTCACCGGTGTCCCGGAGTGGCCCAGGTGGGGCTCGCGGACCACCGGTGACCTTGGTCGGTGGCAGTCGGTGATCACCGGTGTCCTGGGGCGGCGCGTTCCGGGGCCGGCGTGCACCGGTGATCTTCCTCAGCAGCGAGAGTGATCACCGGTGGTCCCATGTGCAGGGATCGGTCCGGCGCGGGCACCGGTGGTCATGGACGGAAGATCACCGGTGCGGAGGGGGCGGGGCGGGCGTCGGAGGCGCGCCTGGCCCGCAGCGGCGCGCCGCCTGGCCGGGCGGCGCACCGGCCGGGTGCCCCCGGTCGCCGCCGGTCGCTGCCGCCGCAACGGTGCGAGCAGCCGGCGCACCCGCCCCGGCCCGCGGGCGGCCAGCACCTCGATGACCCCCGGCTCGGTCCGTGCGAATGCCGCCAGCATCCCGACGCTGCCCATCGTGAGCACCAGCGACGTGCCGCCGAAGCTGATCAGGGGCAGCGGGATCCCGGTGACCGGGAGCAGCCCGGTCACGTAGCCCATGTTGATCACAGCCTGGCCCACCAGCCAGGTGGTCACCGCCGCCGCGGCGAGCCGGACGAAGGGGTCGCGGGTGCGGGAGGCGACGCGCAGCCCGGCGTACCCCAGCAAGCCGAACAGCCCGACGACGAGCAGCGTCCCGACCAGCCCCAGCTCCTCGCCGATGATCGCGAAGATGTAGTCGGTGTGGGCGTTGGGGAGATAGGACCACTTCTCCCGCGAGGCGCCGAGACCCTCGCCCCACCAGCCGCCGGAGCCGAGGGCGAACAGCCCGTGGCAGGCCTGCAGCCCCTTGCCGAGGCTGTCGGCGCAGGGGTTGCTGACCGACGTGAGCCGGGCCAGCCGGTAGGGCTCGGTGACGGCGAGCAGCGTCCCCGCCGCGGCCACCACCGCGACGAAGCCGCCGAAGATCCGCAGGGGCGCCCCGACGACGAACAGCAACGCCACCACCACCAGCAGCAGCGCGATGGTCGTGCCCATATCCGGCTCGAGCATCACCAGCGCGGCCAGGAACGCGGCCACCGGCACGAGCGGCACCAGCAGGTGCTTCCACTCGTGCAGCAGCTTCTGCTTTCGCACCAGCAGATCCGCGCCCCACAGGGCCAGCCCGAGCTTGGCCGGCTCGCTCGGCTGCAGCTGCAGCGGGCCGATGTCGATCCAGCGGGTCGCGCCGAACGCGTGCGTGCCGACACCCGGCACCAACACCAGCAGCAGGCCGACGGCGGAGGCCAGCAGCAGCGGGTAGCCCGCCCACCGCCACACGCGCACCGGCAGCCGCACGGCGACCAGGGTCACCGGGACACCCAGGGCAAACCACACCACCTGCCGGGTGAACACCGTGTAGGAGGAGCCGTTTACGTCGTAGGACTTCACGCTCGACGCCGACAGCACCATCACCAGCCCCAGCACCAGCAGCGAGGCGCCGGCCCACAGGACCAGGTGGTACGACGCGAGCGGGCGCTGCAGTACCGGCACGCGGTCCCCCGCCGCCTCGCGCGGACGCCGCAGGGCGGCCGGCCGGAGAGCGGTGGCGGTGGTCACACCGGGCCTCCCTCCAGTCGTCGCACGGCGGCGGCGAAGACCTCCCCGCGCTCGCGGTAGTCGCGGAACATGTCCATCGACGCCGCGGCCGGGGCGAGCAGCACCGTGCCGTGACCTGCCGCGAGGCGGGTCGCCTCGCGGACGCCAGCATCGAGGTCGGCGACCCGGATCACCGGTATTGCCGGCGCGTGTCGCGCGAGCGCCCCCGCGATCTCGTCTGCGCAGGCACCGAGGAGCACGGCCGCGCGCACGTCGGCGGCACCGGCCGCGATAGCGAGCTCGTCGAACCCGAGCCCCTTGTTCAGCCCACCGGCCAGCCAGACCACGTCGTCGTGGGCGGTCAGCGAGGCGACGGCGGCGTGCGGGTTGGTGGCCTTGCTGTCGTCGACGTAGCGCACCCCGCCCACGGTCGCGACCAGGCTCATCCGGTGCGCCCCGGGGACGAACCCGCCGAGTCCCTCGGCCACCGCCTCGGCCTCGACGCCGTAGGCACGGGCCAGCGCCGCGGCGGCCAGCGCGTTGGTGAGGTCGTGCGGCGCGCGCACCCACGGCAGCTCGTCCAGCGACGCGAGGGCGACCGCCTCGTCCGGGGCGCCTGGGCCGAAGCAGCGGTCGACCAGCAGCGCCGGCCCGCCCACCTGGCGCACCAGCCCGAGCTGACCGGCAGCCGGCGGGTCGAGGGTGACCAGGACCCGCCGGCCGGGGGCCCGGGCGAGCAGGGCGTCGCTTCCGGCGACCCCGACGGCGAGGGTGTCGGCATCGCCGTAGGCCCGCAGCTTCGCCGCTGCGTACGCCGCCATCCCGCCGTGCCAGTCCAGGTGGTCGGGCGCGAGGTTGAGCACCGCGCCGGCGAACGGTCGCACCGACGGTGCCCAGTGCAGCTGGAAGCTCGACAGCTCCACGGCCAGCACCTCGGGGGCCGGCACCCTGAGCACGGCGTCCAGCAGCGGGAGCCCGATGTTGCCGCACGCCAGCCCGTCCCGCCCCGCCGCCGCCAGGACCGCGGCGAGCAACTCGGTGGTGGTGGTCTTGCCGTTGGTGCCGGTGACAACCAGCCACGGGACCGAGCCCTCGAGCGCGAAGCGCCAGGCCAGCTCCACGTCGCCCCACACCGGCACCCCGGCGGCCGCGGCGGCCAGCAGCAGCGGATGGTCCGGGCGCCAGCCCGGCGAGGTCACCACGAGGTCGACGCCGGCCGGGAGGACTGCCACCGACCCGGGACGGTCGTCGAGGACCGTCACGGTCGCGTCGAGCGGCTCCAGCGCCCGTACGACCGACGTGCCGGTGACCCCGCCGCCGGCCGCCACCACGCGCAGCCCCTCCCAGTCGGGGAGGCGGTTCACCCGCGGTTCCTCACGTGCCCTTGCTCAGGTACTCGGCGTAGAACAGCCCGAGCCCGAAGGCGACCGCGAGCCCGGCGATGATCCAGAACCGGACGACGACGGTGACCTCCGACCAGCCGGCCATCTCGAAGTGGTGGTGGATCGGCGCGATGCGGAAGACCCGCCGTCCGGTGCTGCGGAACACTCCCACCTGCACGATCACCGAGATCGTCTCCATCACGAACAGCCCGCCCAGCACCACCAGCAGCAGCTCCGTGCGGGTGGTGACCGCGATCGCGGCGAAGGCCCCGCCGATGCCGAGGCTCCCCGTGTCGCCCATGAAGATCCTGGCGGGTGAGGCGTTCCACCACAGGAAGCCGAAGCACGCGCCCATGGCGGCGGCACTGACCAGCGCGAGGTCCAGCGGGTCCCGCACGGCGTAGCAGGAGACCGCCCTGCCGTAGGTGCCGCAGGCGTTGCGGAACTGCCAGAACGAGATGACCGTGTACGCCGCAAAGATCATCGCGCTGGTCCCGCTGGCGAGCCCGTCCAACCCGTCGGTGAGGTTGACGCCGTTGCTGGTGGCGGCGAAGACCAGGTAGCACCAGACCACGAACAGCACTGTGCCCAGCCCCAGCACGGTGTCGCGCACGAAGCTCACGTGCAGGCTGCCGGGGGTCAGCCCCGACGCGTTGCGGAAGTGCTGGGCCAGCACGCCGAAGGAGACGGCGACGGCGAGCTGGCCGACCAGCTTGGCCCGCTTGTTCAGCCCCAGTGACCGCTGCTTGCGGATCTTGATGAAGTCGTCGGCGAACCCGACCAGCCCCAGCCCGACCATGGCGAAGAGCACCAGCAGCCCGCTGACGGTGGGCCCCCGGCGCACGACGGCGTGTGCCCCGAGATAGCCGAGCACGGTGGCCGCGATGATGACGATCCCGCCCATCGTCGGCGTGCCGCGCTTGGAGATGTGGGTCTGCGGGCCGTCCTCCCGGATCTCCTGGCCGTAGCCGATCCGGCGGAAGAGCCGGATGACGTACGCCGTGCCGAGCAGGCTCAACGCGAGCGCGATGCTCGCCGCGGCGAGGACCTGCCTCACCCGAGCAGCCCATCCACGACCCGCTCGAGACCGACGCTGCGGGAGGCCTTCACGAGCACGACGTCGCCGGGTCGCAGCTCCGCGCGCAGGTGCGCCACCGCCTCGTCGACGTCGGCGACGTGCACCGCCTCGGTGCCCCAGCTGCCCTCCAGCACGGCGCCGGCGTGCAGTCGGCCGATCGGGGTCGCCGGGTCGCCCACCGTCACCACCCGGACGTCGAGGCGGACGGCGAGCCGCCCGAGGTCCATGTGCGCCTCGTCGCTGTCCGGCCCCAGCTCGCGCATCTCGCCGAGCACCGCGACGGCCCGCCGGCCGCCGGCGCCGGTCATCGACACCAGGGCCTTGAGCGCGGCGCGGACCGACTCCGGGTTGGCGTTGTAGGCGTCGTCGACCACGGTCACCCCGTCGGCCCGCCGGTGCACGGCCATCCGGTGCGGAGACGCCGGCTCGGTGGTCGAGAGCACCTCGGCGACCTCGGCGATCCCGAGCCCGAGGTCGAGCGCGACGGTGGCGGCGCCCAGGGCGTTGGAGACCTGGTGCTCCCCGACCAGGCGCAGCCGCACCGGGGCGCTGCCGGCACCCTCGCCGGACAGCACGAACCACGCGCGACCGCCGTCGTCGAGCCTGACGTCGTGCGCCCCGACGGCCACCGCCCCCGCGGTGACGTCAGCGGTGCCGTCAGCGGTGCCATCGGCCGCGCCGAACAAGGTGAACTCCCTGGCCCGGTCCCGCATCGCCAGCACGAGCGGGTCGTCGGCGTTCAGCACCGCGAGCGCCCTGGCGGCCTCGACGAGCTCCCCCTTGGCCTGCGCGATCGCCGCCCGGGAGCCGAACTCGCCGAGGTGCGCCGACCCGACGTTGAGCACGACCGCGATGTCGGGGGCGGCCACCTCGGTGAGCCCGGCGATGTGGCCGACGCCGCGGGCGCCGTACTCCAGCACCAGGTGCCGGGTGGTCTCGTCGCAGCGCAGCACCGTCAGCGGCAGTCCGAGCTCGTTGTTGAACGACCCCGGCGCGGCGACCGTCGGCCCGATCCGCGCGAGCAGCGCGGCCAGCAGGTCCTTGGTCGTCGTCTTGCCCGCCGAGCCGGTGACCCCCACGACGGTCACGTCGGGCAGGGCGGCGAGCACGCCGTGGGCGAGCCGCCCGAGCGCCGCCACCACGTCGGTCACGACGACGGCGGGTACGCCGACAGGACGGGTGGTGAGCACGCCGCCGGCACCGGAGGTGGCGGCGAAGTCATGACCGTCGGCCCGCTCCCCCGGCAGCGCGGCGAAGAGCGACCCCGGCCCCGCCGCGCGCGAGTCGAGCACGACGTCGGTGACCACCGGAGCACCGTCGGTGTCGGCCAGCCTGCCGCCCACCAGACCGGACACCTCCGCCAAGGTGCGCGGGGTCACGCGGCCACCCCCGCCAGGGCCTCGCGGAGCACCACGCGGTCGTCGAACGGCGCGACCACGCCGGCGACCTCCTGCCCGCTCTCGTGCCCCTTGCCAGCGACCACCACGGTGTCGCCCGGCCGGGCCCGCGCCACCGCAAGCCGGATGGCCGCGCGACGGTCCGGCTCGACCAGCACCTCAGCACGCGCCCCCGCGGAGATGCCGGCCCGCATGGCGGCGATGATGTCGCCGCTCGCCTCCGAGCGCGGGTTGTCGTCGGTGAGCACCGCGACGTCGGCCCCGGCGGCGACGGCGGCGCCCATCAGCGGTCGCTTCGCCCGGTCGCGGTCACCGCCGCAGCCGAGCACGGCGATGAGCCGGCCGGCCGTCAGCGGCCGCAGCATGCCCAGCAGCGCGGCGACAGCGTCCGGCGTGTGCGCGTAGTCGACGACGGCGAGGAAGCCCTCGGCCTCCTCGACCCGCTCGGCCCGCCCCGGCACCCCGGCCAGCTCCGCGATCCCTTGCACCGCAGCGGGTTCGGGCATACCGGTCACCAGCAGTGCGGTCAGGGCGAGGGCCGCGTTGTCGGTGTTGAAAGCTCCCAGCAGCCGGGTGGACGCCGGCACCGGCAGCCCGTCCGGCCGGTGCAGCACGAACGCGCCGGGCTCCCGGCGTTCGATCCGCCAGTCCGCGTGCGCTCCGACCCGCGCCACCGGCACGCCCGTCACCGCGTCGGCCAGCCGCACGCCCCACCCGTCGTCCACGTCGACGACGGCGGCGGCGCAGCGGTCCGCGGTGAACAGCGACGCCTTCGCGGCGAAGTAGTCCTCCATGTCGGCGTGGAAGTCCAGGTGGTCCTGGGAGAGGTTGGTGAACGTCGCGGTGGCGAAGTGCGTGCCGTCCACGCGCCCGAGCGCCAGCGCGTGCGAGCTGACCTCCATCGCCACGGCCGTCACTCCACGCTCGACCATCAGGGCGAGCAGCGCCTGCAGGTCTGGCGCCTCCGGCGTGGTGCGGGTGGAGCCGAGCCGCTCCCCCGCGACCCGCGTCTCGATGGTGCCGATCAGGCCGGTGCGGTGGCCGGCGGCGGCGAATCCGGCCTCGAGGAGGTACGCCGTGGTGGTCTTGCCGTTGGTGCCGGTGACGCCGTGCACGGCGAGTCGGCCGGAGGGGTCGCCGTAGACGCGGGCGGACACCGGGCCCAGCGCGGCGCGCGGGTCGGGGACGACGATCGCGGGCAGGCCGGCGCCGGTCGCCAGCGCCGCGCCCCTGGCGTCGGTGAGGAGTGCGACGGCACCCGCCGCGCCGGCCTCGACGGCGAAGGACGCGCCGTGGGCATGCGCACCGGGCAACGCGGCGTAGAGGTCGCCAGGGCGCACGGCGCGTGAGTCGTGGGTGATGCCGGTGACCAGCTGATCGCCCGGCGCGGCGGTCGACGCGCCGGCAAGCCCCGCCAGCTCCGCCAGCGGGGTCGGTGTCACCCGGCTCGGGCGGGGCGGACCGGGGGCTGGCACGGGGGCGAGGTTACCGACGCGGACCGGGCTGACCGCCGGCTGAGCGGCCGTGCCAACCTGCGGGTCAGGGGGCGGAGCAGCCGGCACGGTCACCCCAGCACAGCGGCAGGACCGGGCTGCGCGAGCCGTTCGGCACCACGGCGAACTCCCGCAACGCGAAGCCCATCACCTGCTGGAAGACCGGTGCCGCGATGTCCCCGCCGAAGTGGCTGCCCGTGGTCGGGTGGTCGATGACGACGCTGACGACGAAGCGCGGCGCTTCGGCCGGTGCGAACCCGGCAAAGCTCGCGACGTAGGCACCCGGGGCGTAGCCGCCGTGCTCCACTGCCTGCGCGGTGCCCGTCTTGCCGGCGACCCGCACGCCGGGGATCGCGGCCTTGGGCGCCGTCCCGTCCTTGGTGGTGACCTGCTCCATCATCGCCGTCAGGGTGGCCGCGGTGGCCGCGCTGACCACCCGCCGGGACCCGGGGGCCGCCGCGTCGTGCACGCTGCCGTCCGGTGCGACGGTGCCACGCACCAGCTGCGGGGCGACCCGGACACCCCCGTTGGCGATGGTGGCGTAGACGCTGGCGATCTGCATGCCGGTGGCCGACAGGCCCTGGCCGAAGGCGATGGTGGTCTCCTGCGCGACGTTCCAATGGGCGACGTCGGGCACCAGCCCCCGCGCCTCGGCGGCGAAGCCGGTGCCGGTGCGCTGCCCCAGGCCGAAGGCCGACAGGGCCGCGGCGAGTCCGGTGCGGCCGAGCCGCTGCTCGACCTGCACGGTGCCGATGTTGCTCGACTTGGCCAGCACGCCGGTGAAGGTGAGGTGCTCCAGGCCGTGGTGTTCGGCATCGATGAGGAGGCTGCCGCGCCCAGGCACCAAGTAGGTGTCGTTGATGACGAACTGGCTGGTCGGCTGCACGACACCGGCGTCGAGCGCGGCGGCCGCGGTGATGACCTTGCCAACGCTGCCCGGCTCGTAGGACGTCGACAGTGACGGGATGGCCAGCGCCCCCGGGTCCTTCACGGGCTTCGTGGGGTCCAGCGACGGGGCGCTGGCGAGCGCATAGACCTCGCCGGTGTGCACGTCCTCGACGACGACCTGGCCGCCCCTGGCGCCGGCGGCGGCGACCTGCCGGGCGAGGACCTGCTGGGCATACCACTGCAGGTCGCGGTCGACCGTCAGCCGGACATCGCTGCCGTCGACCGCCGGCACCTCCGTGTGCACGCCGCTGGGGATGATCCGCCCGGCGTAGTCGCGCTCCTCGGTGCTCTTGCCGGCCCGGCCGCGCAGCAGGTCGTCCGCCTTGGCCTCGGCGCCGGACAGGCCCTTGCCGTCGGTGCCGACCAGGCCGACCAGCGCCGCGGCGACGTCACCGGCCGGGTGCGCCCGCTGGCTCTCGCGCACGGTGCCGATGCCGGGCAGCCGCAGCTTGTCGATCTGCTCGCCGATGGGGACGTCGACCAGATGCTTGAGCGGGACGTACGCCGTGTCCGGCGTGCGCAGCTGCGCCGCGAGCGTCTGGGCGGGGAGCCCGAGCAGGGGGGCGAGCTGCGCGGCGGTGCGGTCCGCGTCGTGCGCGGCCTCCGACGGGTCGCCGAACACCAGCCGCAGGTCCAGGTCGCGGGCCAGCGTGTGGCCGGAGCGGTCGGTGATGGCGCCGCGGGACGCCGGCAGCACGATCGTGCGGATGCGCTGCGCCTCGGCGCGGCTGGCGTAGGCGGTGGACTCCAGGCCCTGCAGCTGCACCAGTCGACCCCCGAGCACCAGCAGCAGCCCGAGCACGCCGACGACGGCGAGGCGCAGCCGGCCGGCGCTGCGGGCCACGGGCAGGCCCTGTGGACGCTGGCGCCCCGGTCGGCGCGGGGGGTTGCGCACCGGCCGGCGGGTGCCGATGCGCGGGACGGGAGGCGGGGTACGCCGGGGAGCCGGGCGGGTGCCCGGGCGGGATGGCGTGTCGATGGTCACCGGTGGCCCCTCGTCCTGGCGGGGGTGACGTGGGTGCCGGGGGTCACGTGGGTGGCGGGGGTGACGTGGGTGACGTGGGTGGCCGGCGCCGGGGCCCGGGTCGTCGCGTGGGCGCTGGGCACGGTGGTCCGGGGCGAGGGCGCCGCCACCGGACGGTGTGACGGTGCGGCCCTCGACGCGGCCCTCGAGGCGGCGGTCGGAGCGGCCGTCGGCGCCGCGGTCGGCGCCGCGGTCGGAAACACCACGGGATGGGCGGGCACCGGGGGGTGGGCGGCCGCTTTCGGCCCCGGCACCACCAGCAACCCCTGGGCGGTGCGGCCCGACGCGGTCCGGACACCAGGGGGGACGGCACCGCGCAGGACCTTCCCGCCGGCCAGCGCCCAGGCCGGATTCCCGGCCGGGACCATGCCGAGGGCGGCCGCGCGGCCCGCCAGCCAGCCGGGGTCCTCGTGCCCCTCGATGGTGCTGCGCAAGGTGGCCTCCTGCGCGTCCAGCCCCACCTGGGCGGACCGCAGGTCGTGCAGCCGGAAGGAGTCCTGGGCGACGAGGGTGTTGAGGAACAGCAGGCCCAGCAGCCCGGCGGTGACCATCAGCGCCAGCAACACCACGAACGGCGCCCGCGGCACCGCCGGTCGCGCCAGCCGGGCGGGCGGCGGGACGGCCCGCAAGCCTGCCCGCGGGCCGGCGGCGGCGGCTGCCGGCCCGGCTGGCACGACTCGCGCGACCGGCGCTACCTTGCGGGCAGCGACCTGGCTCATGCGGCCCGCACCCGCTCGACCGCGCGCAGCCGGGCCGACGCGGCCCGCGGGTTGGCGGCGATCTCCTCCGCGGTGGGTTCGCCCGAGCGCACCAGCCACCGCAGCGGGGGCTGCAGATGTTCGGGCACCACGGGCAGCCCCGGTGGCACGGTGCTCTCGGCGCCGGCCCGCAACTCGGCCTTGACCATGCGGTCCTCCAGCGACTGGTAGCTGAGCACGACGAGCCGCCCCCCGACGGCGAGGGCGGAGACCGCGGCGGGCAGCGCCCGGCGTAGCGCGGCGAGCTCGTCGTTGACCTCGACGCGCAGCGCCTGGAAGGTCCGCTTGGCGGGGTTGCCACCGGTGCGCCGGGTCGCGGCGGGGATGGCGGTCCGCACGACGTCGACGAGCCGCGCGGAGCCGGCGAAGGGCTCCTGCTCCCGGGCGCGCACGATGGCGGCGGCCACCCGCGAGGCGAAGCGCTCCTCGCCGTACTCCCGCAGGATCCTGGCCAGCTGCGCCGCACCGTAGCCGTTCACGACGTCGGCGGCGGTCGGCCCGGCGCCGGGGTCCATGCGCATGTCGAGCGGCGCGTCCCGGCTGTAGGCGAAGCCGCGGGCGTCCTCGTCGAGCTGCAGGCTGCTGACCCCGAGGTCGAACAGCACCCCCTGCACGTGCGGGACGCCGAGCCCGGCGAGCACCTCGGGCAGCTCGTCGTAGACGGCGTGCACGAGCGACACCCGCGACGACCAGCGCGCCAGCCGGTCAGTGCTCGCCGCGAGGGCCTGTGGATCCCGGTCGAGACCGATGAGCCGGACCTGCGGCGCGGCTCGCAGCAGGGCTTCGGCGTGGCCGCCCAGCCCGAGCGTGCAGTCCACCACGACGGCGCCCGGCTCGAGCAGCGCCGGCGCGAGCAGCGCGACCACCCGGTCGAGGAGGACCGGGACGTGCCGTGACGCGGCACCCCCGCCCTGGGTCATGTGCTAAGCGCCCAGGGCTCGAACGGCCAGCAGGCACGCCGACGCCGACGTCAGGCCGGAGAGCGCGACGAGCAGGGCGGTCAGTCGGGCGGCGGTGAGCTGCACAGGGTCCTCCTCGTCTGTCGTCGTGCTGGGTCCGGCGGTCGTGCGGCTGGCGATCGGGCCCGACCGTGGGGCCGGCTCCCGTCCCGCCCTGCCACCTGGCACCGGGGAAGGTGCGCCAGGGGGTGGGGCGGGAGGGGGGCGGGTCGCGCGGGCGGGGTCACGGCAGTGGGGATCACAGCAGGCCGGGCAGCACCTCCGACTCGGAGGCGGCGAAGACCGGCTCGGTGGTGGACAGCGCGGCGTCCCACGCGGTGCTGTCCCAGATCTCGACGCGGGTGTTGACCCCGACCACGACGACGTCGCGATCGAGCCCGGCGTAGGTCCGCAGCTCCTGCGGCAAGGTCAGTCGCCCCTGCTTGTCTGGCGTCTCGTCGCTCGCGGACCCGAAGAACACCCGGCTGTAGTCACGCAGCCCCTTCGCCGTCCCCGGTGCCCGCGACAGCGTCTCGGCCATCCGGTCGAACTCAGGCCGCGGATAGACGCAGAGGCAACGGTCCTGACCCTTGGTGATCACGAGTCCCTCCGCCAGGTCGTCCCGGAACCTCGCCGGCAGGAAGAGCCGGCCCTTGTCGTCGAGGCGGGGGCGGTGCGTACCGAGAAACACCGCCGACCCCCCTCCTGCTCCACTGTGCTCCACCGTACTCCACATCTCCCCACTCCGGGCAAGGTTTCCACCTCGTACTCCGACGACGCGCGGCATCCGCCCTGGTCACGGGGGTGGAGGGCGGTGGAGGGAGCTGAGCCCCGGGCTCCCGGCGGCTCCTCCGACAGGCACTCCGACAGGCACTCGGCAGGCAATGCCGGGGGGGAGACGTCACGCCAGGACGCTCGACCCCCGGCATTGCCTGCGTGGCGCACTGCCGAGCGGGGCGGTGGCGACGGGCGGTGGCGACGGGCGGTGGTGACGGGCGGTGGCGGCGGGCGGAGCGGTGGCGGGCCGGTGGTGGGGAAGAGTGGGGGCGTGGTGGAGCCGGGTGGGGCGACGGCCTGGCGCGGGCTGTCCGGCCGGCTGCCGGGACTGCTGCGTCTGGAGGTGCTCCTGGTCGCTCTCCCGGTGGCGCTGGTGGCCGCCGCCGGCGCGGGCCTGACCGGCCGCTCCGCGGCGGCCGTCGCCGTCCGGGCCGCGGCCGCGGTGCTCCTCGCCGCCGCCGCGGCCGGCCTGGCGCTAGGCGTCCGATTGCGACGGGCCAGGGCCTGGTCCTACGCCGAGCGGGCCGACGACCTGCTCGTGCGCCGCGGGATCCTGGTCCGGCGGCTGTCGATCGTGCCCTACGGCCGCATGCAGTTCGTCGACGTCGAGAGCGGGGTGCTGAGCCGGCGGTTCGGGCTTGCCGAGGTGCGGCTGCATACGGCGGCGGCGGCGAGCGATGCGCGGATCCCCGGCCTCGACGCCGCAGAGGCCGACCGGCTCCGCGACCGGCTGACCGCGCTCGGCGAGGCCAGGGCCGCGGGCCTGTGACGGCCACCTCGGCGGGTGGGACCGAAGCCACCAGCACCGGTACCGGGGTGTCGACCGGCTGGCAGCGGCTGCACCCCCTGTCCCCCGTGCTGCGCGGAGGCCGGTTGCTGGCCCTGGCCGTGCTCGTCGTGGTCCGGCAGTCGGTGGAGACGCTGCACGTCGACAACGGCAGGGACGCCGTGCCCTACCTGCTCGGCGTACCCGTCGTCGCCGTGCTCGCCGTGGTGCAGTGGCGCACGACGCGGTGGCGGGTCGAGGACGGCGACTTCCGGCTGGAGACCGGGGTGCTGCGCCGCCGGTCGCGGCGCGTCCCGCTGGCCCGGCTGCAGGCCGTCGACCTCGTGCGCCCCCCGCTTGCCCGGCTGACCGGCCTCGCCGAGCTGCGCCTGCAGGCGGTCGGCCACGACGGCGCCGAGGCCGGCCTCGCCTACCTCAGCCTGCCCGAGGCGCACCGCGTCCGCGCCGAGCTCCTGCACCTCGCCGGGCGCGGCACCATCACACCGGCGGAGCCCGGTACGGCGACGGCGGCCGCGCAGCCACCACCCGGTGTGCTGCTGGCCCGGGTCCCACCCGGCGTGCTGGCGGCGAGCGTCGCGCTGTCCGGGCCGGCCGCGACGTTCCTGCTGCTCGCCGTCGGGCTCGTGGTGCTCGGGGTGAGCGGCCCATCGGGGAGCGGGCCGGCCCTGCTGGGCGGCGTCTTCCCGGTGCTGATGTCGGCGGGGGCGGTGCTGCAGCGGGGGTTCGCGCGGGAATACGGCTTCCGGCTGACCGAGGCCAACGGCGCCCTCGGGATCACGCACGGGCTGCTGGAGACGCGCGTCCAGACGGTGCCGCTGGACCGGGTGCAGGCGGTGGTGATCGAGGAGCCGGCGTTGTGGCGGGTGCTGCCGGCGACCAGGGACTGGGTGCGGATGCGCGTCGTCGTCGCGGGATACCGCGGGGAGAGCCGCCGGCAGGAGGCCCGCACGGACGTCCTGCTCCCGGTCGGCCCGCGCTGGCTCGCCGGCACGCTCGTCGCCCGCCTGCTGCCCGGTGTCACCGTCGACCCCTCCCCCGGTCCGGCCCCCCGCCGGGCCCGCTGGCTGCACCCGCTGCAGGCCGGCCGGCTGGGGCTCGGGGTGGACGACCGCGTCGTCACCATCACCGGGGGCTGGCCGGGGCGCAGCATCGACCTGCTCCCGCACGCGAAGGTGCAGAGCTGGCGGCGCACCCAGGGCCTGCTCGGGCGCCGGCTGCGGCTGGTCACCCTGCACGTCGACGTGGCCGGCCGCCCGCGCAGCGCGATCGCGCACGCCCGGGACGCGGACTCCAGCGGGCCGCTGCTCGAGCGGCTCGCCGACCTCGGCCGGGCCGCCCGCGCTCGCGGGTGAAGGCGCGGCTGCGGCGACTGCCGCTCGCGCTCGACCCGACGCCGTACCCCGACGTCAAGGACCCCTGCCCCGTGCTCGTCGACGACACCTGGCACCTGTTCGCGACCGGTTGCCGGGCCCACGGCGGCTGGGACGTTCTGCACGCGGTCGCCGCAGCGCCCGGCGGTCCCTGGCGGCTGCTGGCCCCCTCCCGGGTGGACGGGGTGCACGGCACCGGCGTGTGCGCGCCGGGCGTCACCGTCGAGGGGGACGTGCTCCACCTGTGGCTGCAGACCGACTTTGCGGCGCCGGGGGCTCGGGTGGAGCACTGCGTCTCCTCCGACGGCGGGGCGACCTTCGTGCGCGTCGGCACCGCCGTCGCGCCGACCCCACCGAGTGGCGCTTACGACGGGCAGCCGGCGTGGGTGCACGGGCGGCGGTGGCTGGCCTGGGCGCAGTTCGACACGGTGGGGCGGACGGAGCTGTGGGCGGCGGCGGCGGACGGTTGGGACGGTCCCTGGGCGGGGGCTGCACCGCTGCTGCGGCTCCCCGACGTCGGCTGGCAGGCGCGGCCCGGCTCCCCGTCGTACGAGTGGGGGCTGGAGGGCCCGCAGCTGCTCGAGCTGCCGGACGGGCGGGTGCTGCTGGTCGCCGTGGGCTTTCGCCGGCGCGGGCGGTCCGGTACCCGGCAGCGGCTGCTGCTCGCCGTCGCGCCCGCGGTCGAGGGACCGTGGGAGGTGCTGCCACCGCCCCTGCACGGCCCGGGCGCCTGGGGCGGGGAGAACGGGCACGGGACGGGCTATCTCGTCGACGGCCGGGTGGAGCTGCTGCTGCAGGAACGCCAGGCCGGCGGCCACTGGGGCCTCGCCCGCGCCTTGCTCACGATCTCGTAATCAGACAACCTGAGCGAGTGCGAACCGTCACCGCCACCGAGGCCAGCCGCTCCTTCGCCGCGCTGCTGGACGAGGTCGAGCGGGGGGGCAGCGTCATCGTCACCCGGGGCGGCCGGCGCGTCGCCGTCCTCGGCCCCGCGCCGGTCGCCAACGGCGCGGCGGTGCTGGAGCTGCTGAATCGGGGACTCCCCGATGAGGACTACGCCGCCGAGGTGCTCGCCGTCAGGGACGTCGTGACGGTGGACGGGCCGGCGTGGCCCGACGACTGATTGTCGACACCGGGGTGCTGGTGGCCGCCGAGCGCGCCGGCCGGCCGCCGTCGCTGCCGATCGAGCGCGACGACCTGGCCATCGCCGCCGTCACGCTGGCGGAGCTGCGGGTCGGTGCCGAGCTCGTCGACGAGCGGCGCCGGCCCGGTCGGGCCGCCTTCGTGGCGGCTGTGCTCGACGCCGTGCCCGTCGTGCCCTACGACGAGGTCGTCGCCGAGGTGCACGCCCGTTCGCCGAGCTCCCCGGCCTCACTGTTGTGACCCGCTGACCGACTGCAACGGCGGCGCGGTCGGCGGCGTGTGCACGGTGTGACCTCCTCCCGAGAGCGCGACGCGAGCGAGCAGTTCGCGGCGTTCGTGCGGGCCGAGGGGCCGCGGCTGCTCCGCTTCGCGACCCTGCTCACCGGCTCCCGCACCGACGCCGAGGACCTCGTCCAGACCGCGCTCACCGCGACCTACGCCCGGTGGTCCCACGTGGCCGACCGGGACCCCGGGGCCTACGTGCGCCGGGCCATCGTCAACGCCAGGACCTCCGCGTGGCGGCGCACCCGCCGGGCCACCCCCCGGTCGGGGTCGACCAGGGGCGCACGCTCTACGACCAGCTCGGGCCGACCCAGGACCACCAGCCCCGGTCCTGACGCGCCCGGCTCCGAGGTCGGCCGCCGCAGGGTGCGGGCTGACCGCGGGGCAAGGTGACAGACTCGGCGGACACGAGCGGACCGGCCCACCCCGGGCGTCCGGCAGGCAGCGGAGGCACGCGTGGCGGCAGTCGGATCCGGCCGGTCCAGCAGCAGTCCCCTCGACCTGGCCCACCTCGCCGACGTCGCCGGCCGGATCGCCGGGAGTATCGAATCGGTCATCGACGGCAAGCCCGAGGTGGTGCGCACCTCCCTGGTCGTGCTGCTCGCCGAGGGGCACCTGCTGATCGAGGACGTGCCGGGGGTGGGCAAGACGATGCTCGCCAAGGCCCTCGCCCGCTCGGTGGATGCCACCGTGCGGCGCATCCAGTTCACGCCGGACCTGCTGCCCAGCGACGTCACCGGGGTCAGCGTGTTCAACCAGGACACCCGCGACTTCGAGTTCAAGCCCGGGGCCATCTTCGCCAACATCGTGGTCGGCGACGAGATCAACCGCGCGTCGCCGAAGACGCAGTCGGCACTGCTGGAGTGCATGGAGGAGCGGCAGGTCACGGTCGACGGGGTCAGCTACGTGCTCGAGCCGCCGTTCATGGTGCTGGCCACGCAAAACCCGGTGGAGATGGAGGGGACCTACCCGCTGCCCGAGGCGCAGCGGGACCGATTCACCGCCCGCGTGTCGATGGGGTATCCGTCGCCGGCGGCGGAGCTGGCGATGGTCGACTCGCACGGCAGCGGCACACCCCTCGACGACGTAGTGCCGGTCACGACCGCCGGGGAGGTCGCCAAGCTCGCGGAGGTCGTGCGCGGGGTGCACGTGGCCGACGAGATCCGGCAGTACGTCATCGACCTCGTCGGCGCCACCCGCGAGCACCGGGACCTGCGGCTCGGCGCCTCGCCGCGGGCGACCCTGCAGCTCGTGCGCGCGGCCCGGGCATCGGCGGCCCTGGACGGCCGTGACCACGTGCTGCCCGACGACGTGCAGGAGCTGGCCGAGGCGGTCTTCAGCCACCGGCTGCTGCTGACGGCGGAGGCCCAGATAAGCCGGCGCACCCCCGGCGACATCGTCGCGGAGGTCGTCTCGCGGGTGCCCATCCCGTCCGCCGGGGGCCTGTCGCCCCGGCGCCGCCGCTGACGCCGATGCCGCACCGTGTGCGCCCAGCGCCCCGCTGGTTCGGGGCGCTGCGCGGGCTGACCCGCCGTGGCGCCGGGCTGCTCGCGGTCGGCGCCGGGCTGGTCGCCGGGGGCCTGGGGACGGCCGCGGTCGACCTCGTGCGGGTCGGCGTGCTGCTGCTCGCCCTGCCGCTGGTGGCGGTGGCGAGCGTGGCCCGCACCCGCTATCGCGTGTCGTGCACCCGCTCGCTGTCACCCGCGCGGGTCGCGGCGGCCACGCCCGCGCGGGTCACCCTGCGCCTGGAGAACGTCACCCGGCTGCCCACCGCCGTGCTGCTCGCCGAGGACTCGCTGCCCTACACCCTCGGCGGCCGGCCGCGCTTCACATTGGACCGGGTCGAGCCGGGCGGGGTGCGCAGTGCGACGTACGCCGTCAGGTCCGAGGTCCGTGGCCGGTTCACCGTGGGGCCGCTGACGGTGCGTCTGACCGACCCGTTCGGGCTGGTGGAGCTATCGCGGTCGTTCACGACCACCGACGAGCTGGTGGTCACCCCCGTCGTCGTACCTCTGCCGGCGGTGCGCCTCGGGGGGGAGTGGACCGGCGGCGGTGAGGCCCGCTCGCGCTCGGTCGCCAGCGTCGGGGAGGACGACGTCGGCACCCGGGCCTACCGGCAGGGCGACGACCTGCGGCGCGTGCACTGGCGCAGCACCGCGCGGGCGGGTGAGCTGATGGTGCGCCGGGAGGAGCAGCCGTGGCAGAGCCGGGCGGTGCTGCTGCTGGACGCGCGGTCGGTGGCGCACCGCGGCGAGGGCGCCACCTCCTCCTTCGAGGCGGCAGTCTCGGTGGCCGCGTCGATGGGGGTGCACCTGGCCCGCCGCGGCTATGCGCTGCGGGTGCTGCGTGACGACGGCAGCGAGCAGACCGCGGCCAGCCCGGCGCTGGCCGAGGGCCTGTTGCTGGAGGATCTGTCGACGCTGACGCCGAGCCGCGGCAGCACCCTGCAGCCGGCGCTGTCCCGGTTGGGGAGCGGAGCCGTCCGGGAGGGGCTGGTCCTCGCCGTCTGTGGGCTGCTCGACGAGGACCAGTCCCACGCGCTGGCCCGGGCCCGGGGCACCGGCACCGGTGTCGCCGTGCTGCTCGACGTCGCCAGCTGGAGCGCGGCGGCGGGCGCGGGTGGCGCGGCCGCGGGCAGCGGGGGCGGCGCGGGTGGCACGGCCGGGTCGGCGCGGGCAGGACGGGCCGCGGCGAGCGTGGGCGCCCAGCTGCAGCGGGCGGGCGGGCTGCTCTCGGTGGCGGGCTGGCGGGTCCTCGTGCTTCGCCGGGGCGACGACCTCGCGTCGCTGTGGCCGCGGGTCGGGCTGGGTGACCCGCGGGGGGGCTCCCCGTTCACCGGTGCAGGTGCAGGTGCAGGTGCAGGTGCAGGCGCTGGCGGTGGGGGGGCGCGCGGCGGGACCGCGGCCGACCGCCCCGCGACGGCCGGCCCCGCCGAGGTGCCGGTGTGAGCCCGCGCGCCCAGCGGTCGCTTGCCGCCGCGCTCGCGACGCTGCTCGCCACGCTGTCCCTGACGTCGGTCTTCCGCCACCTCGCTCCCTGGCTGGTCCCCTGCGTGGTCGCGATCGGGGTGGCTGCGCTCTGCGGCGCCCTCGGGCGCCGGGCCGGGCTCCCCTCGGTCGTCGTACCCCTGCTCACCCCCCTGGGCCTGGTCGGGGTGGTCACGGCCGTCGGCGCCCCCCAGCACGCGTTCCTGCGGGTCGTCCCCAGCCGGCTCACCCTGACCGAGCTGCACCAGCTGGTGCTCGACGGCTTCGACGACATCCGTGACTACCCCGCGCCGGCTCCCCCCACCCCCGGGCTGATCCTGCTCGCCGTTGCCGGCGTCTTCGTCGTCGCGGCCCTGGTGGACCTGCTCGCGGTGACCGCCTCCCGACCGGTACTCGCCGGCGTCCCGCTGCTCGCCCTCTACGCCGTGCCCGCCGCGTTGCGCCCGGCCGGGATCGGGCTGTTCCACTTCCTGGCCGCTGCGCTGGGGTGGGTGCTGCTGCTGGTCCTGGACGGCCGTGAGCGGCTGGGGCGATGGGGGCGGGTGCTCGGGCGACAGCAGGCCGAGCCTGGCACCTCAGTGCTGGCCGGCGGGGCCGCGGGACGGGTGGCCGGGCTCTCTCTCGGCACCGCCGCCGTGCTCCCCCTGCTGCTGCCGAGTCTCGGCAGCGGCCTGTTCAGCCACGGCGGCGGGGGTGGTGGATTCGGTGACGGCGGTGGGTCGATCTCGGTCGTGCCGCCGCTGGTCACGGTCCAGAGCCGCCTGCACGACCCGGCGACGACGGCGCTGTTCAGGGTCACCACGCCGCTGCCGCAGTTCTACCGGCTGACGCCGCTCGACGAGTTCACCGGTGCCTCGTTCACCCTGCACAAGGACCAGGCCGATCCCGGCAAGCGGGTCGACGGCGCGCTGCCCGGCACGCCCGGCCTGCAGGGCGACGTGCCGACCCAGGGCGTGGACGCCGCCGTCGCGGTGGGACAGCTCAAGGAGCCCTACCTCCCGCTGCCCTACTCCCCCACCAGCGTCACGGTCACCGGCCGTTGGCAGCTCGCGCCGCACCTGCGCACGGTCTTCAGCCTGCACGACACGACGCTGAACCGGACCTTCAGCGTCCACTCCGAGGTGCCGCTGCCCACGCCGGCGCAGCTGCGGGCCCAGCCCAGGGCGTACGACAAGACGCGCGCGGACCGGGACACGCGCGAGCAGCTCGCCCTCGACCTGGCGCTGCCGTCGACGTTGACTCCGATGGTCCGCCAGGTCGCGGCCGAGGTGACCAGGCGCGCCGGTACCGACTTCGACCGGCTGCTCGCGCTGCAGAGGTACTTCACCGACGGGGACAACTTCGCCTACGACCTGAACGCCTCGGTGGTGGCCGGCAATCAGGGGATCCTGGACTTCCTGCGCGACAAGACGGGCTACTGCGAGCAGTTTGCGTCGGTCTTCACCCTGATGGCGCGCACGCTCGGCGTCCCCACCCGGGTCGCGGTCGGCTTCACGCCGGGGACCCGGCAGGACGACGGCACGTGGGTGGTGACCAACAAGGACGCGCACGCCTGGCCCGAGGCGTGGTTCGACGGCGTCGGCTGGGTGAAGTTCGAGCCGACGCCGCGGTCCGGCCTCGGCACGGTCGCGCCCGGCTACCTCGCCAGTGTGCCCCCCGTCCCCCCCTCCGCCGCACGCACCGGCGCGGCGCCCACCCCCTCCAGCGGCCCCTCGAGGTCGGTCAACGGCCCGGACCCTGAGCGCGGCGACCGCCCGGACCCGCAGGTCGCCGCCGCGGCGCGGCGCTCCGGCGGTTCGGGTGGCGGCGGGGGCTCCGTCGTGGGCGTCCTGCTGCTCGGCGTCCTGCTGCTCGGCTCCGTGCCGGGGTTGTCGCGCCTGCTGCTCCGGCGGCGCCGGGGTCGGCTGGCAGCGGGCACCTGGGCTGGCACCGCGGCTGGCAGCGGGGCGGTGAGAGGGCATCGGCCGGCCGGTGCCGCTGCGGCCGCGCATGCGGCCTGGTCGGAGCTGGTGGACACCGCGACCGACCTGCGGGTGCCGCTGCGGGCCTCGGAAAGCCCCCGGGCGACCGGGAGGCGGCTCCAGGCGCTGCTGCCGGCTGGACTCCCCGGGTTGGCTGCCGGTCCCGCGACGGTCGCCGGTACGGCGCGGACGGAGCTGCTTGGGGAGGCACCCGAGCCCGTCCCGGTGGCGACCGGGGACGGCGGCGCCGCAGCGGCGGCGCCCGCCCTCGCGCGGTTGACCAGGGCCGAGGAGCGGGCCCGCTATGCCCCGGAGGGCGGGGAGGTCGAGCTCCCCGCCGGCCTCGACCGGGATGCCTCCACGGTGCGCAGGGCACTGCTCGCCGGGCGCCCTCGCGGCACGCGGGTCCGGGCGGCGCTGCTGCCGCCGAGCACCACGGCCCGGGCCCGGCGACGCCTGGGGAACGCGGTCGAGGTCGTCGCGGCCGCCGGCGGCCGGGTCCCGGCCGCGCTCACCGGTCGGCTGCGGACCCTGGTGCAGCGGGGCTGACCTGCCCGCTCGGGGCTGGCAGCCGTTCGGCCAGGTGCACCAGCGCGTCGGCCCGCCCGCCGGTGCCGGCTCTGGTCCTGGCGGCTCGGCGCACCCATGCCGGGCATAGCCGGCCAGCGCCCGGCCGGACCGACCAGCGCGCGGTGCAGGTCGGCGAGCAGATCGTTCTACGGGCGGACCAGCCCGGCGGCCGCCCGCAGGCCGCCGACCTCGGCAGCCTCATCGGGCAGCAGCGGCGCCGGTGGGTCGAGGGCAGGAGCGGCGGTCGGAGTCTCAGGAGCACTGGGGTCGCGCTCGGGTCTCAGTCGCGCTCGGGTCTCAGTCGCGCTCGGGTCTCAGTCGCGCTCGGGTCTCAGTCGCGCTCGGGTCTCAGTCGCGCTCGGGTCTCAGTCGCGCTCGGGTCTCAGTCGCGCT
>JAABUP010000592.1_pt1 | contig 78776 bp, 125 predicted proteins | sample 5559201 | NCBI WGS metagenome assembly JAABUP01 (sample SAMN10711887, study PRJNA513373) | rock metagenome | isolation source: Antarctica rocks | place: Antarctica
AGGGTCTGCAGCTCGGTGTCAGGGTCCATGCCAGCAGCAGCAGTCTCCTGCTCCTTCACCTCCCGGATGAATGCCAGATCATCATCAAACAAGCCCCTCTTGCGGTTGAACTCCTCCTGTAGCAACATGCAGCAACATTGCGGTATGCATGCACAGCTGCTGCAATTACAAGTCATGAGCAGATAACCAATTGTACTCAACTGTGGAAGTGAGGCCAAGAAGCCAGCAAACTACACTGGCTGGGAATGCCCGGTAAGCGTGCTTATAGACGGACGTATGTTGAGGCCTCACAGCAGAAAACTGCCTTTGTTGTACCTGGATCAGTCTGCTGGGCAGCGCATGCATCGAAGAAATGCATGGAAGAATGTTATACCACATTGCCAATTTTGATACACAATTCGTGATACACACAATCCTCATGACAAACAAGGCTTCTGGATAGACTGTGATTTCACAGTTGGCTGTTCTTTATCAGCTGTTCAAATTGGCCTGCATAATGCAAGAGGAGTTGTGCTCGCAGATTGTGATAATGAATGAGACAATGCTCAAGGATTGGTACCGAGAGCTTGTTGACGTAGCGGGCTCCTGAGGCCACTGGACCCCTGTCAGAGGGGGTGCTCAGGTGGACCCCCCTTTCAGCCCCTATCCTCTGTGCGCTCTCTTGTGACATGGTGCCTGTACACAAATCTATCTGTCATGGCATCTGTTGTTGCAGTGCAGGTGCCTGTCATGATGATGTCACAAGGGGGAAGGCTGCTGATGATGCTTTTTTGAGAGCAAGCCTTGAAGACCTGAAGACCCGTCTACTAAATTGTCAAAGGTCAACCTGGCGCTATTGATGATGAGGTGTGTGAGAGGCCTCACCTGGAGTATCAAGCACAGCTTCACTGTCCTCAGACTCTGACTCGTACTCCTGGTAGGAGGGGGTGGGGGCAGCAGCAGGGGTGGAGCTTGGGGTGTAGGCTGCAATTGCAGCAGCAACTGGCAGCTGAGCAGAGGGGGTGTGGGCTGCCTGCACAGGCTGCGGTGGTGCTGGTCGCCCTGTTTCCTCCCTTACATGCTCATACATCTCTGCACACCAGGCACTCAGGATCAGACAGCACTTTGAGTAAGGCATGTATGGCTGCTGCCACTGTACGGTAAGACTGTGAAGCTCTTCGAGCAGGCACACAGATGTGATCAACAAGAGTATGGTTCACGAGGGTGTTGTTAGCACCTATGCAGACTTGTGTGAGCAGGGCTGTGAGCCGGCAGAGGCTGCAGCTCCAGATCAAAGCACATCACAGTCTGTAGAGATGACCAGGCTCTCAGCCAACAATAGTGTCAGCTGTCAGAGCTGACAGCTGGTGAGCGGGTCCCAAAGATGTTTGCTGTGCAAGAGCATGTTTGCTGTGAATGTCAGGGTACATGCCGTAGAAAAGAAAAGAAAAGACAAGAGTATGCCTTTCGGCGTCAATTTGATGAGAAGCCAAGTGTTATACCAGGCTGCCCAGAATACATGCCATATCTATGCTGGCGGTGTCAAAAATTTGAGTGACCAATGGCAGCAATACAGAAGCAGGGAAGGGCGTGGGTGCAGTACCATGGATGTCTGGGTCTGTGCCATCATCCAGGATGCCCCTCACAGCCGCCAGCTCCCTCTGGAAGCTCTCATGCTCCGTCATGAGGGCCACATACTTCTCCTCCAGCTTGCTGGTGTACTCCTCCCATGCCTTCAGCTGCAACATGCATCACGTGCTGTCACTCTCAGCACATGCCCACAGCGTTTCTCTTTGCTAGCTCAGCATGTGCTCAGTGACTCAGCCACCATGCCTGCCCCATGGACGCCACACATGTCTGAATTGCTCCAATTGCAAGTAAGCCAAGATTGATCTTTGTGTGAGAGATCAAGCTCCTTGCCATGTGCAGGAAATGACACAAGAGGCGTCATTCAGGCTGCGTAAGTAGTTTGCATGCTGCATCAGATGGTATGCAGCCTGTCAAGGAGGCACACACACCTGCACATGAGAGCTGGAAGAAAGCAGGTTGGGTCGCTCCAAATCAGAAGGCAGCTGGGAAGCAGCCACAGCCTGGGTCTGGGCTACGGGGTTGGGCTGCCAGGGGGGTGTGCCTGCCTGTGAAGCAGCCTGCTGCTCTTGTGCACTGGCTTGCCGTGGCAATGCACCAAGTGGAGACAAGTCTGCAAAGGAAGCCTCAGCAGCCTGGGGGGCTTGCTGGGGCTGAGGCTGGGGTGTGGGTGGGGTCTGGAAGGCATCACCATGCTCCCGCCACATTGTGAGCACCTCTCTGCAGCACATAGTGTGTCACGCATATTCTGCACAGGTGGTACAAAGTGGAGAGATCAGACACCAAAGCACGCTCCTGGAGAGCTTGTACTACTTCAGTCTAGAAAGCCAAGAATACCTTGGGAGCTGTCAAAGTGGCAAGCAAAGCACAATATCAAATGCTTCAAACCCCATCACGAAATGGGTTTGAGGCAATTTTGTGTTGTGATGCGGCAGCAGAAACACAGAGCAGATCCATGGCAGCAACGCAGTGCAAAGCCTTCTGGTGACTGAACAGCCTGAAGCCTAGACCTTTTGCGCCTTGACATTTGGCCTTGACATGGCGTTATAGGTGCCCACAGGCATGCTTACCTGACTGTGGCAGTGTCTACACCAAACTCAGCCTTGATCAGCTCAAACTGCTCCTGTTCCTGGGCTTTGGCCTCTTGCAAGGCCTGCTGCACTGCTTCTGCAGCCCATCGCTTCTCACGCCGTACTGCCACCCTCTTGCTCAACTGCAAGCACAAGCACATAAGGGATTTCAGGTGGCAGGAGGCAGTGCTTGTTGGGGCTGTCAGCATGCATTGTGTGAGATGTACTAATCAAGGGATGAACACGCAGGGCTGCAAGGTGAGGTTACACCCAGCCACCACTGCTTGGGATCATTCTTGTTGGGCTATGCAAATACTGGCACTGGCATATCGTGGCCTTTCCATTTTGCTTGCACATTCAGGATACAGCAAAGGCAAAACGCTGGCGTGATGCTTATATCATGAGATAATGATGTACATGCAGGCACCAGGGAGATGATGACCAGAAGATGGTTTGGCATCATCCAAAAGTAAGGGGCCAAGAAAGCAGGATCAGCTGACCTGTCTTCGTCTGAAGCCCATCTGCACAGCAATGGCTGCATCTCTCTGCAGCAGGTACTCCTGCTGCACTTTATGCCCTCGGTAGGCTGTTTGGACAGCAACAGCTGCAGCATGGCGGCGGAGTAGCTGTGCATACGCAGCACGTGCTTGCCTGCCCTTGACTTGTGCCTGAATGGCTACAGCAGCCCTGCGCTGCCTCAAGAAGGCTCTGCGGTACTTGAGCATGCGCCAGGTGCTTTGTATGACCAGCACAGACCTGCAGTGTTGCAGGGCCAGTCATGCTGCTGCTTCTGCCAAGTCACTGCTCATCTCAAAACTTGTTCTGCGTTTTGTATGATCTCTTTGAAGCAGACCAATTGGCTTGATGTGGGCAGTCGCCGCGCTTGTTCACATGCTCTCCAGGTGCAACCATTGTGGACAGTGCTGCAAAGCTCATATACACTATCAACGCTGCTGCTACTGCAGCTGCTCATTCAGCTTCTCACCACCGCCTTCCATGTTCATTGCTCAATGGCATATTCTGCTGATGATGCACAGCTGCATCACGCCCTGGTGGGTCATCCTAGTACATAAGCTCTCTTTGCGCTACCACTGCATAAGAATGCTGCACACATGATGCACTGTACATGGTACACAAGCAAACCAGATGAGAGTAAAGTGAATTGGACCTTTGGATGCGGGCCCAGGTGTCTTCCAGGTGGCCCAGCACTCCAGCTCTAAAGAAGAGGCGCGTCTTGCCCATCTGGTACATGCTGCCCTCCACCCTGAACTCCTCCAGCAGGGCTTTGCACATCTCCAGTGCCCCGCCCTTGGCCCTGCCTGCACCGCAACACACACAGACTGCCTGTTAATAATGTCACTTTGCTGCCTGGCAGTGGATCCAACACCATGCCAGCAGCACCGTCGCCCTTACAATTGTAAGCCAGCATGAGCAGGGCTTTGATGGTGTTTCAGTATGACTCAGCAACAGAGCAGCGTAGCATCAGCACAAAGCACTCAGCAACCCTCACACGCACAAGAACACTTGCTGGCAGCTGATACACCCTCCATGAGGCATGCTTGTGAGTCATAGATCTGGGGCATTGGATTGGTGTGACAGGACTTGCCTCTGGCCTTGGGTGTCAAGAGGATGCCATATCTGTCTGCAAACTCCTGGTGCAGGTAGCGTGTGGGGTAGCCTGCCCTGGCAATGCGCGTCACCTCCAGCACACCACAGCAGCGCAGCTGGTGCAGCACTAGGCTGGCATCAAACGTGGACGGCACCTGGGCTGCATTGGGCTTCACACACCGCACAAAGTGCAGGGCAGTCCTGGAAAGCACACAATGTGAGCATGTTCGCAATCAGATGACTTGGACCAAGTAGACCATGGGCAATGACAAAGTGATGTGCACACCAGCAAGCTGTGAACCCACACCGGCTTTGATGAGAGCAGCTGCCCTTGTGCTTGCAGCATGCACTGCTGATGCACATCACTATCTGTGTGATGCCACAGAGCCAGGCCTTGCAAGTACAGATCTCAGTTTATTGCAGGTGTGGTTGCAGCTGGCACAAACAGCATGTCGTGCACATGCAGAGGGTGGCATGCACAAATAGCATGTTGTGCACGTGCAGAAGGTGGCATGCACAAGGGTGAGAGCAGGAAAGGAAGGGTGAGGTGAGCTGACTGGTCAAGACGGGTGATGAGGTCCTTGAGCTGGTCTCTGAAGCGGGTGCCCACAGTCTGGCTGCTGCGGCTGACCTGTGCCGCCGCCACAGTGCTGGCCAACTGCTGCATCAGCCCCTGCCCACTGCCCTTCATCACCTCCATCAAGTCTGCATTGCCATTTCATTGTTGTAGGGCAAAATCCCACATTGCACATCAGATGCCCCTTGGCTCATTGTACTGCCATGTTCTCTTTTCATCACTTGAGGAATGCAGCTGCGTCGGTGATGAGCAGAACTATGTGTTGCCTGCTGTTTGGGATGTGTGCCTTAACAAGAGACAGGTATGTAGGTGGCTGTGCTGCTGTTCAAATGGCATCAGCTAAGGCTGCTATGCTGAGTCGAAGCACAGCTTATGTGCACAGTCACAGGAGGTGAACATGCTACTGTGCGTATACACTTGGCACAGCATACACAGTGGTTCAATGCTTTTTGCATTCTGGAGAGGCATATTTTGCTTCAACATCTGTAGATCTCTGCTAGATTTATCTAACAATGAACTGTCAGGGCAGAGTGAAAGTATATAGTCCATAGGAGCCCACCTGAGCTGAGGGTGTCCTTGTTCTTGTCCAAGAACCTGGTGCAGCTGTAGGTGACGGGGCCAGCATAGTGCTCCACAATGAAGTCATCTGTGGGCTTCTTGGGGTCATACTTGAACCTGCCATTGCTGTGCAGGTTCTCCCTCAGCTTTGCACCAAAAGTGCTGTCCGTCGCCTGCCAACAACTGACCACCATCACACACATGCTAGACACTAAGCCTGATGAAAGCCATGCCGGACTGAACAGCTGCGCTATGACCTACACAAACCTGCTCATGCCCCTCATTTGTGTGGACCATCATCTCATTTTGATGCCTGAAACTGGATGAAAAGTCAAAGCAATCATGGGGCTAGACAGGGGGAAGGAAAGGGGGGGAATGTGGGGAGGGGCAGGGCAGTGGGCAGATGCAGCTTTCCTTGATAGATTGGATCTCAGATACACTTTCCCAAGGATACACTGATTTGCAGAGCTCGAGGAAATGCCTGGACCATAGAGGTATTGCATTAGATACAGTATGCGGTCAAGCAAGGTTGTGTTAGGCTGCACAAATGCAGCTTTGATGTGCAGGGAGGCATTACCTTGGGGAACATGCATTCCTCATCCAGCAGGGACAGGATGCCCACAGACTTGGGGGGGCGAGCCTCAATCAGGTCCAGGCACTCCTGGTTGTCCTCAAACTCCACAGTCGTCCAGTCCACCCCCTCTGATGCATACACCTCCTGCTCCAGCTTGAACAGATGCCTGCACTCGGCATCACACAGCAAATCAGCTCTAGCTCACTAAGGGCATTCAGCCCTGCTGTCTGAGTGGCAGCTGCAGCTTGATATCGTGATGCAAGATTTGTAGCAGGTGGTGTGAAAGGCCTTTTTGTTCCTGTAGAATGTATATGCCATGCTATGTAACAAGTGTGTCAACCACTACTTTGGGGTGCTACCTGAAACTAACACTGAATTTCACGTGTGGCATAAGTTGCTGGCAGCAATGACTCCTCATAGAGCTGTCCATCCGCTTGTTGTGCAGACGCAAGATGGCATTAGATACTCTTTTACCAGCCATCATTTCAATGCGATTGTTTAAGCTGACTTTGGAGATATGCAAGATGTGACGCTGTGCAGTGTAGCTCAAGTGCATTCACAGCGCACATACATACAACACGCAGTGGCTCACTTGTTGAACTGCTGCTGCAGTCGCTCATTGGCATAGTTGATGCACAGCTGCTCAAAGCTGTTCTCCTTGAAGCACTCAAACCCATAGATATCCAGAATGCTCAGCGAAGTTTCTGTCTTCTTCTTGCCAACTGACAGAGCTGCATTGATACGGTCCACCAGCCATTTGAACAAGCCTGCATTGAAGCCATAGCCTGGTGTTGACATTCAACATATTTATCAATTGTGCTAGCATCCTTGCTGCTGGACTCAATGTCACCAATGCTAAAGGCCAAGCACTCAGTGTGGCTATTTGTAACAATGTCTGCATTAAAAACCCAGACATCAATGTCTGATTGGCATGTCTGATCTTGATGCACGAGTAGGACATGTGAAGCTGGAACAGATAAATGATGATAGGACTACCAGACTGTAAGCAACAATTGAGGGCATGCCTGCATAAGTGGCCTTGGCCAGGGCATCCCGAGCGTCAACAGCCCCATCCATCTTCAGCTGCGTTACAATGGTCTCTCCCCGTGCCACAATGTTGCGGCTGGTCAGCGCACTCATCAGAGCAGGCTCACTCATCTGCAGCAGGGCTGCAGCATTGGCCACAGCTGCTCCAGGCTCTACAGACACACTGTCATCGGTGGGAGCCCTGAACTGGATGTTGCCCAGCCACAAGATACCAGCCAACACCTCAAAGACCTCTGTCTGCTGCTGGTGGTTGATGCCAACAGCTGTCATGGCAGCTTTGAGTGTGGCAAAGTCTGTGGCATCATCTACGCCTTCTATGCTGCTGCAGCCGCTCTGGTTGAGGTAGTTGAAGTCATGCATGGGGTCTGCTGGCAGCCGATACCGCTCAGCTTCCTCTGCTGACACTCCTTTGCACAGCTGCGGGAGCAGAAAGAGGTGTTGATCATTTGGTTGCCAAATTTGTTGTTGCCAGAAGTTAGCACATGTCTGATATTTCGTATACTACTTTGAAGTCTGGGGTGTGGTGATATGGTATGATGAGTCTCAGATTAAGCAGACTATAAGGTATCGATCAAGATACACCTGCTCATGCCAAAATTCCAGATACAAGGCAACAGTATGGAGCATAGAAGAAATTTTGCCTGATACGGCCAAATGCAAACTTGTTTGTGTGCATCTTTGGTGGTGCAAGTCTCAGTATACTGCTTCAACCTACAGACACACATCTGAAGCGTGTGTCAAGCTCAATCTGCCTTGACTCAATTCATTTGTGTGAGAGTCATGCCTCGGGGCATGTCTGCTGGTGCCAGCTCAACCAGCTCAGATAGTATTCTGTTAATGCATGCTCAGAATGATCGACAGACGGACGGACAGACAGACAGACAGACAGCTCAGGCTCACCTGATAGAAAACATGATAGTTGCGCTCGGAATGCAGCTGGTGTGTCACTCGTGACTTCTCCAGCAGGTAAGTTTGGATGAGAGCACCAGAGATGTTCTGGCTCTTGCTGAAGTAGATCTCAATCAGCTTGCCAAAGCGACTACTGTTGTTGTTGCGCAGGGTTCTGGCGTTGCCAAAGGCCTCCAGCAGTGGATTCGTCTGCAACACCTGTCCCTCCACACCTACATGAACATGTGCCGTGCATTCGTCTTCCATAAGGTCCAAACTGCATGCAACTTGCAGCGTAAACCAACTGTAGCAGATGGTGTTCTGATAGTGTGATACAGGGTATATGCATCATACTTGGTACGTGCATAGCACCAAGCAGCTGAACATGTTCTGCATGATCCTGGTGGGCAGCATGCATTCATGCCACGCCACAGCAAGCCCCACAGTAGTTTCAGGAGCGTTACTGCTATCTGCTTCCCTGCTGCCTATTTAGGATTTTGAGAATTTCTGCTGCAGATAAGCTGGAAAAGTCACAAATGCTTTCTAGAAATTACAGCTGCATTGGGACCTGTTCTGCGTCGTTTGGGGTAGAGCAAAATCATGTACAGGTAACCAACCTGTTCCGCCAGCAAGTCCAGCCAGGTACTGCATGGCAACCTTGGTGGTCTCTGTTTTTCCAGCTCCACTCTCACCGCTGATCACCAGGCTCTGGCTCTGCCCATGCTGGCACATGGCCTTGTATGCCTTGTCAGCAGTCAGGAACACATGGGGAGTGAAGCCTTCCATCTGCTCCAGGTTTGCACGTGCCTTGTAGTGCTGCATCTGGTCAGCAGCGTACAGCGGCACCCTCTTGAAGGGGTTCACTGCTATGAGCACTGGCCCGGCATGGGTGTAGATCAAGTCCTGGCCATAGCGCTGATGCAGGTCATGCAGAATGGAGGGCTCATTCAGGTAACTGAGGCTTGTCAGGTCTGGGACTGCATCCAGAATGGAAGGGTTAGCTGGCACACACTCTGTGATCTGAGTGGTGACGAGTTCCCCAGAGCCGGGACCTGATGTTGCATCCAGTGCTACAATGCATTCTGTTGTTAAGCTGGTGTTGACACTGGTGAGGGTGCCCAGCTGCCAGCTGACAGGGCTGGCTTTGAACCAAACCCGTGAGCCCTTTGTCAAGCCCTCTAGAGTGTCGTGCTTCCACTGCTGCTTGTTCTGCTTGCCCTGGCTTGCTTTCTGCTTTGACTGCATCTTCCTGCAGTATGCATGCAAGTATCACCGTGTAATAATGTGTATGGATGTAAGACAGTATGCTGCACATACACACCTTCATAAGCATATACTATCAGCATGAGCAATGCACACTTGCTGATAGAGTACCACGGCTGTGCAGCATTGCGCATGGACTGTGCAAATTCTACAGGTATACTTCCATGCTCAAGCACTGGCAGTTGAAGTGATGCAGAAATCTGGCCTACCCTTGTGTCATGCTTGCTTGCCGCAGCTCCTTTCTGACCTACATCACCATGTTGCAGGCTAAGCGTGCCACCTGTTCCGTGTGTAACACACGCCAAAGCAGTCTCTTAACAAAGTATGCTGCAAGTTAACATGATTGCACGTGGCAATCATACAACTCAATGCCTAACGAGGTCATCTGCTTGGGTTTAGGTGACCCCAACACAACACGTTAATACACACTTCAGCTATGACCTAGAGATGGGTTAAGTTGAGGCTCTTCGCTCTCTGCACAGGTCACTCACCTTGAACTTCACTGCCAAGGTCTCGGCATTGCCTTTTTGCAGCCAGCAGCGATTGCTGCGAGCTGCTGTCGAGTTGACTGAAGCTCCGAAGCTGTATTACTGGTCAACCCTGAACGCGGACCTAGCCAACCACCTGCCAGTTGCAGGCGCTAAGCTTGCGGCAAGGCACAGCGGCTGCCTCAGCAGAACGACTCGCTGATAAGTGTGCAACCCTATCTCAATCGCGCGATGACCATACTGGACAGCGTCGACCGAGCTACATTTACGTTTGAACAAGGGTAGCAAAGAATTCTAAATCCAAATGTCGGAAACCTCTCCGGGACTTTGTCGAGGTCGAGCTGCCGGCGGCAGCGTTGACTGAAGTGCAGTGCGACCAAGGCGGCATTGCAGCAATGCCATAAAGACGAGCCAAATGTTCTGGCTGTAGCCTGAAGTCTGTGTCCTTCACGTGCACGATATGCCGTCGATTCTGCAGCAACAGCTTCAACAAGTCTCAACGACTTGGGGAGCTCCGACAGGCAAACGGCAGAGAGGCAAGCCATCTTTGTTATATACTGCTCAAGAAGCAGCAGATGTCGACCTGCAGAGCCTGTATGAGCTCGCCCAGGAAGGTGAGTAAATGTACTGCGAGCACCCCATGGTGGTTGCGACCGCGACGCAGTCTTAAGTCCCTGGCATTCACATGGATTGAAGCATGTATGGAGAGGATTGCGCCAGACTTCTTGTTGATTTACACAGTTGCTCCCTTTGCAGGTTTGGAGCAACTGTGCTCTGTTGAAACTAGGTTTGAGCCATTTCAGAGGACGTTATTTAGTCAGGCTGGGCTTGAACTCAATCGTGATGAGCGTACTAAGGCAGACAACCAAACATTAGATGCTTCTCTGGGTGCCTATCTTTGTCTGCTGACAGACCATTTCCTGAGTGTGGCAGCCTTTCAGACCCTTGAGTACCTGATACGGAGATACAGGTAGCAAATTTGCTTGAGTCAAGCTCCATCTGCACATGCACTGGCCCAAGGATGGTCTTGTGATGGTGATCTAATTTGATGTGGCTGTTGTGCAGAGTCAATGAGTTCAATGTGGATGCGCTCATTGCCTGTGGCCTGCCTTATCATGCTACCAACCACTTTGTGCGGTTGATACAACTATTGCATCTGGACAACACCTGCTGGAAGTTCCTCAGCCCAATGCAGAAGTCAGGCGCTGCCATGCCACGTGTACTACTGGTGCAGCGCTGTGTCAATGATCAGGCAAGTGCCAGCTGTATCTCGTCTGCTACTTTGACCTTGTCTCATGACTGCCTACACAGCCCCACTGCCTTCACAGCCCCAGTGCAAGCTTGTGACCACACATGTGAGTGACAGCTCAGCAAACCGCTGGCTTCTCTGTCTGGCAGAAGCTCATATGTGTCTGATGTGCCATTGCAGGCAGTCCTACATGCCATCTGTGAAGATGCTAAAGCTGTGTCAAGCGACGTGACAGCCAGCAGCAGCATGCAGTCCTTCTATGCTGTGCTGCTTTGCGAGCTTCTGCTGACAACACAGCCGGTAGGCACCCTGCAGTTGCCTTGCATCACATTGCACGAGTGCGTATCTGTTGCACACGACTGGCGTGATGTGGGATGATGATTATGATCACTATTACAGACCTGATCAGAGGGACTGGTTGTCCCGTTGCTGACACCTTTCATGCACCACTCTGACCACATCACTGTCGCTATCCATTCTTGTACAGCAGCTGTCTTCACTGCTTAAATCGTTGTTGAGAGTTACAAGCTGTCTGCTGCGCCCCTGTCATGCAGGCAGCAAAAACTCTGCCAGCTGAAGTTTTACAAAAACATGTCTGCAACAAGAGTAAGTTTTTGATCATGTACTAGCCCACATGCATGATGATGGTCTGACGCCGCAGGTCAAAGAGGATCTGGTGCGTCTCTTGCTGCCATACCTGATGGCTGGTCTTGGTGCATCCATCACTGCTGACTACCGGGCAGCAACATTGATGATCGTGACCCAGCTTGCAAGCCAGGCTACCTTGTCAGACAGCCTGCTGGCAGGTACACCTTCATCATCTTTGCCTCAGCTTGGCTTGGCTTGCAGACAGGCTGCACTCACTGCTGCAGTGCTGATGATGACACCCTTTGTAAGCTATCAGAGCTGTCTTGCTCTTTGAGCTATACATCAGTTTGTATTCCCTGAGGCGCTACAGCATGTGTGCTGCCAAGTGTGATGTCTGGAGCCTCCCTAGAAGGGAGGCCACACTGTGAAGCAAGCTCTGACTGGCTACTTTATCTGCTGCAAGTTTGCTACAAGAGCAAGGCAAGTGTAATTCCATGTAACGATCACACTTGTCACTAGGAGTATTGTAGACATTGTCCCTATGCCTACTGCAACATCAGCTGCAAGCCTTGCCACTCTGGCTGCATTGGCTGCTTGTTTTGTAGGTGAGATTTGAAATTGTGCAGTGACAAGCACAGTTTCGAATCTGACCTGCAACACAAGCAGCCCAATGCTGTGAGTGAGTCCTGCCCTCTGTTATGCAACAGATGCCAGCCCAGCTGGTAATCTGCCTGTCTGTGATGTTGATATCACTGCGACCATCACATAAAAGCAGTCGTCCTGTGCTATGTAGTAAGCTAGGTGAATAGCCCTTTCCTGGTGCAGGACTGATACAAGAAATGCTGAAGCACATGCCGAGTACACAGACTGGTCAGGCTGTCATGGTCCTGTGTCACCTTGCACTCACACAGTCACAGCTGAAGCAGCTCTCTCCGGCAGTCTTCAGGGTATGCTCACTTGTCCTTCTATGTCTCAACACATGTGCTCCAGCCATTGCACTTGTGACTGCATATTCACAACAGTGTTGCCAGGCAAAGGTGAGAAGAGAAGTTGTATTGTGCCAGATAGCATGCAAATTACCATCCTGATGCCAAATTGTGCAATTGGCTTGAGCTTTGTAGTTCCTATATTCATGCTGGCAGTGGTGATGACCAAACAGTACCATCAAATCCTGAATTGCTAACGCAAACTGATGAAATACTTCAGCCTTGTCTGAGCTGCCAGCTCTATCTGCATGTGACCTATCATGTGTCAATGTTCTGCCGTCTGCATGCATTGCAACCGACGCATGTTCATGTGGCCTGTCACAGCAAAGAAGCAGCCGTCTCTGGTGTTGAGTGATACTGCGCCGCAAAAGAATGACATACCTTAGGCGTGAGTGCACACCAGAGCCATTGCCCACTTTCTGCATTGGTGTTCTTGCAGAGCATCATGAAGATCCCAGATCTTGTGGATCATCTGAAGGGCTTGTCTGACCAGGGCATGGCTCTGGGGCCCTTGTTGGCCCTGCTGTTGCCACCCCTGGGCAACTGCATCTTTGACAAGAAGCTGTACCTCAAAACTGCACTGCAGCTGGTGAAGCGGCTACCTCTTGGTGAGCCTCAGCTTCTCCTGTGTAGCCTGCATACAGCATGGCTCCTGTTTCCTTGCTCACCGCATCTTTCCTCTGTCTGCACCCAGCAACCATCCATTGTCGATGTGAGCACCTGCTTGTATTGGTCCCGCTGCTGCAAGTCTGTCGAAGCTGTTTATACCATGTTTCTGTTGATGCCGCCGCTGTTGAAACCAATCTTGCTCCACAGGCATGCATGCACAGCTGTTTGCCACCACCTTGCTCAACAAGCTGCCTCAAGCCACTGCTGAGCAGCGAGCTACGCTCACACCCATCATCCGTGCTCTGGACCTCAACTTCCCAGACCAAACAGATGCTGCTGTGAACCAGCTGCTGCAGCTCGATGAGGGAGACAAACAGGCAGCTGCACAAGGGGTGGCTGAGCTGCTTCAGGCAGCCCTTGCAGGCAGTGTGCATGCCCCACTCACTGCCTCTGGCTCAACACTGGCCTTGGCTGTTGACTCCCCATCTGCTGAGATGCGCATCCAGGTGAAAATTGTAATTTGATGCGTAGTTTGATGCAAGCTTTGCCTCATCAAGACTGTGCTGTGTTCTGATGCATCAGTCTGACTGCGCACTCATCCTGCAATTGCTGCAAGGCTTCTGTCATGGGCTGTGAGGATCTCTGTTTGCTTTGCGGAGAAAGCATGCTTCTGTGGTGTGAAAAACAGAAAATGAAGTTTGTCTCCCTTCTCTGTTTTGTATTATAGTGACTAATAACAGATGGATACACATATGCTAGCCTTTGTTTCAGGCGGACAGTGCAGGACAGGTATTGCTGGCATGCGTCAATGACCCAAGAATTGCTGTGTCTGCAGGCCTTGAAGCAGCTTGATGCAGCACATCAGGCACGCATGGCCACAGGTTCAGGCAAAGCAGCATCAGCAAGCTCCATGTTTCTGCAAGATGTCCTTCTGCGGCGCCTTGCTGATGACGAGCTTGCAGTTGTCTCCACAGTTCTGTCTCTGCCCAGCCTGGCTGATGTGCCTGGCACTCAACTGTATGCTGCTCTAGCAGCTGTCATCAAAGCATGCTCACACGTGCTCAGAATAGCTGGCAGAAGGAGTGAGCACAAGGCCTGGAGGGCTGTTGCAAGAAAGGTACAGCAGTCAAACAATAGCTTGTGATTCTGATCAGTTTGAGCTATCAAAAGTGTGGATTTACCCTCAATTCCGTGTGTTGAATTGCGTGGCAATTCATACGGCGCCTATTGTCTCACACTCCACAGTCGTCTGCATGCGTATATCAAATGCTCTAATTATGTATAGAGGCCAGACACTGTGACCTGGCTACCTGTGCGCCTGTTCAGTCTATCTTTTGTGCTGCAGGCTTTGAGGCTGCTGTCAGAAGACTTTGTGCAGAAGCATCCTGACCGGAAGCAGCAGGTGGTGCTGCAGCTGCTGAACAACAGCGTTGTGCTGGGCAACAACCGCAAGGTTGCTGTTGAAGCCATCAGCGTCCTTCAAGGGCACAGTCAGGCTTTGCTGTCAGGTATGATCCCCTGTAGGCCTTCTGCATTTGGATGCTGCTACATGTCACCTGATGTTGTACTGTGTAAACAAGGTGCACATGTGCCACCTCTCATGGTGCAGGTGCTAGCCTTCACATCCTGAGTGCATCAGACTTGGTCATACACTGAGTCTGCCAGAAAGTCAATACTGGGGCTACGCTGCGACCTGTCTGGCTGGACGGACAAACAAAGCTTGTGTCTATTGCATGCCACTTGTGGGGCATGCTGTAGGTTTAGCTACCTGTGCTGTTCAGGGTAAGGCAAGATGCCTGGCATAAGGTTCTGCTATGTTCCCTGCAGGCTTGAAGGCTGTCAACCTAGCAGAAGAGGATCCTGCTGCAGTGGTAGCAGGTGATGCTGACACTCCAGACTCAGACACTCCTGATGCAATAGCTCCCACCACCCCTGATCGCACAACTGCCAAGGCAGCTGACCTCAGCCTCAACCAGGCCTTAGTCAATGCTCTGGCTTCACAGCCTGCCTCAGACAGATCCTCAGATGCAGACCAAGCCCTGTCGCAATCTCAGGAGCTCATTATCGCAGCCGACAGCTTCCCACATGCCCGCCACCTCCTCCTGCTAGCCCTCCTGCGAGCTTGTCACATCAGTGCGAAGCCCTCTGGCATCGCTCTGACTATCGTCAGGGTGGTGGAGGGCCTTTGGGCACTTGTGGCAGCATCTGCTGGTCTCACAGGGCCCACACCTGTAGCTGTGGATGACCAGCAGGGCGTGGCAACAGCCGCACACTTCAAGCAGTGGGAGAAGAAGGCCAGCAAGTCCCATGCAGCTGTCTTGCAGCAGGCACTGCTCGTGGGCCTACACCATGTGACCCCACATGCTCTGCAGTCTCTACCTGGCAACCTGGTGAGTTTCCAGTTCCTTTCTGCAGCAGTTCTGCTGCCAAGGTTGTGTTTCAAGGAGGTGCTTGAAGGACATTGGGCACTATGTTGTTTGAACTGCCCTTGTGACATCTGCTGTGTGAGCTTTGCACATGTGCTTGACAGCTTCTTGCAACATCATACAGATCTGGCATGAACGGCATTGTTTACACAGTTGACACTGTTCACCATGTTTATGGGTAATAATGGGTCCTGGTCATGCAGGCTCCACTGCCTTTTCTGACAGCACTGCTGCAGCTGGCCCCTCAGACAGCCTTCCACCCACACTGCTGTGCATTCCTTGCCAAGACAGCAGAGCCGGCTAAGCTGCTATCAGACATCTTTGGTGCGGCCAGCAGTGACAAGGGGCAACAAAGCATGCAGGTAATCATGTGCTTGGCAGCTGTAGCTGCTGCTGCTCACCTATGAACCACATTGCATGTTTGCTTGACAGTCTGCGCTGTACACCCATTCCCTGTCAGCTGGTTTCATGCTATGTGAATAGGCATGTTGATTACTACTGTTGCAGTGATGCACGATTGTAGCTCAGCTGTGCGCTCGTGTAACAGGCCCGTGCTGCTTTTGGCGTGGTGTGGACCAAAACAGGCACTCTCACAGGGCTCATCTCTCACTCTCCAACAAGTCAAGCCTCATGCAGAACAATGGCGGCCTTTTCTGCCCTGCTAACCTGCTGGCATCTGTTTGCAGGAGCATGCGCTACGTCTGCTACAGCCCTACCTGACATCTGCGAGCCCACAGACACCCAGTGCTGCACTGTTACCCAGGCTGCTTGCAGCTGCAGCCAGCAGCAGCAGGGAGGTGCGTGTGCAAGCCCTGGACTGTCTGGTGAAAGCTGGTGCAGACTCAGGAACAGCTGCCAGGCTTGTCAGCCCTGATATGGTGGCAGCTGCCCCCCTGCAAGCCTTCCTGGCTGCTGTTGCTGAGCAGCATGCAGACATACTCAGCGATGGGCTGGGGCTGATGCAAGTTGTCAAGCATCTGTTGCCTCAGGTCAAGGCCAGGACCCATGGGCATGCTGCCAAGGCTGGGTGAGTCTTTCTAAAATGCATGCAATCTTACGTAGAGTCTTTCCAGAACTGCGTGCAATGTTAAACAGAACAACACTTGTTTTGTTCTTTCAAGTATGCTCACATGTTCAAACAGGCCTCATTGTGCCTGCATCTTGACCAGCAGACCAAAAGCATCGCATGGTTCAAGGCGTTGTATGCATGTTCTGTTTCTTGTCTGTTGTTTACAGGCGCGTGCTTGCTCTATCTGTATGTCAGAGCTGCTCTCCTGGGCAGCATCTTCTCAATCTTGCTGGTGTGACTTGTTTGTCAGAGCTGCTCTCTTTGTTGCAGTTCTGGGCACCTTGACCCAAAGGTATCAACAGCTGTCATCCAATACATGTTGGAGGTGATGCCTCAGCTGCACAGCGACAGCAGCATCGCTGCAGCCTCACTGCTGTTTCATATCCTATCAGGCTCAGCAGCGCCAGCTCAGCTTCTGCAGTCAGCTGTGGCCACCCTTCAACAGCTGCCACTCACACCTGAGTCAGCCTCACAACCATCCTTGCCTCAGATCCAGCTGGCATGCGAGCTCCTGCAGCTCTTCACTGCTGAGGCCTTTCAGGTTTTGCCTACTCCAAAGGGCGGCAGCAAGGCGGCGAAGGGAGCTGGTTCCCTTGCAACAGAGGGCTTCGGGATGCTTCTGCAGATGGTGAGAGTTGGTGTTGACGGGCACCTGGCTGGGAGTGAACAGCTGGTGAAGCTGAGGGAGGTGGCGTTTGGGCGGCTTGATGCTGATGTGTACGCTGTCATGCCAGTGCAGCAGCAGATGCAGGCTTTTCTGGTGAGTTGTGGTGGTGTGCTTTTGCCTATCACTGATCATATAACATGCCTGACGAAAGGGCTTAGTACATAAACGTGCTGGTCTTGCAAGTTTGCACAGGGCAAGAGTTCTTGTCGTGAAGTAGCAAAATGAAGCGGCCTCTGGTGAAGGACCATCTTGGGCTGTTATTGTTGCATTCTGATGTTGTGTCAAAATCTGTGCAACTCACAACTGCAGATCAACCTTCACACTCTGCACGTGAGGACATGTGGGTTATCATGATTCGTCATGCGCTGCACCTTACATACTCCAATTGGTGTTGATACCGTACCTTGTGTTTTCCCATCATATGTCAACCCCTTTATCTGTGATGCAGGCATTGCTCAACGGGTCATCAAGGGAGCCTAGTGAAGCTGCACGCAAGGGAGCCAGGTCTGCCCTGTCCCACCTCCCTCTCACAGCTCTGTCCCTGGTTCCACTGCTCACAGTAGTGGACAAAGCCGCAGCCACAGAAGTGGACATGCCTGCTCCCAAGACGAGGAAGCGTTCCCAGACTGAGTCCAGCGTGAAGCAGGCTGCAGATGGACTTGACATCCTTCACCTTGCAGGTCAGCTACTGTCACCATCTTTAGACTGTCTGACACATCAACCCACCCCCTTCCCCCCTTCCTGCAGGACCCCGTCTCAGGCCCCGCCTTTCTTTCCCTCTCTACAGTACTGCCAATAGCACTCCAAGCTGAACTGGCCTCTGCTCTACAGCCGCTGGCCTACAGCCCACATGTGAATTTTCCATCCCTTGGCTGCCCTAGTGTCACGACCACGCAGGTCAGCATTGCTGTGAGATGACAGCTTTCAAGGGTGTATTTGCATAGCAGGTCATCGGGTTTCTGCTTTTGCACAGCATTCCTGTTCTGACAGCTTCTGGCGGTTCTGCAGGAGAAGCCACAGGCCTCGAGTTGTGCACCTCTGTCTTGGAGCTGCTGCAGTGGAAGGAGGACATTCAAGATGAGGCAGAGTTGGTGGCACCCCTGTGCAAGGTCCTGCAGCAGCTGCTGTCCACTGCTGGGCAAGCCAGCGCCAACAGTGCTGCTAAGCCCTCCTCTGGGCAGACTGCAATGGACATCAGTGATGATGAAGCTCCCTCTGACGAAGAGGACGATGCTGATCTGACCGTTGCTCAGAGCTCACGGTGAGTCTCACAGCACGATGCATGTTCATCTACACATGGCATTTTGTGTCTCACCTCTGCAGCAAAGCTTTCATCTGGTCAGCTGGCCTTTTTTATATGATTGCATCTTCGTGCAATCATTGTGTGACCACTGGCTGTACAATGTCTCAAACAACTCTTGATTTTGGACCATCAGATTCAAATTTGACCAAGCAATTTTGAATGCAGGTCAACGCACCAGGGGTACGCAATGGCCCTGGCTTTGCAAGCTGTTCAGAACATAGCAGGGCGGGCGCCTGTTGCCTGGCTCACTGCTGTGGACGTGTCCCTGGTGTTGACTTGCGCAAAGGAGGCACCAGACGGCGCTGTGCGCAATGCAGCTCTGTCCCTGTTGGAAGTGCTGGCCTTGAAGCTGCCAGACACCACACTGCAACATGTATTGGAGGTCAGTCAATGCCACAGTTGAGATCAACTGCCACAAAGGCAATTGTTCTTGCTGCTGATGTTTCACACTATGTTGGCGTAAGTCTCGATGTGCTGTGGACTCTGGGGCAATATTTCCTGCATTATATGCTCACTGAGGTGAAACCTAACTCCATACTTGCGGTTGCTGCAAAGGTTCCTAGACACTTGTGCTGGGTATCCTTTCAATATGCATGTGCTTTGCTGTGAAGCACCTTGTGTGTTGGTGCGAATGCACTTGTGTTCAAGCTAAAGTTTGCTGTTCAGGTTGTGAGCGTCATTGGCAGCAGTGCAAGCCAGCAGGACGATTCGCACTCTCACCAGGTGGCTGCTGCAACATTGGCTGCTGTGGTGCCTGCCTGGCTGCAAGCTGGCAAGCCCCTGGCACAGTTAGCCGCTGCTGTTGTGGCTCCCTTAGCTGACCTGCTCCCCCACAGGCGCCTCGCATTGCTGACTGCACTCATCGCTGTTGTCCCACAGGTAAAACTTGCCTTCTGGGTCGAAACATTGATGCCTATCTTTTTGGATAGACACTTTGATTCATTCTCTGCTGGCTTGCTTTTGTACTCTTCTTTCTGATGTGCTGCTGATAAGCTTGTACTGCTGTGGCATCTCTGCTTGTGCTGTTGTCTGTTCTTGTCTCTCTGACGTGTTGCCTATAGTCTTCTGGTACTGCTCTTGTTTGTTTTTCACATTGTCTCTTACATGCCTTTTCCACTTGTATGTTTGCACACCTTGACAGGCGGTTGCGCTTGCTGATTGGTGTGCTAGGCAGAGTCCTCATGCCCTGATATTTGCAGTACATTGCTCTGCCCCTGACAAACATTTGTTGCATCATCTTTGTGCTGTATACACAGAAGACATGCTGAGCCTTGTGAGCTTGTTGTGTATGCAGGACGCTGCAAGATCAGTGGTGTTGTCACTGCTGCTGCAAAACGCCCTGCAGCTGTCATCAGAGGAGGTGGTTCAGCATGAGAAAGTCTCAGCGCAGCCTACGATCAAGCGCTCGGATTCTTGGCCCATTAATCTGGCCAACTCCGTCTGCCATCAAGTAAGCATGCTCCTTTGGCCTTTTGCCCTTTTGCCTGTTGCCCTTGTCTGCTGTGTGTTGCCTTGTGCTTGTGCTAGCTGGTGATGAGACAATGACATATAGGATCAACCACCTGATATTGATGAGAACGTGTCTCTGAAGCTTGTGCAGCATGAATGCAACAATCTGTCCATGTGCACACGGTGCTGCAGCGGCCACTGATGAATCAACTTTTGCACGTCAGTCTGAGCTCGCTCTCTGATGATCAACAAAGCTATTTTCGTTCTTGATTCTGAGGCTTTCCTGCAAAGCTGTCCCATGATCCTACCACTCCACTCCCATGACCCTCCTGCATACACGCCTGCCTCTGTGTTCATATTTTGTACACCATGTCTATGCCTAGGCCTGCAATTTGCTCAATGAGTAATGCATGAATTGCTTTGTGATCTCGTGCTGACTGGTATGGTGCTGTGCCTGCAGGCTTCAATGCTGCAGCGCATACAAGCACTGACAAGCCTTCTGGACAGCGCCCTAGCAGAGAGTGAGCAGCATCCTGAGCGACCGCTACCTGGCCTAGCTGTCACCTTTGCTGCCACTCAAGTACAGGTATTTGCCCCCCTTGCTGCCATTCACAAAACACATTTCTGTGTTCTTACCATTCAAGTACAGATTTCTGCCTCCTTGCTGCCATTCAAATAAACATTTTCAGCCTCCTTGCTGCCACTCCCAATACAAATCTCTGCTGTCTTGTTGCCACCAGAGCATTGCCTTTCCATTTGGCAAATTGTACTCCTTTCTACAGAGACTAGCCGCAGACTTATATGCCACATCTTTACATGCCTCTTGTGGCCTCTGCCAGGTGTTGGTCTTTGTGCAGGGTTGCAGCATAATAGCTTCACAAGGACACTTCCACTAACTGCACAGTCTGGTGCCCCACAGGAGAGTGGTGTGGGGGTGTCCGCTGCTCGTTCCTCTGATGGCGTCCAGGCAGCCTACTCTGCTCTGTTGGAGCAAGCCTTGTCCCATCTGCAGCTGCTGGGCGTCGAGTCTGCATCCGCCAAGCACAGCAAGAAGAAAGCGCAAGAGAGGCTGTATGCTCTGCTGGAGGCTCTTGCCAAGGTTAGCATTCAGGATTGGCAGTGTCAGCACCAAGAGTGCCTTCTTGCCTTGCAGTACAAGATCTAATGTCACCCCGTTTAAAGAGTCCAAAACCTATGCACACAAAAGCATCCATAGGCACGCATGCCTTGCATTTGCTGCAGTCTGCCAAGTCAGCGTCATCATTGTCAGCCACTTAGCTCCAAGCTTTCTCTCCAGCAATGTCATCACCAGTCTGATGTGCAGGTCATGAACGGAGGCACGTATGCCAGTGCACTGTTACAGTTGACGCAGCACCCCTCAGAGGCTGTCATCAGGCGGGCTCTCAAACTGCTCACTGCAAGTCTCACCAAGTTGGGGCAGCAGGACGCCAGACCAAGTGCTGAGGTAGCTGATGATGCAAGCCAGGGCTCTGCAGAGGCAGCTCTGGAGCTGTGTAACCTGGCTCCAGCTCTTCTGCAAACAGGTAGCTCTTGGCTTGCTTCACACAGCACTGCAGCTCTTTCTCTTGCGCTGTGAGCCAGAAGCACCCTGGCTTTCTCAACATTTTGTTGATGGCTGTTGCTGCAATGTTGAACCCTCCGTGCTGTGTCAAGTCTGCTGTATGCAGACTTGCCTCTACTGCTCTTCAGCAACTGGCAAATGCATTTGGCAACTGCTAAAGCTGTATGTGGCACAAGCAGCCAGACACATGGATGTTGATAGCAATCTGTGTCTACATGGACCATGTCAACATCCTGAAGGCAGAATGGTACTCAAGTGATCAGATGTTGTTGTTAGGCACTGAATGCCTTTTAGTCATCAGAATCCCTTTGATGAAGCAGTTGACTGTTTCTGCAGGAGATGGGAGCAGGCAGCTGGGAGCATCTACCAGGCAGGCAGTGTTGATAGCAGTGAGTGGGCTTGGCGATGCCCTGGGGCCTACCCACCCCAAGCCCTTCATCGCAGTCCTGCCTGCCCTTGTAGCAGCAGCCAAGGACATGCACCGCTCTGTGCGCAGCAGTGCCCTCGCTGCTGCTGCCTCTTGCTTAGCAGCTCTGGGCTCTGCTGCACTTCCTCTTCTGCCCAAGCTGGTGCCTTCTGTCTTGGCGGCTGCTCAGACGGCTGTGGACAGCCTGCCTATCTCATCCCCCACTCAGGTACTGCTCCCTTGATGCATGCCCGCCCAGTAGGCATTCTGATGCTGTTGAGGCACCTGAATATCATCAAAATGCGACAAGTGCTGTAAACATGTATGCCCTGTGTTGAGGCACCTGAATAACACCAGAGTGCGACAAATGCTGTAAACATGTGTGCTCCTGTGTAGCACAAAGCTGCTGATGCTACAGTGGATGGGCAGCATGTTGCTACAGCACAAAAGCTTCTATGTGCTGTTGTCAGCCCCTGCTTCTGGTCAGCTGTGTGCAATGCCATGCTGTGCACCACTGCCAGCAATGTGCTGTCTTCACGCTGCACACATACTGAAGAAACTTCCTCCATGTACAGAACATGTAGCTCACAGCGCATTTTGGCTTGCAAGCGGTGCGATGCAAAAGTTGCGCATTGAAGACCATGCTCATCTGCCTGGTTGTGCAGGAGGGTGAGTCTGAGGCAGAAGAAGAGTCCAGCACTGAAGGGCCTGCTCTGGAAGCAGCAGCAGCCCTTGCAGCCGTGGCTGCCCTAGTGGAGGGGCTGAAGGCATTTCTGAGCCCACACCTGTCGGCCCTGCTGCACCTGCTGTTCAGCCCACCTGTGTTGGCTTGCAAGCAAGCTGGGTGCAGAGAGAGTGCAAGCAGCATCAGGATACAGCTGGCAGGAGTGATGCCCCCCAGGCTGCTGCTCGCGCCCTTGTTTGCCCACTTTGATGGTGCTGTCAAGGTGCGCCTTGCTGTTGTGCTTTGGTGCAGCTTAGCTTGTCTCACATGCCTTTGCCTTCTGGCCCAACAACGCCCTGCCTGACTGCAGTCCTGTCAGTGACTGCGATCTGCACGTGTAAGCAAGGTGCCACTTGTTGTTTGAGGTAGTTTACAGCAGCGCTGTCTGTTGCATCTGGTGACAAGCATGCTCTGGTGACAAGCATTCTCTCACAGCGTGAGCCCAACTTGTTGTGTGTTGATGATAGGAAGGGGAGGCAGCCACAGTGTCACTCCTTGCCATGGCTCAGCGCACAATGGAGCAGATGGATCCCACCACAGCCGCCCAACATGCAGATGCCTGTTTCACCTTCCTGCTGAAGGCCCTGGACCTACGCCAAAAGCGGCCTGCACACCTGCCTGCTTTGGATATGATCGAGCAGGGCAGCGTAGCAGTGCTGCTGGCGCTGACCATGAAGCTGAGCGAGGCCAAGTTCAAGCCCCTACTCTTGAGGCTGTTAGACTGGGCCACCACCCCCCCTGCTGCTCAGCCAGGTAACCCTCCCATTTGCTCACTTGGCCTCGATTCTTTGGTTTCTTGATTGTGTGCTCAGCACTGCCTGATTACAGCCTCCAGACGCTCTTTGGAACTATATGACTTGGCTAGCTGCTGGTACTGTTATGGTGCTGTTACAAGTCAAGCTGGGCTGCTGATTGTCCTTTGGCCCCTTTAGCAGGGCTGAGAGCTGGCTGAACAGTCATGCTGACTGGCCAGCCACCAAAAATTCACATGTGCTGTGTGCCACAAATCCTTTTGCCTCTGACTTCTGCTGATGAGTCACAAGTGCCTTCAAAAAACCAGAGTCTGAGGTATCATCAAGCGCAAGTGTGTTGGTGCAGATGCCAAGCCCTTGGGCCGACAGGTGGCGCTGTTCACAGCTGTGCTGGGCCTCACAGAGCGCCTGCGCAGCGTGTTTGTGCCCTACTTCCGCTACCTGGTAGACCCCATTGCAGCCCACCTGGGGGGCAGTGCTGTTGAGGCCGAGGGGCACAAAAGGAAGAAGAAAAAGAAGTCCTTGGCAGGCATAGTAGCTGTGGCAGATGAGTCGAGCACAGAACCTGGTGTTGTTGAAGACACCTGGCGGTTGCGATTCAAGGTATGCTGCAGCACTGAAAGCATTGCTACACTGTAGTTGTGTTGTGTTTGAGTAGCAGGTGTGACAGGCAGGATGTCATCTGCTGTCTGTGGCTGAAAGAAGCTGGCAGGACATCTGTTGCTGGATACTGGCTGTAGGACGCAATTGATGAATGACAACTAATGCCATGTTACAGCTGTGTTTCCTTGTGTCAAATGGACTGTTGCTGCTCATTGCTTGTGCATTGATGAGCAGGTTTGTCACTGTGAATTTAACGCGATCCATAATCTTGTTGCTGTTGTTGCTGCTGCTTGCATTCTCCTGCTGTGACATCACCATTGTGCAATGACCGGCATACTCGGTAGGCCAGCCAACTTTGCACTTCAGGGCAGCCATCGTCACACCACACTGTGCATGATTGCAGCAGCTGACCAGGCTTTATTTGACTGCGCAGGTTGTCCAGGCTCTTCACAGCTGCTTCCTGTATGACACCGTGTCCTTCCTGGACGAGGCTCGCTTCCACAGACTGCTTCCCCTGTTGGTAGTTCAGTTGGCTGCTCAGCCTCCAACAGCTGTCTCAGCACTCTTTGGAGCCCAGCAGACGCCCAGTGCAGCACCAGAACTGGGGACTGACCTCTTTGGGGATGCTGTTGTGTCCGCACTTGTGCAGATGGCTGTCACTGCCAACAATGACGCCCTGTGGAAGAGCCTCAATCATCAGGTCTGCCTGACTGAACCTTGTGGTCCTGCTGCTCATCCCAATGCTGCATGTGCTGTGCCTGACCAGCTGTTGACTGTGTTCTCAATCAATCTGGCAGCCTTGTTTCCAGCCTGTGCTTTTGTGCTGTGTGAGTGATTTTGCTCTCCCACAGCTTTACTGACTTTCTTTGCTTTGTATGCAGACATTGATGGCAACGCGCAGTCGTCGCTCTGTGAGCGAGAGGCTTCGTGCTGTTGCTGCTGTGGAGGGTCTGGTGGGCCGTATGCGTGAGGAGTACCTGCTGCTGCTGCCTGAGACCATTCCATTCGTGGCAGAGCTGTTGGAAGATCCTGACCATCAAGTCAGGGTTATCACTCAGCGCCTGATCAAGACCTTGGAGGAACTGTCAGGCGAAAGCCTCGAGCAATATTTGCAAGCTTAGACAGTGGGACCTGTACATGTCATAGGTTCAGTTTGCTGATGCTGTACCATTATTTGGCTACAAATGTAGCATTTTTGTAGTGGTAACGTATTGGGTGAGAAGCTGTGTTGCGCAGTGTCATGTAGCTACTATAGTGTCATTCATGGATTGAAGACTTAGTGTGACAAGTGAGCAGCCGACTATATTGCCTGCGTTTTTTACCCCATTGTTTCTGTGTGAAACTTTTTTATAAAGGAAGTGTGCAAAAGTAATTTTGGCATTCATACCACTTAGACCAAAAAAAAGTTGGCAGGCCATGCAGAAAGTCTCAATTTTCCAGACTACCGGTACTTCACATCTGAAGGTGCCAAACTCATTACGTGATAGCGTGCCTTGAATACGAATCGGTGGGAAGCCACAGGTAGTCTGCAAAACGTTGCTGTAGGCGTTAGCCTGTGCGCTGTTCCAATAGGACATCAGATGTCACGTTCATGATGAAGGCCTCGGGAAAGTACGTTCCGATCCCGGAGACTTCATAGAAAGTTGCTGTCACCAGGCGTTGCGGTATCGAGAGCATCTTTAGGTCGCAGTTCGCTCGCCCCTGACTTGCCAGATGAGCAAACTGCTGGCGAGCGTCTTGGCATTGAGTGCCATCGTTGTTGCCGTTGGAGTGTATCCCAGCAGCCGTACATTGGACACCTCCTTTGACCAGGCCACAACGTGGTTGTATGATCGTTGGACAAAAACTCAGCAGACTTCGCTGCAAGACCTCAAAGAATGCACTTGCGAGGTGCGGTCAGCGCAATCGATCTCAATCCAAAAGTTTGAAGTGTTTTATGCGCTGAGTTGCTGATGGTTGGCTGTTTCTGCAGGAAAACAACAAAAATCACAGTACAAATTTCAACAGCACAATATTGTCAGATGATGTGCCTGAACATGCTGCAGTGGAGGATGGTTCACTTGTTGGCATGTGCCAGCTGTCAGGCACTGTGCAAGATTGCTGTAAGCCTTGTTTCACAGCCTCAGTCTGACTGCCATCAGTATGTTGCTTGAGACAAACACCTGCTGCAGGTTGTGATTATGCATCTGTCGAGAAGGCAAACAAGCAACAGCTTAATCCACTTCTGTCGCAGCTGGTCAGGACGCCCTTCTTCCGATACTTCAAGGTCAATCTTTGGTGCGACTGTGGCTTCTGGCCAGACGACAGCATGTGTATGCTGCGGGACTGTGCCGTGTGTGAGTGTGAAGACAGCGAGGTTCCCCAACTTTGGAAAGCTGAAGAAGGCAAATGCAAAGGTCTCTGCTCGGCCCTGCATCAACACACCACATGACTGCACAAATGGTAGTTCAGCTTCGCTGCAATGTCATTTGCATCATAACCAGCAAACATGCTCATGCATTGATTGCCACCTGTTCCACTTGCATCTGGCTGCAAAGATTGCAAAATACAATACCAGTGCATTCCTTTGTGCCTGGCCATTGTGGCCCTTGTCCAATCTAGGGCAACAATATAGTCATTGATATGTAGAGAGCCCACTGGAAGTAGAGTCAGCTGTACGGCGCACAGTCGGGGCTGGTATGCAAGAGCAGCTGCTGAATGTTCCCAGCTGGCGAGGTTTTAATAATCCTTGGATGGCAGAGGATGAGCACGACATAGAGTTCAGCTACATCAACCTGATCGATAATGCTGAGCGATATACTGGCTACAAGGTGCAGCACTGTCGCTTGCAATGTTTGCTGATGTCACACGTGCCTCAGAACCTCAAAAGTGTCTGAAAGTTTTGCTTTCATCCTTACATCAGCTTAAATCCTTGCGATTAGTTTGAATCCTTAACACAACAGCAATCATGACTGTGCTTTGCACATCACCACTGCTGCCCCATGCATGCAGACCGCTTTAACACTGATAACTTGGTGCATCATGACAGTGTGTTAGGCGCCCAGAATCACCTCAAACAGGCACTTCAGCTGCACATATGCTGTGCAGGGTGAACATGCGCATAGGGTGTGGAGCGCCATTTATGATCAGAGTTGCTTCAGCAACCTCAACGACACTGAGACGTGTCAGGAACAGCGCATCTTCTACCGTCTTATCTCAGGTAGGCATGCTCTGTATGCTTGTCTGGCACCTCCACACAGTACCAGGCTAGCCCAGACTCATGCACATCAGACAAGGTTGAACAGCCTGTATCATAGTGTGAAGAGGAGGTGTGCACAAGCAGCACATGCGCTACCTTCTGCCGCTGCCTGTCTTCATTGCACATGCACTCAGCAGCAACATATTGCTCCATCATTAGTCAAGCCTGTCAGAATCAGAAGTATGTGGTTGTGCTGCAACAGGGATGCATGCTTCCATCAGCGCGCATCTCTCCCATGATTACCTGTTGGACAAGGAAACAGACACCTGGGGCCCCAATCTGGAAGAGTTCACCCAGAGGCTGGGCAACATAGCTGTCAAGGAGCGTGTCGAGAACATGTACTTCACCTATCTGTTTGTCCTGCGGGCAGTGATGAAAGCTGGCCCTTTGCTGGCATCCATTGACTACAGCACAGGATGTCAGGGACAGGATACAGAGACCAAGCGCCTCATGCAACAGCTGGTAGGCATTGCTGACTGTGCATTTGTGGACCAGTGTGCCACACGCAATGTATTGTTGCCCTGCAACCTGCTGGCAACTGCATCTGGTGGCCTTTTGTCGTTGCCAATTGCCTTCTGTTCTGTGCTGACTGCATCATGCAGATATGAATGTTTTGCTTGTTTTGTCAGGCTTGATTGTGTGGGTTCCATTGATTCTTTCCCATGCACAGTGTGGACAAGATCCTGTGACTAAGTGGCAAGCATTGCAGGTCAGCAATGAAGCGCTCAAGAAGACCTGCCCCATTCCTTTTGACGAGGGGCGGTTGTGGAAGGGAGCCAATGCAGTTGAGCTGAAGCGCGACCTGCAAAAGCACTTCCAGAATATAACCCTTGTCATGGACTGTGTGGGGTGTGAAAAGTGCAAGTTGTGGGGCAAGCTACAAATTCTAGGTGAGCGAGCAGAGGCACAATGGCATGACAATGCAAGGGCTTCTCTGTCTGTTGTATCACCTTTGTGAAAGAGCGGCTTGACGTTCAGCTCTGAAATGCCTTCAGGCCCAGCTATATCTATTGACATGTCAATGCATTCCTGCAGGCATTGCCACATCCTTGAAGATCTTGTTTTCACAAGAAGACTGCAGTGATCTGGGGTCTACAACCCCCCATCTGCATCTGGAGCGCAATGAAGTCATTGCTCTGGTGAACTTGCTGGAGAGATTATCAAAGTCTATTGAGGTAGTACGTACCATGAGTTTAGAACTGGCAGGTGCTCAACAGCATCCACAAGGCTTGGGTGCAATACAAGAAGTAGTGAGACACAACCTGCAGGATGTGCTTTGATTGTTATAGCTTTACGACCTAATTTTGTTGTTTAATTCTGCGTCAGATTTGTGTTGACATAAACCAGTATCAGTGTAGGCATAGCAGACACGAATGAAGCTGAATAACGAATGCAACTTGCTCTTAGCTACAGCAACACATGCCAAGTCTCATTTTATACATGCTCTGCTTTTAAGGTCTTCAAATGAAATGTATTTGAGTACCAGGCTCGATAATGAAGGTACATCTTAGCAATTTGCTATGGCAGGGCACTTGGCCATTATTCTGTCCGGACTTTCAGTTCATGGAAATATTGCATGACCAGCACACATAAACACGAAGAACAGACAACCCACTGGGCCATTGGCCGGTTACTCTTCAATGTTGTTACTGTCTTGCACGCTGCATGTTGCCTGCTCCTGCAGCCATCTTGATGCAATCCACTTCTCTCCTCGCTGAACACGCTCACCAGAGTGTGAGGAAGCACGATCTTCTTGTCCATTCTCTGCCCTTGACCTGTATAGTGCTGATTGAGTATTGTTCACGTCAACATGCAGCATGGGCTGCTATTCTCCAACAATGGCACTCACAGGCCGTCAGGCTTCACAATAGTGCAGCACTCAATGGCGCACAGATGTAATTGGTGCTGGCTGACTGCCTCAAAGCTCACACAGAGTTGTGCCGAGAATGTGTAGACTGAACATGACGGTGCGCATGCATCACGCCTGCTTTTTGGTAGTCGATTGCAACTGATCAAGCAGCAGCTTACCAGAACATGATGGCCCGGCCCTGCCTTGGTGGGATTCTGAGCCCTGGCATGCCCATTGAAGCACCATGGCTGTCCACTGCTGAGGTTGGCTGTTCTGCTAGCAATGCACCACCTTGTTGAAAGGCTTGTACAGAGCAGCCGCTGCTCCTCCTGAAGAATGTCTCTCCTCCAGCCTCCACATCACTACATCATGAACAGAACACCAGGCAACCTTGTCAGTTTGTCACCCTCTTATGAGAGCTTTGTATCAGCAAGGGCGGGGAGGGGGGGTGGGGGCACATGTCATATACAGCATAGCATGTGTAGTTGGCACACATGGCAAGTCACTTGCAGCAGCAGGCGAGCGACACCTCAGATACGCCATGATGGTGCATGCCCTCTTAGAGCAGTCATCTGCCTTGTTGTCAAAATGCTCAGCATAGAACTCCCCTTCTTGATACCTGCAAAATGGCTTGTGTCATATAAGCCTGAAGACCTGACTGCTAGCACAGCGTGAGCGGTCTGTAGCAGTCCGGCAGAGGTCTACCTGACAACTTGCACTGCTTCTCCTTTGGTCAGGTGCCTGCGGCCATGCACGACTGCAGGCAGGGAAATGAGCTGCGAGACACGCTGCTCAAAGCATTGAATGTCTGGATGACTGGCATTTCTAGTGAGAAAGGTGGAGGAAGACGTCCTGGAGGGAGTCATGTCACCTGCACCCCACTGATATACCTTGCCAGCGTAATTTCAAGCACATGCTGTGCTAGTCCCTAACATGCTAAGTTCACAAAGAGCAAAAAGTCTCCTTGACTGCTGACACAAAGCTGCTGTTTCTTTGGCAGCATGAAGCCTTATGTGCACAGCATCTACATCTCACATGCCACTGGCTGCATGCTGTTGCAGAACATAAGGCAGGACAGCAGCCTTGTGACTGGGCATGCAGACTGTTGTTATCTTGATGTGCTCAAGGCTCACCTTTAGCAACTCTGCTTCTTTGCAGATCAGGCCATGCCAAGTTGATGATGCGCTGCAAGATGGCACAAGCTGTCAGCACTTTTGCCAATCAATGAGTCTAACGCTTGTGCATGCATATATGCCAGGATACACATACAAAAGGTTCTGCTGAACTCTCACATTCGCCACTGAATATGGTGCATGAGATAGCACAAGCTGTCATGCACAAAGTGTCCACCACTCGGCCTGCCTTTACCTGGCAGTCTGCTGCAGATAGGAAGTTCTCAATCAGCAGGATCCTAGGCTGCAAGCTGATGAGGATGATATGGGGATCCATACTGGCAATAATGCCAGGCACAGGCAGGGCAGTGTGCATCTGCACAGACTTTAAGGTAAGCTCAATCTCAGCATAGCCAGATTGCTCTAGCTGGCCCAGGTCCTTCAGAGATATGACTTGCCTTGCACCTACAGAGACACTGCAAGCTCGAATCCTGCAGTGCTGACCTGGCAGATTCAGCTATGCGGAAACCCAGCAAATGACTGGGAGAAAGGGGGCCTTGTTTCCCCGCAAACCGCTGTCGTCACTTGCATAAGCAACAGGTCCTGTGGTGCATGCATTGAGGGACAGTGCCAGGTGCAAGCAAGCAATGAAACATTGAGCTGACAAGCAAGCAGGAGACAAAACTCACCCTGATGTGCACTGCCTGAGCTGAACACCCAGGACCGATCTGCATAAATCAACATGTTTAACTTGTTAGATAAGAACACAAAGCTTCCTAAGAGGATATGTATGAGACGTAACTTATGTAGCATCGGAGGTACATACCTGTACTGGCAACAGCAGAGGAGACGCTCCATGCCTTCTGCATTGCTTTCACAGTCAAGCTGAAGTTGGCCCTCACTGTCAGTCCTGAGTCTGGGGCTTGTGCACTGACACTCTGCAGAATAACAAGATTAGTGTAGGACCTTAGGCTAGCAGCATACAACTTGTCAGATGGAAACCTCTTGTCGGCAGCAGCGCTACAAGGCTTACCTGAACATAAAGTGACAAAGAGTCCCTTGACAGCTCCAGCGGTACCACTGATAGCTGCCTGCACAAACAGTAAGGATGCATAGAAGAAAATGCGTGCAATTCAGCCACAGCTGACGTCTGCTGTCGCCATGATGCTCACCATTGCAGGCTAAGATTGTCTGAAGGGCCTGATAGCCGGAAGGGAGGAGAGCAGTACTGGCAAGGCAGTCCACAGGCAGTGCTGCCAACTCTACTTTGCAGCTCCCTTCTGATTGACAAGCAGATTCGGCGAAGCTCAAGACGCCACACTGCAGACTTATCATCTGCAGAATGCAGAGGAGATCAAACATATACAAGTGGCAGCAGGGGAGGATGTGTTCAGAAGAACGCAGGAGAGGCCTGTGTACCTGACCAAGATATGCTCCCAAAGGTGATGGGGCACTGGCTGCCTGTGTGTATGACTGCACCTGCATGTGGCATTGAAGTGTTGACACAAGCAGAGCATGCTAGCCTGTCAGGCAGCTGAACCAAGGCTAGTATAAATGAGGCCTTGACACCGAAGGTGCTTCTGACCTGCGCGAGCGTGCTGCAAAGCGCCGCTGCCTCTGGCGCTCACTTCGAGCCCCTGGTCAGCCATTCCGGCAGGTGCCAGATTGCTCGCTGACGTTCCCATGCGCAGGCCGCTCCTGTTGAGGCACTATGGCTAGCCCTTGCCGCAGCTGACAGTCACAGGTCAGGTCCACACAAGGGCAGCCTGTAGGGGGCACGGACACACTGCAGGCAGTTCAGCCGCAGCTGCAAATGCTACGTGCTCACAACTGTCAGGCAGCAAGGCTCAACCAGGTCAAATATCAAGTGTGCTATTTGACTGAACAGGCTTGACGCGCAAAGATGGCGGGAACTTCCGACAATTGCACATTGCATCTGGGTTCCGCCTTAAGGAGCTTCCTGTTACATTAGGCTCTAGGCGCCTGTCCATCACATCCTGTGTTCTACAGGCCCTACTGCATGGCATCTGTGCACCAGTTACACAATGGCAACTGATTTCTGTAGCGCTATTGCATCTAGTACAGCTGACTACAGTTAGTATAGGTACCACACACAAAAGGAGTGCAATTTCATTTGCATATCATGCAGACAGCCTGCATCTGGTTCATTTGGGTGCCAAACGAAGCTCAGAAGCTTCTCGAAAATCAAAAATAGCCTCCATTTGCTGCTACATTGGCTGCTTCAAGATCGTCTGCTGGCATGAGTGCCATGAATTGCTTCAACTTGCCCTACAAAGGCACAGATAGCAGCCATCAAAGCCAGCGCCTTGGTTTCAGGAGCAGGCTCTCACTGTGGGTACACTGCAGGGTTGGGCAATGCACATCTGGCTTTGAACGCAAAAGGTTACACTCAACTCAATCTTGAAACACAACTTGGCCTTAGAGGCGTGAGGTAAGGCTGTGAGTGCAACAGCAACACTTTATGAGCAGCAACAGCGGCCGCACAGGTACTCTCCCAAGGCTGAGAGTGACCCTGCTATGAAGATGATAGGAAGCTTGGCTGCAGCAGCTGTGCTTCTTGCTCCACACGATGCACTTGTCAATGCTAGGTTGCCACCAGAAGACTTTGGTATAGTGTTTGCTCCAGTAAGATTTGTGTGTGACAAAGGTCTACACTGGCTAAGGCAACACCTATGACTTATGCAGACCCAAATGGATGTGACAGAGCTTTTGTTAGGAACTCACCTGTGCTGCTTTGATGCTCTGAGAGGAGAAGTCTGAAAATAGCTTCTCTTTCTCGCCTCCTCTGGTGCCAACAGCACCCATAGATTCATAGTACTTATTGTAATTTATCTGATCTAGATACTCAAGCAGATCAAACGCAATGCGTTCTGCCTTTGTTTTCTTGCTTTTATCCTCTAAACCTGCAGGCAGCAGGAATATCAGCATTCTGCAAACATGTTTTTGGCTTGTGCTCTCCAAACAGCACAATGTACAACAAGCTATGCAAATGCTTGGTTATAACTGAGACTTCAGGGATGCAGTACCAAGCATACAATGCAGCGACTAAGCTGGACACAGGCAGAGGGGGCTGACATGAGAAGGCGTTTATCAAATTCTCTCGGGCTGAATTTGGTTGACCCTGGATGCGAGAGCGCAGCGATTCCAGTTCTGCACATAGTCACAAACTTGCTCAGCAGCAGACAAGAATTAATTGGCCAGGAACTCGTCTTTGTTGGCCAGGTGCTGAATAAAGCAACACCAGGTCTGCTTGCTGTTGTGCATGAGCTGTATGGCATTGGCTATCATGACTCCCACCTGTCCAATTGCCGTTTGATGCCAGATCTTGAGCTTGAATCAGTAATTGCTGCAGGCATTGCCATACACAGGTCAGCACACTCACATCAAGCGACTGTTGACCAACACATGATCAGACTTGCGCGGGTGCCAAAGAATGTCACATTACTGAGACTTACCTGGATGCGAACAAGCGGTGTCAAGTAGAAGAAGAGGGGCTTGGATGGCTTCCCACGCAGCTCTGCTGTTGGAATCAGGGCCAGAGCAACAGCTGCCCCTGTTAGGCCTATGCCAATCAACAGGCGCCTCTGCATGAAACCATCAACAGAGGTCTCAGAAGCATGCCACCCTTGCAATGTCACAACATGTCAAAGCTGTCCAAGCACGCAGAATTGCCAATCTTGTACAGAAGCTGTCCATTTATTTAGGGTTTAGGGTTTAGCCTGTACCTGTACCACTGCTGAAGATGCAGCATCTGTCACTGCATCAGCAGTCTCAGATGGACCCCGTGCAAAGAAGTCCATGTCAGCCTCTTTGAGCCAACTTTCATCGCCTGTACACCAAGACTTGGTCAAACATACCGAAAGATACTCAGACTCAGAGTTTGTCATACAGCATAAACATGTCAGTCTGAGTCACCTCCTCCAAATAGACCTTCTCTGCGCATTCCGGTCCCAGTGATGCGAGATATCTGTTTTGCAGTCTGTTCTTGCTGTTGCTCAATGTCATCAAGTAGCTTTGTGTCTCCACTTGCCTACGCATGCGAAGTCCCAGTTGAAACACGTGGGTGTACCTCAAGTCAAGGTGTGTGTGCCTGTGAGCTAGCTGGTAGCAATACAGCTGCAATCAAACGTAATCTATCTATGCAAGCGTCAAAGGGTACAGAGACAGCTGGTTGTAAAGGGGGCAGCATGTGGCATACGGTTGCACAACACCTTAGCTTTTGCCTTGGCCTCAGCCAACTGCTCCCGCAATGACGCCGCTTCTTGTTCGGCCTCTTTCAACTTGCGCAGGACTTCGTCTCCAAGTTGGTCCTTTACGCTTTGTTTTCCGTCAGCACTATTGCTGTCTGCTCGACATCTTCCTCGGTATCCGGAGGATGCGCGTCGAACAGTTGCAAACGGGCTCCTGCACGGTCGTGATCGCAATAACAATGCCTGCTTTTGCCCCAAGCATAGACGTTGCAGCGGCATCTCTTCCCTTCTGTGCCACAAGTCCGTGGCGGGTTGACCTTTTGACTTTTGCATGCAGCTGTCACGAAGAAGTGCAGCAATAGCTCAAGCCTGAAGCATATTGATGATGACCCAGACTTGCAACTCTGCAACATGATAAAGGGCAAAAGGACTGTCACAGTTTGAGTCGTTGCTGCTTCCAAGCCTTTCTAAAAGGACCAGTCTTCTTGTCTTGTATTACAGCCTTCTTTTCTTGCACCACAGCCTGGTGAGCAATCACCATCTTCCATACCTTTTTGACCCCACTACTGAGACCTATCTCAGACAGTTCTTTTGCACTGACCCACTGAACTGTACGTGCAGACTGTCCTTGTAGCGCTGCAGGCTGTGTCTCCTGTAGCCAGTCAAGAACCACAATACATGCATGACCATGGAACCAAGCTCAGATGTGTTGCATCATGATCAGCATCGGTTCGCTAAACAGTCAAATCAAACTTTGGACTTTCTTCATGACTGTGTGCATGTCTGCTCACCTGGAAGGTCAACAGCTCCACATGCATGGTTTGCTGGATGTGTGAGAAAGTGTGCACCACACTATCCAGCTGCTCGCGATGAAGAAGCTTCATGCTACCAGTGTCTTGCAAGGAGTCACATCCCAGCAATGCAGGCAGACAACTATCAATGACTTCCTGCTGTGTAGGCTGCTCATCAGTAGCAACTGGCGTCATTGTACAGCTGGGAAACTCCCATAGACCTGCACTCAACAACACATGCTAGCAGCAGACTATCTTCATCAGCATCATTTCAAGCAAGTCTATCTCAAGCAAAATGGCATGCATGCTGAGCTGAAATAAATATGCTTGTTGATGGTTGACAATGTCGACGCACATTGGGGGACAATGCTGTGGGCACACACCTGCCAGAAGGCCTGTGCTGGGCCGCTGAACAAGGAGGTACAGGCTGTCATTGCTTTCAATGGTCTCGTGTGGAAGCAACTGGACGACGCAAACTGCAACATCTTCCTTACGCCTTGGAGCCTTGACAGCCTGTGTAAGTATAAAGCAATGACGACCCGCATCAGCAATCTATGTGCTTGCATTGGGAGTCGGAGGGTTCCAGCTTTTTTAGCAACTTTCTGTGAGCAGTCAGCTAATACTAGGCACTGTGTCCCAACCTTTTGCAAGCCTGTGCAGTGAGAGCAAACACAAGGAGCCCCTGACCTTAGAAGGGTATTGTGTAACCACAGGTGCGTCAGTCTGAGTTGCATCACCGCCCTGAGAAGTGAACTGCTGCATATCCCTATAGGCCTGGCAGTGCATCTGGATGGGGCAGGCTCCACAAGCTGGAGGCTGGTGAACAGTGCATATGCATGCTCCCAGCTCCATCATGGCCTGCACCAGCAGTCTGACAGTGTACTACATCCCGAGCAGACATGATCCAGCCTTCCACCGTCTTGTTGACAAAACTTTTGCCATTCCAAGCTCAAAACCATGCTGATGTGTACGCTACTTGCCAGCGAAATGTAAACACTATAGACTGTGCGAATTGCGAGCTTGCTAAAAAGATTAAGGGAACTGAATATCATGCATGCGTCAATAGCATGGCCAATGCAAGATTGGTTGCCTCTTTGTGAGGCTGAACCTGTCTTGTTGCTGGGCATTGATGCTGCTCACGCACCATGAGTATTGTCATTGTTTGTAGCAAACTAAACATGGAATACCTGATTGAAGCAACCAGGTCTGACTGGATCCACCAGAGCATCAGCCAACCGAGCATTCGACTTCACCATGCCACTGCTTTTCTGATCTCCACTTAGTCTGCGCAGCCTGGCCAGTACCCGCACCACATTTGCATCAACAACTGCCACACATTGATTGCCCCCAATTGAGGCAATAGCGTTCCCCGTGTATGGACCTATGCCTTCAAGCAGCAGAATGTGTTGGGTGTGTTTCAAGGCAGACTTTTTAGTGAAATTACTTGATAAACATCATGACAGATTGCTCGGATTTGCTGGTGTCTTGCTGGTGAATGAGCTGTAGGTAACTGATTTACACATGCATATGTGTATGTGTAAATCCAAAATCTAACTGCAACTAGACAGTCTTCAGCTACTCAATTTACTGGAATGTATGGTTGTGTCAAGGTTCAACTTTTGGAACAGGTTGAAGCCTGGCAGAGCTCAATTCCATTGGGAAAAACGTCATGTTTACACTCTGAATGTGCAATGCAGGCTGGAATGGCTGACGCAAGCCCAAATATCACCTGGAATCTTTTGCAGCTCAGTAGCGGTCAATGGCATCTGCCCAGAGAGGACTGTCTGAATGTGCTGTGCGCCTTCCAGCAACAAGCGGGCTCTCCTGTAGTAACCAAGACCAGCCCACATGTCATTCACCTCCTCCTGGGTGGCATTTGCAAGATCCTGCACGCCATTTGATCCACCTAATGCTGTATGTATAGCACAGTCAGACCCTGCTGGCCTGGCTGTTCTGCAGGCAGACATTTGCACCTTGTGTGACAGGCGTTGCAGGCGCTGGTCTGAATGACAGGTGTCACCTGAACGGTTGGCCACTTCTGGATCCAACGTGTGAAATATTCTGCAACCCTGGAAACCTGTGTCTGCTGTGACATGACTTCACAGATCCAAACACAGTATGCAAATTGTTGTTGAGGCATATCCAGCGCAGCACTGTGATATTTGTCATCACTCTTTGCTTGTCTCAATGAGTGAGGGTTGCGCCTCCAGGGCAGCACACGGTGGTGCTCGTCATACCAAGCAAGCAGCTCCTGCCAAGAGGCAATGAGTGAATCCTTCAGGATTCTGGTACCAGAATCTTTTTACCAGTAGACTGAACAGATGGTTGTGGGCAAGAAGAGACCTGCACAACTGTTTAGCAGAGAAGCTGCTAGCAAAAGGCAAGTGCAGAGCTTCACCTGTATTGCCTCCTGTGCAGTGAAGAAGGCAATGTCCTCTAAATCTATGTCATCGGACGGGTTGCCCACTTTGTCGGCGACAGCAGGCTTCGAAGCTTTGTGTCGTTTTGGTACAGGCTTTGCAGCTGCAGTTCGAGCTCTTTTCTGTGAGCCTTGTATAGACTCCTTGACAGTCTGCATCACGCCCAGACACCACCGTTGCAGACGTGAACACAGTCAGACCAAGTCACTTGCGTCCGTGCCTGCTCAGGTGCACAAGCTTGCACTGGATGGCACTGATCAGTTTCGATACATTGGAACAGGCTGTTCGGCATGTTGTATAGAGCCTCGCAATGCAGCGTTGCAGGATTCTGATTGGTCTCAACACATGACTTGTACAAGCTTCCGCACGCACCGTTGCGCTTGGATCTGCAATATTGCGTTTGGCTTTGCGAAGGATGCCTTAGTCACAGCTGACTAAGCCTGACTGTGCCTTCCTTGTCAGCTGCAGGTACGGGTTACTCGATTCCCTTGTCGCACGTTCCAAACGTGACTTTGGATATCTATCGATATCAAACAGAGGGCACCTGCCATGAGCGATACGACGGTGCGCGGAACCGCTGTCTATACGAATCGGCTGTGGGCCGCGTTACTTGGCGGCCCTCGCTCAAGGACTCGTACCACAAAAGTCAACAGACCATGTGCAGCTGTGTGTAGAGATATAACTCCACAGTCCGATGCTGCACCGCAACAGCAGCATGGTTCTGCGCACGAGATCCCGACGCGAGAAGGGCCAACCACAATGTGCAGTCCTGACCTTGGATACTCGCGTCAGCTCAGCAGGCGATACGACATAGGACAACAACTTGGTTCCGGGGGGAATGCGATTGTGTACATGGCTCAAGACAGATTCACGCACAAAGTACTTGCATGCAAAAGTATTCCAAAATCAGCGGGGTCGAGCGCTACACAAGCGAAGACAGCAGAACATATTGAGGCGATCAAGAGGGAGGTCAGAGTCTTGCAGCAGCTTAGGGGCAGTCTCAACGTTGCCTGCCTTGAGGAGGTGTACGAAGATGACACGCACGTCCACTTGCTGCTCGAGTACTGCAAGGGTGGCGAGCTTGCACATCGTATTGGGACCAGACACTACAGTGAGAGGACGGTATGCAACTGCTGAGTAGAGCTAGATAATTAGCAACCAGCAACAGTGGTTTCAGGTTTTGACTGACACTTGCAGGTTGCGAGCTACATGAGATCTGTTCTGCGAACTTTGACTCAGTGTCACTCAAACCACATTCTGCACAGGGATGTGAAACCAGGTATGTTCAAAATTCAGCCATACTTCAGCGCGTTGATGAGCAATGCTAGTACTTTTGTTATCCTTGTGTTTTGACATGTACATGTGCTGACCCCTGCAGGTAACTTTATGCTAGTGAGTGACCACGACAAGGCGCCACTAAAAGCTGTGGACTTTGGTCTAGCTGCCACCTTTCAGTCAGCCAGTGAACCAAGGTCTGACTTGGGCCTGGAAGGCACCCCATGGTACGCAACACTCATACACAAGATCACTCCAATCACCACCCAAGTGCTTGCCTGTTTTTTTCTTCGGCCATCTTGACGATGTGTCACAAAATGTTTAGGTACATGGCACCCGAAGTGCTCAGCTCAGAGGTGCTACCAGCATCAGATGTGTGGAGTGCTGGTGTCATGACATATCAACTGCTGACTGGGCAGTTCCCTTTTGATGACAAGCAGAACCCCTTCAAGCCAAGCGTTGCCAAAATCTGGTCAGTTGACTGCCTTTGCCAACTGCAAAGCTTACACAGACACACTGTAGTGGTCGCACAAGCAAATACAAGGTGCCTCCTTGGATTGATTTTACAGGGGTTCCATTTTGTCGAGCAGAGTCAACTTCAACAGAAGCTGCTGGGCAGGCATCAGTAATGAGGCGAAGGGCTTTGTGGGCAGCTTGCTGAACAGGGACCCTACCTTGAGGCCCACAGCTAAGGAGGCCCTGCAGCACCCCTGGCTGAAGGGCAAAGCCGAGGAGCGCTCTCACGGGCAGCCCCTTCACAGATCTGTTGTGCAGCGTATTCAGGTATTTCCCTCCAACATGGCACAGTGACATTTGCCTGAGGTAACTCTTTGGACCCCTGCAGTACAATATACCTTGCCAGTCTGTGGCGCTAATGAAGACTGGCAATTTGTCAGTTTGGCTGCCTTCTGTCTTGCTCCCTGAGGATTACCAGCTTATCAATGTTGTATGCTATGTGTGCAGCGCTTTGCGGCAAGCAGTCTGTTCAAGCGCACCATCTACCAGCACATTGCAGAGGAGTTGCTGGCTGCTGGCCATGCAAGCCCAGCTGTGTCCTGCCCCATTGACAGCCGAGCAAGGCCTCTCATCACCCTGCCCTCAGAGTCACCGCTGCAAAGGCTTTTCACAAGCCTGGACTTTGAGGATGAGGCATTGGACAGACACAAGCTTGCAGCCGGGTTTCAGCGTCTAGGTGAGGCTTTTGATGCAATGCAATGCAATGCTATCCAATGCAATGCAATGCAATGCGATGCAATGCAATGCACTAGGCATATTGCTAGCAAGTGGCTTCAGACAAAGTGTCAAGAGAGCCTCATTGCTGGTACAGGCAATCACAGTACCCTTTAGCCAACTAGCCTGACAAGTCCAAGGCTGCATGCTCCTTGTGTTGCATCTGACTAATGTCCATGTGGTGTCTGGACTGCGGATTCAGGCCTATGTTACATCTGACTGATGTCGACTTGCATGGTACCAGCAGCATGGCAGTGTTGGGACTGCAGATTTTGGACAGTCTTTCTCAAGCTGTGTCTCAACTCCAGGATACAAGCTGGAGGTTGATGAGATTGAGCAGCTGCTGGATCAGGTTGACACTGCACACACTGGCCAGGTCGCCAGGAGCCAGTTGGCAGCAAGTCAGATGGACTGGCAGGCAACGCAGCAGAATCACGCTGAGCAGTGGCTTGCATCTGTGCACAAAGTCTTCCAAAGCTTTGACACAGATGCAGATGGTGTAATAGCATATGAGCAGATAGTGGAGTGCCTACGCTCTAAACTGCCATCATCAGAGGTGCACTCTTTTGCTCTCGTGAGTGCTCAACTCTTGCAATGCTGTGAGTGTTCTTTCATGACACCTGACAGTCAGGACATGATTTGTGCGTGTCTGCATGCTAATTATGGCCCACTGGACATGCTGTGATTGATGCAGGTGCAAGCAGCCTTACAGCAAGCCATGCAAGAGGCGCAGAAGCGTGAGCAGAGCATGCATGAAGGCTTGTCATTTGCAAGCTTCCTGAAAATGTTGCGCAGCAGCAGTGCAGACAGCCTTGATCAGTTGGATGACAGATTGAGTGGGGGAGGCTCATGGCATGGAGCCAGCTCTTATGAACGTCTTGATGGCTTACTGGAGGGCAGCGTCAGGTGTGGTGACAAGTACATGAAGGCATCTGCTCTGGACCCAATCTCAGAAGTTTACTGAAACCTGCTAGCAAATGAATCGTGACTTGATGAAGCACATCAAGCAAACCTGCGCTGTAGATTGCAATGTGAAGTAGACATATAGATACTGCATGCATTCATATGATAGGGATCATGAAGGAGGCTGTGAGGCATGCTTGGACTGATTGTGACTGCAAATCTGCTTTTAAGATATGTCAATGTGACTTTATATTGTGACAGAGGTCTCGTCTACAGCTGTCCTGATGGATCAATGATCAGTATTGTAACGTTGCATATGCATGTTAGCACAGACAGGAAGTCTTATAAGAGCTTATTGAAAGATAAACCACCGCTAGCCAGCTTGATCCCTTTAATGATGCGGTACGTATACCGTGCCTGTGTGCTGGACTCGCAGCACGGACATGCACTTACAGGTGCAGCATGAATTTGCCAGGTTGATGTGTAAACTGTCAGGGCGGCAATGATTTACTGGCATGAAGAAGAGGAAGCTGCTTTGACTCTGTTGAGCCAAAGTGATCCGGTCTCGAGCGCCCATACGCGATAGTGGTTCCGTCGCACACCCTGCAGTCAGCTCCGGGCAGGACTGCTAACGCTGGTTGCGTGGTGGCACTGAGGACCACCAGAACAGTCGCTCGGTCTGGGAACCTCAGGTGAGCTACGGTCGGGATTCCCCTCTCCACCTTTCAACCATATGCGTGGGAACCGCGCGTTTCATTCAGCGTACATAAACAATGGTCATAAGCAACTTGCCATACGGCATCATGTACATGTATGCTTGGTATCACCCACAGTCTCAGACTTGATGACCAAGTTCAAAATCAATCAGCTGATTGACTTGCACCCGGCTGATACACCGTCAGGGAGCGCTTTGACTGAGAAGTTTTGGCTGTCCAGATGAACTACAGATTAGTGTAGAACGACTTTGCAGATCTGTCAAGTTGCCTGTGCTCAGGACTGGTCAGACACCCTGAGCTTCGTCAGTTTGGCCTTGAGCACTTCTTCACTGAACAGTGTGACTGACCCTGCAGAGTCATGACTTCCTGGGCGTCAGGCACAACAACTTTTAGGCTAAGCAAACCTGCCTGTGCCCAGCGCGTATGCCGAGTCCCAGGGTACAGCTGTCCTCAGAGCCTTTTGAAGCCTCTGTGCAACAGGTAGGACCTACAAGTTGATGCAGTATGTTCAAACATGTATCTGCCCTGCTGTCATGGCCTTAGTAAACTTGCGTCCACAGGCATACTTCAGGCCTCCAAGCAGGCCTTAAGGCTCAACAGAGGAAAGCCCGCCACACCATGACGTATGCAAACAAGGGCGAGTCAGATGTGAAGGGTGCTGTTGGCAATCCAAGTGATCACCAGCCGCTTAGCGGGAGTGGCCCCCAGGTGCAGACCATATTCAGTACCCTGACCCAGTATGCGCACTTCACCAATATGAATGTGAGTGATTTGCTTGATACCGCAGGAGTCAACCAGTCCTGCAACATCAGGCTCGGCCCAGCAGTCATTGCAGGATCTTCCAGCATATCCTGAAGACTTTGTCCGGCGAAGAATGGTCGTTTTCGTTGGCATTGTGATTGGGTGAGTCACTTATGTGAGGACACGTCTCATTCACAGATTCTTAAGCTCACACTTTGCTCCTTTTGCTCTTTGCAGGTACGCTTGCTATTACCTGACACGTAACAGTCTCACCTATACAGCGCCTGTCATGACAGCCGATCCAGCATTGAAGATGGACATCACCCAAGTCGGCACCATGACATCTATCTTCCCCATAGCTTATGGGTTCAGCAAATTTCTGTCTGGTGTTCTGGGTGCCAGAACCTCACCACGGGTCATGCTGGCTGGTGGCCTGATGGCCACTGCCATTGTCAACATCCTGTTTGGGTTCGGCCACTCCATGGTCTGGTTCTGCAGCTTCTGGGCCCTCAATGGCGTCCTACAGGTGATGAGCAGTGTTGCCAACACTGCTGATCGCTGGCAACATTTTTTGGGCAGGCATGTCCAGGGAAAGCTGACATGCTTACGATATGCAGGGCTTTGGTGGTCCATGCTGTGCACGCATCCTGACCTCTTGGTTTGCAACCAAGGAGAGAGGCACCTACTGGGGCATGTGGAACATTGCTCACAACCTGGGAGGTTTTGGTGCGCCTCTCTTGGCAGGAAGTGCTGCTCGATCTTTCGGCTGGAAATGGGGTAAGAATGATATCACTTAGACGCTTTGAAGCACTGAGCAGGCTGTTGTATTGCAGTTGTTTTAGGTGTGCAGCTGTTCTTGCATTAACACATATCTCAACAGTACATGTCTTGCTTGCTTGAGCGCTTGGGCTTTCTGCCACATATTGTGATACATACTTTTGACTACTCACGTGAATGTTCTGCAGGTATGTGGGCGCCTGGCATAGTGGGTGTGGTCATTGGTCTGCTTCTGCTGGTTGTTGTAAAGGACTCGCCAGAAAAGATTGGATACCCTCCTGTTGAGATTGTCAAGCCCAACAAGGTGCAGTACATGCAAACCTTGAGTGATGAGTACACTTTTTCGCCAAATCCAGGCTCGGTGATGTTGTTTGATAGAGCGCGCTCTTCTTCTTAGCTGTGAGTGTGCCCTGCAGAAGAAGGACGCAGCTGGCGTAGAGCAAAAGGAGTCTTTGTTGCAACTGCTAGTACAGAATGTTCTGAAGAACCCTTACATCTGGGGCATGGCCCTCACGTACTTCTTCATCTATGTAGTGCGACAAGGTGTCACCTCCTGGTTTGTGTTCTATCTTATGCAGGTAAGGGCTATCATTTTTTGCTTGTGCATGAATTGCAGATTGCAAGCCAACTTCTCTTTGGCAAAGATTTGCAGCTTAATGCACACTTTCATCCAAGTTCACATGTTTTGCTTCCCTCTGCAACTCAATGCTCCTCAACCTTTGTTTAGGTCTGCAGGCAGGTTGTTGCTCAGATTGCTGAACAGTGACCAGCGCTTGTTTCGGGCAATACTTACCAAATGACAGGGCGCAAAATCCTTTCGTGCCATGATGTAGGCCAAGGGTGTGGCAGACGCTGGAAGCGCTGCCTTCCGGGTATCAGGCATGGAGCTGGGTGGACTGTTTGGCAGTCTCCTGGCAGGTCGCATCAGTGATGCTCTGATTGCAAAGAACCCCAAGGGAGGCAACGTGGGCAAGCGTGTGCAGGCAAGCTCAATCCTCATGAATGAACTTCCCTGTCAACTGACTTTGGTCAACATGCACGTGCTAGTGTGCCTTTCGACTGCATGCTGATTGGCTGTGCATGCAAGCCTTCATTGGACATGTCAGCTTCCTTGACATTTTTTGCATGCCATTCCTGTTTGTGCCACTGCAGGTTGTGATTGGTTACACAGTGGGTGTGGCAGCCATGCTGCTAGCCTTCTGGTCAGTCCCTGCCACTCTGCCATGGTTGCAGTGGGCAACAGTCTTCATGATAGGATTCTTCCTGTACGGCCCACAGATGTTGATTGGGCTGTGTGGTGCTGAGCTGGTGGGCCCTGAATCTGTGGGAGCATCAGAGGGATTCTTGGGCTGGATTGCATACCTGGGTGAGCCGACATAAGCAACCACATTATGTTGATCATTCTTTGTTCCAGCTGCATACATTGCTTGCCTGCAATCTGCTGTCTCCACAAACAGAGTAGTACGAAGGGTACTACTAGGAACTGTCTATGCAAAGCAAAATTAGGGATGTGACGACAACTGTTTGATGTACAGGCGCTGCCAACGCTGGTGTCCCCCTGTCCATCATTGTCAAGAACCATGGATGGAACGCATACTTCACAGCACTGCTTGCTGCCTGTGGGATGGCCATCTTGTTGCTGGCTCCCATGGTCAACTTGAAGTCATATGTGCAAAGAGAAGCTTTGGCCAAGTCTAAGGCTGCATAGATGTGATGATGGATACTTTACTAATACCACGGTGCTGTGCACTGTTTAGATTTAGCATTGTTCAGGTGTATGGCATCTTGACATCCTGCAGTTTCAAGGAGGCTCAGCCTTCATTTCTACCAATGCAGTGGTCTGCATGCTGTGGGTATCCATAGACAAAGCAGCTGTCTGTGTTGAACATGCATTGCAAGCTTGCTATGCTTGTGTCAGAGTCTACGCCATGCAAATCGACAAGGAACAGTGTAAGGTCATGCACTGGCAGCATGCTGCTTGGATTGCACAGCCAGACATGTGTGGTCAATCAGAAATTGAGGCGCTTACACCAGCAGCATGGGCATGTTACAGGCATAGTTGCAGCATTTGATTGGATATGATAACGCAGATACATGTTTGGCACAGGGGTTGCTGAGTCTCAGGACTGCTCAGGAATCTGTTCCTTTAGACTATGCAAAATGCACAACAGATAACAGAGTTTATGCTCTGAAGCAGGCAATGACCAGGCATCAGATCTTGATGGAATAATCACAGCCTGCATTGTTGTCAGGTTGCTTACCGTGAGTAGTACATCAGCTACGAGCTCCACACTGTCCCAAACTGAAGTCACTCGTCCATACTATGCTTACTATACAGGAGCGAGCTTGTGATGCAAACTAATCAGCAGCAGCATATTGTCCGCCATGATACAACTGTTGGCAAAGACATATGCATCTTGCATGGTTTCTTGCGATGTCTTTCAGGGTGTTGTTGTATTTGCAGAAGTTCTGTGCTTGCATTATATACATCAACCAAGGGCCCAAACAGGTATTCTCGCATGCACATGCACTAATGCATGTGACAGGGATAGACAATAATGTTTGTACAGTTGGGAAGGCAGCGCACTAAAGCTTTCTAGACTAGACACTAAGTGATCTGCAAAGGTGCAAATCTTGAGTTTTGAGTAGTATCAAACACACCTTCACATTGTCTGCAAGCACTCTATAGTTGCAAGACAGTGAGGCCCAATGTGGCAATAATGCTGGTGCCCAAAATGAGCTTGGATGACTTGTCAACAGCCTCATTCTCCAAATAACTCTTCTTTTCAGCCTGCTTGCCCATGCTGTGCTTATCCCAAATGATGTGGCGTACACCTCCTAGGTAGTGATAGCAAAGAGGCCATGCAACAATAGCCTTTGTTGGATATACAAGCAGTGGGTATGAAGCTTTGAATGCATCAAGAGTTGCTGGAAGGTCACCAACGAGAGCAATGGCTCCAGCAGCACCAATGCCTGCAGCACAAGCCCGTTACATAAGCATGCCACTTTCAAAGTCACAAATTCTGCAACGTTTTGGCATGAAAGGCTTGAAATTGCAGGCAACACAGGCAACTCAGGCAAGAGAAAGCCCGACCTGCTGTGAGTGCACATCCCGTTGCTCTGTTCAGGATCGAAGATACTGCGTTGACTGGCATCTTGTAGTGAAAACTTTTGCCATCAATCTCAAACACGTGAGGGGATACAGGGCGCTTTGCCAGTCTCTGCACACATGCAACAATGTTGGTTCAGAGCAGATCAAGAATTGAGTTGAAGGTGCATCTGCAGTCTACACTATAGTATAGGCTTACCTCACGGTGGTCTGGTGGAGTTCCTAGGAAGCCTGTCCCTGCTGAGTAAGGGGAAGGCTTGCCGTAAAACTCGGGCACGGTACTGCCACCCCTGCAAGGTTTGAACTGCATAAGCGCATCGCCAGTGGATGTCTGAAGCTAAGTTGCTGCATACCTGACTTGCCCCGATGCACTGGCTGCAACACTGATCGAGGCGTCCGAAGACCCACTTGCGAGACTTCTAAGCCCAAGTCCTCGGCTGAGACCTCGTGACAGTGCCATCGGGCTGTAGGCTACGGAACTGCGGTGAGTCTATTCAGCATGATGCAACACGCATGCTGTGGGCATTTGGTCGAGGTTCAACAGTCATTTTTAGTAATCTTGCAAGTGACCAACTTGCAACCTGCTATGCGTGCGAGTTAGCGCATACGACATTGCTTTCCTGATTCCGATTAACCCTTCACATACTTTGTCAGATCGGAGCAAAACAAGCTTGTCGCGCTTGACGGTCCTTCGCGATGTCGACGGTGATGACCAAAGTGTTGCGTGGTGAGTAGTGTTGCTTGCAGGACGCCCTCTCTGTGCACCGTGAGCTATGCTGACTTATTGATTCCATGCAGCTGACGCCGCTGGCCCAGCAATGCAACGCTTTTCTGAGATGGCTATCATAGGTTCAGCAGGTGTGCTTACAAGTTCTGCTTGTTGCTCGTGACAAAGTATCTTGGAACATCATCTTGTGCCTTGTTGCAGGTTTACTGCCAGCTTCCTTAATTGCTCCAGATGTAAGTGTATTTCGAATTCGGTCTACATGGCAGCTTCGAATATATCAAGTGCATAAACCATATTGACTCAGTCAAGGATTTGCAGGGCTCTGCCCTACAAAAGGCATCAGACACAGCCCTGGGGATTGCGCTGTGTCTCCACTCACACATTCACATCAACAGTGTTCTCTCAGACTACGTACCCAAATCTGTGCTGGGTATGTCTGTGATTATTTTTCATGCACTCATGTGCCTGACTCCATCCCAACTTCCAACCACGTGCCCTCTGGCTGCAGGTGCAACACGGGTAGGAGCATTGGGTGTTACAGGCATTGCTATCTTGGGGCTAACAAAGTTGAATCTGGCTGGACCAGGTCTGACCCCAACAGTCAAAAAGTTGTGGACTGCGCCGCCAGCTCAGTAGCCACTGCACAGTCAGTATGCAATGTCAGCACAGAATGTGGTGTACGTGTCACACAAGGGTGCTATGTTGGTGGTGGATGAATCTCACAGTCATGAGGCACTTTATGCAGCTTGACATCAGCACCAGCAGAGACAAGTCTGAATTTGAACTTGTCTAAACTTGAACCTGTACGTTTGAACATCAATTCAGTGTGCACTCTGAGCTTGTATCTTGCAGCTGTAAACACTCATACGCAACACTGCAACACCTGGCATCTGATGGTAATTTGGGCTCTCAGACCGGCTCTGCTGCAGCAGCAGTCAGCCTGAAGCTCGACTGCTTCTTTGGCAAGCGCTCTTTCCAGCATGTATCATCTGCAGCTGCAATGCAAGCTGGCACCAGCATCAGCAAAGGCATCTTTTGGACATGGTAGACATGGAACACATGATAGACATGTCCAGCTTTGCTGGAATGCATATAGTGCTTTCATGCAGGTGCGCCTTGACAAGTTTATTTAGTGAAACTTGACCAGAATGATTATGAACATGCTCAGAGTCTGCAAGCACATCTACAGTCGCCATGCCTTGGCAGCACAACGTGGGCATTTGGTTCATGCAGACCAGGCAATTACACCAAGCTTTTGAGGGCTCGAAGTAGCTGGGAGATGTTGCTTTCCAGACGGCTTGAACTTGCTGACAAGGTGCTTTTGCTCACACGCCTCAGCAGTGTGTCACTGTAACTCTAATCACACACAGATTGCACTTCATGCAGCACAGCAAGCTGCCAAGATCGAGGGAGAGGTGTGATGTGTCATACTGCCTGAGAGAGCTAGGGTCAGTTGAGGACCTAGTACTAGTTTATCCTGGCCAATGCCATTTTGGTTTCCTTTATGTAGGCATCCGTGCAACGTTGGGTATTACATAGCTTTGCAGTCAGTGCAGGAGCAGCTGCTCTTCAGCGCAAACGTGTACAGCGCTTTGGCCCTAATAGCAGCAGCGGCAACTGCATGAGCAGCAGTCAGAGCAGCAGTCACTCACCAAAACGTCATGGACAGCTCCGAAACCATGCCGCTCTTGTGCACTTGGCAGCGCGGACACCATGATTCCACAAGTTGTGCCACTGATGCCTAGGTTCTACAAAAGGTATTCTGGGCCGTCTGTGTGTACATCTGCCTGAACCAATCCGCAGCCATGCTAAGGTCGCTGACCCGAATACAGCGCGATGCTGGCGTTCTGGCCAACGCACCTTTTGTTGGCAGCTTTCAAGGGTCCCTTCCTTTTTCCAGCAACATAACTCCATCAGCGTTGGGCGGGGACGAAACTGTGATGGGCATGATTGGCACGTCTGTCACCAAAAAGCTTTGGCAAGAGCGACTGACCAAAAACAAAGACCGTCTCAAGCATTTGCCGCTTCCAGCCTTGAATGCAAAGCCACCGCAACCAATCACGGTGACATACCCGTTTTCAAGCGATAGATTTCTCCAGGAACAGGTAAGGGCTCACACGTATCATGACAGTGTAAGCCCTGCCAGCTGGAGACCCAAAAAGACCCCATTCTGCAGTATCGAAATCCTTGGAATCAAGTGCGTGTTGGAAAGCTGCTGGAGGATCTCGACTCTCTGGCTGGTAACATAGCCACTGGTGAGCAAGTTTGGAGCTCTGAGTCAGGAAAGGCTTTCATCCTTCACAAGGGCAAGCACAATCTACAGACTGGGCTCCTGCCGCAGTGATGACAAACGCACAGACACACAGCTCCCTCTGCTGGTGACTGCGTCTGTTGATGCCATCCATTTACGACGCCGCCTTGATCTACACCAGGATGTTCAGGTGTCTGGTCAAGTTGTGTGGACAGGAAAGTCCGCAATGGACATCCGCATGCAGTTGAACCAGGTGCACTCATGCACCTACTGCTCAACCTTTGCTGTCAGACCGATTCTTGCTCATCACCTGAGCATGTCCTGATTCGACTCATGAGTGCATGGCACATAACTCAGGCGGGTCTTCTACCCTTGCTTTTGACACAGGAGCATTGCAAGGGAGAGCCAAGTTTGGTGGCTCTGTTCACCTTTGTGGCACGACATCCCTTGACAAAGAAGTCTACTCAGCTCAATGCTCTCAAACCTCAGACTGCTGAGGAGAAACAGCAGTTTGAAGAGCGCCAGGCGGTTGCTGATGCTCGCAAGGCAGCCCGCAATGTGTCTGCATCTGCTCAGCCAGAAGGTGAGCGACTTCTGCAAAAAGACCAACTCATGCTTGCTGCCCAAGTCCAAAGAGAAATTCCTCCTTGACAACCACACATGATCCCAAAACTGCCAGTGCTGGATGAACACTGCCAGTGCTGAATGAACACGCTGCAACCATATGTTGCCCATGGGACAAGAGCACAAGGCATCAAACTTTGCCTGGGTTTGTATCTGGGGGTGATCCACAGCAGTGTGATTCAGGCACTGATGCAAAGCAGAAGTGGGCAGAGCAGCTGCTGGATGAGGCAAGGGCTATGATTGATATGCCCTCCCTCACATCTGGCAATGCCATGCTCATGCGTGACACAGCCATGCAGAACACCTTTGTGTGCCAGCCTCAGCAGCGCAATATACATGGCCGAGTCTTTGGCGGCTTCATCATGAGGTGAGGTGCTCATAGTGAGGAGATGTCGTTGTGTTTGACGCAGCGCATCACACCCTTACTCGAATTTTTGCATCGCATGACACCACAGCCTGAAAGACAGTACTGTAATACAGTTGACTGGTAAAGTGTTCCACAGGGTGCATACAGACAATTCAGAGACTGCTGTGGTCACTCCAGGTCCATGTGGCTCAACACCAGTAAAGCAACCAGATGTAATTGAGGACTGCACTATGTTTCAGCTTGAAAAGTGCAGGCATCCCCTTCTACATGGGATATGTTCATAAGCTTGCCTGTGGCATGATGCAGACGAGCGTATGAGTTAGCTTTTGCCACAGCCTACATGTTTGCTGGACAGCGACCAACATTCAAAGAGGTGGATGAAGTCACGTTCATGCGCCCAGTTGATGTTGGCGACCTGCTCAAATTCAGAAGCTGCATAATACACACGGCAGCATCAGCCTCCTGCCCCAATAAGGTACAACAACATGCTCATATCTGAGACGCCCATACTGACATGTCAGACAGTTCTTTGGCCTGCACAGGTAGCATCTTTTGCAGACAGCGTCACATCCATACCTTTCCTATTGCCTTCTAACATATATCCACACAGATAACATATAGCATCTTGCATGCACTTACACTCATAATCATTTCTGGTTTTATGCAGTCAAAGCTTGCTGTTGCATGGCCAAATGAAATTGCGACAAAACGTTGCCAAATGGCTCATGCAGACGTGGGCACTAGTCTGTAGCCCTTGCTGTGCACAATGGCTATACCTGGCCTATATATGATGTGGAATGTGTGTCATGCGTAGGCAACCATCTATGCAGAGGTAGTGGCGAGTGTAGCTCAGCCTGAGCAGGTCTCTAGCAATATGTCCAACATGTTGACATTTGTCTTTGAGGTCAGCCAGGATCATGTAGCTGATGCTGATACACGCAAGGGCAGTTCAGCAGCATCCCCTTGCACAGTCAAGAGGGTCCTTCCAGCAACAAATGAGGAGGCTCAGAAAATATATCAGTTCTTTCCAGGACAAGGTGGATAAGCTGATGTGTTGTGCAAAGCAAGCATCTAAAACCAAACGGGCTTGAGGCTGGCTGGGTACCTTGGTCAAGGTGTCGAAACTATGCTGTAGTGAGCAGCCATCAATGCTCTAGACATTGTACCTGCTATTCTGCTGTAATGGCAGAATGTCAAACTTTATGTGTGCCATTTGCAGCTGTGTGCAGCGCCCATGTGCAATTTGGCAACTGGACTCATGCTTTGATGTCATCAGATGGCCTAATGTGAGGTAAGAGTGGAGCAAGCTTACAAATAAGCAAAGCTAGTGACTACAGCTACACTAAATGCACAAAAAAGCTATGATTCAAAATTTGATGCATGGCATCAACGATTACTGAGTTTTTGATTCAAGTCCCAAAGTGGCTCATGAGTCCATGAGCAGCCTTGACAACACATAATGCCGTAAGTCATCCTTGACAGCAAACGTAAAATCCAGGTGGCCAAAATCAAATTCCTTGTATGTGACTAAGCAGTTGGCCTCTTGTAGCTTCTGATAATGCATAAGAACATTCTCTTTAGCAATCACACCATCAGATCGACCTGCCATGATGTCTACTGGCATCCTGAGGAAGCTGTAGTTCTCAGCAATGTCTGTGGGTTCATCACTGCCGTATACTGCCTGATTGGACTTGTTGTTTCTGTACTTGAACATCTGGAAGCGTCCAGTGCGGATCCACTGCAGAGCACATTATTTCTGATCAGTTGGTGAATGCAAAACTGGGGGCATGTCCGTATGAAGCCCAACTTGATATGTATGCTAGTTCAAACAGCAAGCATCTGATTCTGCACGGCAGCGTGGCAAAAGCTGGAAACTGAGACATGATGCTCAGAGCCAGCTCCTGATCACAATAGTCAGACAGCCTGAAACAGACATCATGACAAACCAAGTACAGAAATTATGTGTGGCCTTAATCTGACGCCAACATGGGAAAACTGCATGCTTGCAATGCTTACGATGCTTGCGACGCTTGCAATGCTTGCAACACTGTGTAGGCATGAACAAACTAGCAAGCCTGGCAGATGGCTTCTTTGCTCACCTCTTTAGCATACCCACATAATTTACGCAGCCCCTAGAAAGGTATGCAAGCCAGCACAAGACCACAGCAGCACAGCAGCTTTGAAGTCGCAAGGGACAGCAGAAACACTACCTGGATGAGGTGCATGCCAGTGTGGAAAGAGATGGAGGGCATGGAGCGTGTGTTGTAGTGCGGCATCTGCATGGCTCGGTCCCATTGGCTGCTGTCTCCATTCAGCAGCACCCTGATGCCAGCCCTCACCAGCTCATTCAAGGCAGGAATCTGCTGCATGTCCACCGTCAGTTTGAAGGTGACATAGCGCAGCAGGGAGGAGGGGATGTAGCAGGCGGCCCCCACCCCGGGTCTGATCCAGTGCAGAGCCCATACCAGGGGGGGCAACACCCACAAGAAAGGGGCAGCAGCCTGTAGCAGGCACCAGCTTGCGCTTAGCAAAAGTTTGCCTTGTTGACAACGTGTCATGAGGCACATGAGGCTACATCCATCAGGCAACTTTCATGCATCCATTCACTGCAGTCCATGTCAAAGTCCACAATAGCAAGCAGCAAGATTTGACTGCTCTTGATTCTGTACTGACAGTATGCCTTGCCTTGGGGTAGTTCTGCTGGAAGCCCGCAGGGGTGAGGAGGATGAGGCGGGACAGACGGGTGGGTTTGCCTTTCATGGAGCGCGTGACAGCATAGATGAGCAGAGATGCCCCTCCAAGGCTGTGCCCCACGGCCCTCAGCCTGTAGGGCTCCTGCTGTGTGCCTTGCTGATGACCTGTGTGACTACCTCTACGACTACTGCCTTGGCTGTCATGCTGTCCGCTCACCCTGCACTCATGTCAGCCATTGAAGTTTGTGTGAAGTCACATGCATATGTATTTGGCCTGAGACGCCGCCCAGATTCCCAGCGACCCAATGTCTTTGCCTAGATGCAGACATTATGAGATGTGTGCCAGATGTGTATGCCTGCTGTGCAATGCACAACCACTTGCTGCAACTGGTCAGGGCAAGCAGTAGCGACAGTGCCAGCTGAAAGCGAGAAAGGAATTTACTTATCCTGCTCGGCAGCAACCAGATCCCCGTCATCATGCTCTTGTCTCATGCTCTCCTGAGGCCTCAGTGCACCGCTATCTCCAGTTGGCGGTGCAGAGAAAGTCACAAACCCATTTGCACCATGCCTGCCAACACTGTCAACTGCACACAGCAAAGCTGAGTTACAGCCACGTCTGTCAAGGAACGTCTGTCAAGGAACGTCTGTCAAGCCACGTCTGTCAAGCCACGTCTGTCAAGCCATGAAGCTGCAGCAGGCTACCAAATGTGCCAGCAGCTCCTGGCTGCTCATGTCAATACAAGAACAAGCTTTGCACTCAGAGTACCACCATGACATATGCAGTGTGCGTATCTTTTGCCAGGCCAATCTTGCACAAGAAGCAACTGCTTCCAACCTGAGAAGCCTTCTTGCGGAGGGCGCTCTACACCATCAGCTGAGGCCCGATCTGGCAGCAGCTGCGCTAAATCCTCTTGCGAGGACCAGGCCAAGCTTTCGCTGCTGTCATTCCACCTGATGTTGTGTCTGCTGTCAGACCTCAGGTTGCCTCTGCTCCTGCTGCGGCTGCCATGCAATGCTGAGAGTCTTGGAGCCTGACTGGAGGCTGTGCGTGTTCCCCTGCCTGCTTCAGCATCTCCATTCTGATCTGCCTGATGTCCATCTGCCTGATCTCTATGCGATGCTCTGGTCTGGTGATCCTGCTCGCGAGGGGGATCCTGACCTGCCCTGCTCCTTTTGGCAGCCCATTGATGCATGTGGCTCTGTGAATCTGTTGGTGCAGAACTGGACAGGTTTGGCTGCAGATGGGCCATGGGTATGGCCATAGAAGGAGTGCCAGCATGGCCAGGTGAAGCAGGTGGCTGGTCTATGCTGGCTGCAAAGGGCGACTTGGGCAGGGCAGGCTGCTGATGCAGCAAGGGCTGCTGATCAGGTGCCTGTTGGTCATCTGACGCTTGAGATTGGATGTCAGTTGAAGGGATTTCGAGCTGGCAAGAAGCTGACTGGTGCGTGTGTATGGCACCTTCAGGGCTACTTGCATCTAGCTGACTCCTGCAGGGTAAGGGGCGCTGTGGTGTCTAGAAAAAGAAAAAGGAAAAGACTACACCTTTCTGCATCAATTTAATGACAAGCCAAGTATTATATGGGGCTGCCCAGGCTTTTGTTGTTGTGTCTACTTAGCAGTAACCTCATCAGTCACCAGATCCTTTCAAACAACAGTCAAACAGCATTCAGACAACAAATGCAAGGAAAACATGTATAAGCATGCTTTCCTGATGTTGAATTTGGCAAAAGCACATGAGACAAATGTTGGATAACAAGGGTGCATAATGCGCAAGTCACCTGGGTGAAGCAAATAGCTCATCATGATCATCATCCTCAGTGCCATTCTCTGCAATGGGCTGTGGGTGTACTTCCTGCTGTGCATGTGCATGGAAGCGCTTGAACATGGTGGGAACCAGGCTGTGCGTTCCAATCTCACTCTTGTTGCGTTTCATGAGACCCAGCAAGCCATAACGCCTCTTGGGCTGGGCCCCTGTCCCAGCCTGTGGTGCATGTGCCAACTGCTTTATGAATTGCAACTTGCTGCCGTCCAGTGACACTGTCTGCGCCTGAAACTTTTTTCTGCCGTGGCTATCCCATGGTCAGTTTGAACACTTGATTGTGAAGACACTTTTTCTGCCTGTCTGGTCAGCAACACACAGCAGAAAAACTGCTGTAGCCCAACCAATGCACCAGGGTAGCAGACACAACACATTGCGTTGCTCCTTGTAGACCATAACACAGTTGCACAGCAAGCTGATCAAAGTATGAATTGAGTTCAGATAGCAGAAACTTCCAAAGCCTCAAAAGTCACCTGAACTGCAGCTGCTGCTTCAGGCTGCTCTGCTAGCCCTGTTTGTGGCTGCACAGCCTGCTTTGAGCTGGCACCAGGCTGGCCATCAGCCTTCAATGCTGCAACTGCTGAGGGTTTGTCAGCACTGTCGTGTTCCAGGCCGGACAAGGCAGTGTCACTGTGAGACTTTCTCACCCTGCATATGCAAGCAGTATGTTCAGCCTGAAGGAAACACGCAAGGCTCCGTACAGACTTGCAGCACATGGGAAATGCATGTTGTCGGCATGTTGGCGACAATGTCGGCATGTTTGTAAAGCGATTCATCACTGCCTCAGCTGCCCTGCAAGTGCAAATGCACATTTTACAACTATCCTTGCGCAGAACGCATGCTATACACTGCTTGTCCATTGATCACTGTGCAAAGGGTGAGAAACGTACCTGTAATGATGTCTTCTCTTCTTCAAGGTGTGTGAGGTGTTGTGACTGGAAGGCTCGTTCAGCTCATTGCATTTGGTCATGTGGATGAAGTCCACTTGAGCTGCAATGTCTTCTTCTCCAAGCTGATTCACGGTGAAATGCCAATAAGCCGCACCCATCATTTCTGGGGCTGCATTGCCACTGGTGTATCAGCCACAATCATAAATCTTGGTGTGCGCTTTTACTGAATTGAAAGTAGATTTGTTTGCAGCATCTGTCAAACATGCGAATGAGCAATCATGCGCAGCAGCTGTACGCAAGACTACACACTGTATTCTAGAGGTTATAGCAAGATTACAGTAAGGTTATTTTGAGAGTACAGTCGGATTGCGGTAAGCAGCACAGACAGCGCAGGCACAGCAACACACAATACCCCTGACTGTCACATGACAAAGCTATCCCTACATAGGATCTGCTCTTGTTGTGCAGAGAAACAAACCAGAGAAGGCTCACATTCATGCACACGAGGTGGGTTGGCACGTGAATTGCCCAGCCACACGTCGAAGCCTTGGTCAAAGGCTGCAAAGGCCTGAGAGCCTGTGACACCATTGGAGACCCAGCCCATGGAGGTGTCCAGGATGCCGTGCATGAAGAAAACAACATCTCGCCCACCTGCAGACCACGCAGCTCTTCTTGCACCAAGGTACTGCACAAAAGGGTCTCATGCGTCCTGTCACTCTTGTGACTTGAATGCACCAAGCCTATTGACATTAGTGACATCAAACTCAGCAGAGCAAGCCGGCCAGGTGGGCAGCAATGTGATAGACACCTTCATGATGTGTAGCATAATATGTACCATGAAGACGCTTGTGTCAGTGCGTAGGCCTTCACTACTGTGGATCAATGCAGCATGGGGCTGGAAAGCAGCTTGAGACTTAGTTGAAGGCTGTGCAGCATGTATGGTCTGGTTTTTGGGTGCTCGTGAAAGAAGAAGGGCAATACCATGGCGAGGGAGGCGCTCCATGCGCAGAATATAGCCGTCAGAGGTGGTCACAGTGTGCTGTTCCAGGGGGTACCCAGCAGCCTTGATCACCTCAGCAGCTGTCCACACGTTGTGCAGAGACTCCCAGTCACTGAAACTGTTGGTGCGCCGCAAGCGAGGGCCTCCATGTGGCCTCTCTGGGCTGTCATCACCCTGCACACCATGCAGCACATGGAAGTGCTGACACAAACAGCAAGTTCCTACCGAGCAGACATGCCTTGTTGTGACGTAGGTCCAATCGTTCATGTGACATGTGCTGCAGTCTTTTTACAGTGACAGCATTGCTGTACAAAGTGCCAGAATGCAAAGTGGTTGCATAGTAGTTATGCCTCTGCCGTAGTTGCACGTCGAGTCTTGAGTGTTACCTCGCTGTCATCTACCCAGCCAGTTCCTCTGCCATCAAAGCCCAAAGGAGAGAAGATCCGCTTTTCTGGCATGAAGAGCACTTTCCTGATGAGCCCTCGCACAGCATCAAAGACAGCAGTAGTTGCCAGCTCTGCTCCAATTCTCAGGTCCTCCAAGAAACCTCTCTTGGCTTTCTCTTGAACAGCCCAACCTGTGGAGCAACAGCTGCCAGGCTCAGCAATATGTAAATTGCAGCGTGAATGGCTCACTTGCCCAAGCTAGGCAGACATTTGATTGCCTTATGTTTCACCTGGCAAATTGCTTTGCTCCTGCTGATAGACAGGTGTGACTTGCCTATTTAAGGTCTGCCATCTGATGTGATACATACTGGCAGTCAAACGTGTTCTTGCCTAACGGCAGCAATGCATAGAGAGGAGTGTCGCGCATTTGTTGTTCTCACCAGCTGGACGATCAAATAGCTCGCTCCCATTACGTTTCAGCTTTTTGTGAGCAGGGATGCGCCCCTTTTGCTGTTTACTGGAACTAGTCTTGCCCTGAGCATTCATCTTCCTTTTCTTGGAGCTGCTGGTCTCTGGGTCTGCCACAGTGCTGTCAGCACCACGCCCAAATAGCCAGCGCAGGCCACTTCTGGGCGTCGACCGTGCATGATGTGTCTCAGCATGTCCTGCTGGACCTGAAAGCCATGCCAGCATGACTTGAATGCATTGCCCTGCTCTATGTCCATGTATGTGGAATCACACATGTGACTTGAAAGTTTTGTATGACTACAAGCACAGGACATAGCTTGCTGTGTCAGCACACTAGACACACACCATTCGAAGGCTCGACGTCTGGCTGCAGTCCCTCGTGAGGGTTTTCAGCCCTGTCGATGATGGCGTTGAATGTGCTTTGGCGATTCTCATCCCACCAGGATTGCCAAGCTGATGGTTTTTGAAAAGTGGTTTTGGCACTTTGGTACCCAGGGAACCAAGTGAACAGGGCATTGAGAATGCTGTCCGCAATCCGTATGACCTGCGCAAAAACCTCCCGGATCAAGGATTTCAGAGACTCTTCCCAGGTGCCCAGCACTGACTCCAACCACCACTCCGCGATTGGGTGGACGAATTGCGCCTGGATCCAGTTGATGCCTACCAAGCAGCACCAAACAACTGTTCCTGCGATTCGTTCCACGCCCAACATGGCGACCCAGTGCCTCGCGCACAGTCGCTGAGGTTGGACTTGATGCTCACAACATGACTCAGCTGCAGCTAGATGGGCCTGCCACCTCGTGTTTTACTTACCCTGGCTTCATACACGCGCTTGGAGGGATTTGCTCTGTTACAACATGCAGGCAGGCAAGCGAAGCTGCTTGAGCCCCTCTGCGCCTGCAACGGACCACAGCGCAACTGCCTAACACTTGCCTGCAAAGTGTCCGAGGGGAATCCAGGTTGGACCAATTGGGTCCTGGGCTTTGGGTTTTGGTCTGGAGCAGTTTACCGTTCAGAAGCATGGCTGAAAGTCGTGGCTCCGATGGACAGGCTGAAACGTTGCAGGACGAGTTGGAAAGCCTGCAGGTAAGAGTTTGTTTTGTATGCATAGGTGGGAAGTACGCAACCGCTGATCAGCGTGTTGCTCCGCAGGATCAAGTCAACAGTATGGGCACCACCAAAATCGAGCAGCAAGCTAAAGAGGTAAGTGACCCAACGTGTTCCGAGCATCAGTCATGTCAGTCTGCCTGCTGACACTCTCTAAATATTTGCAGCTACAGCAGCAGATACAAGAATTGAGAAACAAGATGGAGGCAGCGACCGCCATACAGCCATCTGGGTCAGCACAGGTGACCCTCCTCATGCAAGTTACAATGCAGACGTCGCAGATATCACAAATGGCTCAAACGTCATAGATGGGTATATGATGTGTAGGGGCGTGGAAAAGTACAGAAGATGAGTGGGGAAGTCACAGACAGCAATCCGTACAGTCGGCTCATGGCATTACAGCGCATGGGTATTGTGCAAGACTATGAGAGGATTAGAGATCAGACAATTGCCATTGTTGGTATCGGTGGTGTTGGCAGCGTAGCTGCTGAGATGTTGACGCGGTGTGGTGTTGGCAAGCTTTTGATGTATGACTATGACAAGGTCAATAGCTGTCCAGCAAGCAGGCTTGAGCAATCTGCACACAATGCCAGTTGTCATGTTTTGCAAGCATGCACAGCATCATTGAGTTGACACAGCTCTGTGCAAAGATGCATGGTCGACAAATGTGCAGAGCCTGTTTGTCTGAGTTTGGACCTTTGATTGTAGGTAGAGCTGGCAAACATGAATCGGCTCTTCTTCAGACCAGAACAGTCAGGTCTGACCAAAACAGATGCTGCTGCACAGACCCTCAGTGGCATCAATCCAGCTTGAGAGCTATACTATGAACATCACCACCATTGACGGCTTTGAAGCCTTCAAATCAAGCATTTGTGATAGTAGTGGGGAGTCTCGAGTTGACATGGTGTTGTCATGTGTAGACAACTATGAGGCAAGGATGACTATCAATCAGGCAGGTGCTTCTCAGTAGATCAGCATGCAATGTGAACATGTATGTCTGCAGGAGATTGTTTACTACAATCTTGCCCAGTTATTGAGGTGACAGACAAGTCTTTGTGAACAAACAGGTCCTTATGCTGAATTTTGGATTGAAAGTGAACAGAGTGATCAGCATTGTTTTTGGCTCATGATTGCATACAGGCAGCACATACAGGCAAAGTATGACTTTAAGCCAGGCAAAATGGCTTACGATTGCAAGTTGTGCTGAGAGCGCTATTACAGTATAGCTATTACAGTATAGCTACAGTATAGCTGATGACCATTATTGGTCTGCAATGACAGTGCCAGTCACTCTTGTGCCGTGCAAAACCTCACATCTGCCTTGTGACTTGTGTCCTGACCTTTTGTGACAGGTATGTTTGGAGCTAGGGCAGATGTGGATGGAGTCTGGAGTTTCAGAAGACGCAGTGTCAGGCCACATCCAGGTCATCATTCCTGGGGAGACAGCTTGCTTTGCATGTGTTCCACCCTTGGTAGTTGCCTCTGGCATTGATGAGCGCACCCTGAAGAGGGAAGGGGTATGTGCAGCCAGCTTACCCACTACCATGGGGATCGTGGCAGGCCTTCTAGTGCAGAACACTCTCAAGTGCCTGCTAAAGTTTGGCCAGGTATGCTTGTGTTCCTGTGAGGGCAAGCACTCTGCTTGCCCAGTATCGTTGTGCTGTCAAGGGAGCTGTGACTTTTCATCAGTGTCGTTTAGCTGTGGATGATATAGCTGTATACTGCAAAGTTTGCAGCTCCAGTAGCCCGGTTGCAGACAAAGGAGACAAGAGAGAAACCCGCCAGGGCTTGGTGGCTGTTACCTGACATACCAACGAAGTAGCAGTGCATTTGTGCTGTTGGGCTGATGTCACATTCTTACTCAGGTAGAATGTTGCGTAGGTGACCAGATACCTTGGCTACTCATCTCTCAAAGACTTCTTCCCTACCATGGACATCAAGCCCAACCCAGGCTGCGTCAATGGACTGTGCTGCAAGATGCAACAAGCTTATCAGCAACAGCAGGCCACGCCAGCAGCACAGCAACAGAGGCAAGCTGCAGCACAGGCAGCAGCTTCACAAGAGGAGGAAGCTGCAGCCCACACTGAAAATGAGTGGGGCATTGAGGTTGTACCTGAGTCCTCAGGTGCAGATGCACAGCAGCAGCAGCATGGTATCAGCAGTACTGCTCAGCAGCACAATACAGCTAGCAGTGCAACGTATGACCACAGCCTTCCAGAAGGCTTGCAATATTCTCTGCCGGTGAGTTGTTTCACTTTTGTCTTGCATGTCAGCAAGAGGCAAGAGAATGAAGGTTTTGGGCTTGCATAACAGCGGGTGGTACAGTTTGGGAACTCTCGCTTACCAGCCATGACATTTAGGTCATGGCTTACACAATAGCTGCTAGTAGAGTTTGAAAAGTGTCACTTGACAGTGCGCTTACAATCAGCTTATCACAGACATTGTGGTCTGTGACTGCACTTCTCACACTGATGTTCAACATGTAGGTTGCTGACAAGGATGGTCACCAGCGGCATGAGCCAGATAGCGACGCAGACCGTGGTGAAAGCACAGTTGAGGACTTGATGTCACAACTCAATGCTCTGTGACAAATGAAATAAGCTTGCTCAGCTCAGTGCATACGCATGTGAAGCTGCTGTGATTGAAGAAGCAAGCAACTTGACATCATTCTCACATGACGACAGTGCGTCCCAGCATTAATAGCTGCAGAAGCATGCTACCTGCGCAGGTTTGCCAAAGAAAAATGATGATTATGCAGGCACCACTATATGCCTGTCAATGTTGGCAGTACTAGTAGGATTTAGGAAGACCCATGAGTTGTATAAAAAGTTAAGATAAAGCAACCAACCGCCAAAAAAGCATAGAAGATGTAGTGCATCATACCAATTCCCAGCAAACACGATGAGCTGTGATGAGCCTAGGCTTGATGCTAAACCTAAATGTGGGAGTGCCCAGACAACATCAACAATGTCACTTTCATCCAATGCCTTGCAGTCTGGGTTGTGCCAGCTGTGACTAATCAGACATCCTGGCTTGAAAGTCTAGAGGTCATATCATACAGCAGATGGCTCTGCTAAGGGCAGGTGGCAATAAGCCATGATTTTGCCTCATACCGGTAGTGTAAATGCGTAAGACTATCTGATGATCAGCCTCCAGGTCATACAAAAATGATTGCAGCTGCACTTCAAGAGGCCAATGTTCAAGAGGCCAATGTTCGCTTCTCCTGGGCCTCTATAAGGTTGATGAAGCGCTGTATCTTGACCAAGGCGCCAGGTTTGCTTCGTGGACAAGATGTTCTGGCATCTTGTAGGTGTTGCATGGCTGCTCCCAAGTCTCCCCTGAGCAGCATCATGTCACTTTACTTCTTGCAGTGGCACGGGCATATACCTCATATGCACATGCTCCTCCTTGTTTATGATCGGCCATCAATTGTCAATCAGTACTTTGCATGTCATGCTTGGTCCGGTCAACGATACACAAATGACTTGACTAGTGGCAATAACACGATAAAAGGCAAGCTTTACCTGTTCAAAGCTTCTAGACCAGCCTGAAACAACTTGTCAGCTTTTTGCTTGTTGTCCTCATCTGTGCCGACCAGATCTTCAGAGGATGGCTTCTTGGCATGTCCCTCGGTCTGTGCATGTTCCATGTGTGTGGAGCTTGGCACAGATTGGGTGACTGGGCCTGCCTTTGTTGATGCTGTTGCTTGGGGGGCAGTTTCTGGTTTGGCAGGTCCAGTCATCTGCTGACATCTACCCAACAGCAGTATAATCCTTGCTTGTGCTTGTGGCTTGTTTGTTGGACAGGCGGCCTGGGCTACTTTCAATAAGTTCACTGCTGCTGCTACATTACCTTGCTCAAGGCACTGGAGTGCTTCTGCAAAAGCTTCCTCAGCTATGCGTGCCTTCTGACCTTGGGTTCCGCCAGCTGAGAGGCCTTCTGCTGTTTGCAGCGACTCTAGTTTCAGTAGGAGCTGCTCAGCTGAGTCACGATTTTCGCTGTAACCTGCTGTGACTGCGGCTGGCTGATTGAACGTCTGCTCTGCAAACTGCATGCCAGGAGGAGCTGGGCCGAGCGGGCTTCCGACTGGCTCAGACATGGCATCCTGCTGACTCGCGGCCTCGGACGCCCCGGGGCTTCGATAACTATCTTTTTGAACGTCTAGTGGGCTGCTGGTTGGCTGCAATACGGAGTCATCCTCAGACACCTTCACCAAGCCGCAATAACCTACGTTTGCAAGTATTGCATTGGCTGACAAGGACAGGTGCCAGGCTTCCAGTCTAAACCTTAGGAGGGGCCAGGCTGATACATGCAATTGCTCACCGTCCCAAGGAGGTTCTTGCAAAGCTCGTCTGTATTCATCCTTGAGAACTTGTAGTTCCGCAGCTTGCATGAGTGTATCGGGTTCGAACAAAGAGGGCTGGGCACTTCTGCTGCTCATTGTGCTTGTATGAATGGCGCACGATACGTTCTTGGTCTCGACGATGGCCTGCGGTCTGGCCTCGTTTACGCCACAGTCAACTGACAATGCCCACAAAGCTCGTTGAATTTTCGCCAACTCAGGTCGGAAACTCAGGCCAGCTGACTCAGCTGTCCATGCAAATTTACTCAAGTCTGGGTCTGCAGACTTGCAGCTAGACTTGCAGCGCTCCGGTTTGAACTCACGTATGGCTTGGGATTTGCACTCAGTACGGGAACCTACAACAGCAAGCGACGTCCCTGCCTACGTTGATCTCCGTTCAATAGTCTGTTCGTTTGTTCGAACGTAGTGATGAACAGCTGCATCGCTTGACCAGCTGTGATCATACCCTCTTCCGGCAAGCACCAAACTTTTGGGGCAAGTTGTCCTGCAACACAGTCCCGGAGACGCCCTCTCATCCTGCAAGCCAGATGTGGCAAGTGAATGTGGAAGAACAGGAGTTGTGGTTAGTAGTGTGAAGTCTGCATGCAACACTTGAATTCCATCAAGGTCCGCTCAGCAGCAGATAGTGCTCATGAGGATGACAGCCCTTTGGCCACCGGCACGACTCCCCTCCAGTCAAAGCACGACATGCCGCTTGAAGAGGCAGAGGTGCCTACCAAGAAATGGAGTAGCAAAAACTCAATCCCCATCGGTATGCAGTGTATCTGACAGTCCCACAAACAAGCTGAAGCAAGTTGGTTCCTTGAGATTTGCATCTGGCTTGCAGGGCTGGCAGTCTACATACTCATTCTGGCTGTGACTGCATTTTCCTGTGGGTAAGTACAGCAAGGAGATCAGCCACTCCTGAAGATTGCCCATGACTGCATACAATCACTGGTAGTGGATGTTCCACTATCATATGAGAAGAAGCGGAGTTGCTGTTGACTCAAGCATGCTATCAGAAGTGTTGTGCCATGCTTCATGTGAGGTCTCATCATCTGTTTGCCTGCGATCATAGATACAAGTGCTCATGCATGTGTTAGGTTCCGAACTACACCATGGTGGTACCAGCTGCTGGCGGCGTGCATGCTTGTTTTGACCTTGAGCTTGCAATGGTTGCTGAACCAGATGGATCCTGGGGTCATCCTACCCCGACCCTACAAAGGTGTGACCTGAGACATGAAGCGCAGACAGTGCTGGCATGATAACGCAATTGTCATGCATTGAGACTGTTTTTTGGTGTAAGGTTAGTACTGTGACAGTATATTGAGCAAGGTGCATTCCTGTAATTAGCATTACATTTAAGTTATGTCCTGCACCTTGTGGCCACAACAATCGCTCCTCACTGATTCCAAAAGGCTACACACGGGCATTCAGTGTCTCTGACTCGTCCCATGTTCTTCCAGATCCCATCATAGAAGCCTTGGACGACACAGGAGCAGAGCTTCCTGACAGGGTGGCCTACGAGAAGGATTACAAGGTATGCTGACATGAGCAGTACAAGCCTCCCTGCTGATCACCATGGTGGATTGTGCTCAACACGGCCTGAGCAGTAACTTTTCAGGACAAGGTTGATAGCTTGCCCCTGCCTGAGCAAACCTCCAGTCGTGAGCTACGCAGTCTGAGTCTGTGCACAAGTCATGACCCATCTCAGCAGCAATGTAATGTGCAGGGCCAATGGATGCATCGCACAAGCAGGGGATACGAGAAGTATTGCAGCAGCTGTAACATCTGGAGGCCTCCTCGAGCTCATCATTGCAGTGTGTGTGGCTACTGCATGGTGAGCTGCATCCTGGTCAGACCTTGTTCTTACAGTGCTGCTGCTCAAACCACACTGCACCTGTCAGGTCCTCCTGGCCTTGAAAAGGCAATATTGTGAGTGACAGCAGCTCACCCCTGTCATGAGTGGGCATGCTGTGAGCTGTACCGCACGTTGTTTGCAAAAATGCAGCCTGCATCTTGTTCGTATTGTACATTACCATGACTGTCCTCAAAATATGTCATGCAATACAGCAGAAAAGGTCTGTACTCCGACTTATGTTCCCAAATTATGTCATTGCAGGAGAGGTTTGATCACCATTGTGATGTAGTGGGGACGTGCATAGCGCAGAAGAACCACCGATTCTTTGTGGCGTTCCTGGTGGTGGGGCAGCTGGCCTGCGCGACTGCTGCAGCTGGCACATCCTGGCGCCTCCACCGTGAAGGCTTCCCCTTGTGAGTCTGCCTCTGCACACTGTCCACAACAGAGACATGTGTGGCAACCTGTCATGGCACTCTGCCAGTACACAGCCTCATTACCACCCCATCAACCACGACTGGTTGAACCATGTCGAAGCACAGCAACAAGTTCACACGCTCAACTACAATTTGCAAGGTCATGACAACTTAGTAAATGCTGTTGTGTTCAGCTTATGGAACTGAGTGGCTTCTTGGTCAGTGCATTGGCACAGCGTGTGAGTTGCTGCCTACTTGCAGCTGTATATCCTGATACCTACTCAGACGCTTTGGCTACCTGCTGCAGTCTCACAGTGGAAGTTGTACTCATCACAGTAGTATATCACAATAGTATATGCCATGTCTTGCAGGCAAATCTCTTGGCGTCGTGTAGAAACATATCTCCTGGTGCTGTTTGACATCGTCTACTGTGCCACAGTCCTCATGCTGTTCTTTGGCTGGTTCCAGTGTTGCTGGATCTTCTGTGGTAAGACCCATTGCCAGTTCAGCTTGCTTGCTTCATGGCATCATGTTGCTTTCAGAAGTTATGGAGCGTATAATATGCAGCAAATGTGTGTTGCAGATGTGACTACCAAGGACTTGCTGACTAGCAACACATTCTCTGATGACCCCCCTTGCTTTGGGCGGAGGAGCCCCATGAACCTGATGCGCAGCTGGGTTGCTGTTTGCTGTGGACCAATCAGATACAAGCACTGGGTTGAGCGAACATCTGACTGGAGCATGAGCACCATGATGCTGTCCCAATCTGGTGCACTTGATGTTTGATCAATGCAGCTGCGCATATGGTCTTGATTTGCTGCTCTGTTCCAGTTTGTTGATCTGAAGTTTGCCCTCTGTGAATGTGTCGCTCTTGGTTGCAAATCGCCATGCATGACAGCTCAACTGGAAAGACGCTCTGATTTGGGTCATGATGCTAACGACCACAGTCTCTGGTCTGCTGTGGTATCAATTGTCATTTTGCGCTGTTATGCTATTATGTTGTCAGCTGTCGTTTAATGCTCTTATATTGATGGCTGCTGCCTTGAGTGCAGTGCTAAACAAGTATGCTGTTGCGTGAAGCAGCACGAGTGCTGCTGGGCACAGTATCACCTCTGTGCTGTGTTGCAGGACACTACAAATCAGACGCCTGCTTGCTATGACGCAAACAGTGTGCCCAGACTGCTTGACAGATTACAGATTACACTTAGTCCAATGCTTGTCCCTAGCACATATGTGACCCAGATCACTATTCGATTCCCAAGAATGGCTGCGGCTAACAACGTCATGCATTGTGCTGTAAAGTATATGCTTGCTATGGCCCACAAAACTTCCCAACGAGGAATGACATTCGAGCATAAAGCACAGTTGTGCTTGAATATACTCCCATATTTGATTGGCAGCTGCAACCTTGCGTCAGGTAACCAAAGTTCATCCGCTTAGCTGAGGTCGTGTGCAGTCAGCTGTAGAGCAAATAGAGGCACCTGCCAAGGCAGAAGTCAGAACACCTGATGGCTTCACAGAACAAGCAGCCAATTGACCGAGACAATGCAGCACACTTAGACGACAGGCCTGACTTCTTGCTGAACAAGGGCCTCGTACACCTCTCTCAACTTGAGCCCACAGATAGTCTGGAACAGACCAGTGCCATTGTTGGATCCTGGGAAATGGGAGTTCTTGAGCATCTGCTGGGTGATCTCGCCATAGAACTTTGCTGAGGTGTTGCTGAGGTGGCTCTCAATGTAGATCAGCTCCTCCAGCTTGTCAAACTGTCCGTCCATCTCCAGTACAGACACCTGCACATGGCAGATGGCATGACTGATGAAATGACGCAGAAGTCTAAGACCGTACGTTGCACATGCTACATGACCACTTGGAACAAGCGAAGGTCACAGCTGTGATTTCATTGAAGACATGACTATGAGCATCCGGGTTAATGACTTTAAGATGCATGTGTGGGCGCCAGATGTAACAGATGCACAGTGAGCAGTCTAATGTGTGCGTGTTTCCATGTCACAGAAATGCATGTCTGGCCCTGATCTTGTCAAAGATTGCGTCATTTCTGGACAATATGGCTTGCAGCTTGTGTGCCTGCTTGAGCAGGTCCTGGCAAGACTATTGATTGATTTGAACCTGTGCCAGCCCTTGCTGTCGCATTAGCCAGGTAAATATCAGGTATGCCTCGCCCCGATTCAAAATGCCATACAGCAAGACTGTGGTGGTGGCATACCTCCTCGCCATAGTAGGTGTCAGGTCCATAGAAGAACTTGATGCCAGGGAAGGAGCAAGTGAGCTTGCGGCCACAGGGGATCCAAGAGATGGTGGAGCCCTCGTCAAACAGGAAGCTGGGGTTGAAGAGCTTGACCCCCTCCTTCTGGATGAGTCGCACACGCAACACCTTGCCCTCCTTCTCATCAGGAATCAGCTGAGTAGGCAACACCTGCCATGCCACACCAGGCTTTGTACATGAAGTGTGTGTACATTAAGTGTGTGTCATACATGCAATGGTGTACTGGAAAGCGACAATTGTTTTAAATATTCCATGTTTATGTAATCATGGGAGGTGTTTCAGAAACAGGGTGTACTTCAAGACGAACAAGGAAACAGACAATTAACCAGTTTTCCCCCTTTTTGGTCATGCGGTTCACCATTGCATGTCGCACATGCACATTATCACAGCTGCTGCAGATGGACTTAACAATTCCAACAGACAATGCACATCACATTCAATTTACCATTGTGTTGAGCATGCCACCAGTGAAGCAACATGAAATGAGACCAACACATAGTTCTTGCATAGTCACTATGGCAGCACATAGCAGTTGCAGCAAATGGTAGCAAGGTCCCACACAAAAAGGCAAATGTGAGCCTTTTGAGCCACACAACTTGAACGCATCACTGCATGCTGTGCACAACAGTGATTTCAACATGACATTGCAGGCATGGGCAATAATTTCCAAGCACCTGCAGGATAATGTCTGCGTGCTTCTTCTGGGGGTCAATGTAGGCATCAAAGTCAGGCTTGCGGGACTCGATTGACTGCTTGATGCTCTCCACTGAGTGACCACGCTCTTGTGAGTCTCTCTGCAGCTTCCAGGCAAACTTGACGTCGTCGCTGATGTCCAGGTACAGCTTGAAGTCCAGCAGATCCCTCACGCGCTCATCGTAAAAGGGGTGTAGTCCCTCAACCACCAAGATCTGCAGAAAGTGCATGTTTTTAGGCAGCAGGCAACGCTGGCTGGAACACGATGAAACATGGAACACGTTGTTACATGGGATTGCTTGGCCTGTGAGCACAGGGTCATGTTGACAAGCTAGTAGCTGCATGAGAACAGACCAGATCAGGAAATGATATGTTTGCCACTGTGGCACAGAATGCAAGCAGATTTTGCTCTGCACTATTTACCAACAAGGATTGCTGAACACAGACATGCATCAAATACTGACAGTTCCATCACAGTGCTAATGGACATGAGTGGCAGAGCAGTTTTGATGCAAGAGTGAGCCATGCAGTACAAGCACACCTTGGCAGCAGAGGTGTCCTCAGGAGGATCCAAGAGACCAGAAACGTGGTTGTAGATGGGCTTAGCAACTGTCTTGCCATCCTTCAAGTCCTTGATCTGCTCATACATCAGGTCAAAGTTCTGAGCCTTGGGGTCAAGAGCTGTCACACTCTCCCTTTTGCGGCCACCGCGATCCAGGCTGTGGTAGTCATCCAGGCAGATGACAGTGGTCATGTCTGAAATGAGTGTGTTGGAGTCTGGGTTGCCGCCTGTTAATGCACAACGTAACACATCATTGCGACCGCTTTGCTCTCTTTGATGGTTGTGGCGTGTCAATGCAAGCATGTTACATCATTGCTGCAGATTTGTGGTGCTAGCTACTGTGATCTGTTTCAAATGCTTGCTCTGCGCCTTGGCGTAAAGTGATTTGTAGCATTTGATCCTGCCAAATTTAGATAGCTATTCTGCAGCAAACACTGCAGAGCACCTGGAAAAAGCGCAGAAATACTATGGCTGTGTCATACCTGCAGGAGGCTTTGGGCTGCCACCAAACACTGAGGTCATGCGCCTCATAAAGGTAGATTTGCCGCAGCCTGTACCATAACAAAAACTGAGCAACCAGGCCTAACATGGTATGACAGGCTGAGCTGAGAAAACCAGTACATGCCTGAGTCAGCAGCCAAGCCAATGACAACTGTCCTTTGTGCAGCCTTGACGACAACAACAGATGCCCCACGCCTCTGAGATGTCTTCACAGCCTGTGCAGGACAATACTGTCAGTAGCTGCTGGCTCAAAATTAACATAACATCTCCCAATCTGGAGAGCAGCACTCACCCTGAAAACTCTGCTCCTGGGAAGAGCAGCGGAGCCCTACATGGAATGCACGCAAAGCAGGTCACGAGGTGCAATTTGTTGAACCATTGGCCCACAAGCAAAGCAACGCAAACTGCCTTACCTGAAAGAAGCTGGTGCTGCATCTGGATGGCAGTGCTGAACCCGTGTGCTGCATGCGGCTGCAGAATAGCAAGGTCGTTTTGAGTCTTGCACAATGAGCGAGGACTTTACGTCGAGCTACGATAGGTCAGACGAGCAGCATGGGCTTGCGGTGCGGGGTGCAAGGCATATCTGTCGTGCACACAAACGGCAAGCAGAAAACAATCGCAGCTGAGCAAGCTCGAAGGCAGTGTCCAAGCGAAGAGGCAGAACGAAGTGATCTGACCCTATCTTGCCGCAGAGCAGTACCTGGGCAGGGTGCTCGACGTTTTCGAACACACGGGCGACATCTGCATCATTGTCGCGCTCATCCTGCTCCCGTATAGCAGTTCCGCTGGTGCAACACGCGGCCTGCCTTTCCGAAGGCGATAAACTCCGGGCAACAGCAGACTTCCCGTTTCGCTGCTCACAAAGTACTAGGATGCATTTGCTTCTTGATAGGCTTCAGAAGGAAAATGTCAATGTAGACTCTCAGACAGACAGACATGCATTGACAAAAGTGATGAGCCTACTTAATCTTAGTGGATGAGCCTACCTGGGCAGCTCGGATGCCGCTTTCAAAATGCAGCATGCACAAAGTTTGGATGGGTTGCAATGCACTCATGCACTGCTGATCATCAGATCATCGGATGGTGTCGGCAGCAGCATGTATTCTATTTGTTGGTTTTTGATCGCAAAAAGCAGGTGTCGAAGGCAAATCTTACACCGATGCTCAATACCGGTATACAGGATTCGGCACAAACCCAGAATTTTTTGCAGAATCGTGCAAGAAGCAAACGTATCCTGTGATAGACCAGCAAACTGTTTGCATCTATTTCGAACTGGTGACAATGATCATCAAATCCTGCGCCTCTTGGCAGCTCCTGGTGTTTCACTACCAGCAGATGATCCACCGTTGAAAGCCTTGTTGTAGTCACCACCCTGCATGCCACAGTTCAGATGAAGGCAACATTCTGTCGCCAAGCACACACAAACAACCTCGACTTCGGATTCATACCACTAAGGAAACAACCTTAACGGCATCGCAACACAAGCTTTTGAAAAAGGGACCTTACGTCTTTCTCAAGAATGTTCTTGATCTTGCCCAGCTGATTTGACAGCTTTTGATCTCTGTTCTTGCCAAGGTCCTTGTGCGTCTTGCGGCCCTCAGACATCTTGACACCAAACTGAAAAGCAGCCTTGGGATTGGCTTCCTTGGCACCCTTATAATCCTGCCATTGCTCTTCTGTATCAAAATCATAGCGAGACCGTCCCTTCTCCTGCAACAATGGCCTCATTTAAACGGATGCTGAATGTTATATCTGGATTACATATATCTGGATTAGACCTCAGCCTGTACGCTCCCGCTGAGTTTGCCACTCAAAGCAGGTAGTGCTATAACACAGCAGCCAACTGTGCTTGCAGCTTGATGCAATATGCATGCTCAAGAGTGCTTGTGTCAAGAGCCTCTGCAAGGCTGCTTGGCAAACATATATGCATGCATAAGAATGACTGCATACCTTGCTGTCCATGGCAGTGAAATCAGCTTCATCGTCATCCACAACAGCAGTGCCTAGCTCATGGTACCCGGGGTAGCACTCTCCGTAGGCGTCAGGCACAAAAGCTGACTCCCGCATCCGTGCATCCAGCTCCTTTCGTTTGGACGTGTCATCATCGCGCTTGAACACAGACGCAAGACCGGCATCCTTCTGCTCTTTGGTCATGCTACCCTGCATAATGTCCAGATGGTATTGAGTCACCGATGCAGCACCTACATGCAGGCTGTTCTGGCAGTGTACTGGCCGTAAGTCCAAAGACATAAAGCCTTTCAGGTTCGTAGTCCCTTCTTAAAAGTATCTTGTGCAGCACCTGCGTTAGTTCAAGAATGCATGTGACGACCCCTTGTGGCCGACATCACATTATGCACAAAATTTGCCGCAAGACAAGCACAAGCTGCCCTTTTCCATCACCAGTCCCTCTCATTGAACAGCCTGCCAGCTCAACTCAAAGAAACCATGCATCAAGTGACATAAGTGGACTAATGCACACTGGCCAGCAGTCAGTTTGGGAAGTTAGCAGGGCTGACCATTGCAGCTTCAGCGTCAGGATCCTGCAGCTGCTGGCGCTGGCTGAGTAAAGCTTGGTACGCGGGGTCTGTGCTCGCCTGATACTGCACATTGGAGGCCACGTATGCCTCGTAGTTACCATCATGCTGCGGATCAGGCCTGCGCACAGAAATTGTCCAGATGAGTCGCTACCTCATCAGCCTAGTCTGGCGAAATCATTCCTTGAGTGAAATCATAGCCAGAAGACTCCGCAGTCAACAAACAGCACACAACACAGCACGAATGTAAGCATTGACGTCTCATTACCCAATCTGCAAATTGAGGGCATTTGCAAGCAGACAATGACATGCAGATGTGTGTCTTTGCATCAAAAGCATTTCGGCAAGAAACCGAACCCTTGGTTGCCAAAGCTGCTATAGGCTTGAGAATAATCAAATCCATCAGGAGGCCGAGCAGGGCCAGCTACCCCAGTGTCAGGAAGAGGAGGGGGTGGAGGAGGCATGCCTCCAGGAGGGGGTGGGGGAGGAGGGGGTATGCTGTCATCGACATCCATGTCCACCTCTCCTGCAACAGCAGATTGAATTGATTCAAATCAATTACTTGACACACATTGCATGCCTCAACATGATTGTGCCATCCCTTCAGGTGGCCAAACAGATCTCACCCAAAGGCAAGCATGCTTTAGGAAAACGCAAACCTGCAATATTGGAAACAAGTCACATGTGCAGTTGTCCAGACAGCAAGCAGAGCAAGCACTGCATGACGCCATACACACTGATGAGCCAAACACTTCTGGCAGAGACAGCAGGCATGGTGCGTCAACAAATAGGCTGAGTGCACAGCACTGACCAGATGGCTTGGGAAGGGGAGGCAGGTCCTCCAGTTTGTCAACATTCTGCCCAAAGTATGAGCCCTGCTTCGAGGCATCACTGCCAGCTTTGCTGCGAGCCTGCATGTCAGACGCATCCACACTCAATGCAGACTCAAAAAGCAAAACTTGAGAGCAAAATGGTTGGCATTGGGCCATATTATGACGAAAACAGGCAGATACATGCTTGACAGCCACAAGGATGCAGACTCTGCCTATACCTTGGGGAGCTCGCAGATGTAGTCTGTGCCAGCATCTCCAAAGATGTCATCATCGTCAGCTTTGATTCTGGCTGGAGGCGGTGGCATGCCATTGCTGTTGCCATTTGCTGCAACACCACATCAGCCAGTCAACCCCTTGACGCAGGCATGTATGGTAAGCCATGCTTGTCTTTTCAAACAGGGAGCTGTGTGGATGCACATGGAACTGAGCCTGCAAGGTTATGTGCCCTTGCTGAGCTAGAATCCTGCAGCCAGCTGATGCCCACTGACCTGCAGACTTGGGCATGATGTTATCAGTGCCATGCACAATAGGGAAGTTTGTGCCGCCTGTTGACCCCATGCCATGAAGAGCTGCCAGCTTGTCCTTTTTCTTGGGCTTCTTGTTTGGCTTGCCAGCTGTGACCCGCAGGTAGGACATGATCTTGCCCATACGCTCCAGCACAGCATTGTCCACATGCCCACTGACGTACTGGACAGGCTGTATACACACCACACTCGTGTCACTGTTCTGACCATTTGGGAGGCAGATCAGATGTCAGAGCAATCATGGGAAGCAAGCCTTGAGGTTTTGGAATGTGCTGCTGTTCAAACAGGTACACAAGAGGAGTTGACAAAGTTGGCTTACCGGAGGACAATCCTCCTTGGAGCGCCTGAGCGTTGTCGGCACATCAGTGTTGCTGTCATGCTCCTCGATGTCATATACAAATGCTGTGCGCAGGGGTAGGAACATCTCACTGGCTGGTGCTTTGAATGGCTTGAAGATGGCATTGTACACAGCTTGTCCAGCAGGTGTAACAAACTTAAGATCCTGCAGAGTGAAGCATACTTTTGATGATGCAGACCATCAGATGCCTGCTGAAATGCTAGACTACAGGCACATATTGGATGCAGCAAGCATGCTCAAACAAAGTATTTCAGCTTGGTATGGCTTGCTGATACTCAAGCTCAGTGCTCACCTGATGTTTTTGTTTGGTCTTCTGACCCTTACTCTTTGAGTCCTGCATCTCCTGCAGCTGCTTGTCGGTCTGCTCTACTTTGACCTGTAACAATTAGCCAATGTACTGAGCAAACCTCATGGCATGCTTCAGAAGCAAGCTGTAGCACATGCAGGTGAACTGGACAGTGACTATAATTCACTGTCAACTCAGACCTTCTGCAGCAGCGCATAGTCCAGCCCCTTGACCAGATGTGTGTGCTCCAAATCACCACCCAAATATTTTGTCTCCTCCACACTCATGGTGGGATTAAGTGGGGCATCTGTAGGCAATCCAGACATGGCTGTGCGCTCATAGTCTGGATTGAGTCCTTTTCTGCGCTCTTCTGCGCGATCTCTGTACAGAGGTCCCTCATCTGCTTCTTCCTTTTCTGTTTTTGGCTTTGGCCTGGGAGGTTTCTTCTTTTGAGCTCCTGACTTTTGCTGTCCCCTGCTTGGAGTCTCGCCTCCTCTGTTTGCTCTTGGCGTTTCGAGCAAAGCTCTGAAGTCAGCGTTGGTTCTAGGGGTCGGCGGTTCCCTGGCTGGGGGGCGCATTGTGTCACCCATCTTTCCTTGTGGACGGGTGTGAGCCTCTCAGACCAGCGCAAAGAAAAACCGAGACTGATCTGTGTTGCCTTGCTGCAGTAGGCCCGAGTCTGTCGTAAGTATGTGCGTGTAGATATTCCACTACACACACCATAACAACAGCGTGCTTGGCAATGCCGCGATGGCGGACCAACCACGAACAGCGGAAGCTGTAGGCCACGCAACGGACAGTGAGTGACTTTGAACGTACATATGTCTTGAGGTCAGATTTCCATGCTGACACTTTGTACCTGCAGGTGATACCTCGATCACTCAAAGAAAGCAAGAAGTTGACAAGGGTGAGTGAATGCCCATACGATCACTGCAAAGCGATGTATTGCATCATAACATATTGACCTTTAAGGCGATGAGCTTGGCCTGAATAACCACTTAGACCTGTTGATCCTCTTGCAGCCTTGATGGAGACAGTCTTGGTGAGCTTGAGAGGCAGTCTCAAGGAGCTGGAAGAAGACAAGTAAGCACACTATAGTACGTGCACTGTCTGGGCAAATATAAACTTCTTCCTGTCTTGCCTGCTGCAGCTGGTTGTATGAGGCACCCCGGTACACTTGCCACTGAGAACTTTGATGTCATCTTCTGATGATGACACAACAGCACCATGGGTCTCTATAGCCAAGCAGCCAGATTGGCAGGACCTTGAGCCAATTGAGCAGCCAGTCAGCTTGTCCCCTGTTGTAGCGATCAAGTACACAACTCAGGTCAAAGAGCTCTACAGCTACTTCAGGGCTATCAGAGCTGCGAAAGAATTGAGCAGCCGGGCCCTGTGGCTGACACAAGAAGTGAGCTACATCTCTGCGAAATGCAGCACCAAGCTTGGCATTGCTGGCTCTGAGAGCTGCACACGTCAGCAGCTCACTGCTGTGTTGGCAGTACAGGTGATCTACGTCAATTCTGCTGATTATACAGCTTGGGCATACAGATGGCAATGTCTGGAGTCACTGGGCAATTTGGATGATGAGATGGTGTTCATCAAGGAGATGGCCAGTCGCAGTCCTAAGAACTACCAGCTCTGGAATCACAGAAGGAAATTTGCATTCAAACGCGGAGCTTCCTACGCTCAGGAGGTAATGCAAAGCTCAAGCAGGCAGGCACCTGAGTAAGGAGGAATACCTGTGCCTATACATCATTGCCATGCATGCAGGAGCTGGCCTATGCTGCGGAGTGCCTTGCAGAGGACGCTAAGAACTACCACGCCTGGGCACATCGCCAAGCTATTGTCAGGCATTTTGGACTGTGGCAGCAAGAGCTTGAGGCAGTTCATGAACTGCTAGTTGAGGACGTCCGCAACAACTCTGCATGGAACCAGCGCTTTTTCATCATCTCTGAGTCAGCCATGTGAGGCCATCATCACCGCTATGCCAAAGATGTCATGTGTTGTTTATCTACTCTGGCTGTATTGGCCAAACATTTGTCAGTGTCTCCCTCATGGCAGCCTAACTCGCAGGTGTTGCCACACTTTGTAAATCTGCACTATGCTTCATGAGCATACTAGCCTTCTTTTGAAATGGAAGGCTACCCTACTGGCCCGGCCATGTTGCAGAGCCACAGTTGCGTCATGATGGCACTGCACTTTACAACAGCTAGGCCTTTCAGGCAACCTTAAGCTGATGACTGTACAGATCCCGTGATGACAGCACTGATGAGCTTCAGTTTGTGAAAGGGAAGATCCTGGAGTGTCCTTACAATGAAAGCTCTTGGAGCTACCTTCGAGGACTTTTGAGTCTGCCAGATGTGAAACGGCAGCATGGGCTCTTGGATTCAGTGGCAAGCTTCACCTTGCAGGTAACAGTACCTACTCAGACGTTCCTGCTCTGCTTCTGGAGGCAGTCAGGCGTTTGTGTGCTGTCATAGAACTTAGGTGATCCAGGCAACTTCCACTCACAGTACCAGACAGAAGCTTACAGTGCTTTCCATACACATCAAAAACAGTGAACATTGTTTTTGTTTGCTTGAAGATCATGCACGTCTTGCTTTTGGAATACTTTTCACATAGTTTGATGCTCCACTTCTGTGGCAGGTGCTAGAAGCGACGCCATCCTGTCCACCAGCACTGACCCTACTTGGCGACATTTGCACAATGGGCTCTGTCCAGGAGCGCAAGAAGTGTCTGGTGCAGCATCTCCATATACTACAAGAGCTGCACAATGCTGACCCTCTACGGTCTTCTTACTGGAAAACACAAATACAGCACCTGGTGGATGAAGTGCATGCAACTGCCTAGTACAATAGCAAAGTTGTCTGTGTTGCAACATGACAAAGTGCATCGTGCCAGGTATCATATGGTATGAGAACGCGCTTTACACATGCTGAACCTGGTTTGAGGGCTGCAAGGCTGCTTAACACCATAACACGTTTCACAATTTATGGAGTATGATAGATAATTCATGTGTTTTGGGGGTTCTTGCAGTGCTGCGTGAGCCTGCATTACACACATTTCTGTCTGACAGCCGTTCTCCTGCGGCACAGGCAAGCGCCCACCTGCTGCCTGGTATGTGTACAGGATCTCAAAGAGGCTCTACTTGTACCAGCTTGATGACGTTCTGTCACCATGTGGGCTCGTCTTGTCATGAATCGTAACATATATGTAGCATAGAGAAATAGCTTCATGTGCAGCACTGGTGAGAACTTGCTGTTGGTACAGACCTCATATCTGCATATATATAGTATATTCTGTAAGGATGATTGTGCTGAACAAGGGTGCAGACTGTCTGGTTCGCAGAGCAGCACCGCACAATCCAGCTTGCTTTCTCTTGTGAGCACGTCTGTTGTGTAACCCTGTTGACAATCTGCAAACTTGTAGAGTACCAGTTGTGCATAGATGTTTCTGTTGCTGAAGAAGAAGAACAGTGCAAATACGGTGAATGAATGAATGTACGGTGACTGATGAAGCTGCCATTGTAATCTGGCCACTTAGGAATGCCGATCGATGAGACAGAAAACCGCTCCCTGAAAGTTGTTCTGCTATCTGCAGAGCAGACCGGGTGCGTCTGCAACTCGTCAGCGAGTGGGCTTATTCCCGCAACCACCGTTTGTTAGATCACAGTGCCCAAGATGGATATTTTGAGCGTGATGATTGAAGCACCAAGGCTACTTGACTACTTGGCTGCGGAATCTGTGCAAGCTTTGGCGTCCACGTGCACAATTCTGCGCATATGGTTTCGCCAGAGAGTCACAACTGTTACTATACCTGTTGCAGGCAGCACAGCAGTTCTGCAACCTAAACACTGGCCCAACCTGGTGCTGGCTATTGTGCATATACCTACAGCTGTGCAGAACGACGGCCGCGACTGGTTTGGTCCTCTCAGGGAGCACTGGAAACGGCACATGACTCTCATTGCTTGGAACATAAGGGGCAGTGCCCAAACTGTCTTGTACAAGCCCAACTTTCACTCCATGTCACCCTTGGCACTTCAACTTAGCGGTCATGCTGTACAAAAATTTGCGCAACAGCATGCTTCCACTGCAATACACTTCAAGTTGCAAAGCTCATGGATAGATGCCAAGACCGTGCAACACTTGACTAGCCATAGCTGGCTTGTTCTGGCATTTGTTGACCTGGTAGGGCTGCAAGTGGATGATGACGCCATGCTGCATGTTGCAAATGGCTCTTGGGGGCATTGCAAAAGGCTGCAAGTCCACAGCAGACTAACAGACAAAGCTGTGTGCTATTTGAGAGCTGGCAATGTATCCAATTTGCAACATCTGAGACTTTTAGAGCTGGACATGGCCGGCATCAAAGCCGTGGCAACTGGCTCATGGCCACTTTTGACAAGGCTGGACCTCAGCTATGCTACGCCTGATAGACTGGCTTTTGAGTCTTTGTCTTGCACATCATGGAAGCTTTTGAAGATAGTTAAACTTATCTGTGTGCGGATTGATGCAGCAGATGCTGCTCATCTGATGTTGGCAGATTGGCCTGTGCTGAAATACCTTACAGTCACATACAAGTATGTTCAAGAAGCAGCTTATGAGGTTTTCGGGGTTCAGAATGTCAGGTACGAGCTTGGTAGACTGGAGAAACATATCATGTCACACCAGCATGTTGGGACTTGCGAGTTTCCAACAAGGAGCAATACTGCTTGGCCAGCGCTCAAGCTCCTTGTTGTCACCATTGAAAAACCAGAATACAAAGACAAGCTATGGTCTGGATTTAATGGACAATAGTTGTGAAGTCTGATATGCTGCTGCAATTACAA